>JGI24132J36420_10001445_pt1 | contig 10749 bp, 7 predicted proteins | sample BarGraNGADG00212_3_FD_36420 | JGI IMG/M metagenome (IMG submission 36420) | reverse complement strand
ATGGGGGGCAGCATGATGAGAATTGTAATTGTGGAAGATGAAATTCGAATTCGTGAAGGAATAATCAAATTAATAAAGAAGGTCAATGCGGAACACGAGATNGTAGGAGAAGCTGACAACGGAATTGACGGGCTGCGGCTCATTGAAGAGACAAAACCTGACTTGATCATTACTGACATCAAGATGTCGGGTATGGATGGTCTGGAAATGCTGGCCCATTTGAAAGAGAAGCATGCATCCGTTAAAGCGATCGTTCTTAGTGCCTATTCGGAATTCTCTTATGCTCAGCAGGCAATTAAACTGGGGGTCAGTGAATATTTACTGAAACCGATTTCAGTGGGTAACCTGACGCAATCCTTACAAAACATAGAGATTCAGATAGTACAGGAAAGCAATTACAGAAAGGATCGCCTGGAAGTNCTGCAATCCCTTGAGACGGTATTTCACAGTATCTTACTTGGCGGTATGTCCGTTGATGCAGAGCTTATCGAATTTTTAACGAGAAGTTATCGACTCAGTGCAAACAGTGATTTTATATTTATACCTGTATATCTGGGCAACAATTATGATCAGAACTATGGCAGGATGGGAAAAGAACTGCATCTGATTTTGAAGAAGAAGAAAGGTCTGGAATATCGGCTGCTGGAAATACCGCAGAACAAAATCCTGCTGCTTATTATTTACTCATATACGGATGAACATGATCTGGAGAGATGGTTTCAGCATAACGTGTTAGCTCAGCTGAGACGGGAGAAAATATGCCGGGCCTGTTTTGGCTGGATAAGTTTTCGCGGAATTTCCAATATGAAAAGCAGCCTGTATACCCTGCTGCAGAACATGGACTGGAATATTGTCCTGGGAGATGACGTAATCGTATCATATCCCAAAGTTACTCAAATACTGACGATACCATTATCTTATCCCCTTGACATTGAAAGCCGGATGAGGGTCGCCCTATGTGCCATGGACAGCAAAAAACTGGAAGGAACGATGCAAAATTTCTGTCAGTATTTCAAAAGCGGGAGTCTATATTCTCCCAAAGAGATAAAGGAATCCTATGTTCGATTTATATGGTCCATAATAAATGTGACGAAAGAAATAAATTTTGATCAATACAAATTAATACAACANCATGAATTTTTACAGAGTATTATGACAGCGACCACCAATGCTGAACTGGAACTGACACTACAAGACCTGATATCATTCCTCAGAAAAGGTATAATCGGGGATTCATCTGTTAACCTCACTGTGCAAAGAGCCAAAAGTATGGTGCATGAATTTTATGACCAGGGAATCACGCTTGATGAAATAGCACTGAAGCTGAATATTACGCCTGAGTATCTTGGTACGCAATTCCATAAAGAAGTAGGTGNGAATTTCAGCTCCTACATTAAGGATTATCGAATCAAAAAAGCAAAGGAGCTTATTATCGGAACACAGCTGAAGCTCTATGAGGTGGCAAATAAGGTGGGTTACAGCGATTCCAAATATTTCAGTCAGGTATTTAAAGAATGCACCGGCCAACTTCCTACAGAATATCGGAAGAGGAACAAATAGAATTGCACATTAGTTATCCCATCCTTTTACAGATTTTTCGAGTTTTTACCGAATAGGGGATGATATATAGTGACATCGTATAGAAAAACACTTGCACGAAGAACAATATTTGTGCAAGAAACATGAGGAGGAAGAGCAATGAAAAGGTTTATGGCTATTCTATTAGCAGCAGCATTATCAGCGGGAATACTCGCCGGATGCGGAACAAACACAACTTCATCCAGTTCTACAGCCACAGGGGAAACAACGAAAGCAGCGGCAGGGGCCACTACAACAGCAGCGGCAACAGATACAACAGCTGCAGCACAGAAGAAAAATATTGTTCTCTGGTATTATTGGGAAACGGAAAGTCATCAGACTGCGCTTGGTGAAGTTATTAAGCAGTTTAACGATTCGCAGCCTAACATTACTGTTGAAGCAAAATATGTGCCTTTTGCAGATTTCAAAAAGCAATTATCCATTGGTACTGCAGCAGCCGAACTTCCGGATATGGTTATTATTGATAATCCGGACCATGCCGCCTATGCCGCAATGGGAATATTTGCAGACATTACAGGCAAAATTGACTTAAGCCAATATTATGACGGACCTGTCGCTTCCTGCACACTGGACGGCAAACTCTACGGTGTTCCTTTCGGAAGCAACTGTCTGGCACTATACTACAACGAAGATATGCTGGCAGCCGCAAACTGTAAAGTTCCGACTACATGGGCTGAATTAGCAGATGTAGCCAAGAAAACATCAGTTGGCAAAGTAAGTGGTTTTGGGTTCAGTGCTCTTCAGAATGAAGAAGGTACCTTCAATTTCCTGCCTTGGCTTAATGAAGCAGGTACAACTGCTTATAAAATCAATAATGAAGCAGGAATTAAAGCCATTACATTTGTTAGTGATCTTGTTAAGAATGGTGCAATGACCAAAGAAGTTATTAACTGGACGCAGGGCGACACTATGAACCAGTTCATTTCCGGCAACCTTGCCATGATGATCAACGGACCGTGGCAGGTACCAACTATGCGCGAACAGGCTCCTGACCTTAAGTGGAACGTTGCCCTTATTCCCACAGATGGAGCAGACGGAGTAAAAGCAACCGGGCTCGGCGGCGAGAACTTTGCAATCATTGACAATGCCAATCAGGATGCTTCTCTTGCATTTATCAAATTTGCCACAAGCGCAGATGAAGTAAAGACCTATATTGATAAATTCGGATACATTGCTTCCCGCAAGGATGTTTCTTCAACACAGTATGCCGATGACAAAGTTATGCAGCTCTTTATTGAGGCCATGCAGTATGCTGTTGCCAGAGGTCCGANTGCACAATGGCCGGAAATCTCTGANGCAATTTCCCTGGCTTTCAATGANGCTATCACTGAAACCAGTACTCCGGCAGATGCTGCTGCAAAAGCACAGGCGACAATTGACAGCATCNTAGGATAAACATCTCCAATCAGACCAAAAGGGGGGAGTACACGAGTTCTCGTGTACTCCCGTCTATTATACGGACTTCACGAATTTCCCGGACAGGATATGGTTTTTCCAGTCATATTTAGGAGGTGATTATTATGCAGCGGATAAAAAGATTCTTCCGATATGACAATGTTGGAATTTTATTTGTCCTTCCCGCTTTGCTATATATGCTGATATTTGTTGGTTATCCGATCGTCAGCAACTTCATTTTAAGTTTTCAGGATGTAACGGTTAAGACAATTAATAATGCTGTTAAGCCATTTATAGGATTTGATAATTATGTGAAATTATTCCAGGATTCGGTTCTTAAGACATCAGTATGGAATACTCTTCTTTTTACCGTTTTGTCTTTGATCTTTCAGTTTGCCGTTGGATTTTTACTGGCGTTGTTTTTTACTAAGAAATTCTCCTTTTCAAAGCCTGTCAGAGGACTGATGATGATGCCGTGGATGATACCTGTCACTATAACGGCGCTTATGTTCAAATTTATGTTTGGTTCAAATGTTGGAATAATAAATCAGGCTTTACAGGCACTTCATTTGATTGCAAGTCCCATTGACTGGCTGACATCCCCGCATTCGGCAATGTTTGCCCTGATTTTTACTAATATATGGATAGGGATTCCATTTAATATGATTTTGCTTTCGGCTGGTCTTACCCTTATTCCCAGAGAACTGTATGAAAGCGCCGCCATAGACGGTGCAAACAAAATACAGACATTTTTCAGCATTACTTTGCCGCTTCTGAAGCCAACGATTGAAGCTGTATTGATCCTTGGTTTTATATATACATTCAAGGTGTTTGACCTGGTATATGTTATGACAAATGGAGGACCGGTCAATTCCACACATCTGTTATCAACCTACTCATACAAACTATCCTTCAGTTTGTTCAAATACAGTCAGGGAGCAACGGCCGCAAATATCCTTTTTGTTATTCTCTTTTGCGTCAGTTTAATTTACCTGAAACTAGTTTATAGTGATGAGGAGGCGGCATAATGGATGGGGACAACAATATGCACGGCAGCAAAAATGTAATTCATTGTATTCTCTCAGTACTCATTCTGATTGTTTTGCTTTTTCCTATTTACTGGATTCTTGTCACATCCCTCAAGACCGAAAAGGAAATCTTCCAGATTCCGCCAACCATGTTTCCCCATGTAATCAATACGGCTTCCTATATAGCTCAGCTTGGAAACGGCGATTTCAACATGTTTCGATCCTTTGGTAATAGTTTCTTTATTTCCGTCAGCTGCATGCTTATTGCTATCGTGCTTTCCGTGCCGGCATCCTATGGATTGGCACGATATCGTTTCAGCGGCAAGAAGATAACTACCTTAAGTTTTCTAATTACGCAGATGCTTCCGGTTTCTGTTATCCTGACGCCAATGTTCATTATGTTCAAGAATATGCACCTGATAAACAGTCCGTTATCTGCTATTTTGGCGGATGCAACGATTGGGATTCCTTTTTCCATTTTGATTTTAAAGAATTATTTTGCATCAATCCCAAAGGAACTGGAAGAAGCATCCTATATTGACGGATGTACACGATTCTCTTCCTTTACCAAAATACTGATTCCTATTGCTTTTCCAGGGGTTGTAGTATGCGGAATATTCTCATTCCTGTATGCCTGGGGGGATCTGGCATACGGTATGACATTTATTCAGGATCAGGACAGCCGTCCGATTACAGCCGGAATATTCAATTTCATGGGACAGTATGGGACGAAGTGGAGCTATTTGACAGCGTTTGCCGTTGTGACAATTATTCCTGTTGCTTTGATTTTTATCTTTATGCAGAAATATATCATCAGCGGTCTGACCAGTGGTGCAGTGAAAGGATAAGGTGATGGGAATGAAGAATATATTCCGCCGTGAAGGGAATTGCCTGTTGCGCCAATTTGAAAATGAAACCTTATGTGTAGAGCCATGGGGTTCCAATAGTATCCGCGTGCGGGCTGTAAAAATGGGGACCCCGATAGACGGAAAAGACTGGGCACTGACAGAACCGGCAGAACGGATCGCACAAATAGAAATAGAAGGAGAAACGGCCTCCTTAGTCAATGGAATGATTCGTGCGGAGATTGGCACATCCGGGAAAGTCGTCTTCTATAATCAGGACGGCAAATTGCTGCTCGAAGAGTATGCGAGGAACAGGCGTGATTTGTTCTCAAAGGATTGTTCCGCGCTGGAATTACAGGGACGGGAATTCCGGGGAATTCTGGGTGGAGATTATACCGTCACAGCACGCTTTGAATCGGACACGCAGGAGAAGATTTACGGGATGGGGCAATATCAACAGCCATATCTCAACGTTAAGGGCTGCACACTTGAGCTGGCCCACCGTAATTCACAGGCCAGTGTTCCGTTTATGATTTCCAGTCTGGGCTATGGGTTTCTTTGGAACAACCCGGCTATTGGCAAAGTCATATTCGGGAAAAATATTACCGAGTGGAGAGCTGAGTCGACAAAAGGATTGGATTACTGGATAACAGCTGGGGATACTCCCGCAGAAATTGAAGAAGCGTATGCAAATGTAACCGGCAAGGTACCCATGATGCCGGAATACGGACTCGGCTTCTGGCAATGCAAACTCCGGTACCAGACACAGGAAGAACTTTTGGAAGTTGCGCGTGAGTATCACCGCAGAGGATTGCCCGTCGATGTAATCGTTGTTGATTTTTTCCACTGGCCCAAACAGGGTGATTGGAGATTTGATCCCGCCTATTGGCCGGACCCTGCTGCCATGGTCTCTGAACTTAAGACTATGGGAATGGAACTTATGGTCTCTGTCTGGCCCACGGTAGATAAGACAAGTGAAAATTTTGATGAGATGCTGCGGTCAGGTTACCTTGTAAATACAGACAGAGGCGTACGTGTAACAATGGAATTTATGGCACCGACTGTGTTCTATGACCCTACAAATCCTGATGCGCGGGAATATGTCTGGAATAAAGCGAAAGAGAATTACTATGATAAAGGAGTCAGAATTTTTTGGCTCGACGAGGCCGAGCCGGAATACACGGTATATGATTTTGATAACTATCGCTATTTTGAAGGGACAAATGCACAGGTAGGAAACATCTATCCTGTGATGTACGCCAAAAACTTTTTTGATGGAATGAAGAGTGAGGGACAGGAAAATATTGTCAATTTATTGAGATGCGCGTGGGCGGGCAGCCAAAAATATGGCGCTCTGGTCTGGTCGGGAGACATCGCGTCGAGTTTTGCCAGCATGCGCAATCAGCTTGCAGCCGGTCTGAATATGGGTATTGCCGGAATTCCGTGGTGGACGACGGACATCGGCGGGTTTCATGGCGGAGATCCTGACAGCCGGGAATTTCGCGAACTCTTTGTAAGATGGTTTGAGTGGGGCACATTTTGTCCTGTCATGCGGCTTCATGGTGACCGTGAACCGCGTCAGCCTCAGGTCGGTACTACAGGAGGAGCAATTTGCTGCTCCGGCGCTGCCAATGAAGTATGGAGCTATGGCGAAGACGTCTATCAGATCTGTAAAAAGCATATGGAAATCCGGGAAGAACTGCGGCCATATATCAGAGAAACGATGGCGGCAGCCAGCGAAAAGGGCACTCCTGTTATGAGACCGCTTTTCTACCAATACCCCGAAGATAAGCCTTGCTGGGAAATTGAGGATGAGTATATGTTCGGCGACTCCATTCTTGTAGCTCCCATTCTCTATGCCGGGCAGTCCAGCCGCAGTGTTTACCTGCCGACCGGAAAGAAGTGGCAGGAGTTCAAGGGGGAGAAGATACATGAGGGCGGATGTTGGATCGTAGTTGATGCGCCGCTTGATAGTATTCCCGTATTTGTGTTGATAAACGATTCAGTCAATTAAAGGCCAATAGGCTGATGAATGATAAGATCGTTTTGAAAGAGTTCGCATTTTATTCCTTTTAATGTGACTCGCTATTTTTCTTTCATGAGAACAGCTCGAATTGCCGTACAATTCGAGCTGTTCTCATTTTGCGTAATGTTCTGTTCTGTGTTAAGCAAACAGATTATTGGAAAACGCGAGCTGTTCGAGCGGTACGAGTAAGCAGAGCGAACAGGCAGAACGAGTGAGCAGCGTCAGGGCCTCAATCATTTGCAGTAAATCATATCATTTGCAGTAAATCATAATTGCATCGCGTAGGAATTCGGCGCACCCCGGGGCGATGTCGTCGTAATATTTTCTGAATCGCGGATCGTCCACATAGGTCTGGGCCAATCCTATGTGAGCTTCTTTGGAATAATCCTTCCAGTAAAAACTGAGCCACTTTTCATGCATTTCGCAGACCTTTTGGGCAAGCTCTCCGGCCGGATCGCCCTGCTCCAGGGCCTTTTGCAGGGTTTGGTTGATCTGTAGGGACAGGTCCTGTACCTCGGCGTATTTTTCGGGGGTCAGGCCCATGAGTTTGGCGTTGCTGGCATCCACCGCCTGGTCGCCGAATGATGCGCGGATTTCTTTGCCGTATTTTTTCTCGTTCTCATCAATCAGATTCTTCTTGATGCCTTCGAATTTCTCTGTGTCGCTCATTGTGATTTCTCCTTTTTTGGCTGAGATGGTTTTTGCTACATTTGCGATCACCAGATCGAGCCGGTCTCTTTTCTCGATCAGGGATGTCAGGTGCTTAGAAAGGGCGTCGGCCGCGTCGTAATCCCTGGCATGCATGATTTGGCTGATTTCCTCAAGAGGCAGTCCTAGCTCGCGATAGAAAAGAATCTGCTGAAGGGAATCCACTTCTTTGGCGCCATAGATGCGATAACCGTTGCTGCTGATTCTCCGGGGAGACAGAAGCTTTATTTCGTCGTAGTAATGCAGTGTGCGGACACTTACGCCTGCCAGCTGTGCGAGTGCATTGATGGTATATTCCATTTTTATCCTCTCTTATCCTCTTGTAGCCGCCGTAGCCTCTCTTATACTTCTTCGCCTCTGTGCCGATGGTTTCTTGTGAAGCTGTTGCGATCGCATACTTACAATAAACTATGACGCAGCGTGAAGGTCAACAGGGAATTTTGACAGCAGTGCTGCGAAAAGCAACCGAGCTTGTACGGCGGAAAGGGGGGAAGGGGGAAATGGCGACGAGGGGGAAATGGCGCATGAGGGCGCATGAGAATATTGACAAATAAGTATAAAGGTAATATATTACCTTTCAACATAAAAAAGATACTGGATCAATCGAGAGGGCCCAGAGGAACAAGAGAATCATAAGAATCATAAGAATCAAAAGAATCAAAAGAATCAAAAGAATAAAGAGAGAGGAATTATTATGGAACGCAGATATGAGACGGATTATTTGGCCCCCAATTATTTTTTGTTCGGGGAACTAAATGTTTTTATGAATCGCCTGCAGACCACGGGGGATCAGTTTTTGCCGGAAATCAGCTGGAAACAGTGGTATGTGCTGGAAGGAATCAGCTTGTTTGCGTCGCCGCCGACGGTGGGCGAGATCGCCGATGCCATTGGAAGCTCGCACCAGAATGTCAAACAGGTCCTATTGAAGTTGGAATCAGCCGGCTTTGTGGAGCTTTTCACGGACGAGATGGACAAGAGAAAGCTGCGGGCAAGGGAGACAGGCAAGGTGAGTGCACTGAATTCCAAATATCAAAGGAGCAGCTTTGCATTTATGGAATCTCTTTATCAGGGAATCAGCGAGGAAGACATTGCCGTCACGAAAAAAACAATTTCAGTTATGGATAGGAATCTTGTCGAAATCAGGCACCAGCAAGTCGCAGACTGACATACCCCCTGATCACCTCCGTAAACACCTTCCCGTACTTCTTCGCCTTAGTGTCCCCAACACCTGACACTTCGAGAAACTCCTCGATTGTCAGGGGGCGTTTTTGACACATGTCTTTGAGGGTCGCGTCGGTGAATATGATGTAGGCGGGCACGTGGCTGGCAGCGGCGAGCTGGGTACGCTGGTTCTTGAGGAGGTCAAAGAGGGTGCTGTCCGCAGGGGTGCCGTCCGCTGGAGCCCCGGCTGATTTTTTCCGGGAAGGGGAGACGGGTTTGATTTCTTTGGGCAGCTTCATGGTGAGCGACTTTAGGTCTTCTATTATTTCGTCGGAGCGGTCGGAGAGGGTTACGACGGGGAATTCGTCGCTTGTGAGGAGGAGGTATTCGTTTTCGATCAGGTAATCGAGTATGGTGCGTATACGGTGGATGGATATGCCGGAAAGTACGCCGTGGGTCGAGAGGGTGTCGAGATGGAAGCGGAGGACTTTTTCGTTTTTACTGCCGTGCAGGATGTCGGCGATCATGTTTTTGCCGAAAGAACGGCTTCTCTCGGTGAGGCGGTATACACAGGCCACGATTTTCTGAGCTTCTGATGTGATGTCTATTGTCTCAAAATGGGTATTGCAGTTGGAGCAGTTGCCGCAGTAGTTCTTTGATTTTTCGCCGAAATACTGGAGAATGTACTGCCGCAGGCAGTCGGTTGTGGAGCAGTAGAAGGTCATGGAGCGGAGGCGTTCGCGGTCTTTCTGCCTGACTGCTTCGCGCATTTCTTCGGACAGGTCTCCGCTATTATCCTGATTGCTCTCGATCAGGAAAAGATTGGTCCGGACATCCTGGCCGCTGTAGAGTAAGACGCATTCGGCTGGTTCTCCGTCACGGCCGGCGCGTCCTGCTTCCTGATAGTAACTTTCGATACTTTTGGGCATGTTGTAGTGGACGACATAGGAGACGTTGGACTTGTCGATTCCCATGCCGAAAGCATTGGTGGCAACCATCACTTTGCTGCGGTCAAAGATGAAATCGTCCTGGTTTTTGTATCGCTCATCGTCCGGTAATCCGGCGTGGTAGCGCGTAGCCGAGTAGCCGGATTTGCATAAATTCGTGCAGACTTCTTCGACTGTTTTTCTAGTGGAACAGTAGACGATTCCGCTCTTGTCACGGTTGTTTTTTGTAATCTCGAGAAGCGAATGATATTTGTCAGCGGGCTTGATGACGCGATAGGATAAGTTCTCCCGGTCAAATCCGGTGGTTATCGCAAACGGATCTTTCAGCTTCAAAATGGAGATGATATCATCGCGCACTTCCTGTGTGGCCGTGGCGGTAAAGGCACTGATCACCGGACGATAGGAGAGGCGCTCAATAAAGGCCACGATCTTCAGATAGTTGGGCCGGAAATCCTGCCCCCATTGCGATACGCAGTGGGCTTCGTCGACGGTAACCATTGCGATGGACGTGGCTTCTGCAAACTGAATAAATGCATCGGAAACCAGTCTTTCCGGGGCGATGTAGATGATCTGATACTGCAGATTCGCTGCACGCCGCAGCACTTCGACCTGTTGCCCGGGTGTAAGGGAGCTGTTGAGATAAGCCGCGCGGACACCGGCCTGCACCAGCGCACTGACCTGATCCTTCATCAGCGAAATCAGCGGTGAGACCACGAGCGTAATACCCTTTTGCATGAGGGCGGGGATTTGAAAGCACAGCGATTTGCCGGATCCGGTGGGCATGATGCCCAGGACATCTCGCCCGGCTAGAATATTGTCGATGAGTTCGGCTTGTCCTTCGCGAAACTGGCAGTATCCGAAGTACTGGCTTAAGATGGCATTTTTATCCAATTTTAGACTCCAAATGTATATATCTTCGGCAGTTGATCCGCGATAGTAATCGGAAAAAGCTGCAGAGAGGTTGATTTTGCAGAGGGCGAGATGAGAACGGTATGTACTTTTACGGGTCTTATTATAACAAGAATATTAAGGTTCGCGGG
>JGI24132J36420_10001438_pt1 | contig 10774 bp, 8 predicted proteins | sample BarGraNGADG00212_3_FD_36420 | JGI IMG/M metagenome (IMG submission 36420) | reverse complement strand
CTTCATAGCTCTTCTCTGATTTTCTCGACATGAATTTGCTCCTCATCGTGTAGTCTCGATTTTTGTTTATTCGAGTGTCTACTCTGTGGGGAGCTTATCAGACGGTTCTGTGTGTTTTCCTGCTTTTCATGGTGCAAATCTTACCACTTCTGCCCCTTGACTTCAAGCAGCAGGAGGCTCTATAATCCTTGCACGCGCAACAATTGCGTATGCAAGGAGTTGATCACATGCCGGTCATTTCAAGGAACCTAAACGTGCTGGCCCGCTGCGGAGTGCAGTTCAGAACCGGATATTTCAAAGCGCTTGGCATCACGGCCTTTCAGGCACCCTACATCCAGCATATTTGCATCCAGCCCGGCATATCCCAGGAGCAAGTGGCGCGTGCGCTGCTGGTCAACCGCTCAAGCGCGGCGCGGCATCTGGCGGCACTGGAGGAAGACGGCTTTGTTACGCGCAGGGAGAGCCAGGAGGACAAGCGCCTGCTGCTGATCTATCCCACACAAAAGGCGATGGAGGCCGACCCGGAGATCCGCCGCGTCAACACACTGTGGAATGACTGGCTGACCCAGGGCATGACAGAAGACGAGGTGGCTCGGCTTGAAGAGCTGCTTGAGCGTTTGCGGCTTCGTGCACTCGCCTATGTAAAAGAGGAGGAGCAGACGTTGTGAAAACGCTGCTTAAATACCTAAAGCCCCACGCCGGCATCATGACCTGGACGATGCTGGTCAAGTTCATGGCGGCGATGGTGGAGCTGTTCATCCCCTCAATCCTGGCAAAGATCATTGATGAGATCGTGCCCACAGGCAATAGCGGCCTCATTTTTGTGTGGGGCGGCGTGATGATAGGCTGCGCGGTGGCGGCCTTTGGCAGCAATGTCTATGCCAACCGCATGGCCGCCCTCACCTCGGGCCAAGTGACGCGTACCCTGCGGTACGATCTTTTCAGCAAGATCAGCGACCTCTCCATGGCACAGATAGACCATCTCACGCTTTCCTCCGCCATCTCGCGATTGACGACTGACACCTACAACATCAACCAATTCCTCAACCGCACCCAGCGCATGGGCGTGCGCGCGCCCATTTTGTTGATCGGCGGCCTCATCATGACGCTTGGAATGGATGTGCGCCTGACTTTGGTGCTGGTGGCGACACTGCCTTTCATGAGCCTGATCATCTATTGGGTCACTGTCAAGAGCGTGCCAATGTACACAAAGCAGCAGACAGTGCTGGACCATATGGTGCGGGTGATGCAGGAGAACATCACAGGCATACGCATCATCAAGGCGCTGTCCAAATCCCATTACGAAATGGAGCGCTTTGACAGCGTCAACGGCGAGCTGTCCGATGTGAGCCAGCGCGCGGGCAGGATCGTCGCCCTCTCAAACCCCCTGACTTCGCTGACGCTCAACCTGGGGCTGACCTTGGTGGTCGTTATAGGCGCCTATCTGGTCAAGGGGGGGCAATCAAGCACCGGCACCATCATCGCTTTCCTCAACTACTTTGCCATCATATCGCAGGCGATGATGGGCATGACGCGCATCTTCATCATGTCCTCAAAGGGCGCCGCATCGGCTGCCCGCATAGAAGAGGTGCTCATGCTGACGGCTTCGCTTGATAAGCAGCCAGGTTCATCCGGCGACCCAGTCTACCATGTGCAGTTTGATAAGGTGAGTTTCAGCTATAATCATGTTGAGGATAACCTGAGTGATATCAGCTTCGCCCTCAAGCCCGGTGAGACCCTGGGCATCCTGGGCGCCACGGGGAGCGGCAAGACCACGCTGACTAATCTCCTGCTGCGCCTGTATGATGTGGACAAAGGGCGCATATTGTTGCACGGTCAGGACATCCGCACCATGAGCGCTGAAGAGCTGCGCGGGCGGGTGGGCATCGCCTTTCAAAGTGACTTCATCCTGGCTGCCAGCATCAGCGACAACATCCGCTACTATCGAGACATCCCTGATGATGAGGTGTGGCAGGCAGCCAAAGCGGCCCAGGCTGCCGACTTCATCACGGAAAAACCGGGCGGCCTTGACTATATGGTGGCCGCTAAGGGCAACAACCTCTCCGGCGGGCAAAAGCAGCGCCTGCTGATCGCCCGCGCCCTGGCGGGCAAGCCGGAGCTGCTGATACTCGATGACGCTTCCAGCGCGCTTGACTACCGCACCGATGCCGCACTGCGCCGCGCCCTGCACGAAGGATATGAGCAGACAAGCAGTATCATTGTAGCCCAGCGTGTGTCCTCCATCATGGGGGCTGATCACATCCTGGTGCTGGAGGAGGGCCGGGCCATAGGCTATGGCAGGCATGAAGAACTGATGCGCAGCTGCCCCACATACCAGGAGATAGCCCAGACCCAAATGGGCGCACAGGGAGGGCTTGAGCATGTCTAACAAACCCATGACGGGGGGACGTCTGACCAAGGGTGATCTTAGCGGCGACAAGCGCCAGAAGACAGGCCCGCAGGCGCCCAAAAGCCAGATACTCAAGCGGCTGTGGCAGTACCTGGGCCGTTATCGCGCGCTGCTGGTACTGGCGATCATCCTGGTCATCCTTTCAAACTCCGTGGCTCTGGTGGGGCCCAAGCTTTCAGGCCTGGCCATTGACGCCATCGGCTTTGGCCGCGGTCAAGCCGATATCCAGCGTGTGCTCTATTACGCCATGCTGATGACGCTGTGCTATCTGGCCTCCGCTGTGCTTGGCTACCTTTTGAGCCGCGTGACGCTCAAGCTGACGCGCAACACGGTCTATCGCATGCGCAAGGATGTCTTTGACAAACTGGTCATGCTGCCGGTGGATTTCTTTGATCAGCGCCAGACAGGCGACCTGATCAGCGTGGTCAGTTACGACATCGATACCGTCAACGAAAGCCTGTCCACCGATCTGATGCAGGTGCTGCAGGGCGTTATCACGCTGAGCGTGTCGCTGGTCATGATGCTCACCATCCAGCCGATCCTGGTGCTCATTTTCCTGTTGACCGTACCTCTGACGATGCTCTACACCCGCTGGATCACCCGCAAAACCAAGCCCATGTTCCGCAGACGCTCTGCCAAGCTGGGCGAGCTCAATGGCTTCATGGAGGAAATGATAGGCGGGCAAAAAACCACCAAGGCCTATTGCCGGGAAGAAGAGGTGATCGCAGCCTTTGACGTGAAGAACGAGGAAGCCACAGACGCGTACACCACCAGTGAATACTGGGGCACCGTGATCGGCCCATCGGTCAACTTCATCAACAACCTTTCCCTGGCTTTGATCAGCGTGTTTGGTGCCTTGCTCTATCTGGAAGGACGCGTTGGCCTGGGCGATATCTCCAGCTTCATCCAGTATTCCCGCAAGTTTTCAGGGCCCATCAACGAGACCGCCAACATCCTGGGCGACCTGCAGAGCGCCTTTGCGGCGGCGGAGCGCGTGTTTCGCCTGATGGACACGCTGCCGGAGAAGCCAGACGCTCCGGATGCGAAGACGCTCCAGGATATCGCCGGCGATGTGAAGGCCGATAAGGTGGACTTCAGCTATGTGCAGGGAACGCCCATTATTAAAGGTTTCAGCATGCACGCCAAGCCCGGCAGTCTGACTGCCATCGTTGGGCCTACAGGGGCCGGTAAAACAACGCTGGTCAACCTGCTGATGCGCTTTTATGACATAGATGCCGGCGGCATATGGGTGGATGATCAGGACATATACACGCTCAGCCGTGCCAGCCTGCGTGGCGCCTATACCATGGTGCTGCAGGACAGCTGGCTTTTCTACGGCAGCATCTTTGACAACATTGCCTATGCCAGACCGGAAGCCACGCGTGAAGCGGTGGTTGGCGCGGCCAAGGCCGCCATGATCCACAGCTTCATCAAACGCTTGCCCCAGGGCTATGATACCCTGATCGGCGACGACGGCGTCAGCATCTCCAAGGGACAAAAGCAGCTGCTGACGATTGCCCGCGCCATGCTGTCAGACGCCAGGATGCTCATCCTGGACGAGGCAACCTCCAACGTCGATACCCAGACTGAGCAGCAGATACAGCAGGCCATGCGTAAGCTAATGACGGGGCGGACTGCCTTTGTGATCGCCCACCGTCTATCTACCATCCAAAACGCTGACCACATCCTGGTCGTGCGCGATGGCAATGTTGTCGAGCAGGGCAAGCACGCGCAGCTGATGGCACAGCAGGGATTTTACGCCTCACTCTACCACGCGCAGTTTGAAACCTATTAAGCGCAGACCAGGTACAAAAAACAGGTAAACTCCTTGATATGCCCGGCTTGAGCGGGTATAATGCTGAATGTATGGCGGGAGAGGCTAAGTATTTCCCGCAGTGTGTGCCGTTTATTGCGGCGCGGAAGATTGCAGGAGGATATTATGTCTAAGAAAACTTGGTCTACCATTCTGGTGGTCGTCCTGGTTGTAGCTGCCGTGGTCGGCATCTACTTCGCGACCAGGCCGGCCCCTGTGCCCGCTGCTACCGTAGTGCCTGAGCCCACAGCGGTCGTCACCCAAACCCCTGTCGCGGCTGCGGTTGTCACTGAATCACCTACCGCAACGCTGACCATTGCGCCGACCGCAACGCCGACCGCTGCACCTACGCTAATCCCGAGTGTCACAGCAACCCCAACTGTTGCGCCTACGGCAACGCCAACCGTGAAGCCAACCGCTGCGCCTACCGCGAAGCCTACCGCGGCTGCGGTCGTCACCGAAGCGCCTGTTGTGGCCGCAGTCGTCACCGAAGCACCCGTTGTGGCCGCAGTCGTCACCAAAGCACCTGTTGTGGCCGCTGTTGTCGCCGAAGCCCCCACGGCAGCCCCTGAAGCCATCGCAAGCGGCGAGAAGACACAGGTCGCGATCTGGCACACCTTCACAGAGGATCAGGAAGCCTATCTTGTGAAGACAGTGGCTGATTTCAATGCCTCCCAGGACAAGGTGGAAGTCAAGGCGCTGAGCCAGCCCTACCAGGGCTTCGCCGAGGCCGTTAAGAGCGCGGTGACGGAAGGCATCGGCCCCGACATCATCTTCAACTACGCCTCCGAGGCCGCGGGCTATGTCAAGGCCGGCCTGGTCGCTGACCTGAGCCAGTACATCTACGACGCGTCCATGGGGATCGAAGGCTTTGACGGTTCCCTGGCCAAGGGCATCATGGACGGCGAGGTCAATGGCTTTGAGGACGGCCTCATCCACTACCTGCCCGCCTACACCACCGGCCCCATCCTCTTCTACAACAAGACCCTCTTTGAGGAACTGAAGATCGCAGTGCCCACCACCTGGGTAGAGTTCGAGGCTGCCGCCAAGATCATCAAGGAGCAAAAGAACATCCCGGCGCTGGGCTTTGACGCCCTGACCGACCTGGTGCAGATGCTCATCATGGAAACCCCCGGCGCCGGCTACATTGACGTGGCCAACAAGGCCGTGCTCTTTGACACGCCCGAAGTGCGCGCCAGGATCCAGTGGCTGGTCGACATGGTGAAGCAAGGCTACTTCCTGCTGCAGCCGTCGGGCGATTACTTCTCAAGCGACTTCAACTCGGGCATCATAGCCTCCTACTTCGGGTCCTGCGCGGGCTACCCCTACATTGAGCCCAAGGACTTCGAGTTCGCGATGGCGCCGGTGCCGGCCGATACCTGGTACCCCTCCTGGAACCGCGGCCCCATCGTGTTCTACTACAAGGACGACGCGCGCGCCCAGGCCGCGTATGAGTTCGTCAAGTACTTCATCTCCGCTGATGTCAACGCCGGCTGGGTGCAGGCCGTGACCGCCCTGGCTCCCTACAGCTGGACCAAGGACACCGATGCCTACAAGGCATTCATCGCCCAGGACACCCTGGCCGTGCAGTCCTTGAAGGCTATGGAAGCCAACCTGGACGTCGCCGGCTCCCTGCCCGCGGTGGACGGTGCCAACATCGTGCGCACGGCCCTGCAGGACGCCGTCAAGAAAGCCGCGCTGGGCGAGCTGACGGTCGACCAGGCCTGGGACGAGGCCGTGAAGGTATCCAACGCCGCCCTGAAGGGCGAGTAACACAAAGCCCGGGGGCTGCTGCGCGTCAGCAGCTCCCCACATTCTGCTGACATCGCACAAAAAAGCCCGGAAGCGTTATGCCTCCGGGTCATTGTATGTGACAGGGGGTCTATTTTCCATAGGCCTTCGCCATCAGCCTGGTCAGGCGCAGGGCAGGCGAGATGCCAAAGTCGCCCATGTCCACCAGGCCCGGGTCCTCCTTGAGGAGCGCTGCGGCCCATTGACGCAGGGGAGAGGGAGGTGCGGCAGGCAGACCATCGGCCTGCACCCATTTGCCGCCCGTTGTCTCGCTGGCATAGCTCAGCTGATTGTCCCGCACCAGGACAGCGCCTTTGGTGCCGCTTATCTCCAGGGTGTAGGGGTTGTGGCTGGATACAAAGCCGGTCTCGCTGACGCCGATGGCGCCATCAGCGTATTGAAGCAGGGACACAGCGTTGTCTTCCACGGATTTTCCGGTCATGGAGGTAAAGAGCGACTGCACATGGATCGGTTCGCCCAGAAGCCACAGCAGTGTGTACATCGGATGGGCGCCCAGGTCGATCATCGCGCCGCCGCCGCAGGCCGCAATATCATAAAAGCGATCCGGCAGCCAGCCCGCGATCGCGCCGTCGTGCGCATTGCGCACGCGGGTATAGCCGACCTGGCCGATTTCGCCTGACTCGGCCAGCCGCTTGGCTTCGAGCAATGCCGGGCGGCAGAGGTGAGGGAAGGAGATCGCAAAGCAGATGCCGCTTTTTTTGACTGCCTGCAGAACCTGTTCGCCTTCCTCTGGATCGATCGTGAGCACCTTTTCCGTGAAAATATGCTTCCTGGCCTCTGCGGCCCGCAGCATTACTTCCCCGTGCAGGCTGGTCTGCGTGGTGACCTGGACCGCGTCGATGCCCGCATCGCGCATCACTGCTTCCAGATCGGTAACAAAGGCAACTCCCAATTTGTGGGCCATGGCGCGGCCGCGCTCCTGATCGTCATCCCACAGACACATCACGCGGATTCCGGGAATGCTCTGCAGTTCACGGGCGTATTCTTCGGCATGCACATGCCAGGCGCTGAGTACCGCGATATTGACAGTTTTCATCCTTTGATTCCTCCTCGGGCGACGCCCTTGATAATTTGCTTGCGGGCAAACAGAAACAGCAGGATCATTGGCAGCACCACGACTGCCGAGGCTGCCATCAACAGCTCATTGTTAGCGCCTACTTCTGTGGTGTAGGTATAAAGGCCAAAGGGCAGCGTACGGTTCTGGTCCGTTTTGATGATCAGCAGCGGCCACATGAAGCTGTTCCAGGAGGCCAGGCCATTGAGCAGCAGGATGGTGACCAGTGAGGGACGGGCGATGGGCACCATCACCTTCCACAGGTAGCGCCAGTTGGTGCAGCCGTCCACCCGGGCTGACCAGTATAGTCCGTCAGGGATCGTCTGGAAGAAGTTGCGCAGGATGTACATGTAGAAGATGCTGCTGGTGAAAGGGATGACCAGCGCTATCAACGTGTCGTTGAGCCCGACTTTCACGATGGTCTGGTAATTGGTGATGACCAGCATCTCAAAGGGTACCATCATCATGCTCAGCAATAGGGAGAAGATCAATTCCCGGCCGGGGAACCTGAGCCTGGAGAAGGCGAAAGCCCCAAGGATGGTGGTGATCGCCGTTGTGACCACGCTGCCGGTCGTCACGATGACTGAGTTCAGGAAATAGCGCGCAAATGGCGCGGTGCGGAAGGCCAGGTCATAATTGCTTATGTTGAACCAGTTCCGCGGCGCTATTGTGGGTGGGAATAGGTTCATCTCGCCCGATGTCTTGAAGCTCGATGAGATCATCCAGTAGAAAGGGAAGACCATCACGCACATGCCCGCGAACAGCAGCAGATAGAAGAGCGCGCGGACAATGCCCTGCCGGGTTCTGTAGGAGAGGCGTATACTGCCATTCTCTTTTTTCAGGCTTCCATTCATATCGTCACCCCCTCAGTCATACTTCCACTTGCGCTGGATGAACCGCTGCAGCGCTGTGAAAACCAGGATGAAAAGAAAGAGGACGATGGCTGCGGAAGCGGCACGCCCCAGCTCGCGCTTCTCGTACATCATGTCATAGATATAGAAGACCATGGTGTAAAGGTTGAGTACCGGGCCCGGACTGCCATTGAAGAGGACTTTGACCTCCGTGAAGACCTTGAAGGCTGAAATGGAGTTGATGATCAGCACCAGGCCAATGGTTGGGGCCAAAAGCGGCAGGGTGATACGTCTGAAGATGCGGAACTGCCTGGCGCCGTCCACTTTGGCGACGGTGTAGAAGCTGTCGTCGATGTTCTGAAGGCCGCTCAATAACAGGATGATCGTAAAGGGGAGCGCTGACCAGATGCCAAAGATTACCAGTACGGTCATCGAGTTGCCGGACTGCTGCAGCCAGTCGACCTTGCCCCCGCCAAACAGTGAGAGGACGGCGTTGAACACGCCGAAATCGCGGTTGAAGATCCAGCGCCACACCAGGCCGACCGCGGTGACGGAGGTCACCATCGGCAGGAAGTAGGTGGTTTGAAAGAGCGCGGAAAAGCGCAGTTTTTGGTTGAGCAGATAGGCAATCAGAATGGCCAGGGCGGTGGAGATAGGAACGGTGTAGAGGACATAGAGGAATGTGTTGCCAAGCCCCTGCAGGAAGTAATTGGAGGTACCGGGGATCCCTTTCAACACGTACTCGTAGTTGCCGATGCCCCAGCCCGCAAAGGTACCCTCCAGGCGGTAGCGCTCTTGAAAGCTCATGAGGATTACGCGGACGATGGGGTAGAGCGTGAACACAGCGACCCCCAGGAAGAAGGGCAGCAGGTAGTCCAGTGGCTCCAACAGTTCGCCCACGCGAGCCCGCTTGCGCGCATCATAGCGCAGCCAAACGACCAGCAAAGCCGCTGCAAAAAGCATGCAAAATACGCCTGCAGCAATCAAAGCCCAGTAATAATACATCAAAGGATAGAAGCGCTCCGTGACCGGCAGGCTCACGCGCGCCTGCGCCATGCCCATGTTTTGGACAGCTTGCAGCGCCTGCTCCGCTACCTGCCCCGCGATACGCTCCCGTTCAGGGGCTAGTTTGGCGGTAAGCTCATCCCTGAGTTTTTCGTCTTGCACTCGACTCAGTACGCCCTCTTCCAGCGTATCTATGGCCATCAGGGCGATTTCGAGGTTTTCCCTGCCATCCCGGACTTGGGTACCGATGTTGTCCTTCAAGGCGCGTTTGCGGGAGGAGAAGCCGATGTTGACTAAGCGCAACACATCCGTATCCGCGCTGACCATCGCCGTCCTGACCTCTGCCATGCTGCTTTCCAGCAGCGCATCCACGCGCGCCGCTACCTGCTGGTCCAGGGTTCGCCTGGACAACTCCATGCGGCCAAAGATGCCCAGGCCCAGGAGCGCCGCACCCAATAAGGCGAAAACCACGATATGGACCGCCATGCGCCTGACCCCAGGCCGGCGGCGCGCGGGTTTCAACGTGGCTTTGGTTGTGACCTGCGCATGCATCTTAGTAACGCTCCCCGCTTTGGAGATCGAACATAAAGACCCCGCGGTTCTTGAGCGCCAGATGGACAGCGTCTTCCTTCTTGAGGCCGAAATCCGCGGAAATGTACGCTCGGAAGGGGATGCCGCCGAAAGTGAGCAGGGCCATCTCTTCCTTGCCCATCTGGTAGACGCTGTCGACCCGGCAAGTCATACGGTCCTGTGCCGGTCCCTCCTCCACCACAAAGCTCTCCGAGCGGATGGACAGGTTGACTTTGGTACCATCGGGGACCCCTACAAAGCCTTGCAGTTTGAGCCGGGCGTTTGGGGCGGCTTCGAAATAGCCATCCCGATAGACGCCGGGGAAGTTGTTGATTGGGGGATTGCCCAGGAAGTCCGCCACGAACTGGTTTAGCGGTTCATTATAGAGCGCCTGCGGCTGTGCGTGCTGCTGGAGGACGCCGTCTTTCATCAGCACGATCTGATCGGAGATGGACATAGCCTCCTCCTGGTCGTGCGTAACAAAGATGGTGGTCACATTCGTTTCCTGCTGGATGCGCCGTATCTCCTCACGCATCTCCAGGCGCAGGCGGGCGTCCAGGTTGCTCAGAGGCTCGTCCAGGAGCAGCAGCCGGGGTTTTTTGACCAGTGCCCGGGCAATGGCAACGCGCTGCTGTTGTCCTCCGGAGAGTTGCTTTGGCTTGCGGCCCAGCATGCCCTCCATGTGGACGAGCCTGGCGATATCCTCAGCCCTGGTTTCGCGCTCATCCTTTGGGATCCTTTGTATCTCCAGAGGGAAGGTGATGTTCTGCATCACTGTCATATGTGGGTACAAGGCGTAGTTCTGGAAGACCAGGCCAATGCCGCGTTGCTCAGGGGCCAGTTCGGTAACATCTTCCCCATCAAATAGGATGCGGCCGCCGGTGACCGGCAGGATGCCGGCCAGCATGTTGAGCACCGTGCTCTTGCCGCAGCCCGAAGGGCCCAGCAGGCAGACCAGTTCTCCATCCTCAAGGACGACGCCGAAATCCTTGACCGCGATGAACTGGCCAAACTTCTTGGTCAGATGCTCCATCACTACGCGCATTGGTTCCGCCCTCTCTTCAGCCAAAAAAGGGGAGCTGCTGATGCGCAGCAGCCCCCGGGCTTTGTGTTACTCGCCTTTCAGGGCGGCGTTGGATACCTTCACGGCCTCGTCCCAGGCCTGATCGACCGTCAGCTCGCCCAGCGCGGCTTTCTTGACGGCGTCCTGCAGGGCCGTGCGCACGATGTTGGCACCGTCCACCGCGGGCAGGGAGCCG
>JGI24132J36420_10001437_pt1 | contig 10786 bp, 9 predicted proteins | sample BarGraNGADG00212_3_FD_36420 | JGI IMG/M metagenome (IMG submission 36420) | reverse complement strand
CTAAGAATACCTAATGATTAATCATATATAATGATTAATATATAAAATAAAAGTATATATATATAAGATTAGCTATTAAGAAAATCCAGACGGGGGTTTATCAAGAATGGAAATATTTGAAAAAATTGATATTGAAATTCAACTTCCCCTGATGGTTCAAGATTGAGACAATGAATATGATTAAAAAAATTGAAGATAATAAAACTATGAACGAAGAAAATAAGAATAATTGCAGGACTTGCGAAGACAGCTACACAGCAGTTTCAAAAATGTGGGAAGATTCCTGCTTAAAATTATATAAGCCCTGGTTCGAATCCACGGAGGCGCTTTTCGGGAAGGCATTTGAAATCTCAAAGGATGCTTCACCGGAAACGTATAAGGAATTTTATAGTGAATGGCTCAAAACCTCTCAGAACAGCTTCGGTAAATTTTATCAAATTCCGACCCTGGAATCAAATAAGGAGACATTTGAGAAACTCTTGGTCAGTGCAGAGGAATCCAAAAAGATCTACGGTTCATGGATCGCCGAATTAGAGGGGAATTCCAGGGCGACCCGCGAAGTTCTCAAAGGGGAAGCAGATCCAGCAAAATATAAAGAAGTCTATGATATGTGGATCAACTCATATGGAAAAATGCTAAATGAGCTTCTTACATTGCCATTGCAGCAAAATATTAAAGAGATCTTTAAGAACATCACAGGAACACCTGACATCTATTCAGAGGCCTTTATGCAGATATCAAAAATATGGAAGGATTCATACACAAAGCTGTATTTGCCCTATACCGATTCTATGCTGAAACTGTCTTTGAAATCAGCCCAGCTCTCCCAGGAGAATGCAAATCCTGAAGCCTATAAGGAATTTCATACCTTATGGATGAATACATATCGTGATATAAATGGAAAGTTGTTAGATACCCAATCCATGAGGCCTTCAAAAGAAATATTGGAGTATTTCGTTCAAAGCGAAAACGTTAATCTGAAGCTCTACAAATCATGGATAGAGGTACTTGGACAAATGTCACAGAAGGCACAGGGACTGTCAAGGCAGGGCACTGATCCACAGGCTTATAAAGAACTTTATAATCTCTGGGGAAAATTGTATGGGAAGGCATTTGATAACTTCTTTAATAACACACCCGAATTTAGTCCTTTTAAGGAGATCATGGAACCCGTGAAGAATGCAGCAAAGATATATGCAGATACATTTACCAGCGCATCTAATATCTGGATGAAATCATATCCTGGCTCAACAAGTGCAGTTTAAGATCGGAATAATCCAATCTTAAATTTCATATTTTGCTAATTAGAACCCAATAATACATAATAAATTATCAATCATGATAATTATTACTACAGGATAAGTATATCTATTATTACGATAGAATATATCTTCCTAATCGCAGAGATGTTTTGGTATCGGACAAGTGGGAAAAACGAATACCACAAACTGACGATATAGGCGATTTATGACAAACTAAATTATATGAGGTAATTATGGTCAAGAAAGCAGAAGAAAGAAAAGAAGTTAAAGAAGATGTAATTTTTAAAACCTGGGCTGACAGTAATGCAGCATTTTCAAAATTGTGGGAGGATTCCTACTTAAAGTTATACAAGCCCTGGATTGGATCCACAGGAGAGATGTTAGATAAGACAGCAAATCTCTCAAAAGAAGCGACCCCACAGAAATACAAAGAATTCTATGATGAATGGATCAAAACATACCAGAATTCATTTGGCAAATTTTATCCGATCCCTACACTGAAATCGAATAAAGAGACACTTGAAATATTCTTATCAAGCGCAGAGAGATACAATAAACTCTACAGGTCATGGATCGAAGAGTTAGAAGAAAATTCACGACAGACTAAAGAAATACTTTCAGGTAAACCTGATCCTGAAAAATATAAAGAATGCCATGATAAGTGGATCAAGTCTTATGAAAAAATATTCGATGAAATAATGGAGCTGCCATCGCAAGAAAACACAAAAGAGATATTTGGAAATTATATGGAAATACCAGATGTCTATTTGGGGAGCTTTTTACAGATGTCAAAACTATTTAAGAAATCATATGCACAGCTTTGCAAACCGCTGAATGAATCTATGATGACACTTACTGATAAAATGGCCAGGATTTCCGCGGGAGATGCAGGCCCTGAAGCATACAAGGAATTTTATAACTTATGGGTAGAGACTTATAAAGAGACATATGGCAAATATGCCAAATCCGTAGAACCAAACGGTGAAATGTACGAGAATTTTGTAGAGAAAACCAACATTTATTTGAGCATGTACAAGTCCTGGATATCAGCACTTGAAAAAATGTCCGAAAAAGCAAAGGAGATGTCCATACAAAGCTCTGACCCGCAAGCTTTTAAAGAATTTAATAATCTCTGGTTAAAGATGTATGAAAAGGCTTTTGAAAGCTTTTTTGATGACATGCCCACCGTAGGAGGACCTATGAAAGAGATCATGGAACCTGTAAAAATCATGGCTAAAATGTGCGCAGACACTTTTATCAAGATGTCAAAACTGGTAAGATCAGATTCAGGTTCAGCAACAGCGTATCCAGGAAAGAATAAGAGATGAATACGCAAGATAATATCAAAGGAAAAAATATGGAAAAATCAAATTTTGAATCCACACAGGAATTTTATGACCAGTGGATAAATATGTACAAAGCCACAATGGGCAAACTTATCGAGATGCCTGCTGTGGGTCCATCACGTGAAAAATCAGAAAAAATGATGAAGGGTGTCTCTACATTTGTTAACCTTTATGCAGCCGGGATGGATACCAGTTCCAATTTACAGAAAGTGTTCATGGAAGCAATGCAAAAAGTGCAAGAAAAGATCCAGACAGAAATGGATGGGGAGATCAGTCCTGAAAAATATAAAGAATTCTATGACATCTGGATCCAGACGTACAGCGAGACATTCAAGGACTTTGCGAAATCAGGTCACTTTGTATCTGACTTAGGGAGATTAAATGCACATTTAATGGATTTTCAAAAATACAACCGGGAAATGCTTGAAGAGAATTGCCTGAAACCCATGGATATGCCCACAAAGACGGAAATCGACGAGATCAATAAAGAGTTGTATACTCTTAAGAAAACAGTAAAAGAACTGGCCACCCAGATCAAAGAACTAAAAGGGAATAAATAGGGTTTCTTGCAAGGAGATGACATGAACGAACTTACAATAAATACAGATTTCGATAAATTCAAGCAGGGGATGGAATTAATGATGAAACCACCCGAATTTTCGGTAGCTACAACACCTTCCGAGATCATTTATACCGAAGATAAGATGAAACTTATCCATTATATCCCGGCATTGGCAAAAACGCATCCAGTTCCAATACTCATAGTGTATGCACTTGTAAATCGATATTACATTCTGGATCTGCAGCCCGATAAGAGTGTGATAAAGAAGCTTTTAGGAGAAGGTTTTGACGTTTATGTCATTGACTGGGGATATCCATCAGGTGCAGACAGGTACCTCACACTTGATGATTATGTAAACGGTTATTTGCATAACTCTGTGGTAAAGATCAAAGAAAGGTGCGGATTGGATAAGATCACCCTCCTTGGAGTATGCCAGGGCGGGACTTTTTCTATTATGTATTCAGCACTACATCCTGAAAATGTACAAAACCTGGTTACACTGGTGTCTCCAGTAAACTTTGATAGTAATAAAGGAATTCTTAACCTGTGGGCAAAAGGATTAGACGTTGACAAGATCGTGGATTATTATGGGATAGTGCCCGGAGATTTCCTGAATTCAGCGTTCTTGCTCCTTGATCCATTCAGGCTTATGATCGATAAGTATGTAGGAATGTTTGACCGGATAGAATGCAATCCGGAGGATACAACCTGCCAGGTTCGAAATGAAGATTATATCACGAATTTCCTCAGGATGGAGAAGTGGATATTTGACAGTCCTGACCAGGCCGGCGAAACCTTCAGGCAGTTCATGAAAGATTGCTATCAGAAGAACCTTCTCATTAAAAATGAGATGATACTCAATGGCAAGAAGATCAATTTAAAAAATATAACCATGCCTGTGCTTAATGTCATGGCAGAATTCGATCACCTCGTTCCTAATGATGCAAGTATACCATTGGCAGATGCAATATCCAGTACAGATAAAGATACTTTGATCTTCCCGACCGGTCATATTGGAATATTCGTGGGCTCAAAATCCCAGAAAGAGGTATGTCCTAAGATAGCAGCGTGGCTGAAACCAAGGTCTCTCCTAAACGGAAAAGGAAATACTGGATCAAGTAACGAAGAGATAACTGGATCAGGTAACGAAGAGAAAACTGAATCAGCTAAGGAAAATTTGAATAAACAAAGAAAACAGATTCGAAGAGAAAGGGTGAACAAGAAATGAAACTTGAAAATAAGGTCGCAATTATTACAGGAGCAGGAAGTGGAATTGGCAGGGAATCTGCACTACTATTTGCAAAAGAAGGAGCTAAAGTTGTTGTAGCAGATATAAGTGAGAAGGGCGGTGAAGAAACNGCATCCATGATCAAGACNAATGGTGGAGAGAGTTTCTTTTTTAAATTGAATGTAACAGACAGGGAACAATCAAAAAATATGGTAAAAACTACNATGGAAAAGTATGGCAGGATCGATGTTCTGATAAATAACGCAGGCATCAACCAGGATGCTCTTGTCGCAAAGATGACAGAAGAACAGTGGGACAATGTCATAGATATAAACCTGAAAGGAGTTTTTAACTGCACACAGGCAGTTGTTGAAGTTATGGTAAACCAGGGTAAAGGCGCTATCATAAATACCTCCTCTATTGTAGGAGTAAATGGCAATGTCGGGCAGGTCAACTATTCTGCGACTAAAGCTGGTCTTATCGGAATGACAAAGACACTGGCAAAAGAATTGGGGCGAAAAGGCATCCGTGTTAATGCAGTAGCACCCGGATTCATATCAACTCCAATGACAGCAGGCGTCCCAGATAAGATCCTTGAAATGATGAGAGAAAAGACTCCTTTAAAAAGACTTGGTGAACCAAAAGATATTGCGAATGCATATTTATATCTTGCTTCAGATGAGGCGAGCTTTGTTAATGGAGCAGTTCTTGCTGTGGACGGTGGATTGGTTATATGAATAATGTAGTTATTGCATCAGCTACAAGAACGGCCATAGGGAAATTCGGGGGAAGCCTGAAGGATCTCAATCCCGGACAACTTGGGTCAATAGTATTGAAAGATGCCCTAAAAAAAGCCAAGATCGAACCAGCTCAAGTTGAAGAAGTCATAATGGGAAATGTCCTTTCTGCAGGTCATGGACAGAATGTAGCCAGGCAGGCAGCAATTGCAGCCGGAATTCCAAGCGAGGTACCTTCTTATGGCGTAAATAAAGTATGCGGTTCAGGTTTAAAGTCAGTTACCCTGGGAGCACAATCGATCATGCTGGGTGACGCAGACATTGTCCTTGCAGGCGGCGTTGAGTCTATGTCAATGACTCCATATGCCCTTAAGAAAAACCGCTGGGGGGCAAAGATGGGAAACGATGAAGTTGTGGATCTAATGATATATGATGGGCTCTGGGATATTTTTGGCAATTATCATATGGGCGTTACCGCAGAGAACGTAGCGGCAAAATACGGTATCAGCCGTGAGGCTCAGGATGAGTTCTCAGCAAGAAGCCAGAATAGGACAGAAGCTGCCATCAAAGCAGGAAAATTCAAAGATGAAATCGTCCCTGTTTCAATTCCACAACCAAAAGGCGATCCGGTTCTCTTTGATACGGATGAATTCCCAAGGTTTGGCACAACAAAAGAAACACTTTCCAAACTTAAACCAGCATTTAAAAAAGACGGAACAGTAACTGCGGGTAATTCTTCAGGTATAAACGATGGGGCAGCTGCAGTTCTTTTAATGTCAGAACAAAAAGCAAAAGAGTTAGGCATTACACCTCTTGCCACCATCAAGGGCTATGCATCATGTGGAGTTCCTCCAGAAATAATGGGTATGGGACCTGTCGGCGCTTCAAGAAATGCCGTAAAACGTGCCGGAATAACTCTGGACAAGCTTGACCTGATAGAACTCAATGAAGCATTTGCATCACAAAGCCTGGCAGTTACCCAGGAACTTGGTTTAGCTTCTGATAAGCTAAATGTTAACGGTGGCGCAATAGCCCTGGGACATCCCATAGGAGCAAGCGGTACAAGAATACTGGTCTCACTTTTGCATGAATTAAATAAGAGAAAAGGCACATACGGTCTAGCAGCCCTTTGTATCGGGGGGGGTCAGGGTATTGCCATGGTAGTAAAGAGGTAATACAATATTATGGCACGAAAGGGAAGTCTTAAAGGCAAAGTCGCCCTGGTCACCGGAGGTTCAAGGGGGATAGGCCAGGCGATCGCTTTGCGATTGGCAAAAGATGGCGCAGATGTAGCAATTAATTACCAGTCAACAAAGGAACAGGCACAGAAAGTGTCAAAAATGATAGACCAGATGGGGATGGCAGATGAATTTGATAAATTATCCATGATAATAGACCAGATGGAGACAAAGGAGCATGCAAAGGAGCATGCAAAAGAAGTATCAGAAATGATAGATTCTATGGGCAAACATTCCTGCATAGTCCAGGCTAATGTCAATGACTTTGAACAAGTTAACAGGATGCGGGATGAAGTTGTCAATAAGCTGGGTAAGATCGATATACTCGTCAATAATGCNGGAATAGTACGGGATAAATCGTTTGTCAAAATGACACCCCAGATGTGGTCAGAAGTCTTATCTGTGAACCTGGATGGTGCTTTTTACTGCACAAAAGTGGTCATAGAGGGAATGCTTGAAAGAAAATATGGTCGGATCGTTAATATTTCCTCGGTTATAGGCAGGATGGGTAATCGAGGGCAGGCCAATTATGCAGCCTCAAAGGCAGGAATGATAGCCCTTACACAAACACTGGCCAAGGAATTTGCGGGCAAAGGTATAACTGTAAATGCAATTGCACCTGGATTTATTGAAACTGATATGGTAAAATCTATTCCCAAAGAAATACTAGATAAAATCCTGGCTCAAGTTCCTCTTGGAAGACTCGGGAAGCCTTCTGAAGTGGCTGGAGCGGTGGCATATCTAGTTTCTGAAGATGGAAGTTATATTACGGGCCAGGTCATTGATATAAATGGGGGACTTTATATCTAAATTTTAAATTAAGATGGGCTGGAAATGTTAATAATTACATGTGTTAAGCAGGTACCAGATACCACGCAGGTAAGAGTTGACCCGGTCACTGGTAATTTGATTCGTGAAGGTGTGCCTTTTATTATTAATCCATATGATACTCACGCGTTAGAAGAAGGTTTAAGGCTAAAAGAAAAATATGGTTTTCACATAGCGGTTATTTCAATGGGGCCGCCCAATGCCGAGGTTACGCTAAAAAAAACCATAGCACTTGGGGCAGATGAAGCTGTACTTCTAAGCGACCGCGCTTTTGGTGGAGCTGACACTCTTGCTACCAGTCTGGTTCTCTCTGAAGCCATAAAGAAACTTGGTACGAAGGAAGAAGTTTCTATTGTAATTTGTGGCAGGCAGACCATTGATGGTGACACCGGCCAGGTTGGGCCGGGTATCGCTACTCGTCTTGGATATTCACAGTTGACACTTGTTGACCGTATTGAAAGTATTGACTTTAAGACAAAAAAAATAAGGGTCAGGCGCAAGCTGGAAGGAAGGCATGAAATAGTGGAGGCGACACTACCTGCAATGATCGCAGTATTGAAAGAAATAAACACTTTACGCTATCCGACAGTACCCATGAGGTTAATGGCAGAGGATTCAAAAGCGACATTGTGGGATAATAAAATATTGGGATTAAATGAAAACACGATCGGGCTTAAGGGTTCTGCTACCTTGGTACGAAAGATATTTTCACCCCAAAGAGCCAGTGGGGAAATAATCGGTGATGGTTTCAAGGATCCAAAGGAAGCTTCACGATTATTGATCGATAGGCTAATAGAAAAGCGGATATTGAGTATATAAATATCATGCAAGAAGGTATGGAAGAAGAGAAGAACAAAGTAAAGAAACCTCGCGGAGTAGCTCGTCTTATTCCTGGAAAATGCATAGCATGCGCAGCCCGCTGCCAGAGCGACTGCCCTGAAGATGCCATTGAGATGAATGAAAAGGGCGAACCGATCATAAATATAGCAAAGTGCATTGGATGTCGTAGGTGTGTCAAGATATGTCCTGCGCAAGCCCTGGAGATATATTTTACACCTGAAGAACAGAAGATCCTTACAACATTTGCTGAAAAAGTACCAGAAGAGGTCAAAGTCGTCGAAACAGGGATAAAAGAGTACAGGGGTGTATGGATATTTGTTGAGCATACTGAAGGTAAACCAGCAACCGTTTCATGGGAACTGCTGGGTGAAGGAGCAAAGCTTGCAAAAACCCTGGGTGTAGAGTTATGCGCGCTGGTCATTGGCGACCGCGTAGAGCATCTTTGCCTGGAGTCATTTGCTTATGGCGCTTCAAAGGTTTATCTGATCGATGCTCCTGTATTTCATCATTATCGAACCGAGACTTATTTCAAGGCAATTTGTTGCTTGGTTGAAAAGTATAAGCCTGAGATCTTATTGATGGGCGCAACAGGGCTGGGAAGGGATCTGGCGGGTGCCATAGCAACAACGCTCAAAACAGGCCTGACTGCGGATTGCACGGGGCTTGACATAGACGATAAAGGTAATTTACTCCAAACGCGTCCGGCTTTTGGCGGCAATATCATGGCTACCATTTTAACCGAAAAAACACGACCGCAGATGTCAACGGTCAGGCCGCATGTGATGGCTCTTGCGAAAAGAGATGCATCACTCACTGGCACCATAGTCCGGGAATCCACGGATATCAAAGAAGAAGATCTTGCCACCAGGGTTATTGAGGTAATAGAAGATGCAACAGGGGAGCAATTAGACCTTGCAGGGGCTGAGATCATTGTCTCAGGGGGCAGGGGAATGTGTGGCTCTGAGAATTTCGCATTATTGCAGACGCTGGCTGACGAACTTGGCGGAGCAGTGGGCTGTTCCCGCGCAGCAGTAGAAGCGGGCTGGATGCCGCCGGAACGCCAGGTCGGCCAAACTGGAAAGACAGTAAGACCTAAAATATATATCGCATGCGGAATCAGCGGCGCTATCCAGCACCTTGTTGGCATGCAAAGTTCGGATGTCATTATTGCTATCAACCAGGATAAGAAAGCACCCATTTTTGAAGTTGCCACATATGGCATCGTTGGCGATGTTTTCCAGGTACTCCCGGCTATTATTGATCAGATCAGGGTATTGAAGGCTAACAAAGGTGGATCATCGGATACTGTATCACAAAGGAAGGAGTGATTTATGTTACTTTACATCAGCACAATTATTTTTGCAGCGGCTATATTGCTTTTTTGCTGGAGTTGTTACCGGCGCTTTCATCTTCTGATGCTTGGAAAAAGCGAGAATCGTTTTAACGATGTGGGAAAGCGTATATGGGGCGTGATCTATTATGCCTTTGGGCAGCGCTGTACCGTTTCCCATGGATACCGTTTTGGCTGGAACCATCTTGTCCTTTTCTGGTCATTTATGATATTATTAATAGCAAATACAGAATTNCTGCTTGAGGGCCTGTTCCCGGATTCTATTAGCTTCTCAATGTTACCCGTTAGCTTGTACTTCTTAATCGAGATCGCATCAGTTCTTGCTCTTCTGGCTGTTTGCATTGCGATGCTTCGCCGACTGGCTTTCCCACCATCCTATATGGAAGCAAAAAGCAGGGACGCTTTTATTATCCTGGGTCTTATTGCTTTACTTATGGTGGCATTTTTCGGCCTGCACGCAAGTGAGATAGCAGGAGGTAGTGAAGTAGCGGCATCTTATATGCCAGTGTCAAAACTTGTAGCTTCCACTTTTTTCTTGCATGTGCAGACTGAAACCTTAAATGGTTATATCGATGCTTTCTGGTGGCTGCATGCCATAGTGCTTCTGGTTTTCTTGAATTATCTTCCTTACAGCAAGCACATGCATATACTGACAGGTATCCCCAATGTCTTTTTCAAAAGCCTCACGAAGGTAAATACCCAGCCCAGGGAAGAATTCAAAAAGGGCAATGTATTCGGTGTCGGGCAGATTGACCAATTTACCTGGAAGGATTTAATTGACTCATATTCTTGCACCGAGTGTGGGCGCTGTTCAGATATGTGTCCAGCCACCAATACCGGAAAAGCGCTTAACCCGCGCCTTGTAATCCATGATATTAAAACNAATTTATTGAAAAACGGTCCGCTCATTGATAAAAAAAAGGCGCCGGTATTGCCATTGATAGGCGTTGGTGGGGAAGGNAGCGTATCACATGAGGTTCTCTGGTCGTGCACTACCTGCGGCGCATGTATGGAAGTATGTCCCGTATCGATAGAGCACGTGCCAAAGATCGTTGACATGCGCAGGAATCTTGTTGAGATGAATGCAAAAGTGCCTGATGAATTACTGCCCTTCTTTGAAAGCATAGAACAGCGCAGCAATCCCTGGGGCATTGTACCTGCTGACCGCATTAAATGGACTACAGATCTCAATGTCAAGCCTTTTGAAGCCGGGAAGACAGAATACCTGTTTTACGTTGGTTGTTTCGGGGCATTTGATGCCAGAAGCAGGCGCGTAACTCTTGCTATCTCAAGTATACTGGATAAAAGCGGTATTTCATGGGGAATATTAGGAAAAGACGAGTTGTGCTGCGGGGATAGTATGCGTCGGCTTGGAAATGAATTTGTTTTTGACA
>JGI24132J36420_10001436_pt1 | contig 10795 bp, 11 predicted proteins | sample BarGraNGADG00212_3_FD_36420 | JGI IMG/M metagenome (IMG submission 36420) | reverse complement strand
CAGTGCCGTCAGGAGAAATCGGCGGCCGCATCGGCCGCCACAATCGCGGCCAATCCGCTCAGTCCCGCCGCGGATCACGATCCACGTGCGGCCCGTCCTAGAGGCCATGAACCAGTTCCACGATCCGGGTGAGCACCTCGGGATCGGTGTCCGGTGGAACCCCGTGGCCCAGGTTGACGACATGAGAGGGGGCCGCCAGTCCCCGACGCGCCACGTCCCGCACGTGCGCCTCAATCGCCTCCCACGGAGCACCCAGGACAGCCGGGTCGATGTTGCCCTGCAGTGGCACGCCCGGGAGGCGCCTCGCCGCCTCGTCCAAGGGGACGGTCACGTCGATGCCCATCGCCGTTGCTCCCGCCTGGTTCATGTCCTCAAGAAGGTGTCCGGTGTGGGTCCCGAAGTGGATGCGGGGCACCCCAAGATCGCTGACGTGCGAGAACGCCCGCGCGGACGCGGGTGCACAGTGAGCAACGTAGCGATCACGCGGGACGGATCCCACCCAGGAGTCGAAAAGCTGAACTGCGCTCGCCCCCGCGAGAACCTGCGCCCTGAGGAACATGCCCGCGGCGTCCGCCGCCCAGTTCATGAGCGCCTCCCACGTCCCTGGGTCCGCGATCATGAGGCGCCTCGCCTCCAGGTGGTCGCGCGAGGGGCCGCCGTCAACCATGTACGCCGCCAACGTGAACGGCGCACCCGCAAACCCGATGAGGGGGGTCTCGCCGAGCAGTCCCAGCGATGCCGAGACCGCCTGTCTCACGACGTCAAGCGAACTGTCGAAGCCCCCGCGGTCCGCCACAGCACCCAGCGCAGGGAGCGCCGCGACGTCGGCGGCCGTCCGCACCGGCGCCGCAAAGACGGGGCCGACTCCCGGCTTGATAGTGACATCAACCCCCGCGAGCAGCAGGGGCACCACGATGTCGCTGAAGAGAATGCCCGCATCGACCCCATGCCGACGCACGGGCTGCGTAGTGATCTCCGCGACAAGGGCGGGGTCGAGGCAAGCCTCGAGCATCGTGGTCCCCTTGCGCGCCTCCCGATACTCGGGAAGCGAACGACCCGCCTGGCGCATGAACCACACGGGCGTGCGCTCGGGTCGGTCACCCCGCAAAGCGCGCACTAAGAGCGATGCCGATGCACTGCCGGCTACGAGCGGATGATTTTTTGGAAGAACCATGCCTTGATTCTCCCCCCACTCCTGGACGTGTAATGATTGCCGGATGGCATTGCTGTCCCTCGTGGCGAGCCACCACAACAAAGACTTGAACACCCTTGAGCAACTGAGCGTCGGCTCTGATCGCCTGGGGAACTCCGTCATTGGCTCCACCGTGATGGGTGTCGTGGTGCTGCCCACGTGCAACCGCTTCGAGTTGTACCTCGATGTGACCGACCCCGCCGCAGCTCGCGCCGCGGTGGTCTCCGCACTGTCTTCCATGACGTCTCTCGATGCGGACGCCGTCGACGCCGCGCTCTTGGCCTACGAGGGCGACGACGCAGTGGAACACCTCATGTCGGTGTCCTCTGGACTCGAGTCGATGGTGGTGGGTGAACGCGAAATCTCGGGCCAGGTGCGCCGCGCCCACATCGACGCGCGTGAGGCCGGTCACTTGTCGCCTGCGCTGGATCGCCTCTTCCAGTCGGCGCTACGCACGTCGCGCGTTGTCGCATCGTCAACGGGCCTGGGAACCTCCGGCCGGTCCGTCATGTCCGTCGCCTTCGACCTCGCCGACGCTACCGTCGCGTGGCGAGGGTCCAACGCACTTGTGGTGGGCACAGGTGCCCTCGCGGAAACAGGGATCGGCGTGCTGCGCGGTCGCGGAGCGCGTGTGACGGGCGTGTACTCACCCTCGGGGCGCGGGGACGAGTTCGCGGCGCGCCACGACCTTGAGGTAGTGACTGCCGAGGACCTCATGGAGGCACTCGAAGAGGCCGACGTGGTGCTCGCATGCTCCGGCGGCGAGTCGATCGTGCTGACACCCTCACTCGTCGCTCAAGCGATGGGTGCGCGCGAACACTCGATGACGCTCATCGACTTGGCACTTCATCGCGACGTGGCGGCCGGCGTAGAAATGCTGCGCGGTGTCAANGTGGTGCGGCTGGAGGACGTGAAGTTCCACGCTCCCGGGGAGTCAATGGCCGCGCTCGAGACGGCCCGCGCAATCGTCGCCCACGCCGTCGCCCGCTTCGCGACCGGTGAGTCGGGCCGCTCGGTCGACCCCGCCATCGTCGCCCTGCGTGAGCACGTATTCGGCTTGCTAGAACGGGAGGTGGCGCGAGTGAGGCCCGCCCCTGGCACCGACTCGTCGATTTACGCCCAGGCGGCCGCGACCGAGGCCGCGTTGCGGCACTTCGCGAAGGCGCTCCTTCACACCCCCACTGTGCGGGCGAAGGAGATGGCGGAGTCGGGTCAAACCCACGAATACCTGAGCGCGCTCCATACCCTTTACGGGCTCGACGTGTCCGTCCCCGACGACTGCTGCCCCGCAGGAGAGATCGACTCTCCGAGCGAGTGACGACCTTTGGGCCCAGGCCCTAGGGGTCCAGGCCCTAGAGGTCCGAACCTCCTACAGATCCAGGCGCTCCAGCATGTCCGTTACGAGCGCGGCCACCGCGGAGCGCTCGGAGCGCTCCAGGGTCACGTGCGCGAACAACGGGTGTCCCTTGAGCGCCTCGATCACGGCGGCAACTCCGTCGTGCCTGCCGACCCGCAGGTTGTCGCGCTGCGCCACATCGTGAGTGAGGATGACGCGCGAACCCTGGCCGATGCGGCTGAGCATCGTCAGTAGGACGTTGCGCTCGAGCGACTGCGCCTCGTCCACGATGACGAACGCGTCGTGGAGCGAGCGTCCGCGAATGTGGGTGAGCGGCAGGACCTCGAGGAGCCCCCTGGCCATGACCTCTTCGACCACAGCCGCCGAGACCACCGAACCCAACGTGTCGAACACGGCCTGGGCCCACGGGTTCATCTTCTCGGACTCGGAGCCAGGCAGGTAGCCGAGGTCCTGACCGCCCACGGCATAGAGCGGGCGGAAGACCATGATCTTCTTGTGCTGGCGACGCTCCAACACGGCCTCGAGTCCGGCGCAGAGCGCGAGCGCGGACTTGCCCGTTCCGGCGCGGCCGCCCATCGAGACGATTCCGATCGATTCGTCGAGGAGCAGGTCGAGGGCGATGCGCTGCTCGGCGGAACGCCCATGCAGGCCGAACACCTCGAGGTCGCCGCGCACCAAGCGAACGGCCCCCGCGTCCGATACACGCCCGAGCGCCGAGCCGCGCGGAGAGTGAATGACCAGCCCGGTGTGAATCGGCAGCGACGCGAGGTCCTCGCCGCAATCGCCCGCGGCCGATGCGGCGATCAACTCGTTGTCCCACAGTTGCGACATCTGGTCGTCGCCCAAGTGGATCTCGCGCATGCCCGTCCATCCGGACTCGACGGCAAGTTCCGCGCGGTACTCCTCCGCGTCGATGCCGAGGGCGGACGCCTTGACGCGCATCGGCAGGTCCTTAGAAACGACCGTGACCGAGTGTCCCTCGGCGCGCAGGTTCGCGGCGACGGCCAGGATGCGGGTGTCGTTGTCTCCCAGCCTGAAGCCGCTCGGGAGCACGTCTTGGTCCGTGTGATTCAACTCGACGCGAAGGGTTCCGCCCACCTCATTGGCGGGGATGGGCTGGGAAAGTGTTCCGTACTGGACCCGCAGATCGTCGAGGGCGCGCAGCGCCGAGCGAGCGAAATAGCCCAACTCGGGATGATGCCGCTTGGCCTCGAGCTCGGTCACCACCACCACGGGAAGCACCACCGCATGCTCGGCGAAGCGTTTGAGTGCTCGCGGATCTGAGAGGAGCACCGACGTGTCAAGCACGAAGGTGCGCACGGCGGTGTCGATCACTGAATCGGTGACTGCGAGGGGGCGAGTGTCGGTCACGGCTGCTCCAGGCGGTGTCGGGCCGTAGGGCATCCACCGCCCTACGGCGATGTGTCAGGTGGGTCCCTCTTGGGACCCCACGGTGTCTACCACCCTTCGGACGCTACGCCGCGGGCGACGGCGACTCGGCGCAACACGCCGCCATTTACCATCTCGAAACAACGCCCCCGCGCCCGGGCGTGCCACGCGAAACGGAAGGGTCAGCGCCCGTGTCTGCGCTCGCGCTGCGCATAACTGCGAAGCGCCCTCAAGAAGTCAACCCTGCGAAAGTCCGGCCAATAGGCGTCACAAAAGTAGAACTCCGTGTGAGCGCTCTGCCACAACAGGAAGCCGCCGAGTCGCTGTTCGCCCGACGTGCGGATCATGAGGTCGGGGTCTGGCTGCCCCTTCGTGTAGAGATGCTCGGCGATGTCTTCGACCGTGAAACCCTCCGCCACCTCTTCGAGCGATTGGCCCTGAGCCACACCCGCCAAGAGGTACGCGCGCACCGCCGCGGCGATCTCATGCCTGCCGCCATAACCGACTGCGACGTTGACGTGCAGCGCGGTCGCCTTGGAGGTCGATTCCACCGCGGCATTGAGGCGCAGCCCCACCCAGTCGGGAAGCAACGATGCGTCGCCTACGTGCTGGAGTCGCCAGCGACCGTCACGAGCGAGCTCCTCGACGGAATCGCAAATGATTTCGAGAAGCGCGCCCAGCTCGATCGGATCCCTTTCGAGGTTGTCCGTCGACAGCATCCACAGGGTGACCACCTGGACGCCGCTGTCTTGAGACCACTCGAGAACCTCGGTGATCTTGTCGGCTCCCCGTCGGTGCCCGTGGGCGGTCGTCGCCCCACTCAACTTGGCCCAGCGACGATTCCCATCAAGAATCACGCCGATGTGGCATGGCGCCGGTCCCCTGGCCTTGAGATCGCGTGCAAGCACCGTCTCGTATGCGCGGTACAGCGCGCTACGCATCCCCATGTCAAACCTCCGAGGACGATGCTACGGCTCTCGCCGCCGCCGCGTACCTACGGTATCGTAGGTACATGGACGACACCGCGGTTCCCGAGGCTTCAACGACCGACGCCAACGAGGAAAACTGGCCAACAATTGGCAAGCCGCTGTTGCGCGGTTGGCTCCACCTCGGGGCCGCACCACTGGTCCTCATTGCAGGCATGGTGCTCATGGTGTTTGCCCCCACGCTCGCGGGTAGGGTCTCGTCGGCCATCTTCGCCCTCACGTCCGTCATGCTCTTTGGCACCTCCGCCGTCTATCACCGAGGGACATGGTCACCCAAAGCGCAAGCCGTGCTGCGGCGCATGGACCATGCCAATATCTTTCTCATCATTGCGGGAACGTATACGCCGCTCACAGTGATCCTGCTCGACGGAAGAACGCGTGTCTTTGTGCTCGTGCTGGTGTGGGCCGGCGCCATTTTCGGGATGCTCTTCCGGATCCTGTGGCTCAACGCGCCCCGCTGGTTGTACACGCCGCTCTATGTGGCCATGGGCTGGGTCGCCATCGGCTACATCAAGCCGTTCTACTACGCGGGCGGGCCGGCCGTCGTGTGGCTGATCGCCGCAGGCGGCCTGTGTTACACGGTCGGCGCCATCGTCTATGGCTTCAGGTGGCCCGGCCCCTCAGCGCGCTATTTTGGCTTTCACGAGATCTTCCACTCACTCACCGTCGCCGGTTTCGCGTGCCACTACGTCGCCGCCGCCATCGCGGTCTTCAGCGCTCACCCCTGACGCGGAGCGCGCCGGATCGGTGGTTGCCGCTTGAGCGCGGCCGGCGGCCTCGAGGCGCACCTTTCGCAAGTGCTTGTTGAGCGAGCNGGCCAGCAGGATGACCGCAAGTGCCAACACAAATGTCGCGACGAACGCAGCCCAGCCGGGCCCAATCGTGTAATAGTCCGGACTCATAACTCCTCCGGGACTATCCTGCCTCAAGATGATCATTGACGTTTCCGCCGAGGACGAGGCCGACTCCAGGCCCCGGCTGTCCGCGCGCGCGTGGTGGGCCGTTGGCGCCGGTATGGCGGTCCTGATCGCCTTGACGGCGTGGTGGGGCTGGGGTGTTGCTCATCAAGCGGTGCGCTGGCAGGACGTCGGGTTCAAGATCGTCTCCCCTACGGAGGCCCGTGTCACATACGACATCTTCCTCTACTCCGAGAACCCGGTGACGTGCCACCTGCGGGCGCTGAACACGAGTTATGCCGAGGTGGGAGTCGCCGTACAGCACGTCAATCCCGCCTTGGGCAAGGCCCAACGCCTCACCGCGACACTCGCCACGACCGAGGTGGCAACCACCGCGGTGGTGCATTATTGCGAGGCGGACTCGTAGCGAGTTTTGGTTGAGTGCCAGGGCGTTCGTTATCCTTGGATATTCCACGGCAAAGGATGTGAAGCATGACGGACCAGACCTGGCTTACTCAGGAGGCCTTCGACCGCCTGCAGCATGAGTATGACCACCTCGCTGGCGAGGGCCGCACGGCTATCGCCAAGGAGATCGACGAGCGTCGCCAAGAGGGTGACCTCAAGGAAAACGGCGGCTATCATGCGGCGCGCGAGGAGCAGGGCAAGCAAGAGGCCCGCATCCAGCAGTTGCGCGCCTTGCTCGAAAGCGCGCACGTTGGAGAGGCCTCAGCGAGCGACGGCACCGTCCAGCCAGGCTCCGTCGTGACCGCTACCGTCGCAGGGAAGCACATGCGCTTCCTCGTCGGCTCCCGTGAGGTTGCTGGCGGTACGGACATCGACGTGTTTAGCGCCCAGTCGCCCCTAGGTAACGCGTTGCTCGGCAAGCGGGTGGGCGACTCGACGTCGTACACGGCGCCGAACGGCAACGCGGTCGCCATCGAGGTGCTCGCGGTGGAGCCCTTTACGGGCTAACTCTTGATCGAGCCAACGCCCGATCGAGCGACCGCGGTCACGCCCTTTCGAGGAGGACTACGGCCTCGTAATGTTCCGTATGAGGGAACATGTCGAGGAGCCTCCCCCTCACGGGAGCCAGAGACGGCATCGCCCTGAGGTCGTGAGCAAGCGTCACGGCATTGCAACTCGAGTAGACGACCCTCCTGACGCCGCTCGACTCGATCCACGNGGCGAGATCGGGCCCGATGCCCCTGCGCGGAGGATTGACGATCACGACGTCGGGAGCGGGCTTGTCGCGCACCCACGCGGTCGCGTCGGCGGCGACGAAGGTGGCCTCTAGCGCCCCTGGCAGGCCCGCGTCGGCCATATCCTGAGCGCTACGCCGTGCCGCGATCACCGCCTGCTCCGCCGTCTCCACCCCCACGACCGTCCTGCCTTCGCGAACACAATGGAGGGCAAATCCTCCCACCCCGCAATACAGATCCCACACGGTCGTGGGCGCGCCTTCGTCAACCCAATCGGCGACGAGCGCGTACAGCCTGCGAGCGATGTCGGTATTTGTCTGCAGAAAGCTCTGCGGGCGGGCGTGAAGCACGACGCGACCCATGTTCATGCGCAGAGTGTCGAGTTCGGTCAGCACGATCTCCTGCTGACCCTCGAGAGCGGCCCTGTGTTCGGGAAGGACGTTGAGAGTCACGACGACGAGGCGAGGCAGTTTGTCGAGCAGCCACGGCAAGTGCTTGCGCAACCGGGCCAGGGACTCGGTCGAGCGCGTGACGAATCGCGCCATGAGTTCGCCGTCCGGTGAAACCGTGACGATGATGTGCTTCAGTTCCCCCTTGCGAGCGGGAATGTCGTACGGCTCAAGGCGCGCCACGGTGATGAACTCGGCGAGTATCGGGAATGCCCGCGCGAGGTCGCTGCCGTAGAGCGGACACGAGCGCAAGTCGACTCCGCGATCGTCCGGATCAAGAATTCCCACCGTCGGGTCGTCAAGGGTTCCCCCGACCACCATCTTGGCCTTGGAACGGAAGCCCGACTCCTCGCTTATCAGGGGTTCTAGCCACAAGGTGCTCTCGGGCTTTCCGGGCCTCGCCTCCGCGACAAGAGTCTCGAGCCGACGCTGCTTGCTCTCCACCTGAGCGAGGTGTGGCGTCTTGATCAGGGTGCAGGAACGGCAGCGCCCCTCGTCGTAGTAGCGGCAATCCACGTCGGCGACCAGGCAGCGCGGCGCGCGCTAGCGCGGGCGCTTGCGGACGCGGATCTGCGACGTGTTGACGCGGGCCGTCGCCTTGCGTAACGCGTCCCTGGATTTCTCGGCCAGGAGCGGTATCGGACCCGTGTGCGCCTGTTTCCCGTCGCGGTTGAGGATGAACTCCGCATGGAGCCCGCGCCCGAATGCCACCGAGAACGCGAGAATCGGCACGGCGATCACCGCGCCCGCCAGCCCCGCGAGAAGAGTTCCAGACGAGACCGCCACGAGGATCGCCATGGGGTGCACCGAGGCCGCCTTGCCGAAGAGCCACGGGTAGAGGATGCTTCCCTCCATCTGCTGGACGAAGAGCACGACGCCTACCATCAGCAGCGCGGTGACCCAACCGCCGTCGACGAGGCCGACAAGCACTGCCACGGCACCCGAGATGCTCGCACCAAACATTGGAATAAAGCTGAAGAGAAACACCATGATCCCGATGGGCAGTGCGAGCGGCAGCCCCAGCAACTGTGCGCCTAGGCCGATGCCCACGGCGTCGACCAGGGCCACGAAGGCTGAGGTCTCCGTGTAGTGACCCAAGCTGGTCCAACCGGCCTTGCCCGCCCTGTCCAGGCTCTTGCGCATGTGGCGGGGGGCGAGGCGCACAAAGAACTCCCACATTTGGGAGCCATCTCGCAAGAAGAAGAACAGCGAAATCAGGGCGAGCACCACGCCCGCCACGAGGGCACCGACCGTGCTTGTCACGCTCACGGCACTCGACGCAAGGCCCCAGGCGTGGTCGCGCACCGTCGTCATGATCTGGGTCACGCCGGTGTTGATCTGGTCGCTCGACACGTGCAGAGGCCCGGCGACCAGCCAGTTGACTAACGTGTCGAACCCATGCGAGGCGGAGGTCTTCAACGAGGCGAAGCCGCTTACGACCGATGTGCCTACCGCGGTCGCCAAGCCGCCAATGGCAAGAACCAACAGCAGCACCGTCAATGCGGCGCCTAGCGTCCGTGGAACCTTGAACCTGTAGAGGAAACTCACGAATCGTTCGAGGGGCGCGGCGATGAGGAGGGCGATGACGAGGGGCAAGACGACGGGGCTCAGGAGCGCAAGCACATTGCCGATCGCGATGAGGACGACCCCCACCACGATGAGTCGCCACGCCCACGCCGCGGCAACTCGCAGGGGCTCCGGTACCTCGGAGGTCGCATCCGCGGGCGCCACCTCGTCGACGGAACTCCCGACCCCGTTGGACATGTCCGATGGGTCGCCGATGCTCTCTTCGCTACCTGCCATGCTCAGAGCGTATCGCGGGCGCGGAACACTTACGGGTATCGCCAGCGTTGAGCAACCGGAGGTAGTGAGAATGCTCGGAGTGGACAAGACTCGGATGGTTTCGCAAGAGACGGCGATGAAGGGACGCGACGCGGCAATGGATGTCGCGGACGCGCACCAGGTGCTCGACCGGCCGCTCGAGGGGCCTTGGCCCACCGGGATGGAAGTGCTCTACGTTGCCATGGGCTGCTTCTGGGGATCCGAGAGAATCTTCTGGCAGATCGACGGCGTGTACTCGACCGCAGTGGGGTACATGGGAGGTTGGACCAAGAACCCCACGTACGAAGAAACATGCACCTCCCGCACGGGTCACACCGAGACCGTGCAAGTGGTCTACGACCCCGTGAAGGTGTCGCTTGAGACCCTGATGGCCGCGTTCTGGGAGAATCACGACCCGACGACGCCCAACCGCCAAGGCGGAGACATCGGCACCCAATACCGCAGCGCCATCTTCGCGACGACGCCGGAGCAGTTGGCGGGCGCAAACGCGTCACGCGATGTGTACCAGGCCAAACTCACCGCGAAGGGTTTTGGCACCATTTCCACCCAAATAGCGTCGGCGGCCGACGCGGGCGATGGGGTCTTCTACTACGCGGAGGACTATCACCAGCAGTACCTGTACAAGAACCCGGGCGGGTATTGCAATCACGGGTTCTGCCAGGTGAGTTACTCCTAGCCAAGCACCTCGGACATGAAGGCGAGTTGGAGCGCAAGTTGGTGCGCGCCGCCCCCTTCATGTCCGTTGTACGGGTACACGGTCACGTCCTTTGGCACCGCTCCCGAACGCTCGCCGTAGCGGTTGTAAGCGGCGAAGCACGTCGACGGCGGGCAGACGTCATCCATGAGCGCGATCGACCACAGCGCTGGCGCGGTCGCCCGCTTGGAGAAGTTGACGCCGTCCACGTAACTGAGCGTGCGGAACGCCTGCTCCGTGACGTCCCTGTGCACCGAAAGGTACTGGCGAATCTCCGGGTACGGCATCGTGTCCGCCATCGACACCGCGCGCTCGAAGTAGCAGAGGAACGGAACGTCCGGCATCACGGCAATAAGGTCGGGCACCAGACCCGCGACGCCGAGCGTCACGCCGCCCCCTTGAGAGGCACCCTTGAACGCAACCCGGGACGCATCGACTCCCGGGAGAGCGCGCACCGTGTCGACCGCGAGAACCGCATCGGTGATGACGCGCCTGAAGTAGTAGTCCTTGGGGTCGAGAATTCCCCTGGTCATGTAGCCGGGCGTGGCCGCCGTGGAACCGACGGGGTCAGGGGTATCGCCGCCGGCGCCCCACGAGCTTCCCTGTCCGCGCGTNTCGAGGATCATGTACGCGTATCCCGCCGAGGGCCACANGGTGTGCTCGATCGGCAGGCCGCGCCCACCGCCNTAGCCAGCGATCTCGACGANGCANGGCAACTGCCCCGTCGCGCCCGCAGGCCTGGCATACCACGCCTTGATCGGGTGCCCACCAAAGCCAGGGAACGTCACGTC
>JGI24132J36420_10001435_pt1 | contig 10795 bp, 10 predicted proteins | sample BarGraNGADG00212_3_FD_36420 | JGI IMG/M metagenome (IMG submission 36420) | reverse complement strand
ATCGAATGGATTTCTGACTCTTCCGTCATATCTGTCACGGCAAGCCCTTACAATTTCGAGGGCTTTGTTGACTTCTCCCATTAACATCAAGTGGGAAGCTACCTGGTATTCAATACCGGTCCAAACTTCATTGCTATAAACGAACGGCAGTGATAGCATCTCACCTTTTGGCCATGTACACAATAGAAGGCCACCTTCATTTCCGAGTGCATAAGAAGGACGCTGGGGATTTGAATGATTGGTAAGATCTGACTTAAAATTGTATTTATAAACTGAGTTAAGATGACTTTTCACTTTTAGAGAATCCATTATATTTCCCAAACCACAAACTTCAGCTATCCAGGCCCCGAGGACACCGTCTGACAAGCATCCTTTGCCATACTGATATTTAGGTCCCTCTTTTTGCATAAGTTTTAACGCCTCATCCGAATAGTTTGTATTGAAAGCGGTTGCAGAAGCTTTTACAGGATCAGGGGCATTGAGTCCCTCCCATTTGATCTTCTGAATGAAATACTCCCCGTCAAACAGACCAGACTCCATCACTTTTCTTCCTTTGTTATAGAGCAATTCATACTGTGTAACATCATTTCCAAGAAACTTACCCATCTCAGTCATGGCTTTTAATGCTCCAAGATAAAAACTTGTGCACATACCGTCAGCTCCCCAGAATTCGATATCGTAAGTATTATGGTGAGGTTCTTCAAGAGTTCCTGTTAACCTTGGATCCCAGGTTTTGATGCAGTAATCCATGCTTTCAGTAACTTTAGGGTACATCTTTTTAAGCCATTCACTGTCTCCGCTGATCCTCCAGTCGCGGTACATTTTCATTATACCCCCCAACTGCCCGTCAGATGCAGCATAAAATGTAGTTGCCACCTTTCTGATTGGAAGTGCAGCCCTGAAAGTCTGATGGCCTTCCTTATCCTGATCCGCATTGAATTCGGTTTCGCGCATAGTCCGTTCAAGCGAAGGGAAAAGATGCGGAATTGCCTGAGCATAATTCCAAACATGAGTACATGAGCCTGAACAGCATCCCGAGTTATCACCACAACCTTCCCAGCTCCATAACTTCCCATCAGGTTGTCTTAATACCGTTGGTGATTTAAGAATGGATAAGTTAGCTGCAATGGCCTCAGTAACCTCAGGGGGCAGAGTACTATTATAGAAAGCGTTTTTGAATAGTTCTGACTTTGCCCGCAAATCATTATAGTTTGTTTTCCAATAAGTTACAACATCTTCAATATTTTTAAATTTGCCTGAATACCATGGTTTATAAAATGGATCCTTACATGAACAGTTTGGATCGGTACATGCCTCTGTCTCCTTCTCCTCTGAATCCTTTCCCAGCTTGAGATTTGAATTAGGAACATACCATGCCATCATCAGCCGGATAATCCTTGTTTCACCCGGATTGAGAACAATTGGAACAAACAACGATGCCCCCGGAGCGTCCTGTGTGACAGCCTCGGTGCTTCTTGTCTCACCCTTCATGATTGTTTCCCAGGTAATTGTCAATGGATCCCACCATCCACCCCTGAACCAGCAATAATCAATTACGGTATTTGGCTCATTGGTGAAAATTGCGAAGTCACCTTTTGCCTCAGCTTTATCCTTTATTGCATCTTCAGAAAGGATAAATCCATTAGTTGTTTTTTTGATACTGTTAACCCCATTATTCTGACCCATAAAATTCCTGGAGCTATATGAAAAGACGGCTTCGATCTTTGATAACCCTGTATTCCTGAATGAATATTCTATTGCTCCTACCGGAAGACTCGAATTATCTGCGTCGGTGGGGATAAACGGACTCCAGCCTTTTAACTGAACCTCTAACGGGAGATCATCATCCTTCAGATCAATCTGAGCAAACGGAAATCTGGAAATAAATTTTGCCTGTTGAAATCTGGGCAACCCATAGCTTGCTCCCGAAGATCCGTTGGCAGAACCCGGCTGTCCGAATTTTTTCCAGTCAGGTACCTGCCCTTCAAGTATCTTAGTGCCATTTGCTATACCTTTCACCGACACAGCCGCAAACATACAAGGCTCATTGTAAATCTCCGGCCTGTTCCGTACCGACATATTCGAAATGCTTCCCGTTCCCTCAATGCAAAACATTCCGGCACCTATGCCCCCGATTGGGAATGCAATACGATCGAGGTATTTACCAGAATAATTCCCATTATATTCATGATTATCTTTTTTACTCATCTGTTCCTGTTTCCCACAGGAGACAGAGATAACACTGAAGATTACTGTTGTTATAAAAATGCCTTTAATTATTCTTTTCATCTCAGATCTTTTTATAAGGTTTATGCCCGGACGGGCTTCTCTATAAAAATATGAAAAAGAGTTTGATTCGGACCCATTTTAAAAAAAATGTTTATTTTGAGCCTTAAAGAAATATATACGTTTGATATGTTCACGGCTATACGCAATTATCTCAATTCCGCTTTTCGGTAAAAAGTTCACTTTACACGGGAAGGAGAATATTATAAAAGGGGAGAAATATATCCTTGTTGCTAATCATTCAAGCCTCTTTGATATCATGGCTATAATGTCATTTTATCCGGGAGTATCGTGGTTTGCCCACGAAAGACTTCTGAAAATCCCCCTTTTCGGCACAATACTAAGAATGATTGATTATGTGCCGTTTACAAAACCTACTGTCAAAAACACAAAAGAGATGATCGATCAGCTTATTCGCAAATCCAAAAATAAAACAGTAGCCATTTTCCCGGAAGGGACAAGAACAACTGACGGGAATATTAATGATTTTTACAGGGGGTTCATTTACCTCTTCGGAACATCAGATGTAGGGATTCTGCCTGTTACTTTAAATGGATTCTTTGATCTGAAACCCAAAACCAGAATGTACATTAGTTTCAATTCAAAACTTGATATTATAATTCATAAACCATTAACAAGGGAAGAACTAATTGATAAAACAGATTCAGAAATAATTGATATTGTAAAAGCAATCATTGAATCAGCATACTTTAAGAATTTGTAAGATTAATTTATAACCTTTGTGAGCCTTCGTGCCAACCTTTCAAAGGAACACAAAGGGAAAAAGCTATATATTCAACATTTGAATAACAGGGAAGATTTCTGTAAGTTATATAAATATCAGGGTTATGACAGATACTAAAAAAGACAAGTGGGTTTTTATAATTAACCCGATATTAGGAACCGGAGCATTAAATATTATATACAATCCTGATGGAAACCATTTCTTCAAAAGATAATACCTCCGGCAATAACTATATTGCCTTTTTTGATCTCGACCGTACAATAGCTAAAGCCATCAGTGGAAATGAACTTGTTAAAGGTGCATTAAGAAAGAACCTTATGACATATTTTGAGCTGGCCCGTGCTATTTATCTCTCATTGTTATATAAACTCAATCTCAAAGATCCCCGGAAAATAATTAATGAGATGGTAACATGGACTAAGGGTATATCTGAACAATCGATGAATGAGCTTTGTCATGAAGTATTCAGAGACGTACTCCTGCCATCTGTTTTTGAAGAAGCCCGTCTTGAGATAAAAGCTCATAAAGAGAAAAACGCAAAAGTGGTAATCCTTTCATCAGCACCTGCTCAGATTTGCAGGGAAATGGCAAAGAATCTGGGAATGGATGATATAATATGCTCCGATCTGGAGGCCATTGACGGATATTTAACCGGACGTCCTGTCGGAAATCTCTGTTTTGACGTAGAAAAAGAGATCAGACTCAGGGCTTATTGTGAAATGCGTTACATCAAAACCTCCGACGTCTGGTATTATGGCGATTCAATATCGGACCTTCCGGCACTTAACTTAGCAGGTAATCCAGTTTGTATCAATCCCGATAATAAACTTAAAAGAATAGCGCTCCAAAGAGGATGGAAAATCCTCTGGTGGAACTGATTAATTAACTTCCAGTTTCTGCCATTCAGGTAGTTTAGGAAATTTAACATGAGGCTCCGTCTGATACCAGAAGCAGGTTGATGCAATATCTGATTGCTGTTTCAGATAACGGCCACCCTGATGCCAGCCCAGATCCTGTATTGTAATTTTCAGATCACTATCAAAACGAACAGGATCCATTATGTGCCATCTGTACAGACCAAAACGCTGCATCACATTATAGTGCCCATCACCCCGGATAACCTGCGGAAGACCTGTATATGGAGTACAAAATTCCGTATAGGCAACTTCATCTAAGCCATCAGCATTCTTTTTATGTGAATCAAAATCATACGATCCGCAGAAATAATCTTCAGTACCGGTCCCGCAAATAGTCGGAAACTTACTGTCACCATCAATATAAAACTTTACTTCACCTTCACCCCACCAGCCATTATTATTTACTCCCCAGGCAAGGTATACTCCTACATACTGTCCCTTCCCTTTGATCCCATCGGCAATAGTGTGAATTGAGGCCTCATCAGGGTTTGAACGTCGGAACTGAGCATGAAAATAACCGGCATCAGCAGGCACCTCAGTCAATGTATAATCGATCTGGTAATATAGCGACATTGCATCTGCATCACTTACATTTTCCATTGTAATCCTGCATTTTTTCCTGAATGGCATAACCCAGTAGCAATTAAAAGCGCTTCCCGGATTAACACAAACGGCATTCGACACTAGAGGCGAATACTGGTTCCAGCCCATTCCAAAAAAGTCTCCAACCGGACATTCAATAGATGGCTCTGTTTCATCATCCCAATAAACTCTTAAAATTGAGAACCTCCATTTCCCTGTGGGGGTCATCCAGATGTGCTGAATGGCTCCGGGGCCATCAATTTCAGCCATAGTGAATGTTTCTCCTGGTTTAATTCTGACAAAAGGATTTATTTTCCAACCCAAACCCAGATCGCGGGCCGCACCTGAAGCATTGGCCTGATTTGGCTTATCTTTATTAACAGGATCAGCCATACCGGCCTTTCCTTTTTCTCCTGAAAAATTTTCAGGACTGATTGAACGGGTTTTTGCATCGGATAACCTGAAGAGGTTTCCCATATTCATGTCGAGACCGTTAAACTTGCTCTGAGAAAAAGCAAATAGCGGTAAGAAGCAAATCAGTGCAATAACCAGGAGATTTTTTTTCATGGCATTTAGTTTCGGTGAAGGTTAATAATTTACCTTAAAAATAAGAATTATATCTGAATCAATTTAAAGGATCATTTAATTCTACTTTGACAGATTATGGGTCTTCTTATTTTTCAGCTTTTTTTGCCCCGGCCCTAAAGGGTGAAAAGCTGAAAAATCAACATGTTCCCTTTAGGGATTTAGGGCAAAAACATGTTGATTTTTAAATCTGTCAAAGTAGAATTGAGTTGACTCTCTTTACTTGAATTGTATAGGAACACTCTCGTACCATTTTTTGAATCTATTATACTAATTAACATTGAACTGGCTGATATATTAAATTTCCTGATTCCGTCAAGATTCTTTTCCTCTGTGAGTAAATTTGCCCTGTGCATCCCTCCATGATATGTTTTGTTGAATGTTCCCAATCCTACCAGGTATCCTGTGAAATAGTAATGATAATAGAACTCATATAGAGAAAAAGTCAGCAACGAAGCATTCATAAGAAAATTGAAAGTTCCCTCAAAAACAGCTCCGCTATACATCTGACCTGAACCCGGAATAAATCTTGATAAGTTTTCAGCTTTCTTTGGAGAATGGTATTTTGGCACATTTTTTTTATTGTATAAATTGATCACTTTAGCTTTAAAATCGTTTCTGACTGAATCTTGTAATCCTGAATTGTCGATGAGGTAATTCCATTGTTTAACTGCCTCTTCCCACTTTCTTAATGAGTTGAGACAAATAATATTTAAAGGGATAATCTCCAGTGTTTTAGCGGGATCTGGAAATTTGAATCTAATCTCATCAAGATTCCATAGAGACTGGTTTGGATCATTATTCAGATAATTACAAAGAGCCTGCTGATATTTAATCAGGAAGAAAAGAGAATCGGGAAGATTATACAGATTGATTTCACTCAGCTCTTCAAGGGCTTTATTCCTATCATCAAGCTCCTTATAGCATAATGATTTATAATATTTGCATTGTGCAATCCTAACATTATCGGAAAATTCGATATGCTAAATAATTACAAATTCAATCTAGAAAATATACCTGATTGAAAGAGCTCCCCCATCTCCAACCACTCCGGTATGTCCTGTCAGGTTAAGAGCGGGTTTCCAGTCAAGGCCAATATTTATAGGAGCCTCACTGAATGTGTATTCAATTCCCAGTATACCATCTATTCCTATTAATGTATAAGATGTACCAGTCATCCCCCATGACACATATCTACCATCATAGAAACCTATATGTGCACCGCCGCCATAATACCATCTCAGCTTTTCAACATCAAATGCCTGCCCATGAACTTCATATAACCCTGTAATATCAAAACCGCTCCATCTGGTCTGAAGAAGTCCTTCCAAAGCAACTTTTTCACTGGTAAAATGCTTAAAAGTCAACCCATATGACAAACCTCCTCTTAAACCTATCCCATTCTTATAATCCTGAGCATTTACCAATACTACAATACTGAATGCCAGTATAAATGTTAAAACAATCTTTCTCATAATTAAATTTTTTAGATTTGAGTTGCAAATTTAACCAATAATCATTAAAAAGCGAATTGATAATTATTTCCAGACTGAATTTTAGAGAAACAGACCAGAGATGGTCTTCATTGGAAGGAACATCTTTCCACTATCAGGTAAAAGAATAAAACCATATTTACTATAAAATCCAATAGCTCCCTCATCAATAGGATCAACAATTACGGCCATTGAAGCTATACTGCTAACAGATACGTGATAACTCCGTTTCAGGGCATCAATCAATAATAATTCACCGATACCGCGTCCAGCCAAAGATTTGGCTACTGCAAGTCTTCCTAATAATGTGGCAGGAAGATGAGTATAAGATTTTGGCAATTTGTTCATTATATCTTCAGGAATAAATTCTCTTTTTATACCTGCATTGGAAAGAGTATAATATCCCTTTACAATGTTTTCTTCATCAGCAAAAATAAAACAGGAAGAGAGGCTTCTTTTTATATCTTGTTTTGCCTGAAAGTGAAGGTAGTTATCCAGAAGTACATTACCACAATTGAAATCCTTCTTTTTATGTAAAGCATTTAATGGAATAGTTAAATAATCCATTACTTACTGATTTCATTATTAAAACGCGAAGCCGCGTCAATAAGTCGCTGATTCGGTTTTGCCGGATTCATAATGGCTTTAAAGAATAACTTCTGATCTCTTTTAGATGTCAGGATAGCATCATGCTTCTCAATGATCATTCTGGACTTCTCCTGTAGAGCAGAAACAACAAAATCTGTCAATGTTCTAAAGCCTCCCAGACTTGCAGCATATTCAAATATTTCTTTCTGTTCTTTGGAAAGGCGTGTATCAAATCGTGCTTTCTCAAGTGTTTTCATACTGGGTTTGATTTAATTCTAAGCACAAATGTACGGATATTTACCGTACAGAGCAAATTTCCCATAAAATATTTTAGTCGATTCAAATCTTATAACTATACATGCAGAGGTTGAGGCAAAGGCTAAGGTTGAGGCCATTCAATCTCAACCTTAACCTTAACCTTAACCTTTGGGGATTTTCAATCTGTTATAAAACTAATGTTTGTATTGAATGCGGTAATGTGCTTACTTCTGCTGCATAAGTTCCAATACATAAATTATAAGTGACCTTCTTATCGCTCTGATTCATAATAATTACAACCACTTTTCCGTCCTTATTTATAAATGAAGTTGTAAGCAATTGGCTCCTGCTGGCTGAGCTTATGATCCGTTTTGCTCCGGGATGGACGAATTTAGAAAAGTGGCCTATGTAATAAAATGAATTAGTATAAATCATCTTGCCTGTCTTGGTATCAAAATGTATTGGGGCAAAACAAAAGTTCTGTACATGATTCGGTCCGCCTGTTTCATCGAGCAAAATATTCCAATCGGCAAATCCTGTCATTCCGTGGTTAAAATCATTGATCATCGATCTTCCATACTCCTCACCCAGACTCCAGTTATAGTACATGGAAGCGTTAAATTTTTCAGGACATCCTTCGGTAAACATCAGGTTTTTATCAGGCCAGGTTTCATGAACAAGTGCAACATTGTCATACATTGGTGTCCCTCCGCTCCAGTCTTCATACCAGTGAAATCCCATCCCCCACGCATATTTTGAAGCATCCGGATCATCGAAAATGACTTTTGCACGCTGGTACATCAGGTCACGGTTATGGTCCCATACAATAATTTTCTTGTCGCCCAACCCTTCATTCTCCATAGTCGGACCCAGATAATTCTTAAGAAAATCGCGCTCCTCTTCAGCTGTATAAATGCATGACTCCCACTTTTGAATGGCCATAGGCTCATTCTGAATAGAAATACCCCATACAGGAATTCCTGCTTTTTCGTAAGCTTTCACAAACTTCGCATAATAATTGGCCCAGGGCTGGTAAAACTCAGGATTCAATTTACCTCCATGAAGCATATCTTTGTTTAGCTTCATGTATGCGGGCGGACTCCAGGGACTTGCCAAAAGTGTCAGGTTACCTCCTGCGGCAGCAATAGCTTTCTTTATAAACGGGATTCGGAATTTCATATCGTGATCAATACTGAATGATTTCAATTCCCTGTCACCTTCGGAAACATAAGTATAGCTTCCGCTTGAAAAATCGCAGCTGTTAATATTAGTCCGGGCCAGTGAGTAACCGATTCCTTTTTGTTTATCGAAATATGCCTGTAAAAGCTCCTGCTGTTTTGCCTCAGGCATTTTTGCAAATGTTTCAGCTGAGGCGTCAGTTAATGCTCCTCCTATTCCAAGTAATGTCTGAAAAGTTTTTTCCGGATCTGCAAAAATACATACCTGAGTCTCAAGAGGTTGTAAAAGTTCTCTGAATTTAAGGGTATCTGTAATTGTAAGTCTAAGATTAGTACTGTCCGCAGTGGTATATACAATTACCTTCTTCCCTTCAACTGTGAATTTACTCTTAGCAATAGATTCTGTTTTCGTTTGCTGTTTCTGCTTATTGCATGAAGCCAGAAGTAAAATACTAATAAAAAGCAGACTAAAATTCTTCATACATCTGCTTGTTTTGTTTGCGTAGTTAACTTTCTCGGCCACAAATATACCAATAAACGACTAAACAAAAAAGATGAAATCCATTAGCTATTTGTTCATAAGCTTCAAGTGATGATCTATAAAATTGCTTATAAGCGTAAGAGATCCTTCATTCGTTTGGTAATGTCCTAAAAACTGGCAGATATAGAGTGAATGGATGAGGGATCTCTTTTAATAATACACAATATTGTTAATGAGAGCTTTATAACGGACTTTGAATTCATCCCATTTTTAAGTATTTTTAAAATCTGTAATAGATCAACTAATTCAAATGAATACCAGAACAAAAATCTTATCCCTGGCTTATTTCTTAACCGGATCGGCTTTCATGGTTTTTCAGAATGGGGACACCTTTCTACCGGTTTTAATCATGAAATCGCTTATCATACCAATTCTGATGATCCTCTTCATCGTAAATCTCAAGTTATTTTCGAACCGGTTGAATCTTATCATGTTAGCAGGACTCTTCTTCTCATGGGCAGGAGATGTGGTACTTGAGTTCGAAGGCTTATTTATCCCCGGACTGGGCTGTTTCCTTTTAGCACACCTTATGTATCTCATTGTATTTTTCAAAACTCCGGGTAAGAATGTCATATTTCGGAATCGTTGGTACCTACTGATACCTGTAATATTAGCCGGGACGGGATTAATATTTTACCTCTATAATGATCTTGCTGCGATGAAAATTCCTGTCATCATATACTCAATTGTCATACTCACTATGTTTACCGGCGCAATCAACAGGCTGGAAAAAGTTAACAGAACAAGCTATTATTTAGTCCTGGCAGGAGCCATTCTATTTGTAATCTCCGACTCAGCCATAGCCATTAATAAATTCAGTCACCACTTTGATTCCTCAGGAATAGTTGTAATGACAACCTACATAATCGCCCAGTACCTTATCGTTTCAGGATATATTAAACAAAGTAAAAGATGAAGAAAATATTACTTATTACCTTGGCTGTAGCAGCGATCTTACTCACATTATGCGGTAAAAAACAAGAACAAGTTTCATCGTCAGGAAAACTATTCATCATAGGCGGAGGAAACAGAAGTGATTCAATGATGAACGAATTGGTAGACCTTGCCGGAATACGTCCGGATGGATATGTTTATGTTTTGCCTATGGCCAGTTCAGAACCTGATAGTGCAATACTTTGGGCAAAGGAAGATTTTATGAATACGGGTATCAAAAATATTTCCGGATTTGCTTTCAGACAGGGAGAAGCTCCTCCGCAGGCACAGCTTGATTCACTGCGGAATGCAAAACTCATTTATATAAGCGGCGGCGACCAGTCGAGGTTCATGAATGTTGTACTAAATACCCCAATCTTTGAAGCTATTCATCAGGCCTATAAAAATGGGGCTGTAATATCAGGCACCAGTGCAGGGGCTGCTGTCATGAGCTACAAAATGATAACAGGAAATCAGAAAAAACACCCTGAAACTGAATCGGGTTTTATTACTATTGAGTCTGATAATATTGAAATAACCAAAGGGCTGGGAATGTTAAATGATGTTATTATAGATCAGCATTTTATCAAACGTCAAAGGCTTAACCGGCTGGTGGCAGCGTCTATTGAAAACCCCAACCAGTTATGCGTCGGAATTGACGAATCTACTGCAATAATTGTCGATGGCGA
>JGI24132J36420_10001421_pt1 | contig 10867 bp, 10 predicted proteins | sample BarGraNGADG00212_3_FD_36420 | JGI IMG/M metagenome (IMG submission 36420) | reverse complement strand
CGTGGCGGACCCCGCCGCCAGGTCCGCGGCGCCGTGCGCCGCGCCGGGTCCGGCTGCCATAGGCGCCAATCCTCCGGCGGCTGACATACTGACCGCCGGCGCCGGCCCGATCAGCAGGGGCAAAGCTGCGTCAGAGCGAGAAACCAGGAGCCGCGGCAGGCTTCCGATCCACAGCAGCAGCAACGAGAGCAACGCCAATATGGCCGGCAACAAGGTGAGGGGCTGCTGCACCGGCAAAATGCCCCGGCTGTAGGCCACCCCTAACACCTTTAGAATGTCGGACAATGAAACTACCGGCTGCCCCGTACGCGCCGGAGGCGTCAGCCAATAGCCGATCTCCCAGGAAGCCAGGGGGAGATAAGGCAAGACCAGCGCGGCCAGGTACACCAGGGCCTGGAGCCGGCGGGCCCGTGCGTGCCGTCCTGTCGGCAGAATCAGCAGCCACAGCGCCTGCACCGGGATGGCCAGCACCGACAGAAGGTGCACGTAGCAACTCAGGCCGGTCAACACATATAGCGCCGCCCAGCGCCATGCGCCACCGCGCCGGGCCACGTCGAGCGCCAACAACAGGGCCAGAGGCACCAGCGCGCTGAGCAGCGCATACATCTTGGCCTCTTGCCCATACCAAACCAGGTAGGGGCCGGTGGCCATGAGCAGCGCGGCCACGAGGCCCGCCGTTGCGGATGCCTGGCCGCGTCCCACTGCTCGTTTAAACCCGGCAGTAAGCCGGTGCACCAGTACGTACAGCAACGGAACTGCCAGGGTCCCAGCCCAGGCCGACGGGAAACGCAGCGCAAACTCACTGTGCCTGGCGACCGCCAGCCAGGGCCGCAACCCAAGGAAAAACAGCGGTCCGTTTTCGGCCGGCCTGCGGAACATGGCCAATAAGGCAGGCAGTGGCTGGGTTGCGAAACGTAAGGCGTCCACTTCGTCGCGCCACAGGCTCTGCCCGTCGAGTTGGACCACCCGCAAGGCGAAGGCCAACCCCGTCAGGCCCAGCAGTAAGAGCAGGGTACGCCGGCGGTAGTCACTCATCGCCGGTTCACCCGGCCGGCTTACGCCGCGCCAGCCAGACAAACCCTACGGCAATCAGCACCACCAGAACGGAGCCACAGCACAACCAGCCATAACTGATAAGCGACACCAGGTTGTCGATCACCCGGGCCGTTTCGGACGCAGCTGCCGGCGCGGCCTGCGGGTCAGCGGCCGCGCCGGCTTGTCCTGAGGACAGGGAGGTGCGCGGGCCGGTCAATTGGGGCAGGCCCTGGCCATACGCGAACGCGCCGGGGGCAGTCAGGGTCGGCGGCGGCAGGTAATCGCTCACAGCAGGCGCCTCTGGCGGTGCAGCCGTCGGCTCGAGGATCGGCTGCGGCACGGCCGCTGCGGTCGATGGCGGCAAGACGGTAGCACCGGGGGTCTGAGTGATGGGCGTGGGCGCCGGGCTGCCCACGGCCGGCATCGTAGGGGTCGGCGGGATGGGCGTCGCGATAGCTGGGGCTGTGGGGATGAGTGTGGGCGTTGCCGTGAACTCAACGTCGGGTGGCGAAGACTGGAACATAGCTCGTGCCACGGCATCGCCGGGCAACAGCCCGGCCAGCGCGGCGGCCAGCAATAACAGCGCTGCAAGTATCAAAAGTGTACGTGCGCGGATCGGCACTATCGCAGGCCTCTCGGGAGTATTAGTCAGGCTGCGGCATTATAGCATGAGGAAGAACAGGCACCAAGACGGACGGCGACGCGGCTACGGGCCGCCGGGCGTCCGGTTGCGCAGCGACGAGACGTCGCCGGCCCAGACAGTGCTGACCTGGCCATCGTCTGCCTGCACGAGTAGGGCGCCTTGGGCGTTTACCCCTACGGCGAGCCCCTCCAGCGTTCCGGCCGGCAGGCTGACCACTACGCGCCGGCCAAGGGTGTCCAGCCGGGCCGACCAGGCAACATGCGGCGATTCTCCGGCCAGCAGGCGCTCGTACCAGGCTTCACAGCGCTCCAAGATGGCGGCCAACAGCGGGAGACGCTCGACGGGATGACCGCCCGCCATCTGCAAGCTGATGGCGATGGGCGCCAGATCGGGGGAAGTGAATTCCAGGTTCACATTCAGGCCCAGTCCCAGAACCGCATAGGCAACCTGATCGCCGCTGAGGCGCAGCTCGGTCAACATCCCGGCCAGCTTGCGCCCGTCCAGTAACAGGTCGTTTGGCCACTTCAGACCCGGACGCAAGCCGCTGATCTGCTCGACCCCCTCGGCGGCGGCAAGGCCCAGGCACATGGTCAACTGCGCGGCACGCGCGGCCGGGATGGGGGGGCGTAACAGCAGGGACATCAAGAGGCTGCTCCCCGGCGGAGCCCACCAGGTGCGGTCCTGCCGTCCACGACCCGCGGTTTGTTCCTCGGCCAGCACCAGCAATCCTTCGGGCGCTCCGGCCGCGGCTCGCTGAAGGACCACGTCGTTGGTCGAGCCGATGCGCTCCAGGTAGACGACTGGATGGCCCAGCCGCCTTGTGGTCAGAGCTTGCTCGATCAAAAGCACTGAAAGAGACTGATACATGCCCGCGCTACACCGGCCTTTCTGAGCTTATTCCTCGATCGCTTGCGATCCGATCGCCCGCGATAGGATGGACGCCATCTCGTCGGGGGTCAGCTTGATCGGGTTGGCCTGCGTGCTACTCGCGACGAGCGACTTCTCGACGACAAGCGGGAGGTCCTGCCGGGTCAAGCCGTAGGCGCCCAGCCGTGGGACCCGCAATTCGCGGCACAGATCCTGCACCCATTCGACGCCAGCGGCGGCGGCGGCCGCTGGGTTGCCGGTCAATACCTGCGCTACTTCGTCGTAGCGCTGCAATGCCGGACTATCAGGGCGGGCCCGCTGCAGAGCAAGCAGGTTGGTCTCCATGACGTAGGGCAAGAGCCGGGCGCAGACTGCGCCATGCGGCGCCGGGTACATACCCCCAACAACACTGGCAATGCCATGCGCCGCGCCCAGGCCTGCGTTCGCGAGCGCCAGACCACCGAAAAGGCTCGCCAGGCTCATATCCTCGCGCGCGGCGGGGTCATCACCGGCTGCAAAAGCACGGCGCAGGGAGCGAGCAACGCGCGCCATCCCTTCCCGGCAGAGAGCGCCGGTCAGAGGGTTGGCGCGCGCCGAAACGAAAGGCTCGATCAACTGCGTCAGCGCATCCAGACCGGTGCTGGCGGTAATGGCAGGCGGCAGGCTGTAGGTGAGCTCGGGATCCACCAGGGCGACGCGGGGCAGCAAGAATGGACTGCGCAAGCTGACCTTGACGTGCTGCTCAGGCGCTGCCAGGACGGCATTGCGGGTCACCTCGGCGCCCGTGCCGGCGGTGGTAGGGATGGCGATAAAGGGCACGGAAGGCCGGGCCAGGGACTTGCCACGGCCGATGACCTCGAGGTAATCCAGCGGCTCGCCCCCGTTAGCCAGCAGAGCGGCGATGGCTTTGCCGGCGTCCACTGCGCTGCCACCGCCAAAGCCGACGACGACGTCACAACCTTCGCGGCGCGCCAGCTCACTGCCAAGACGTACAGCTTGCGTGTCCGGCTCACCGCTCACGGCAAAAGAAACGCAGCCGACATGGTGGTCTGCCAGGCCGGCCAGCAGCNGGCCGGCGGAGGGCAGGCTGGCGCCGGTCACCAGCAGGGCGCGTTGACCGAAACCGGCTGCCAACGCCCCCGCCTCCTTGAGTGTTCCGGCCCCGAAAATGACGCGCGCTGCCGTCGCAAACTCGAAGCGCATGGCGTCTAGCCCCAGCCTTCTTCTGCCGGAAAGAGATTCGTGTACCTGTACGCAGTCCGTGGCTCAGCCATCATCTCGGCCACCGCATCGCGCCAGGTCTGATAATGGGCCGTCTCGCGATGGCGGAGCTGATCGTCGGGTGAGCGGTAGACTTCAACCAGCACGAAATGGTTAGGCGCATCGGTCTGCTGGACGAAATCGAAGCGCGCGACCCCCGGCTCCTGAAGGGTATTACGGGCGTTTGCGAGCGTGGCGTCAACGAACGCCTGAAGGAACTCCGGCTTAACGTGAATGAAGACGTGGACGATGTGCATAGTACCCTCCCTCGCCCAGAATAACACCGCTCTCACGAGGTGTCAATCCTCTTTCAGCCTTTTAGGTTTCCTCCTTGACGCGACCCCATGTTTCTGGTAAACTGGCATAGTTTTGTGGGCAGACCTCCGGAAGCTGGCTTGCCCGACACAAATGCGATCAGCCCTCGGAGATTTGCATGATGACTTCTGTCAGCCCCACGCTGCCTTCGTCCGGCTACGACGAACTCGATCAGCTTTGCGCGAATGTGATCCGCGGCTTGGCCATGGATGCGGTGCAGCAGGCGGATTCCGGTCATCCCGGCATGCCGATGGGCATGGCGAGCGTGGCTCACGTCCTCTGGACGCGCTTTCTGCGTCACAACCCGGTCAATCCCAAATGGCCAAACCGGGACCGCTTCGTGCTCTCCGGCGGTCACGGCTCGATGCTGCTCTACAGCCTGCTCTACCTGACCGGCTATGACGTGCCGCTCGAGCAGCTCAAGCAATTCCGCCAGCTCGGCAGCATCACTCCCGGCCACCCGGAATACGGCCTGACGCCCGGCGTTGAAGTTACCACCGGCCCACTCGGGCAAGGGTTCGCCAACGGGGCGGGTATGGCGCTGGGCGAGGCATTCCTCGCTGCCACTTTCAACCGGCCCGGCTACCCGATCATGGATCACTACGTCTACGCCACTTTGGGCGACGGCGACCTGGAAGAGGGAATCAGCCACGAGGCAGCTTCGCTCGCCGGTCATCTCAAGCTGGGCAAGCTGATCTATTTCTACGATGACAACAAGATCAGCATCGACGGACCGACCTCGCTCTCCTACAGCGACGACGTGCCGGTGCGCTTTGCGGCGTATCACTGGCACGTGCAAGCTGTGGATGGCTACGACATGCCCGCCATCGACGCGGCCATTCGCCAGGCCCAAGCCGTCACCGACCGGCCCTCGCTGATCATCTGCCACACGCACATCGGCTATGGCAGCCCGAACAAGCAAGATACGGCCGACGCGCACGGCTCGCCGCTGGGCGAAGAGGAGATCCGGCTGACCAAGCAGGCCCTGGGCATGCCGCCCGACGAGAAGTTCTGGGTGCCGGAAGAGGCGCTGGCCCGCTACAGGGGTTCGCTGCCTGCCGGGCACGAGTGCGAGGGGCAGTGGAACCAGATGCTGGCGGCTTACGAACGGGAATGCCCCGAGCTGGCCGCAACCTTCAAACAGGCCTGGGCAGGAGAGCTGCCCGACGGCTGGGACGCGGCGATGCCGGTATGGCAGCCGGGCTCCAAGATCGCCACGCGCGCGGCTTCCGGCAAAGTACTGGACGCGATCGCGGCTCGCATCCCGACTCTGATCGGCGGCTCGGCAGACCTGACGCCGTCAAACAACACGCGCTTCAAGGGCGCAGTGGACGTGACGCCGGGAGACTTCGCCGGCCGTTACATCCGCTTTGGCATCCGCGAGCATGCAATGGGCGCGCTCCTCAACGGTCTGGTATTACATGGTGGAACTTTCCCCTACGGAGCGACGTTTGCCGTTTTCGCCGATTATATGCGACCGACCGCACGCCTAGCCGCGATCATGAAGATACCCACGATCTTCGTCTGGACACACGACAGCGTGGGCGTCGGTGAGGACGGGCCGACCCATGAGCCGGTCGAGCACCTGGCGTCGCTGCGGGCCATCCCGGACTTGGTCGTCATCCGTCCCGGCGATCCCAATGAAACGGCCGCAGCCTGGCGCTACGCGCTGACCCGGCGCGATCGCCCGGTCGCGATGTTGCTCAGCCGCCAGGCCATGCCGGCCCTGCCCGGCACCAGCAGCGCGCCGGGTAANGGCCTGGAGCGCGGCGCTTACGTAGTGGCCGAGGCCGNGGGTGGCCGGCCTGACNTGGTTCTGATCGGCACCGGCTCGGAAGTAGCAGTCGCCGTGGCCGCACGCGATCAACTGGCGGCCCGAGGCATTAGGGCGCGCGTCGTCAGCATGCCGAGTTGGGAACTATTCGACGAGCAAGACGCAGCCTACCGCGACAGCGTTCTGCCACCGGCGGTGAGCGCACGCGTTTCTGTGGAAGCGGGCGTCACGCTGGGCTGGGAGCATTACGTCGGCCAGGACGGCAGGGCGGTCGGCATCGACCGCTTCGGCGAATCCGGCAAGGGTCCGGCAGTAATGGCTCACCTGGGTATCACAGCCGAGAACGTGGTCCAACAGGCACTTGCAACATTGCGAATTGAGTGATTCAAGACAGAAGCTGCGCCCCCGAGGGCGCAGCTTGTAGGTTATGGGCTGCCATTTGAAGACTGCCACTCGGAGACTGCGTCTCTAAGACAAGGAAGTGCCTATGGAACGCATGTGGACTCCCTGGCGCTTGGACTATATCCTGAGCGACAAACAGGTGGGCTGCGTGTTGTGCAACATGCTCGAGGCGGAAGATGACCGGGCGATGCTCATTCTGGAGCGAAACGAGCGCGCGTTCCTGGTCCTGAACAAGTACCCGTACAACAATGGCCACCTGATGGCCGTGCCGTATCATCACGTGGACTCATTGGAGAAACTAAAGCCCGAAGATGTGACCGGGATGATGGCGATGGTGGAGAGGAGTGTGCGTGCTCTCCGGCGTGCAATGCACCCTGAAGGTTTCAATATCGGCATGAATATCGGCAAGGTAGCCGGCGCCGGGGTCAAGGACCACGTGCACTGCCACATCGTGCCGCGCTGGAACGGCGATACTAACTTCATGCCCGTTCTGGCCGAGGTGCGGCTGATCCCACAGGATCTGTGGGATACGTACGATCAACTCAAGCAAGCTCTGGAAGCGATCGAAAACAAGCCCTGAGACCCATGTCAACGGCCATAGTAAGCGGCGAAAAGCTCCACTATTACGCACACAAAGGCGACCCGGGCGGGCGTTGCCCTCCGCTGGTGCTCGTGCACGGCGCCGGGGGAACTTTGATGCATTGGCCGGGCGAGCTGCGCCGCCTGGCCGGTTACGACGTGTACGCGCTTGACCTGCCGGGGCACGGCGGGTCCGGCGGCCAGGGCCGGTCAGACGTCAGTGCTTACGCGAAGGCAGTGCATGGCTTTGCGCAGGTCCTGCGCTTGCGGCCGTTCGTGCTGGGCGGCCACTCGATGGGCGGGGCCATCGCGCTCGACTTGGCCCTGCAGCCCTCCAACCGGCTGGCAGGGCTGGTGCTGGTGGGCACGGGCGCGCGCCTGCGGGTCGCGCCGGAGATCCTGGGGGGCATCCTCGACGACTTCGACGCCACCGCCCGGTTGCTCGCCGAGTGGTCGCACGCCGGGCAAGTTCCTCCCAAGTTACTTGACCTCTACGTTCGTCGCTTGCGCGCAGTGCCCCCCGCGGTTATCCACGACGATTTCCTCGCCTGCAACTACTTCGACCGCCTGGCGGATGTGTCCCGCATCGCGGTCCCCACGCTGGTCATCTGTGGCGATGCCGACCGCATGACCCCGATCAAATACAGCCGCTACCTGGCGGAGCAGATTCCCGGCGCACAATTGGTGATCGTGCCGGGTGGAGGCCACATGGCACTCCTTGAGCCGGGTTCGACGCAAGCAGTCGTGGAGGCCATCCGGCAGTTCCTGGGGAGCCTACCCTCGTCGCTGCCAACAGTCCAGAATCTGAGCGCGTGAAGCGGTGCCGGTCGTGCCGATCTGCCGGATGGTGACCGCGGCGGCCAGGCAGCCGGCTTGCGCGGCCTCGGGCGCCGTCGCGCCTGCGCAAAGAGCCGAGCAGATGCCGGCCATGGTCGCATCGCCCGCGCCGACGATGTCGACCGGGCCGCTGACAGGCACGGACGGCACCTGCGCCAGGCCGTCCTCATCGAAGACTGCGATGCCGGCCGCGCCCAACGTCAAAAAAACCGGCCGGCCCGCCCGGCGATAAAGCTCGGCGCCGCTCGCTAGGGCGGCTGAAGAGACTGCGCTCTCCGCTGCGGGAAGGACTTCTTCCTGCCCAGCAGGACACGTGGCGCGCAGCGCCTCGCGGGCGTTGGGTTTGAGCATCACATCCCGAAAAAGGCCGATGCGCTCTCGCGAGTCCGCCACGAACACCACTTTCGGATAGGCGCGGGCCAGGGCGCCGATTTCGGCACGGACGCGCTCGGTGATCACACCGCAGTCCGCCTCTGGCACCTGGTCGGCCACAACAACCCCGTCGATGCGCGGCAGCAGGCTCCTGAGCCGCTCGAGCACCTGGTCCTCGGCGTCAGGCGGCAAGGGCGACCGGTTCTTGATATCCAGGCGGTTCAGTTCGCGCTGCGTGCCGTCCTGTTCCTGCAGCAAGGGTTTGGTGTAAGTCGGGGTGACGCGGTCAGAGCGCACGACCAGCCCACTCACATCCACACCGGTATTGCGTAAAGCGCGCAGCAACTCGAATCCCTCGCCGTCGTCGCCGATCACGCCCAGCGCCCAAACATTCACCTCCATCGCCCGCAGGTTTGAGGTCACCGTTCCGGCCGCCCCCGGGCTGCAGCGCACCTTCACTACCTGGTACGCCTCCAGCCCGGTCTCCAGTGAGATTTCCGCCAGGGCGTGCTCGATGATCAGGTACCTGTCAAGGAAGAAATCGCCGAGGACCAGGATGTTCAGGCCGGGAAAGCGGTCCAGGATGGCGCGCAATCGGTCGAGGTTCATGCTCGTCTCCTCCCGTTCAGCGGGCAGCGACCAGCAGCCGGTAGAGCGCCGGCAGGGTGCCGGCATGCGGACCACGCACGTAATAGCTCTCGCCGCCATCCTGCACGGTGCGCACCAGGATCGTCTTGAAGGGCCGGTAGTAGTAGCGTGCGTCGGTCTTGGGCGCTTCATGGCGCAGATCATCACCCAGATCCTGCAGATCGAAAACGGCTGTAGTGAAGAGGTTGATCTGCTGCCCGTCCTGGCGCGCCACGTTGCGCGCCATGGAGAGTGCCTTCAGGTACACTTCCGGCCCCATCACGGCGGTGCCGAAGTTGAGCAGCACACCTCCCTGCAGTCGGGATACGGCCTGGGTGAAGATCAGAAAGTCGCGATAGGAAGCTTCGCCCAGGGCCGCGCCGTCGCAGTTCGGCTGCTCGTGGATGATGTCATAACCGAGCCCGATGTGCACGGTGACGGGCACCCGCAAACGATATCCGGCGGCCAGGATGCTTACGTCCGAATGCGGGAAAGAGCCCTCGACGATGCTCCGGCCGACCGCTTCCCCGTAACCCAGGCCGTCGCGCACCCCGGCGGCGACGATATCGTTGATCTGGCCGGTCTCGCGCCACAGCCCGAACTGGCCCTCCTGAATGTAGCGAGCGACGCTTTCGGTGGTCGCGCCGATCAGGGCCAGCTCGTAATCGTGGATCGGTCCGGCACCATTCATCGCCACATGGGTAACGATCCCGCGCGCCATCAGGTCAATCACGAAGCGGGACAGGCCAGTCTTGATGACGTGCGCCCCCATCATCAGTATTACCGGCGCATCGTGCGCCCGCGCACGCGCCACGCGCTGGGCGATCTGCGGCAACGCCGGGTCGGCGAAGGGCTCCCCAGCAGCACTCAGGGGCAGCACTTCGTCCAGTTGCATATCATGCACCCGCTCGCTCAACGGCTTGAGCTTGAGGCGGCTGCGGTCAAACATGGGGTAGGGCATATACTCCTCCGTTCAGCAAGCGAAAAGGTATTCGACCAGCGCGCCACTCTCGCTGAAATCCGGCACGATGACGTCGGCTCCGGCCCGAATCAAGCGCGTGCGCTTCCAGGCGTCGGTCCCGCCGGGCGTCACTTCGTCGGACGCCACCCCGACGGCGATGCCGCCCACCTGCTTGGTATCTTCGATCTCGACAAAACCGTCACCGAACCCGGCGAACTCAGGCCCGGCCAGGCCATGTTCGACGATGATGCGTTCGATGAGGACTTGCTTCGAGAAGCTTTTGTAGTCGTCCTGCGCGCCATAGATACCGGCGAAATAGTCGATGATGCCGAGCGCCGCAGCCTCGTCCAGCACATAGGGTTCATCGGTGCCCGACGCCAGGTAGCAGCGCACGCCGCGGGCACACAATGCGTCCAGCATGGCACGCGCACCGGGCACCATCAACTGGTCCGGCGGGATCCTTCCGCTCTTGAGACCGGCTACGCGGTCCTTGATCGTCTCCCAGAGCGCCGCCAGGTACAACCGCTTGTATTGTAGCGGCTCCTGCGGTTGTCCGCCGCGTTTGGCGACCTGCTCGGCAAGCTCGATCATCTGGTAGATGGTTTGTTTGCCGGTCAAATGGGTGACGTAGCCGGTGACGACGTCATTCAGCTCGGCTCTGCTCTCATGGGTGGGCGTCTCCATCAACCATGCCACCATCTGGGGCACCATGACTTCCTGCCAGCCGGCGCGGATCAGTGACAACGTACCATCGAAATCGAACAGCGCGTGCCGGATACGGCCGCGCGGGACCTGATCGCAGATAATCTCAAGCATGCTGGTCACACTCCTGGTCGGCGACGCTTTCAGCCAGGGCGGCCGCGCCCCACAGCGGAGCGTCGTCCGCCAACCCCGCAGGCCGAATATCGACGCGCGTGAGAGGTAAGGCGTGCGCGCGGGCAGTCTCCCGTATAGTTTGCCAGTAGCGTGCGCCGGACCTGGTCACCCCGCCCCCCAGGACGACCCGCTCGGGGTTCATCAGGTTGATCGCGGCCCCCAGCCCGGTCCCTAGGGCCGCCGCGGCCTGCTCGAGCACCGCGGCCGCGAGCGAATCGCCACGCTCAGCCGCGCGCGCCACATGTTCGGCCGTCGGGACGGCCGGAGAACCGCCGGCAAGCGCTCGCAGCATCTCGCCGGCGCCGGCTTCCGCGGCCAG
>JGI24132J36420_10001418_pt1 | contig 10878 bp, 9 predicted proteins | sample BarGraNGADG00212_3_FD_36420 | JGI IMG/M metagenome (IMG submission 36420) | reverse complement strand
CCTGCCGCTCAAGAGCACCACGGCGGAACGTCAGGAGGCGCGCAAGAAAATCGAAGATGCCGGCCTTGTCCTCATGGGCGGCGGCGTCATTTATATGAATAACAACGAGGCCGAAATTCGAAGTCTGTTCGAATACGCCAGGGATGCGGGCATGCCGACCATCGTGGCCAGCCCCGATCCAGCCGCTCTGGATACGGTGGAAAAGATGGCCAAGGAATACAATATTCGGGTCGCCATCCATAATCATGGTCCCGGTGACAAACGGTATCCCTCGCCGATGGATGTCTTCCGCATGGTCAAAGACCGCGATGTGCGGTTGGGCATCTGCATGGACGTGGGCCACACCGTCCGGATTGGTGAAGATCCCGTCGAGGTTATGAAGGCCTGCGGCAGCCGGCTTTACGATTACCACGTGAAAGATGTCAACCAGGCCACGGCCAAGGGTGGCGCCACCGAAGTTGGCAAAGGCGTCATTGACATCGTCGCGGTGTTGAAAACGCTTCTGGATTTGAAATACCAGGATCATGTCGCGCTCGAATACGAAGCCAACGCCGATGCCCCTATGCCCGGCCTGATCGAATCCTACGCCTTCATGCGCGGCGTGCTGGCGACGCTGGCCTGATTCATGTCTTGGCGTTAATCCAACGGCCGTTTCCCGGTTCATTTCCCCAGGCAGAACTGGCTGAAAATGGAGTCGAGTAAATCTTCGGTGGTGGTTTTGCCGACGATTTCGCCCACGCAGTTCACCGCGATCCGCAAGTCCATCGCCGCCAGTTCGAGGCTTCGGTCCGCGCGCAGCGATTCCAGGGTTTGTTGAGTTGCCGAACGCGCGCGCTGGAGAGCGGCCTGATGGCGTGCGTTAATCATGACGGGCAAGGCGTCCAACCGAATCTCGCCCGTCCACACTTGCCGCTTGATCGCGTCTTTGAGCGCCTCGATGCCCTGTCCGGTCAGGCAGGAGACCTCGATCACCGGGGCGGCTGAGGGCGCCGATAATACTAACTTTCGCGGCAGATCGACCTTGTTGCACACCAAGATGTGTTTGCGGCCGGCCAGTTCATGGAGGTATGCGCCATCCTGATCCGTCAACCAAGCCGACGCATCCAGCACGTGCAGGATGAGTTCGGCTCGCGCCAGCGCTTCGTGGCTGCGCCGGATGCCTTCGCGTTCGATGAGATCCTGCGATTCCCGCAGGCCGGCGGTGTCGATGAACACCACCGGTAAACCCCGAATATTGGCGGTTTCTTCGATCGTATCGCGGGTCGTGCCTGGCAGGGGCGAAACGATGGCGCGCTCATGTCCCAGCAATTGATTCAGCAGGCTCGACTTGCCCGTGTTGGGGCGGCCCACGATGGCGGCGCGCAGGCCGCGTCGAAGGATTTGCCCCTCCCCGGCGGTGCGCAGCAATTCGTCGATGAACGCCCGGCCGCGATCCAGGCGCTGGATCAACTGCGCGCGTGTGTCCGGTGCAATATCCTCGTCCGGAAAATCAAGGTGCGCCTCGAGGTGCGCCAGGGTTTGCATCAACTCGTCGCGCAACTGGCCGACCCGGGTGGAGAGTTTGCCCGCCAGTTGTTCCTGCGCCGCCGCCAGCGCCAATTCGGTGCGGGCATGGATAACATCGGCGACCGCCTCGGCTTGGGCCAGATCGAGACGGCCATTGAGAAAAGCGCGTTTGGTGAACTCGCCGGGATGCGCCAGGCGCGCCCCGCTGGCCAGCACCGTGTCCAGCACGGCTTTGGCGGCCAATAGTCCGCCGTGACAGGAAATCTCCACCGTGTCTTCGCGCGTGAACGTGCGGGGCGCGCGCAGCACGGCCAGTAGGACTTCTTCGATCGCGAGCCCGTCGCGCTCGATGTGGCCATAATGCAGCGTGTGCGTGGGCGCCGCCGAGGGCTTCACGCCGATTTTTCCTGCGGGAACAAAGCAACGATCCGCCACCTCCAGCGCCCGCGGCCCGGAAATCCGGAGGACGGCCAGGCCACCCTCACCCAGGGGCGTGGCAATCGCGGCTATGGTGTCTTCGAGCATTTCGACTTGTCGCGGATCGATCCGATCGCGCGCATGCCGGGAAAGTAACCGCTTCGGTTTGGCCTGTAAATGCCGCGCTGATCGGCGGTCATGGACGGAGGCGACTCAGGCAAGGTTTTTCGGTATGCCATGCCGACCGGTTCCAAGGTGTGTGTGGACCGCGAGTTCAAGCGCTGTCCCAGTGCGGCTTCTCGGTCTGACGTCGGGTCGTTGCCACTAAATGCAATCTTTTGTCGCATATGCAACAAAAGATTGCACACATTCAGCCGACGAAGGTCTGGTTACTGTTATGCACGCGCCCCGGACGGCGAGGGGCGGCGCTTCGCGCGAAGGTCACCGGCGGTTTTGATGACGATTCCGACGCCGCAATAGAGCAGGCATCCCCAGGCGAACCAGTTCCCGTGCCGGTGATAAAACGTGGGCCTGCGCTTGCCGCCCTCCGCCAGCAGCGGAATCCGTGCGGTCTTGAAGCCCGCGCCATAAATATCGCTTGTCTGGGGGAAGAAGACTTCGCGCATCCGGCCGCAGGCATCGACCCAGCACGTGAGGCCATTGTTGGCGCACCGGACGAGCGGCAGGCCATTTTCCACCGCGCGAAACACGGCGCTGGCGGCATGCTGCCACTGGGCCGAACTTGCGCTGAACCAGCCGTTGTTCGTCAAATTCAGGAGCACATCGGTGTCGTCGTCTGCGCTGGCCCGGGCGCAGGACGGGAAAACGTCCTCGAAACAAATCAGCATGCCCAGTTTGGCCGCCGGCCGGGTGATCGCAAAACTCACTGGCTCGCGGCCCGGCGTGAAACCTCCCTCGATCGGGGTGACCCATTTCAGAAACGGCAGCCAGCGGGCCAGCGGCACATATTCGCCGAAAATGACCAATTTCTGTTTGCAGTATCGGTTCCGAAGCTGTCCCTCGGGGCTTACGAGAAACGCGGCGTTGAAGTAATCCGTTTCGGTCGCGGACTCACGGCGCGGTTCCGCGTCGTCGGCGCCTAGAATGATCCACACGTGATATTGGCGGGCCAGGCTGGTGACCGCCTGGAGATAATTCGTTTCATAGCGCAGCAGGTCCGGCACCCCCGCCTCGGGCCAGACCAGCACATCCGGCTTGGTTGCCAGCGCCTGGCGGGAAAGTTCAACGAGTTTGTTGAACCGATGGGTGTTTTCCTTGGCATCCCAGATCAACGTCTGGGGAATGCTGGGCTGGACCATCGCCACGCTAAGTTCGCGACCTGCCGTGGCCGATCGGCCCAGTTGACGCAAGCCGAAATGGATGACTCCCGCAATCACCAGGAGCCCCGGCAGCAACTCCACCATCCAGACCCACCAGCACGGTGACGGCCAGGGCGATAGCGACCGCGCCGGGGCTTGGGCAAAGGGATCAGAGTGAAGCCGAGCCAGGTTGGGCGATTCCAAGGTTCGACGGGCCACCATGGCCGCGGTCCCAGCCAGCGTCACCGAAAACCAGACTACCAGAAACGACACGCCATAGACGCCGGTGAAGGAGGCGATTTGGATGATGGGCAGAATGGCATACTGCGAAGCTCCCAGGAGGTTCCAGGGGAAACCCGATAAAAACCAGCCGATCAGCAGTTCCAACGCAACCCAGAGTGAAGCGCAGAAAAGATACCAGAGAAACCGCTGATGCCAGCGCCGCAGCGCGAAACCGGCCAGCGAGGGGAGAAAAGCGTTTCGAGCCGTGTCTGATGGATTGCCACTCAGTGCTCCCGCCGACGTGGTGATCGCCGCGTTCGCCCGGCCAGGAGGGGACAACATTTTCCAACCAAGCCACACCCAGGTTGCGGGGTATAAGGCCAGGTAAGCGCTGAGGGAAAACCAGCCCAAAACTGCTCCCGCAGGAAACGGAATGAACAACAACCAATGGAGCGACGCGAGATAATGCGCGAGGCCGGCCACATATCCGATGCGGAACGCCTGTCCACCGGAAGTGCCGATGGCGGCAAACAAGATTAATCCCGGCGCGATCCAAGCCAGACTGGCCAGACCGGGCTTGGGAAACGCTGCCGCCAGCAACAGCCCGGCCATCGCGGCCAGGGCGTAGCGGCTGTGGAGGCATCGCTGGGTCGTCATCCAATTCAACGGTTGCAGCTTGCCTGAACCAACCCGAAGAACGCAAGCCCGACGGTGGCGTACAGGAGCGCGGGTGGTCACACCCGCAGGCGTTACGAAAAACGTGGCAGCCGGCGTGAGTCGGCTCAAACTCTCGAGTTTTGCGCAGTTTTTCGAATGCTCGGCGGAGAAAAATGATCCGGCTCACGCCGGATGCTACGAAACATCGAAGATCCGAACGATCACGGCTACGACGCGATTCGCCGCTTGTTCCTGATCGAGATGGCCAGGGTGTTAGGAGAGCGGAATTGAAGCCTCAGGGCTCCTGAGCCCGCGCTTCACAGCAAGACCTTCAAGGAAATCCGCTGAGCCGGGCTGCTACCGGTGTGGACAACTTAATGTCCCATATGAGACATTAAGTTGTCCACATGTGGCATAGCGATTTTAACTTTATTCCAAGGAGTCAGGATTCCCGAGCCTGAAAGGTGAAACCCCCTCACGTCCCGCGGGCTGCCTGGCGGGCCTGTATCTGCTCCATCGCCCAGCGGGCGTGCTCCGCGATGAGCGGCTCCGGATCATGGGCGGCGCGATCCAGCGCGGCCAGCGCTCCACTCTGGTCCGTGTTGCCCAAGGCCACGCAGACATTGCGCAATAGTCCCCGCCGCCCGGGGCGCGACAGGGGCGTGCGAGCGAAACGGCTTTGAAAGCCCGCTTCGTCCAGGGCCAGCAACTCCCGCAAGTCGGGCCGATCCAGATCGCATCGGGCGTGCTGTTTCATCAGGCGGCTGTTTTGGGCGAACCGGTTCCACGGACAAACTTCCAGGCAGATGTCGCACCCAAAAATGCGACGGCCAAGCGCGGGTCTGAACTCCAGGGGGATGCTGCCTTTGAACTCGATGGTGAGATACGAGAGGCATCGCCGGGCGTCCAATTCAAACGGGGCGACAATCGCCTGCGTGGGACAGGCCTTCAGACAGCGCAGGCATGAACCACAACGGTTTTTCTCGGGTGGATCGGCTTCCAGCGGCAGCGTGGTCAGGATTTCGCCGAGCAACAACCAGTTGCCGAAGCGCCGGCTGATTAGATTCGTATGCTTGCCGACAAAGCCAATCCCGGCGCGTTGGGCAAAATCGCGCTCCAACACCGGGCCGGTGTCCACGCAGGCGGCCGATCGGGTGTCGGCCCCGCCGAGCTGATGGATGAATTCAACCAGGGATTCGAGCCGGCTGCCCATCACGTCGTGATAGTCATCGAATTGCGCATAGCGGGCGGCGAGCCCCTTTGGTTGTCCGCGTCCGGTGGGAGCGCGGACGGTCTCGTCCGCATGTTTCCGATCGCGGGTTGGCGATAAGCCAAGCGCGGGATTGTGGGGGTCGAAAAGCGCATAATTGACCGCGACGCAGACGATGCTTTGGGCGCCGGGCAACACGCGTTGGGGATCGCGTCGGCGGGGGGCAGAGCGCGGCAGGTAGGCCATGTTTCCATAGCGGCGCTGGTCCAGCCAGGTTGAAAAGGCGGCTCCGGTTTCCGGGGGCGCAGCCGATGTGATGCGGCAAAGGTCGAAGCCCAACTCGCGGGCGCGGGCGCTGATCCTGGATTTCATGGCGCGACGGTCCGGTGGCGGTTTACAGCAGCACCGTGAGAGTGCCTGGGCGGGACGGGTGGGCGGTCATGGCAATTTGAAACTGATGGAGCACGTTTTGGACGACCTGCCGGAGCGAGCGTTGCTCGGTGTTGATTAAGACATCGGCCTGCCGGTAAAAGGGAATGCGTTTTACCAGGAGTTGCTGGACGCTGGCCTTGGGATCGGGGGTTTGCAGCAGCGGCCGATGGCTGTGGCACTTCACCCGTTCCCAGATGGTTTCGGGCGAGGCCCACAGGCAAACGACCAGCGCGTGCTGCTTCAAGCTGGCCAGGTTTTCTTCGTTTGCCGCCAGGCCGCCGCCGGTGGCGAACACCGTCGGGTCGCAAGTGACGAATTCAGCCACCAGTTGGCGCTCCTGTTCGCGGAACCACGCTTCGCCTTCCTGGGCAAAAATCGCGCTGATCGGCCGGCCCAGCCTCGATTCGATCAGCGCATCGGTATCGACATACTGGAAACGCAGATGCCGCGCCACCATACTGCCCACGGTGGACTTGCCGGTTCCCATGAAACCAATCAAGGCCAGGTTGCGGATTTGCCGCAGTTGACTCATGGCTTGCCGAAATGTTGGTCGGCGAAATCCAGAAAGATTTTCCAATCCTCCGGGGTGGTCGAATGGACGCCGCTACGGATGTAATATCCCAACCGGCTGTCCACCAGCTTGCCAATTTCCGGCATGGCCTTCGCGTCCAGCCCGCTCGCGCCGAGCAGGCGGTAAACCGGTTCGGCCGCCTGCAGCATCTCGAATTGCCCGCTCGGGTTGGACCATTGATCGCCCGTGGCATTCGAGAGCAGCACGGGCCGCGGAGCGACCAGCGCGATCAGGGCATGCTGATCGAAGGGCAGCCGTTCGGGTTGATCATTGAATTTCTTGAACTCGGCGTTGAACCAGTGCGGGAAACTGGTGTTGATGCGTTTGACCGATTCGCCAATGGTGCCCCGGCTGGGCGACGTGCCGCCACAACCGGCCTGGTGCGGAATCACTAGCGCAATGCGATCATCGAACGCTCCGGCCACCAACGCGGTTTTGCCGTTGCGCGAATGGCCGAAGACCGCAATCCGCTTGGCATCCAGGTCGCGGTCGGTCACCAGATAATCCACGGCGCGCTGCAGTCCCCAGGCCCAGGCGGCGATGGTTCCCCAGTCGTAGCGGTTCCCTTGCGGGGTTAGATAGCGCGCGCGAATGCCCTCCGCCGCCTCGGGGCGGTCCGGCTCCACGTCACCGTTGTAAAAGGTTGCCACCGCGTAGCCGCGCTCAATGGTTTGCTCGATGGCCCAGACGGTTGCATCCTTGCCTCGGCCGGCATCCGTCGCCCGATTGTTCGTGCTGTCGGGCGAATTTTTCGGCATCCAGCCGGTTGGCAGCGCGATGCCGGGATCGTCGAGCACGGTGTGATTGCCATTGAAATTCAATCCCAGGAATACCGGCGCGGGCTTCGTGCGCTGGTTGGGCGTCACCAGCAGCAAATGGATCGCCGGCACGTTGGTGGAGCCGAAGCGGATCGTCACTTCCTTGCGGGTGGCCTTGCCTCCAAAGAGGCTCCGGTTAACGCGATCAACGGTCGCCTGGATGCGGTCCGGCGCCGGCGGCAGATGGCCGTACATGTAATGCTGAAAAAGCGCTTTCAATTCCGGACGACGCTGATTCATCCAAGCGTCCCGGGTGGTCACCGGCACGCCGTTGAAGGTCACCAGCGGGTCCGGCAGATTCGTCCGCACCGGCAGCGACAGGGCGTCGGGAAATGAATCTGCGGCCGTCAACAGGGGCACGAAGCCAACCCACAGGCAAACGATGAAAACCGCGCTCGCGCCGAGGCAACAAGTCATTGGGAATCTCATAGGATTCCGATTCTGAGACTGCATGTTTTGCAAGTCAACTCCCGCTATTCGTTCGCCGACTGAAGGGGGCGCCTTGAAATAAGATCAGTAAACGAGCTTCCCATAAGAAGACCGCTCGTTTACAGTACCGCAACGCGTCGGTTTCCGACGGACCCCAGCGGGTGCCAGCGAAACATCCCGGTGGATGATTCCTGACTGTCCTGCGCGAATCGTCCTCCTCAGGGATGGCAATGCAGTTACGGCAATCATGTCATATCCGGTGATTATTCAGGGCGGGATGGGCGTCGCGGTGTCCGGGTGGACATTAGCGCGGGCGGTTTCGCAATTGGGGCAGCTCGGCGTGGTTTCCGGAACGGCGCTTGCCGTTATCATCGCCCGGCAGCTCCAACTCGGCGATCCCGACGGCCAACTGCGCCATGCCTTGGAGCATTTTCCGATTCCTGGCATGGCTGAGCGGGTGTTGGCCGATTATTACATTCCTGGTGGCAAATCGTCCACCGCGCCGTTCAAGCTCACCAGCATACCAACCATTCAATCGGCTGCGCCGTTCGGGGAATTGACCGTGGTGGCAAATTTTGCCGAAGTATTTCTGGCCAAAGAAGGCCATAACGGACTGGTAGGCATCAATTTCCTCGAGAAAATCCAGGTCCCAACCCTGCCGTCGCTGTTCGGGGCCATGCTGGCCGATGTCGATTATATTTTGATCGGAGCTGGCATACCACGATCCATTCCGGGCGTGATCGACCGCCTGGCCAACGGTGAACCCACCGAGTTAAAGATCGACGTCGAAGGCGCGGTGCCCGGCGAGGAATTCCACACCACTTTTGATCCCCAGGCCTTTTGTGGCGGCCGCGTTCCCCAGCTCAAGCGCCCTAAGTTCCTGGGCATTGTCGCCTCGGCCACCCTGGCCATGACGCTCGCCCGCAAGTCCAACGGCCGGGTCGATGGCTTCATCGTTGAAGGCGAAACCGCGGGTGGTCACAACGCGCCGCCGCGGGGGCCCATGCAGCTCAACGAGCTCCGGGAACCGATTTACGGGCCGCGCGATATTCCCGATCTTGAAAAAATCAGGGCGTTGGGTTTGCCGTTTTGGCTGGCCGGATCGTATGCCCAACCGGAAAAATTGGCCGAAGCACTTCGGTTGGGCGCGGCTGGCATTCAAGTGGGAACCGCCTTCGCGTTTTGCGAAGAGTCGGGCATCCGGCCGGACCTTAAACAACAGGCGCTTAAATTGGGCCGCCTCGGCGCGGCTCACGTCTTCACCGATCCGGTCGCTTCGCCCACCGGGTTTCCGTTCAAGGTGCTCCAACTGGAGGGATCGCTTTCCGAAGCTGCGCCCTACAACGCCCGAACCCGCATTTGTGATTTGGGATATCTGCGCCACCCCTATCGCAAGTCCGATGGCACGGTGGGCTACCGCTGCCCGGCCGAACCGGTGGAGGATTATGTTCGCAAAGGCGGACTGCCAGCCGACACGCAGGGACGCAAATGCATCTGCAACGGATTGCCGGCGACGGTCGGTCTGGGCCAGATGCGTTCGGAAGTCGAACAGGAACTGGCGCTGGTAACCGCCGGCAATGAGGTTGACCAGATCGCCCGATTCCTCAAGCCCGGCGGCAACACGTACCGCGCGGCGGATGTGATCGGCTATTTGCTGGCCAAGACCGGGTAATCCGTCAACCTCGCCAAGGAATGGGGTTTAGCGCAATTCCTTTACCTTCAAATTGCGGAATTCGATCCGGTAGCCTTCGCCTTCCAGTCCGAGCTGGCCCTGCTCCAAGCCGCAATTTTCGAACTTACAGGTGACGGCGCCATTGACCCATAGCGTGAGCGTTTTGCCGCGCGCGGCGATTTCGAACGTGTTCCATTCACCGGCGGGTTTGACCCGGGTTTCCTGGATCGATTTCGCCAGGTTGAAGGCTTGTTTTTTGCCCTCCGCCGCCAAAGTCGCGCCAAACAGAAAACCATCTTTGCCGTCGCCAAACTGGGCCTGATGCCAGATGGCGCCATCCTTCGAGTTGCGGACATAGGCGCCGCTGTTGTAGCCTTGCTTGCCTTCGATTTTGGTATAACAAAACTCGAAATGGAAAATGACATCGCCGTATTCCTTTTCGCACAGCAACATGTCGTGTCCGCCATCGCCCTCGCAGATCAGCAGTTTTTTGTCGGTATCCACGCGCCACTGTTCCCGGCCCAATTTACCGGTGGGCGGGACGGGCGTGCGGTACCAGCCTTTGAGATCGGGTGCCGGCATGATATCCACCCATCCTTGCGGATCGGCCGTCAGCGCGCTCGGAGCAGTTCCCGGCGCGGCCGGTGATTGCGCCGATGTGGAAACGAGCCCCAAGGTCGCCAGTGAAAGAATGGCGATCATAACACTCGGAGACTTAAACCATGAATAAAGCATGGCCAACGCTAACGGTTACCCCGCCTGGATTCAACCTAAAAACGGCGGTTGGATTAACGCAAAGGCGCCAAGACGGTAAGCCGCGGAAAGTTGGAGAAGTTGCTACCCGCACCCGCTGGGCGAGTTTCAGCCTTTAGCCTTCAGCCAGATGTGAAGCCGGGGAACTTATTGGTGAGTGGACGGGAGGCGCGTCTATTCCCCTTTCATTTCCACGAACTCTGGGCGCAAATCACTCTTTGGCACAGCGACAATATGAAATGGCACGGTGAGCGTCTGGATCAGCATGGCCCCGGGCGGAGGTGTTTTACGTCGGACCCAAATCTTCAGCCGTTTATCGACGGACTCCACTTTGACAATCTCAATGGCATAACCGCCGGTGCGTTGTTGTCCCATGGTTACCACTACCGCCATGGCCTTGGCGAAGTCGATTTCGGGAACCTTGCCCTCAGCCCTTTTATCTCGGTTATGTTGAGCCCAGGTTTTTTCCCAGGCAGCGTTGTCCTTAATTACCTCCTCCGTGGCCTTGGTGATCCCGCTGAAACTGCCTTTGGCAATCGTGCGCAAAGTTAACGCATCGCCGTAACCCGTGGCGGTGCAGGCGATGAGGGTGAGAATGATGAGCAAGGGAAAGCTAAAATGGGTGTCAATCATAGGCTGATCTGTTTTATTTGTTTAAGCCCATCAAAAAAGTACGCTAATCTCCCGGTATCTTCATTATGCCCACTTCCTGGGCAATCCAGCAAGAAAAATGGGGTGGACGAGATAAAAGCGGGTTTTTCACATTTGCTTGTTTTTTGGTTTAAATATTGAAAAGCGTGTAGGATTAGGTCTGCTCATTTATGTGAATCGTTCCCTTGCCANCCGCTTTCATAGGGTGATAGGCTGGCGTC
>JGI24132J36420_10001411_pt1 | contig 10889 bp, 4 predicted proteins | sample BarGraNGADG00212_3_FD_36420 | JGI IMG/M metagenome (IMG submission 36420) | reverse complement strand
CCGCCCAGCCGCCGGCCTGCGTGCGCGGCCAGCCGAGCGCGGCGAGGCGGGCGCGCAAGGCGAGCGTGAGCGGGTGCACGCGCTCGCGCGGGACGAGCAATGCGCCGAGGATCATCTCCGGCGCGCGGTCGTAGGCTAGCTGGCCCGTCTCGTCGCAAAAGACGCTCCAGCGGTCGAACGCGGGGACTTTGCCGGCGCGACGGAGGTTCTGGCGCTGGGCGACGGCCAGCGTCTCGTAACGCCGCGCATACCATGTTTCCACTTCCGCCACATCCGCACGGTTCAACCCGTAAGCGGCATACACCAGCCGGTCTATTTCCAACTGCTCGTTCGTCGCGTAGTCGTAGTCCGGGTCGCTTCCCTGCTTTCGAATAATTTCACCCGCCCATGGTTCCAGCGCTTGAAGGTCGTGGAATGTCGGAAATGCTTTTACGTCTTCCACTCCGAAATTGACCGTGTGGTTCACAAAATTCCGCATCAAGAATCTAGCCAGTCTTGAATTCAACAACGCGAGCCAACGACGCGCATCATCTCGCTCCCGGAGAATCAACCGTGACGCCGCATTCAAAAAAAGGGGTGCGTTTGCCGCTCGGAATGTTGGTGCGTAGAATCCAGCAAAGGAAAATGAAATTTGTCGTCGCTGGGGCAAAAAGCGAAACTCCTGATTGGCGAGGTCTGAATGTCCTTCGTTTCGCATTCCTTCAACGGCAGCAGGAGACCAATCAATTGCCATCGACGACTCCGTTTGGTGATAGCACGGCAGCCATCCGATGTCGGTGTCTGCCGGCATTCCCATCTCAAAACGCACAAAATGTCGTCGACCAGGAATCCCGTTTTGCTTTTGGTTGTCCGGAAGGCTCTCGGCCTCGGAGCTGGTCAAAACAAGTTTCTCATCAACGGGCGGCAAAGTTTTTTGAGCGTCATCATTAATGGAGCGCAAGTATTTGATGTTGCTGCCCGTCTTGATTCCAGAAACGACCTTGAACAAGCCCACATTTCGCCATTGTTTGCTCTGCCACATTCCATCGTAGTCGTCGCCGAGTTTGAAAAGCCGCAGAGTTTTTCCGTTGATCGAGATTGGATAAGAGATGTTTGGCAGGTGGGCTTCGTTGATTGATTTGGCGTTCCCTTTGTCCTGCATCAGCGCAAAGAGCTTGGGCGAGGCGATGAAGAACGGGAGGTTGGAATGGGTGGCGATGAGCGCCTGTGGGTAGTGGTAGGCCGCGCAGGATTCGGTGGCGATATTGCGCCGCCGCATCGCCCCAGCGGTGTCGAAGAGCAGCGTAAGAAACCGGTCATGCGGCTCGTTAATGCTGACCTGTGTGAGGTCCACCATCTGACACCACGGGCCGTGCTGCGGCCCTTCCCACAGCCGCGCCAGCGCGTCGTCCGTCGGCGCGATCGTGCCCGGCCCGCCTCCTTTTTGCACCACGATGATGGCGGTGTTGACGACGGCTTTGAAGGTGTCCGCATGGACGCGGATCATCTTGTGGACGCGGCTGCCCATGAGTTGCTCGCGCAACGGGCGGTGCGTCTTGATGGTCATGAAGGTGTCCGAGACGAGGTAGCTCAAGATGCCGTCGGGCTTGAGCGGCGTGGCTTTGCGCCCGTCGCCCACAAAGCGCGCGATGAACGCGCCGTAAGGGTCTTTCGAGCCGAGCGCGAGGGATTCCTTCACGTCATCCGGCAGCTTCGTGCCGCCATACGGCGGGTTGCCGATGACGAGGTCGAAGCCGGACAATGGCGGATTGCGGCGGGTGGCTGACGGATCGGCAAAAGATTGCTGGCTGGGAACCTGGTTGGTAAAGCCAAACTCGCCGGTGAGCGTGCCCGCCGGCAGTTCCGGGCAGACTTCCGGGAAGAAGACGGAGAAATTAAAGAACGGCGCGGGCAGCGAGGAATGGCGAAACCATTCACGGATGAGCAACTGGTTGCGTTGTTCCTTGAGTTGCTTGGAAGCANGGCTCTGGCCGTAGATTTCTTCGGCAAACAGCGGCAGGGCTTGCGAAAGGTTTTGGGCGATTTCGCCGGTGAGTTCATCGCGCCGCGCCGCCGTGGTGTCGGGCTGGTAGTATTCAGCGCGCGCGCGCTGGTAGGATTTGATGGCTTCTCTTTCAAACAAGCCCATCTGCATTTCGCGGAGCGTGTTGGCGCAAAGAATTTTAGTCTCCAGATTCGGCAGCGGCGTGAGGCCGTAGTTGTGCGCGGGGTCCTGGAGGTTGAGCTTTTGATCCACCAGCAGAGAGATGAAGAGGCGGAGTTTGGTGAGCAGGACCGCCAGCGGCTGGATGTCCACGCCGTAGATGGCGTTCTTGATAAGGCCGAGCTTGCGCGAGTAGTCGTCGGCGTGGCGTTTGAGTTCCTGCTCGGCCGTTTGGCGCAGGCGCATGTCGGGGATGGCGCTGACCTGCCGGTGCAACCAGCGTTCGTTGCCGGAATCAACGCGGCGGAGGATGTCCACCATGCGATGCAACGCGCCCATCGGAAACGCGCCCGAACCACACGCCGGGTCGAGGATGCGGATGGCGTCGAAGGCTTCCACAATCCAGTCGGCAAGGCGTCCGTGCGCGGCGGTGTCGAATGCGTCGTGATCGATGAGTTTGGTGAGGTCAGAAAGTTCGGCGGAGGTTGCGCCGCGTTCGCGGCAGAAGCCTTCGAGGTGCAGACGCAACGACTCGTTGACCATGTAGTCAATGATGCGGCGCGGTGTGTAGTAGCTGCCGGAGGCTTTGCGCGCGGACTTGGCCGCGCCTTCGTCCGCCCCATCCACTTCGGCCAGGAGGTTTTCAAAGACGAGGCCGAGGAGTTCGGGGTCAAGCGCGATTTCCTCTTCGAGCGGGGTGTTCTCGGTGAGGGTGAACTTGTAGCGTTCGAGGATGCGGTTGAGGCCGCTGACTTCGAGAGTTTTCTTGTCCACCTGCAAGCGTTCGCCGACGGCGTAGAACAATTTGTTGGGGACGGAAATCGTTCCGTCTTCAATGGTGTCGGAAGCGTTGTCCTCGGGCAGACAATCAAAGAGACCGCCATCGAGATACGGGAGGCGGTCAAAGATGGTGTAATCGAAATCGTCCGGCAGATAGTTTTTGCCGCGATAGGCGAGCTTTTTGAGTTGCGGATCGGTGACGGTTTTGTCGTTGGCCGCGCGGGCGGCCGTGAGCCGACGTTGATCCATCGGGGTGTTAAGGCAGTTGAAGAAAATATTTTGCAGGACGCCGCGATAGTAGCTGTTGCTCTGGGCGAACTCAGCGGTAGATTTTGAAGGCCAGGTGTGGATGACGGGCTGGCCGGTGGAATCGGCGAGTTCAAGCAGGCGCGGCGCGATGAGGCCGCGCTCCTTGAGAAACCAGCAAAAGATTGAACGGCAAAGCAGGCGAATGGTGAATTGCTTGATGTTTTCTTCCTTCGCGTCTTTGCGATGCTGGAGGTGTTCCGGGACGATGGGCAGCCGGATGGTGGAGGTTGCCCAATAATACCACTTCGCCAGTTCGGAGTAGAAACTCTCGTTGAGTTGCTGCGTGCTCAACACGCGTCGCCACGCAGGGTCGAGTTGCGCGAACGTGCGAATGGGCGAGNCGGGTTCGGCAAGGCTTGGCAGTGTGAAGTCGGCAAGGATGTCGAGGTGTGCGCGGTGTGGCTGTGTGCAGGCGATGTCTTTGATGAGCGTGACCTTGCGCTCGATGATATCACGGGACGGGTCGCGCTTGCTGGCACGGCGGTAGGTGATGGCGAGCGAGATGCAGTCACCGTAGCGGAAGAGGACGAGGACGGGCTGCGGGAACAGGGCGTTGAGCGCGCGGGCGCGTTCGGCCAATTCGGTACGGGTGTAGTTCGCGTCCGGCAACGGCACGGCGAAGAACAGGTAGGAGTCGAACTGGCGCGGGTCGAGGCCAGCGGGCTTGAGCAACGAAAGCTGGCCGCCTGAACCAGCCGCGATTTCCTCGCTGGTGAGTTGCTGAACCAGGATGGCATCGGTGTGTTTGGCGGCGGCGGCTTCGGGGAAATACTTCGCAGCTTTGCCATCGCGGTCGAACGCGGCGAGGCAGGCGGAGAGCGAGGGGAATTTCAAACGGCGCGCGCTGCGGTAGCCAAGGACCGCGAAGAAGTCGCTCGCGGCTTCGGGCAGCGGATTGTTCGCGAAACCCGCGAGCGAATTGACGATGGCCTGTTTGGTTTCGAGGTCGTTCATGGCCTGCGCGGTTTGCCAAGGTGCTCCGGCTCGAATCGCGTGATCTTAAGATCAAAGGCGACCAGGCAGTTCAAGGTGCGATTGAAGAAAAGCAAGTCCAGCGAGAAATCCTGGCCGCCCACTTCCATCGGGTCATCGGCTTCACCCTCCGCTTCGGGAATAGCAATGTTCAGTTCCAATTCCTCGGTAATCTTCATGGAACCGGATCTTGCGGCTGGCATTTTTCGGAGTCCAGCGCCGCATTTTGGCTTTTCGCTCCGTTTTGGCGACCGTTGATCAACCCAAGTTGATGCGGGTTCGATTCCCCTATGATTTGCTCGACCCGCTCTTGTTGTTCCGGGATAAACCGGTCAGGGATTTTGATCTGAAATCCTGCCCGGTAAATCCAAGTCGCTCGCTTGGGAGGGCAGCAGTTTTGATGTCACGCATCCTGCTGCAAGTCCTTGGTGGGGAGTGGTGGCTGGACCCAGAATTGAACTGGGGACACAAGGATTTTCAGTCCTCTGCTCTACCAACTGAGCTATCCAGCCAAACCATGAAATAACCGGTTGTTCGCGCCTCTTCCCCCAATCTGTGAACTCCAGGAGCGCAATGAATAAGATCACGCACAGCTCGCAGTTCACGGTCAGAAAGCCCGTTACCCGATCAAATGCTCCGCTAATCTGCCACAGACCATCGCTCCGATGCAAGTTCAGAAAAAGAAAAATCATCGGGACGGCACTTCCTGCGGAGGGGTGAGCTCCGAGAATCCCATAATAAATGGGGCGTCGTGGAACTCCACCCTCCGAATNAATGGGGCGTCGTGGAACTCCACCCTCCGAATGAATGGGGCGTCGTGGAACTCCACCCTCCGAATAAATGGGGCGTCGTGGAACTCCACCCTCCGAATATGTTGGTTTACCAAAACTCCACCGGTCCGTGGGGCGCTGGCAGCATTTCCGTCTTCGATGCCGGAGTTGTTTGCATAAACGAGGCCACCAGCGCCGCTGGCTGGTAATTGGGCTTGAGCTCGCCTCGATCGTCCAGGAAAGGCCGCCGCCATTCGCGATAGTGAGCGAGGATTTCTTGAAATTCGGTCCGCGAGGCCAAGGTGGCGACGCGCCTTTTGAATTCGATGGCCGGACCGAATCGACGGGCATACCAGGGCGCAATCTTGCGAAACTGACGGCAGCCCGCCGCCTCCCCAAACACCTCGATCATCCGGTCCAAATGCCGTTCCATAAGCCGTACCCGCGCCTCGAATCCTGGGTCCGGAGGAAGTTCGCCGGTCTGCAAAAAGGAGCGCGTATGGGTGAAAATCCAGGGATCGTAAAACGCGCCCCGGCCGATGGTCACACCGGCGCAACCCGTCTCGTTCAGCATGATCCGCGCTGCCGCCGGCGATACCACGTCGCCGTTGCCGATCACGGGGATGCGCTTAACCGCCTGCACGACCGACCGGATGCCGGCCAGATTTACGGTCCCGCCAAAACCTTGATCGCGCGTGCGGCCATGCACGATGATGGCGGCAACGCCTACGTCTTCGAGCGCGCGCGCCAGGTCGGGAGCGGTGAGGTTCTGGCTGTCCCACCCCAGTCGCATCTTGGCGGTGACAGGAATTTTTACCGCTTCGACGATGCCGCGCGCCAGCCGGGCGGTTTTTTCCAGTTCGACCATCATGGCGGAGCCTCCGCCCACGCGCACCACCTTCCGCACCGGACAGCCCATGTTGATGTCCACCACCGGGATGCCCCGCGATTCCACCACCAAGGCGGCGTCGCGCATCTCCTCGGGCACGGCGCCAAAGAGTTGCACGGCCAACGGCTGGTCGGCGGGGCGGGTTTCGATGAGTTTCAGCGCCGCGGCGCGTTGCTCGATGAGGGACCGGGCGTTGACCAGATCGGCGGTGACCAGCCCCAATCCTCCCAATTCGCGCAACACCAACCGGAACGGCAGGCTGGTAAACCCGGCCAGAGGCGCCAGAAACAGGTTGGATTCAACCGTTAAAGACCCGATGGAAATCGACGTGGCCATGTCTAATTGCAAATCGGAAACCTCAACTCGATCGCTCCGGTGCGGCTTGTGCGGCCTGGACGCGATCCACCAAAGTTTGCAGCGTGGCCGTGGATGCCGCCTCTTGTTCGGCGAGGCGGATGCGATCGAACTCCTCGCGAACCAGGGTGCGCGTGGGTTCTTCGCGGGTAGCGAGTTCCTGTCCCTGGCTGGCGCGCAAGGCCTGCAGGATGTCCTGGCAGGTGATCTGGTTGAGCGGACGGGCGGTGGTGTAGCCGATTTCGGCGCCGGTGACTTCCTGCAGCAACTTCGCATTAACCAGGATTTGCAGGATCTGGCTGGCCAGGCGCGAGGGCACGCCCAATTGCGCGGCCAGCGCGATCACGCTGGGGGCCTGGATCCTGCGCTGGAACGCCAGGGCAACATTCGTGGCGAGGCGCAGGCCCACGAACTCACGGCCCCGCTGGTTGACGGCTTCGGCCAGTTTAGCCTGCCAGTAGGCGCTGCGATTCTGGAAGGCATAGGCCACTTGCGCGCCGAAAAGCATGATCATCCACGAGAAATACATGCCGATCAGGAAAATGGGCACGACGCTCAGGCTGCCATAGATCTTGCTGTTGGAAACGACCTTGGACACATAGATCACATTGAACACGTTGTTCAACTGCCACAACCCGCCGCCGACCAGGCCGCCCACCAGCGCCGCGCGCCATTGCACCTTGGTATTGGGCATATAGCCGTAGAAGGCCGCAAAGGCGCCGATTAGGATGACGAAGGGCAGGATGGAAAACAAAAAGCTGCCCAGCACCGGCACGCGTTCAACCCATTGCCGGATGACGGCGAAATGTCCACTGGTGGTCAAGCCCAGGACCAATAACAACACGATGGGACCTAGCGTGATCGTCGCCCAGTATTGAACCACGCGCGCGACCCAACTGCGTCCGCCGGTAACCCCCCAGATGTCGTTGAAGGTGGTTTCGATGCTGCTCAACATCAGGATGGCAATCAGCATCAGACCAATCATGCCGGTGACGCCGAGCGCGCCGCTTTGGGTGTTGGCTATGAACTCGTTGATCTTCTGGTTAACCAAATCTTTATCGACGATGTTGGCCACTGTGTTCGTGCCCACCGCGGCACCGTTCGCCGCGGTGCCGTCCGGGCTGAGGTTGGTTTGATTGAGCAGGTCTAATTGCGGAACCAGGCCGGATACCAATTTGTCCGTAAGCTGCTGAATCTGTTTTTCGCCCGACTCGGTTTTCAGCAGGCTGGTGGCGACGCTGATGCCCACGGCCAGCAGCGGAATGAGGGCCAGCAGCGTGGTGTAAGCCAGGGCGGCGGCGCGCACGGGACAGCGATTGCGCACGAAACTATTGCCGACCAGCAGGCAAAAACGCGCAAATTTCCGCAGGCGCGACATCTGCGCTTCATCCTGCGCTTCGATCCGGGTTTCGTTGAGAAAATCCTGCGCCTCGGTCTGGATTCGCTTGAATTTGGAGATCGGTCGATCAGCCATAAGATGGGTCGAACTTAACAGAGCAACTCGCCAAGTCAATGACCGGGCAAAAGGCTTTCTTTGCATTGCGCGCCGGCGCGTTTTACGGTTTCATGTTTCCATGACAACGAACTTTCAAATCCTGGCGGCCGGTGTGTGCCTGATGGTCTTTGGGAGCCCGAGCACGCTTTTGGCCAATTCCCGCGAACCGATGTTGTTATGGCCTCAGGGGGCGCCCGGGGGAAAAGACGATCTCGGCGAGGAAAAGGATACCACCCAGCCCACGGATGGCCTCGTGGCGGGCCAGCCGGTCATTCGACTCGGCAATGTTTCGAAACCTACCCTGACCGTTTATTCCCCGCCGCGTCGAAAGAACACCGGCGCGGCGGTGATCGTCTGCCCGGGTGGCGGCTATCACATACTGGCGATGGATTTGGAAGGGACCGAAGTAGCCGAGTGGCTCAACTCGATCGGTGTGACAGCCGTACTGTTGAAGTACCGCGTGCCGGCGCGCAAGGATCGCCAGCAATACGAAGCGCCCCTGGAAGACGCGCAGCGGGCAATGGGCCTGGTGCGGCAGAACGCCGCAAGTTGGGGCATCAATCCCGAACGCATCGGTATTATGGGATTCTCCGCCGGCGCGCACCTCGCAGCCGTCCTGAGCTGCAACTACGCGCAACGCGGCTACGCGCCGATCGACGACGCCGACCGGGTGAGTTGCCGGCCCGATTTCTCGATGTTGATCTACCCGGCTTACCTGACGATGCCGAAGGAAGGCGACAAAATCGCGCCGGAACTGAACCTTACGTCCAACACACCGCCCACCTTCCTGGTCCAGACGCAGGATGACAGCGTCCGCGCGGAAACCAGCGTTTTTTACTATCTGGCGTTGAAGAACGCGAAGGTGTCCGTGGAAATGCACCTTTATCCATCGGGTGGACACGGCTATGGCCTCCGTCCAAGCGAGAAGGCCGTGACCACCTGGCCGCAACGCGCCGAGCAATGGATGCGCGGGCTGGGCTTGCTGGAGCGGAAGCGATGATGGATGACCCCTATGAATACCCAACCGAGATTGCCTGGAAGATTTGGCTGGCTGGCCCAAGCCTTCGCGATTCTTTGCGTTAACTTGCTGGCGGCTTGCCAAGCTGGCGAGGCGGTGTCCGCATCAGATCTGGCGCTTTGGTATGACCAGCCGGCGCAGAAGTGGATGACCGAGGCGCTCCCCATCGGCAACGGCCGGCTCGGCGCGATGTTCTTCGGCGGGATCGCCCGCGAACGCATCCAGTTCAACGAAGACAGCCTCTGGACCGGCGACGAAAACCCGTCGGGCGATTACGGTAAAATGGGCGCGTACCAGGCCTTCGGCGACGTGTTTATCAATTTGCCGGCGCATCAAGATGCGACGAACTACCGGCGCGAACTGGACCTCAGCGACGCGGTGGCGCGCGTCCGCTATCAGAGCGGCGGCGTGACCTACCGGCGCGAATACTTCGCCAGCCAGCCGGCGCAGCTCCTGGTTTTCCGGCTGACGGCCGACAAACCGGGCAGTTATACCGGCGCCATCGAACTGGCCGATGCGCATAAGGCGCAAATCGTGGCGGCCGGCAACCGTTTAACAACCTCCGGCTCGCTGGCCAACGGCCTGAAATACGAGGCGCAATTACTGGTCATACATGACGGCGGCTCGATCAAGGCCAACGGAACGACGCTGGAGTTTCAGGAGTGCAACAGCCTCACCCTTGTCCTGGCCGCGGGCACGGATTACGTCATGGATCATGAGAAGAACTGGCGCGGCGAGCCTCCGCACCAACGCCTCACGGAACAGCTTCAATCAGCATCACGTAAATCCTACGCGGCGCTGCGTTCCGCCCACGTGAAGGATTACCAGTCGTTTTTCAACCGTGTTCGATTGGACCTCGGTTCGCCGCCGGCGGATCGGCGCGCGCTGCCCACGGATCAGCGGTTGAAGGCTTACGCCTCGGGGGCCAACGATCCCGGACTGGAAAATCTGTTCTTCCAATTCGGCCGTTATCTGTTGATCTCCTGTTCGCGCCCCGGTTTTCTGCCCGCGAATTTGCAGGGGCTCTGGAACGATAGCAACAAACCGCCGTGGTCCTCCGATTACCACTCGAACATCAACATCCAGATGAACTATTGGCCCGCCGAGCCGGCTAACCTGGCCGAATGCCACGATCCGTTTCTGAACCTGATTCGCAGCCAGCTCGTGCCCTGGCGCCAAGCCACCCAGCGGGCGAAGGAATTCCAGTTAGGATCCGGCGCGGTGCGTGGCTGGACCGTGCGCACCTCGCACAACATCATGGGCGGCATGGGCTGGCAATGGAACAATCCCGCCAATGCCTGGTATTGCCAGCATCTCTGGGAGCATTACGCCTTCAGCGGCGACCGGGATTACTTGAAAAACTTCGCTTATCCCATCCTGAAAGAAACCTGCGAATTCTGGGAAGACCACCTGAAAGCGCTGCCGGATGGCCGCCTGGTCGTGCCGATGGGCTGGTCGCCGGAACACGGCCCCAAGGAAGACGGCGTGACCTACGACCAGGAAATTGTCTGGGATCTGTTCACTAACTTCCTTGAAGCCGCCGACGTTCTGGGCATCGACCAGGCGTATCGCAACCGGATCGCCGCCCTGCGGGAAAAATTGGTTGGCCCGAAAATCGGCCGTTGGGGTCAGTTGCAGGAGTGGATGACCGACCGTGACGATCCGAAAGACACACACCGCCACATCTCGCACCTGTTTGCGGTGCATCCCGGCCGGCAGATTTCGCCCCGCCAAACGCCCGAACTGGCGGCCGCTGCCAAGAAGTCCCTCGAAGCCCGCGGCGATGTCAGCACCGGCTGGTCCATGGCGTGGAAGATTAATTTCTGGGCGCGCCTCCAAGATGGCGATCACGCATACAAGTTGCTCCGCAGCCAGCTCAAGGTAGTGGGCATGACCGGCACCGACTATAACCAGGGCGGCGGCACCTATCCGAACCTGTTCGACGCCCACCCGCCGTTTCAGATCGACGGCAACTTTGGCGCAACGGCTGGCATCTGCGAGATGCTCCTGCAAAGTCACAACCGATTAGAAGTTGGAAGTCAGGAGTTAGGAGTTAGAAGGCAGAAGTTAGAAGTTGGAAGTCAGCCGCAGGCCGCAAGTTATCTGATCGAATTGCTGCCGGCGCTGCCCTCGGCGTGGGCTACCGGTTCGGCCAAGGG
>JGI24132J36420_10001410_pt1 | contig 10892 bp, 11 predicted proteins | sample BarGraNGADG00212_3_FD_36420 | JGI IMG/M metagenome (IMG submission 36420) | reverse complement strand
CTCCTACGCTTTTTTGGCGCAGGAATTGGCTCTGGTCCAAAGTTAAACCCGCGACAATATAAAGTACGGCCGTTAATTATATTGTCGCGGTGTTTTATGCTTGGCGGTGGCAGTGGGGAACCATGCTGCTTGTTTTTGTGCCTTTTTGCGGCCATTCCAGTGCCGGTTTTAGGCTGCATCCTCCCAACTCGCGATCGAACTGGACGAACCGGACCGGTTCCACTATTTTGGTCCCATGTCGAAAGCCGGCAAGACGACGGCGGGCGCTAACGCCGCCGCGGGGAATGATGTTCCCTTTGAAGAAGCTTTGAAGAAGATCGAGTCCATCGTGGCGTCGATGGAGTCGGATGATTTGCCCCTGGAAACCCTCATTGCGCGTTTCGAGGAAGGCACTCGTTTGTCCCAAATCTGCCAGGCCAAGCTCGCCGAGGCGGAACTTAAGATTCAGCAACTGGAAAAGAATGCCGCCGGAGAAATAACGGCCACCCCATTGACCCTGTCCGACGGCAGCGCCTCCGCCTAGATCGTATGAGTCGCTTTCTGGAAATGGTCGATCACCCGTCCCACTTAAAAAAGCTAACGATGCCCCAGTTGCAGGAACTGGCGCAGGAAATCCGGCACGAACTGATTACCAAGCTGTCGAAGCACGGTGGCCACCTGGGTCCCAATCTGGGCGTCGTCGAACTGACCATCGCCCTGCATTACGTTTTTTCCACGCCGACGGATAAATTTGTCTGGGACGTTAGCCACCAGATATACGTTCACAAGCTGCTCACCGGCCGGAAAAACCGCTTTGATACCATCCGGACCACGGGCGGCCTCAACGGCTTCGCGCTGCGCACCGAAAGCGAGCACGACTGCTACGGCGCGGGCCACGCGGGCACGGCGTTGTCCGCTGCCCTGGGCATGGCCGCCGCCCGCGACCAACGCGGCAGCCATGAGCATGTCGTCTCGATCTTTGGCGACGCGGCCCTGACCAATGGCATTTCTTTCGAGGCCCTGAACAACATTGCCTGCACGACGAAGCGGTTCATTGCCATCCTCAACGACAACAAGTGGAGCATCACCAAGAATGTCGGCGCCATTGCCGCGTACCTTAACAAGCTGATCATCCACCCGCGCTACAACCAGTTGCAGAAGGATTTCGACCGTTGGATCCGCCGCATTCCACGGGGCGACATCGCGGTCAAACTCCGACACAAGGCGGAAGAAGCCCTCAAAGGAGCGGTTTCCGAAGTCTCGATGCAACCCCAACCGGACTTTACCGAATCCGACGGGCGTGGCGGCTATGGCAGCAGCCTCGTTTTCGAGGAGATGGGCCTGCGGTATTTGGGACCCATCGACGGCCACGATCTGCCGCTGCTCATCAACTCTTTCGAATTCGCCAAGACCTGTGAACAGCCGATCGTGCTCCACCTGCTTACCACCAAGGGCAAGGGATTCGAGGCCGCCTTAAAACATCCGGAACGGTTTCATGGCACCGGACCCTATGATGTCGTCACGGGCGCCATCCAGCCCCCCAAGCCCGGCTCGGCCCCCACCTATCAGGAGGTGTTCGGCGACGCCTTGGTGCGGCTCTGTCAGCGGGACAACACCCTGGTTGGCATCACCGCCGCCATGCCTGGCGGCACCGGGATGAAAGCGCTCGAGAAGGCCATGCCCACGCGATATTACGACGTAGGCATCGCCGAGGAACATGCGGTGATTTTTGCCGCTGGCATGGCCACCATGGGATTCCGTCCGATCGTGGCGATTTATTCCACCTTCCTGCAACGGGCCTACGACTGCATTCTCCATGACGTGGCGCTGCAAAAGCTGCCGGTTATTTTCTGCATGGACCGCGCTGGACTTTCGGCCAGCGACGGACCGACGCATCACGGGCTATTCGATATCGCGTTCTTACGTTGTGTGCCCAACGTGATTGCCATGGCGCCCAAGGATGAGGATGAATTGGTGGACATGATGTACACGGCGACCCAGCAGTCCCTGCCGGTGTTCATCCGGTACCCACGCGGCGCCGGCGAAGGTGTGCCGCGCAAGGAGCAACCTCGATTGCTGGAGATTGGCAAAGCGGAAATTCTGCAAAACTGGTCGTCGAACGACGGCCGCAAAGTTGCTCTATTTCCGCTGGGCAACCTTCAAGCCCTCGCCCGAGACGTTGCGCAACGACTCGAAACCGAGGGTTTTAATGTGGCGATGATCAACCCGCGCTTCACCAAGCCCCTCGATGAAGGCACGACCGCGTTTTTCGGCCAGGCGGCCGATCTGGTGGTCACGCTCGAGGACCATGTGGTCATGGGAGGCTATGGCAGCAGCGTGCTGGAACTTTTCAGCGAAAAGCGCATCCTGACTCCCGTTGTGCGCATCGGCTGGCCCGACCAGTTCATCGAACACGGCACTACCGTGGATGACCTGCGGGAAAAACATGGCCTGACGGCCGCAAATGTTGTAGCCCAGGTGAAGAGCCAAATGTCGGCTAAACCAGCCTTGAAGGCCGCCGCCGTGGGCTAGTCAAAAGTCGCGCCGAGGGCACGCGGCCTACCAGCACATGTAGGCCGGATCCCCTGACCCGGCGCTTTTAGAAATCAACTAAACACTCCAAGATCAAACTAACATCATGCCTTATCGCAATGTAACCCCACCGGCTGGAGGCAAAGTCAGCATTCTGAACGGCCAACTCCAGGTGCCCCACAATCCCATCCTGCCCTTCATTCGCGGCGATGGCACCGGTCCCGATATTTGGGCCGCCAGCCAGCGGGTATTCGATGCCGCCGTGGAAAAAGCTTATGGCGGCGCGCGTAAAATCGCCTGGTTCGAGGTGTTTGCCGGAGAAACCGCCAAGCAAAAATTTGACAATTGGCTGCCCGACGACACGGTCGAAGCCTTCAGGGAATTCCTCGTTGGCATCAAGGGACCGTTGACGACCCCCATCGGCGGCGGCATCCGGTCGCTGAACGTCGCCTTGCGCCAGATGCTCGATCTATACGTCTGCCTGCGGCCGGTCCAATACTTCGTCGGCGTGCCTTCACCGGTCAAACATCCCGAAAAGGTCAATATGGTGATATTCCGGGAGAACACGGAGGATATTTACGCCGGACTGGAATATCCCGCCGAATCCCCGGAGGCCCAGAAGGTGCTCGATTTCTTACAGCAGAATTTCCCGAAGGACTTCGCCAAGATTCGCTTCGGCACCCAGCAGGCCATGGCAGACTACACGCAACTGGCCGCACCCGGCGCCCACCCCACCCCTGCCCCCGTCCAAGTGGGCATCGGCATTAAAGCCGTGTCCAACCTGGGCACCACTCGGCTCGTCAAGGCCGCCGTGGAATATGCCCTGCGGGAGCGGCGTAAGAGCGTGACGATTGTCCACAAGGGCAATATCATGAAATATACCGAGGGGGCTTTCCGCGACTGGAGTTATGCCGCGGCTGAACAGCTCTTCGGCAACCGGGTTTACACCTGGGCACAATGGGAACGGACCAAGAAAGCCCGAGGCGAAGCTGCCGCCAATGAAGAACAGAAAGCAGCGTTGAAAAACGGCGCTCTTTTGATCAAAGACGCGATTGCGGACATCACCCTGCAGCAAGTGCTCACACGTCCTGAAGATTTCGATGTCATTGCCACGTTGAACTTGAACGGGGATTATCTCTCCGACGCCCTGGCAGCCCAGGTCGGCGGCATCGGCATTGCGCCCGGCGGCAACATTAATTACGTAACCGGACATGCCATCTTCGAGGCCACGCACGGCACGGCGCCTAAATATGCCAATCTCGACAAGGTCAATCCCGGCAGCCTGGTGCTGAGCGGGGAGATGATGTTCCGGTACCTGGGCTGGACGGAGGCTGCCGATCTTATCCTCAAGGGGTTGAACGGGGCGATCGCCTCCCGGCGCGTCACCTACGACTTCGCGCGCCAGATGACCGGCGCGACGGAGATTAAATGCTCGGAATTCGGCGACAACCTCATCACCCACATGTGATTGCCGTTGTCATTTGTTCCCCATTTTGCGCTGCCTCGCAGAGGTTGGCAACCAGTGCGCGCTTGGCCTACCCTTTCCGGCGCCACACCGCGACAAACATGCCATTGCCTCCATGGTCCTGAGGCCAGAACCAGTGCTGCGCGCGCGCCGGTTCGCCCGGGTCCAACGGACTAGGCAGCGGCCACGGCTCGAATTCCGGGCGCTCACGTTCCAAGGCAGTCGCGACGCCGACAGTCTCGGCTTGCGTCAAGGTGCAGACCGAATAAACGAGCTTTCCCCCCGGTTTTACGGCTGGCGCAACCGCAGCCAACAGCCGCTGCTGCGTCCGGGACAATTCCTCAACATCCTGAGGCGTGGTGGTCCAGCGGGCATGGGGATTGCGCTGCCAGGCGCCGATGCCGCTGCACGGCGCATCCACCAAAACCCCGTCAAACAAGGACCGGGTCGGGAGCCGGGATCCGCCATCCCAGATCCGCATGCGATAGTTGAAAAGCCTGGCCCGCGCCGCCCGGCGTTTCAATCGGGCCAATCGCCACTCGGCCCGATCGCTGGCCCAGATCAAACCGCGGTTTTGCATCAGATCAGCCAGATGCAGCATTTTCCCGCCCTCCCCCGCGCAGGCGTCCCACCAAGTATCTCCCGGCAACGGAGCGCATAAACAACCTACCGCTTGCGAACTGAGATCCTGCACTTCGAACTCGCCGGCGTGAAACTCGGGCGTGCGAAATAAATCCTGGCTTCCCTCGTAACTCAAGGCATCGGATAGCAGACCCACAAACCCTGGCGCCATGTCGCCCAGTTGTTGTCTCAACCTCTCTGCCTGTCCCGGTCGCGCCCGCAGCCAAAGCCTCGGCTCGGTTTGCAGGTCCCGCAGCCAGGCGGGCGGCATCTCCGGCATCTGCCCCTCTAACCAGCCCGGAAGGGCCTGCGACCGCAACTCCGCTTCGCTGATGCTATTGGGTTGGCGTCGAAAACGCTCCTGCCATTCCAAGGCCTGCCGCACTTGCTGTTCCAAGGGAGCCGGCGAATCCAGCCAGCCCCGCCAGCGATAAAAACCGAAAACGGCCCGGCTCACTGAGCGGGGAATGTCGGGAAGCCAGTCGCGATGCTTTTTCAGCTCCAGTCGCAACACTTCATCGGCCCGATGCTCGCGATCAGCCTTTTCAATGACTGCGGCCGCCAGGGTTAAACACTGTTCATCCATAAGCAAAGCGGGAGAGAAGGGGGGTCGATCAAGGCGCCGTCTTCAGGTCGCGCACCAATACGCTCATGAACGGATAACGCTTGTCCGGATCGCGTTCCAGGCACTTCATGACGACCTTTTCCATGGCGGCGGACAAATCGGGATTATGTTCGCGCAGGGGGATAAAATCGTGGCTCCGATCCAATTGCCACTGGATCACCTGCTCGGCAGTTTCGCCGACAAACGGACGATGGTGGGTCAGCAGTTCATAGGCGGTGACCCCAAACGCAAAGATGTCGGCGCGATGGTCGATGGCTTTGTGCAATAACTGCTCGGGAGCCATGTAGGCGGGGGTGCCGGCGTATTTCCAAAGTTTGATTGGCTGTTCCGGCTTGGGCAGGGCAAGATCGAAGTCGATCAGCCGCACCTGGCCGTTCCGAGTGATCATCAGGTTTTCCGGCTTGTAATCCAGATGCATGAAACCACTGTCATGGACATGTTCCAACGCCTGGGCCATGTCGTAAAGGATGTCCCACACCTTCTCGACCAGGATCGGATCGCTCCGGTTAAACATTTCGCGTAAGTTGGCGCCCTCGACGTATTCCATCAGCAGGTACAGGGTGCCTTCCAGCTTGCCGTGGCCAAAATAACCAATGACCTGCTCGTGATTGTGGATTTGCGACAGGATTTCACAGCCTCGCAAAAACCGGCGTTTGGCCAGATAATTGAAACGCAACCGCCGGTGCATCAGGCGCAAGGCAAAGGTCTCCTCCTTATGGTTCGTGGCCAGCCAGAGATCGGCCATGCCGCCGCTGTTGATCAATTCGTGCAAACGGTAAGATCCGAAGGTGGCCGCTTTAGCCAAACCTTCGTCCTCACCCTCGTTGCGTCCAATAAAAGCCATAAAAACCACCGCTTAATCGTCTTTGGTTTAACACGATCCAAAAACCTTCGCCACTGCTTTTTGCGCTGCAAAAATGGGATCGCCAAATCTCGAAACATCAAGCAGTGTCATCCCATGACAATGCACCCGTTCTTCTCCGCCTCCCCGGCCTGGCGCAAACACCGGCCCGGCGCGTTTACCTTAATCGAGCTCCTGCTGCTCATCGGGCTGATTCCGGCGGTTCACTCCGCCAAACCCATCGCTCTGCATCCGGCCAATCCCCATTACTTTCTTTTTCGCGGCCAGCCAGCCATTTTGATAACCGGCACCGAGCATTACGGCGCCGTTCTAAACCTCGATTTCGATTACCTCACCTATCTGAACACGCTGAAAGCCGACGGGCTCAACCTGACCCGGACCTTCGCGGGCGCCTATGTCGAACACTCGGCGGCCTTCAACATTTCCCACAACACGCTGGCTCCCCTGCCGAATCGCTTCCTCTGTCCCTGGTCCCGCAGCCCCACGCCCGGCTATGCCAACGGCGGCAATAAGTTTGACCTGCAGAATTGGGACCAAGCCTATTTCAAGCGGCTGAAGGATTTTGTCGCCCAGGCCGGCAAACGCGGCCTGGTCGTCGAGTTCGTCCTTTTTTGTCCGTTTTACGAGGACGCGCAATGGAGCCTCAGCCCGATGAACGCCGCTAATAACATACAGGGCATCGGCGCCACCGCCCGCACCAATGTCTATACCCTCGGTCATCACGATCTGCTGCCGGTTCAGGAAGCGCTGGTGCGCAAACTGGTCACCGAATTGAAAGATTTCGACAACCTGTATTACGAAATCTGCAACGAACCGTACTTCGGCGGCGTCACCCTCGATTGGCAGGCCCACATCGCCAAGCTGATTGTCGAAACCGAGAAGAAGCTCAACACCCAACATCTGATCGCGCAAAACATCGCCAACGGCTCAGCCCGCGTCCAAAACCCCGATCCCAACGTCTCGATCTTCAACTTTCATTACGCCACCCCGCCCGAAGCCGTGGCAGCCAATTACGGATTGAACAAGATCATTGCCGACGACGAAACCGGTTTCAAAGGCATTGCCGACCGCAGCTATCGGCAGGAAGCATGGGAGTTCATCCTGGCCGGCGGCGCGGTATTCGATCACCTGGACTACTCCTTCACCGCGGGCCATGAAAACGGAACCTTCGAACTGCCGCTCAAGCAACCCGGCGGAGGCAGCCCCGCCTTGCGCCGGCAACTGAAAGCCCTCAAGGATTTCATCCACCGTGTCGATTTCGTCCGGATGAAGCCCAACAATGACCTTTTCAAAGGCGGCATTCCCGTGGGCGCCACCGCCCGCGCGTTGATCGAACCCGGCCAGGCGTATGCCCTCTATATCCGAGGCGGAACCCAGGCCAATCTCAAACTGGATCTGCCTGCGGGCGCCTACCAGGTGGAATGGCTCAACCCGCGCAGCGGTAACATCGATAAAAAGGAAACCCTCAATCACCGCGGCGGCAGCGTCTTGGTGGCCTCGCCTGACTATGAAGAGGATATCGCCTTGCGAATTATGCGCAGCGGCAAATAGGAACTATGCAATCCAATCCTTTTTACCATTGGCGAACTAATTTTTTTACCGGCCTCGCCGTGGTGCTGCCCGCGGTGGTATCCATCGCCCTGCTCCGCTGGATCTTCGGCACCGTGTCCAATGTGACCGATATGCTGCTGGTTTTTATGCCGGCCAGGCTGACCCATGAGAATGCCGGCCAGGGCCCCATGGCCTGGTATTGGAGCCTGTTCGCGCTGGTCCTAGCCCTGGCGCTTATCACCCTGATCGGCCACTCCGCCCGCTATTACGCCGGCAAACAATTGATCGAATGGGTCGATCAACTCCTGCTGCGCGTGCCGCTGCTGAATAAAATCTACGGCGCCCTCAAACAGGTCAATGAAGCCCTGTCGTCGGGCAACAAAACGGCGTTCAAACAGGTTGTCCTGATCGAGTTTCCCCGCCCCGGCGTCCACACCGTCGGCTTTATCACCGGCGATCAAAACCCGGAGATCGATCGAAAAACTGGCCGGAAAACCGTCTGCGTCTTCGTCCCAACCACGCCCAACCCCACGGGTGGATTCCTGATGTTGTTGCCGGCAAACGAGGTGATACACCTGGATATGTCAGTCGCCGACGGCATTAAATTCATCATCAGCCTGGGCGCCATCGCCCCGGAACATCGCGCGGCGGCCATGCGTGAGCTGGGCCGGCCGCCATCTTGAGGAACAGCAGAAACGTCAACTGCTCCACGTAGTGCCACACCGCCGGACGGACGCGATGAAACCGCGCTGGGCGGCACAATTCGGCGGGAGACGCTTCTTACGTTGAAATCGATTGCGGCGAGGCTGAGAAAGGGAACCTGGAAACACGTGAACCGGCTGACCCCTCTGCTGACCTAGCAGTGCACGCATTTCTCGCCAGTTCTTTTCAGGCTACCTTGGGGCACCAAATCAATTTGCAGGTTCACACCCAAAGCCTCGGCCACTTTCTCGAGCGTGCCCAACGTCAGGTTTGTGTCAAACCGTTCGAGGCGGCTGACGTTGGCCTGCCGGGTGCCAATGGCCTTGGCCAGATCTGACTGCGTCATCCCGCGCTGCTGCCGCAATTTGATAATCTGGAGCACCAGTTCGATGCGCTTGTCCTCGGCAGCGTAGGCAGCCCGGAATTCGGGGTTTTGCAGCTTGCGCCTCAGGCTGTCGTCTAGGTCGGCGTGCGCCCGGTTATTCGATTCTGATGTGCGGCGGCGGTTCGCAGTTTTCATAGTAATCTTGCATTCGCTTGGCCCGGTCGATTTCACCAGGCGATGTCCCGTCGGTCTTTTTCAAATAGCCATGCGTGAAGATCAGGCGGTCACCCCGGCAATAGAAAAAGAACGATCGATGCTCTCCCGCCCGCAGGGAAAGCCGTAGTTCAAAAATGCCGTCGTCCAGATGCTTCGCATAGGGCGGTCGCCGCAATTCCTCATGCGCGGCCAGTCGCTTGGCCCAAGCCAGAACCTTCGCCTGGTCCGTAGCCGGCAGGTTTTCCAAGCCGTCAAGGAACGGGCATCGTCCGTTTTCCAAACGGACACAGCCAACCGACAAGTTCATAGTATATCCTATACGATATGTTGTCAAACACTCGAATTGTGGACTTCAGGCTGCCTCAATTTTCCGCCGAGTGCAATCCATCCGTATAATTATTCGTCTGTCCATTTGCGCATGTTTCCGGCCAGTTCCGCCCCATCGAGGTCACGCGGCAACTTCATGCGTTAGTGAGCAACTCGTCCCGCACCAAACGCAGACGGATGGGAGGGTGCGTCCCGGTCTGGTCAAAGGGGAATTATTTGTCTGTCCCTTTGAATTTGGCCCAAAAGGCGGAAACCATTATGTCTCATGTCCATACGTGACCCCAATTTACATAGTTAGGAACTGACTCCTCTGACCCTAAAGCAGGGCTTTCAATTCCGTCGTAAGCATCATCGATGCCTTGGCTCCGGCCCGGATTTTGGCCAGCAGCGCTGGTTTGCCTGGCTGCTGAGCCTTGAGTTTGCCGGAGTTGATGAGCTTGGCAAGGTCGCTGGCTTTTGCCTGTCGTGCCGATCTGTAGCGGACGTAACTGTCATGCCTGACAAACGGGTGTTCACCATGGGTGAGGATGCAGGTGATTTCAGCATCCTCCCATAACGACGTGATGTTCACGAAGACGGCGATTCCACCGTGGGCTGCTGGATCGTTGATGACGATCCACAAATGATGCTCTCCGTGTACCTCCTCGCCGCCAAGAAATGTGTCTCCAAGTGCGACCACTATCAATCCTCAGACGGAAGTCAGCGCTTCGTCCATGTAAGCGTCAGCCTCTGCCTCGCGCGCGATGGCCGCAATCTGGGCGGCGGTTTTCTTGCCCGCCTTGAGAATATCTTCAAACGGAATGGGAACTGAAGTTTTCCCTGGATCGCGCCATTCCGGCAACTGGTGAGTGAAATCGACCAACTCGTCCTCTGACTTGTTACGGTGGGCGGCGAATACCTCGTCTATCAAGGCAATTTCGGCTTCCGAAAGCGCGGTGGTGTCGGGTACCTCGCTGAAGCGTACCGTGTAAACGTACGATGCAGGACGGGGAATGAATTTGTGCCAGACACTCTCGGACAGGTTTTGCTTCTTCTGCGAAACGCGGTCGAAAACCTGACTCAAAACGGGTCCTCGACTCATGGCGACAACAGCCGCTCCCGTCACGGGTCGCCCCCAGCGCAGGAGGGCCTCTCGGTCGATCAGATAGAGCAGCTTGAGCAGGGCCATGTAGTTCATCTCTCCGCCGCCCTGCAAAATCAGACGACCGGCAGCTTGCACCGCCTTACGCTCGTTGAATTTGAACTTGATCGGTTTCATCGTGGGCTACACCATCCGCATTGCTACATCAATATAGCCTAAGCCGTCAAATCTGAAACACGGTCTGGCGAAAAGCGCACGGCAAATTCATGAACGGTAGGAGACGAGATAACGAGACTCATTTCAATTACTCCGCGCAAAAGCCGCCATCCGCTTCCTGGGTCACTTCAAACACCAATTCATTCATGATGCATAACCTACGGGTTTTGGACTGGCCTTTCAAGCGGAGACTCCCCATTTCTGGCTGGGTCCACCGATTTATCCCCCCCAATCACCAGACCAGCCAACCGCAGGCGCGCCGGGAATTATTTGTCTGTCCTTTTGAATTCAGTAAACTCACCCGTCATAAAAAACGAAAAAGGAAAAATATTTTTGTCCACTCAGGGGTTGGATTGCGACTAAATAGAGGGAAGGCAGTATGTATGGACG
>JGI24132J36420_10001408_pt1 | contig 10907 bp, 8 predicted proteins | sample BarGraNGADG00212_3_FD_36420 | JGI IMG/M metagenome (IMG submission 36420) | reverse complement strand
AAGGAATCGTTCACCTTGAATTTGGAAAACCGGGCGAAAGACTCGCTGACGGGCGACGAGGGAACTTCGTTTGTCATTGCACCCGGCGATGGACGGATTCTGCTAACCCCCTAACCATGGCCGGCCCGATAAAAAGCCCATAGCTACCCATTATGAATGCAAAGCACTCTCTGATCACGCTGGCCCTTTGTGGTTTCATTGTCTCAGCGCAGGCCGTTACGTTTTATGTTTCTCCCAGGGGAAATGATGCATGGGATGGATCCGCTCCGGACCGCAAAGGAAGCTCCGTTCAGGGACCTCTTTTGACAATTAAGGCCGCTTTGGACAAGGCTGGAACAGTAGCTCAAAGGGCCATTAATCCCGGTGATCCGACGGTCATCGTGCTTCGAGGGGGTTACTATCCACTCAACCAACCGCTGGAGATAACGCCTGATACGATTGGGGCCAGTTCGAAGCAGTCGCTCACCATCAGGCCCTACAAAAACGAAAGGCCAGTGGTTCATGGCGGAACGAGCATCACTGGATGGAGGAGAATGGGAACCAGTCCAGTATGGCAGACGACCATTCCTGAAGTACGGGAGGGGAAGTGGTATTTCCGGCAGTTATTTGTGAATGGCGAGCGTGCTGTCCGGGCGCGAACCCCCAATGATGGCTTTTTCAGAATGGTCGGCGAAAGTCCCAAGGACAATCCCGTCCGGCTTCATTACCGGGCCGGAGACATCAAAAAGCCATGGGCAGCCGATGGCGATGTCGAGGTTGTGGCATTTCTGGCGTGGGGTGACCTGCGCATGCAGATTCGTTCGGTGGATGATGAAAAGCATGTGGCTACTCTCTCCGGTAATCCACAAGAGTCCAATCGGGAGAACAATGCGCAGTATTATATCGAAAATGCCCCTGACGCTTTTGATTGCGCGGGCGAGTGGTATCTGGATCGAAAGACCGGGGTATTAAAGTATTGGACGCTTCCCGGACAGGATATGACGCGCTTGGAAGTGGTGGCGCCGAGGCTGGATTCGTTGCTGAGGATTAATGGCGATTTCAAGGAGCACAGGCCGGTGAGCAACCTGTCTCTGCGGGGTATCACCTTTAGCTACACAGATTGGGCTCTTGGCGAGCATGGCTATGCGGATACCCAGGCGGCATTCATGATTCGCGGAGCTTTGAAGGCCGAGGGGTTGGTGAATTCCAGCATTGAGGATTGTGAGTTTTCACATCTGGCCAACTATGCCATCGATTTGGGTCGGGGCTGCCGGTCGGTGAAGATGGTCGGTAATGATATTTTTGACATGGGCGCCGGTGGAATTCGTGTGGGTGAGCCCAACGTGGGGCCGGAGGGGTTTGACCCAAATTCCGGTCACGTGATAACGGACAACCACATTCATCATCTGGGTGAGGTCTATAAGCCCGCGATCGGTGTGTTTGTGATTCAAAGCGGCAATAACCGAATAGCCCACAATCATATTCACGATCTCTATTACACGGCGGTTTCACTCGGCTGGACCTGGGGCTACCAGACCAGCCCGTGCCACCACAACATCGTCGAATACAATCATCTGCATGACATCGGGAAGGGGGTCCTCAGCGACATGGGGGCGGTCTATACGCTGGGAATCCAGGAGGGCACGATCATTCGCAATAATCTGGTTCACGATGTGGATGCGTTTACCTACGGAGGGTGGGGCTTGTACACGGACGAAGGCAGCACGCATATCCTGCTGGAAAAGAATATTGTCTATCGAACCAAGAGCGCCGGATTTCATCAACATTACGGGAAGGAGAACATCGTCAGGAATAATATTTTCGCCTTGGGTCGCGAGCATCAATTGATGAGAAGCCGAAAGGAGCAGCATTCCTCGTTCACGTTTGAAAGGAACATCGTGTATTTCAATACCGGTGAATTGCTGGGAAGCAATTGGGACGATGGCAAATACGAGATCGATAATAACATTTACTTCGATGCACGAAAGCCGGATGCGGGCGTCAAATTCCAGGGGCTGACTTTCGAGGAATGGCAAAGCAAGGGACGCGATACCCATTCCCTCATTGCTGATCCATTATTTAAAAACCCGGCGAAGCTGGATTTCCGTTTGAAGCCAGGGTCTCCTGCTGGCAGGATGGGGATTGAGCCAATTTCCACCAAGGAAATCGGGATCCGAAAAAAGCGCGATCGGACGTGAAATCAGTTTCAAACCGCTGCTGCAAAACGGCGGTCAACTGATTCTCACCGGCTTTGAGGACACCGGGCGCACACTAATTTCCCTAAACTGAAAGAATGGCGCATCCTGGTAAAATGAACATGATGATTAGGCACGACCCAATTCGATGGCGGCGTCTGGCATAAAGAAAAGGAAGCATCCTATGAGCAATGAAAACCGTATGACACTTTCACGGCGCAAGTTTCTGACCCGGGGGGCGATGGCGGCCAGCACGGTGGCGCTGCCTTTTATCATCCCGGCCTCAGCGCTGGGGCGCGGCGGAACGGTGGCGCCTAGCGAACGCATCCTGATGGGCGGCATTGGGCTCGGCGGCCGCGGTTCCTTTGATTTGGGTTGGATGTTGTCCGAGGCGGATGTGCAGTGGGTCGCCGTCTGTGATGCCCTGAAAAGCCGGCGCGAAGCAGCCAAGCGGATCGTGGACAGCAAATACGGCAATCAAGATTGTGTGGTGTATGGCGATATGCGCCAGTTCCTGGCCGAACGAACGGATGTCGATGCCGTATTGATTGCCACCGGTGACCGCTGGCATGCGCTGGCTTCGGTATTAGCGATGCGGGCGGGCAAGGATGTTTATTGCGAAAAGCCAGCCTGCCTCACGATGGCGCAGGGGCAGATGGTGGTGGAGACCGCCCGCCGGTATGGCCGGATTTTCCAAACCGGCGCCCAGCGGCTCAGCGAGCCGCCTCATGTGTATGCCATCGAAATGGCCCGATCCGGCCGGTTGGGCCCGATTCATACGGTTTACGCCGACATTCGCTGGCGCGACGGGCTGCGCCACGACTGGTTGCCGGCGGAACCGGAACCCCCCAAAGATGAGCTGGACTGGGATGCCTGGCTCGGTCCGAGTCCTTGGCGGCCCTACAACCGCGGTTATGTGAATGGCGGAGGGTGGTATCACTTTTATGACCTGGCCACCAACGTCGCGATGTGGGGCGCACACACCGTCACCCAGGCCCTGGCCGGACTCGATCTGACGAATGTTTCGTTCATCGAGTTCGAGTATGCGGGCCCGGATGCCACGATGGTCACGCACTTGTCCAACGGAGTCAAATTGGTGCTGTTCCGAGTCAGCGGCTCGGTTTGGGAACCCTGCCAGTACTGGCATGGCGCTTGTGGTGAGCGTTTCGATGGCCCCGAAGGCTGGCTGGCGGCCGCCGACGGTTACTCGGGCCCCGACGCCTCCTCGCCAGCGCTGTTGCGCGAGTACAAGAAAGTGCTGGCCGAATACCGGGGCCGGACCCAGCGGCCGCTGAACCATGCGCGGGATTTCTTCGACTGCATCCGCTCGCGCCGATCCACGGTGGCGAATCCGGAAGTCATGTATCGATCCATGAGCATCTGCCTGGCGGCCGACATCTGCGAGCTGCTCAAGCGAAACCTGAAGTTCGATCTGCGCCAGTCGGCATTTGTCGGTGATCCTGAAGCCAACCGGCTGCGGACCCGCGCCATGCGCGCCCCCTATGCGTTCTAATTTAATCCCTAAGCAAGCCACACCATGAAACACCTCTTTATCGTCCTGCTCCTGCTCGCTGGCACCGCGTTCGCCCAGGAAGAGAAACTCCTCGCCATCCTCAAGTCAGACGCGCCGCTGAAGGAAAAGGCCGATGCCTGCCGGGAACTGGCGCGCGTGGGTACTCAGCAAGCCGTGCCCGTACTTGCGTCCCTGCTCGCGGATGAGCAGCTCTCGCACATGGCTCGGTATGCGCTCGAACCGATTGCCGATCCAGCCGTGGACGCCGCGTTGCGTGCCGCGCTCGGCCTACTCAAAGGCCGGTTGCTCGTGGGCGTCATCGCCAGCGTAGGCGCCCGCAAGGATACACAGGCCATCGAGCCGCTTGCCACCTTGTTGACCAACGCCGATCCCGCCGTGGCGCAGGCGTCAGCGCGGGCGTTGGGCAGCATCGGCGGCGCGGCGGTGTCGGCCCTGGCAAAGGCTTTGTCCGCTGGCCCCGCGGCTAACCAATTGGCCGTTTGTGAGGGATTGCTCCGCTGCGCGGAGGCGATGTCCGGACCTAACGCAGCAGCCCGTTACGACCAACTGCGGCGGGTGCCGAACCTGCCGCATCAGGTGCGCGTCGCGGTGTTGTTAGGCAGGATCCGAAGCGGCGGATCGCAGGGCGTGCAACTGCTGGCCGAGGCCATTCGGACCGAAGCGGACGTGCCGGCGGTCGATGCGATCCGCATTTCGATGGACCTGCCGGGCACCGCGGTCACTCGGGTCCTGGTGGACGAGCTCGCCTCGGCGCAGGCGGACAAACAGCTTATGCTGCTGCAAGCGCTGGGCTTCCGGGGCGACGCCACTGCCGCCCCGGCACTCGTCCCGCTAGCCCAGGCGGGTCCGGCCAACCGGCGCGTTGCGGCCATCCGCAGCCTCGTGCAACTTGGTCCTCCCGCATTGGTCCCGAGGCTGGTTGCCTGGGTGAAAGATCCCGAGCCCAGTGTGTCGAGCGCTGCGCAGACGGGGCTGTTTGGCTTTCCCGGCCCAGAGGCCGACGCGGCGGTGTTGACCTTAATGTCCGAATCGGACGTTCAAACCCGCCTGGCCGCCATCGAAGCCGCCGCCCAGCGCCGCCTCACCGCGGGGGTGCCGATCTGGCTAAAAGCGGCGGGGAATGCGGACGCCCAAGTGGCGGGCGCCAGTTTTAAGGCACTCGGTGAAAACGCCAGCCCGGCGGAAATTCCCGCCATGGTGGATGCCCTGGTGCAAACCAAGGCGCTGGCGGCGGCCGAGGCGGCGTTGTCGACGATCTGTGCCCGGCAACCGGACACGACCCGGTGCACCGACGAGCTGCTGTCCGGCCTGGCGAAGGCGCAGGGCGAACCAAAACTCGCCCTGCTGCGTGTCTTGGGCGCCGTGGGCAGCCCGAAGGCGCTGGCCGCGGTGCGCGCGGCGGCGACCGCATCGGACAAGTCGATCCAAGAGATGGCGCTGCGGGTGTTATGTGACTGGCCGACGGTCGATGCCTTGCCAGATCTGGCCCAGCTCGCCAAAACAACCGCCGACGCGAAGTTCAAGATCCTGGCGTTGCGCGGCCAGCTTCGGTTGATTCCTCTGCTGACCGCGGCTGACGCGCAGAAGCTGTCGCAGCTCAAGGAAATCCTGCCCTTGCTCCAGCGCACGGAGGAACAGCGCCTCGCGTTGGCCATTCTGGGCGGGATTCCCAGCGCCGAGTCGCTTGCGCTCGTCACACCGTTCTTGACCCGCGAAGGGCTAAAGGAGGAAGCGAGTGGTGCGGNGGTGGAGATTGCCGNAAAAATCGTTGCCAGCCACCCAGCGGAAGTCGCCCAGGCGATGACGCAGGTGCAGAGCACCAGCAATAAAGAACTCAGCGGGCGCGCCCGGCAAGTTTTGGCGCGGGTGCCAAAGAGCGTCACGGAAGAGGGTTTCACGCGTATTTTTAATGGCAAAGACTTATCCGGCTGGGATGGCAAAGCCTGGCTGGTGGACNGTCGAGGACGGCGCGTTGACCGCGGAGAGCACGCCTGAGAAGCCTTGCNAGGAATGCAATTACCTCATCTGGCGCGGCGGCCAGCCGGCCGACTTCGAGTTGCTGGCCGATTTCAAGCTCAGCCAAGGTGGCAACTCCGGCATCCAGATCCGGTCCGAGGAACGCCCCAACTGGGACACGTTTGGCTACCAGGCCGACATGACCGGCGATGGCGCCTTGGTTGGCTTTGTCTATCACCACAGCCGCGGCCTGATCGCCGGTCGCGGTGAGAAAGCGGTTTTCGCCGCCGACGGCAAGTCAACCGTCGAGAAAATCGGTGACCCGACCGAATTGTTGAAGCAGTTCAAGCCAGGCGACTGGAACACGTACCGCGTGGTGTGTCGTGGCCCCGACATCACGCTCTACGTTAACGGCGTCCTGATGTGCCAGATCACGGACCATCACGCCACGCAAGCCGCCGTCCGCGGGCTCATCGCTCTGCAAATGCATCCCGGCCCGCCGATGAAAGTTCAGTTCGAGAACATCCGCCTCAAGGAACTGAAGTGAGGAGATTGCATCCGAGCAGGGAAACCAACTCTGATCTTGGATGGTCACCCGCCGATCAACCTGCTACGATATAACGGATAATGGTGAAAGAAATATTGTGCCAGATGTCCTCTCGCGTTGTAGACTGGTGGATCACCGCCAGGTAAACAGATGTGGAGCGTTAGTGGTCCGTTGCTGTGGTGAGCTGACGAGCGTCAACTATTCAGGCCCTTTTGCCTTTTCCCCCGAATTCAATTCCTTCGTCCCCCCATGTCTCCGTGGTGAGCAAGCGTCGCCTTCCTCACCGAAAAGCTATCCTCGCCCGAGAACACGAGATACGCCGTCTTCCCATCCTCGCTCATCCACTTGGTTGGAAACGAGCAGGTGTCCCCCGGCCCCACATCCCACTGCTCCGTGTAATACACCGTCGTCCACGGCCCCCACGGCTCCGGCGCATCATAGATTCCAAACCCGCCGGAAAAGCGGGCATCCCGGCCGGGCAGTGTCTGGCACCAGAGGTATCGCTTTAAGCCCGCGTCATAGCTGGCTGGGCGGGTAAGGCGCCTGTCCCTGAACGTGTCCCGTCACCGCCTTCATCACCGGACTGATTATGTACGAGTCCAGCCCGGCGGAATGCGTCAGGCGCGTATCCATCATCGCGCCGTTGCGCACGATGATCAGGTTCAGGCTTGGCACGACCATCAAGAACTGCTGTCCCGCCCCCGACCCCGAGAACCCATCCTCCGGGGCATCCTGCCACGCCTTGGTTCCGTCGGAGTTGTGATTGACCCCACCAGCCCAGGCCCGAGCGGTTCGGCATGCCGGCGAAGGTTGTGGCCGCTCGAACCACGTCCGGATCAATGAGCTGCTTGCCCTGCCAATTCCCCCCGCGCATCATCAGCCGGCCTACGCGGGCCGTGGCATCCGCGCTGTACGACCCGCCACCCCACGGTGCGATCACGGACAGCCCATCCACGAGCACCGGCTTGCCATACCCAACCGACCACTCCTTCTCTGCCGCGCCGATCGGGTCCATAATTCGGTGTTTCAGCAGCGAGCGCAGGTCCTCATCGGCCGACCCCTTGATCGCAGCCGTGATGCAGTATCCGAGCATCGCCATTCCCGGATTGCTGTAGCGCTCTTTGGTTCCCGGCGCATCCAGCACGGGAGCGACATCGCGGGAGAGGGTGAATGGATCATTCGGCACGGCCAGCCGTTTCCAGAAATCCCCCTTCCAACCCGTGAGCTTNTCGTGTGGTATCTCGTCGCCCTGCTCCGCGTCCTCGATGCCCGATGTNTGGGTGGCCAGGTGGCGGATCGTGATGTCCTTCCTGCGCGGCACATCCCGCCATTGCAGCACGAATTTGCTGGCCGGATCGTCCGGCCGGATCTTCCCTTCGCTCATGGCCACCATNAGCGAGGTGCCACCCACCAACGCCTTGGCCATGGAGGCCGTTCCATGCGGCTTGTGGCGCTCCCACCCTTCCGCATAGCGCTCAAAGACGACGCAGTCGTTGCGGATGACCAGAAATCCCGTCGTGCTCCGGGCCTTCAACTCTCCCCACGCCTTTTCCAGCGCCGCCGAACTCATCCCCTGGCTCTCCGGCGTTGCCGTCGCCCAGTCCCAGGTTCCCTCCGCTGCCTCGACCATCCCGGCCGTCATCAGCACGACCAGAGCCATTGCGCAAACTGGTAGGGAATGGCTTTTTGACGCTTCGAGGTTCACGGAGAATTCCTTCCGGTCTAAGCTCATTTTTGATNAGTTTGAGCCTTTCTTAGAGAGCGTCAAAGNTTGTTTTTTGGCTTTTTTCACCGGGTTTCGGAAGCTGGCGGGTGGTTTGCCACTCGCCCAGCGCGCATCCGGGGAGAAATGGGCTTCCATGACGTGGTCGCTCGTGATCGCTTCGGATCCTACCAAATCAGCGATGGTGCGGGGGACTTTTAGAATCCGGTCGAAGGCGCGGGCGCTGAGCTTCTTTTCGGTCATGGCCATTTCAACAGTTGCAGCGTTTCGGCATTTAGTTGGCAGTGGGCTTTTAATTCGCGGATAACCGTTTAGCCGTTTACGGCGAGAATCCCCTGGATGGCCCAGCCGGGAATAGGCAGACTCATTTTTGCGCAGGTTCCGGGCCTAGCCGTCGGTTCCAGTGCCGCCGCCAAGACCGCCCAAGAACCGGCAGAATATGCCCGTGGACGAGCGCGTGCCGCTTTGGCATCATCCCGCCGTGATGATTGAGACCACAAAACGAATTCTCGTGCACCCGCGCAGCGTCGATAAATTGGCGGCGCGGCAAGAAACAAATCTATCAGTTTATCAGTTCAGTAAGACCATGCGACTTCTGACTGCGCAGTTCGTAGTCCTGACCCTGGCGGCGCTGACCGCGAGTCCGGTCCCGGCGGCCGACGAGGGTACCCCGCCCAGCGGCGCGGTGGTTGTCTATACCAAGGACAACGCCCCCGCCACGCCCAAGCTCGCCGCCCTCCCGCTCAAGGAGATCGTCAGCGAGTACGGCATCACCTGGACCTTCGAGAAGCCCGCCCGCGCAGGCCAGTTCCTCAATGGCGACTGGTACGTTGTCGGCCCCGTCACCGTAGTCAAGATTGACCCCGCCCCGCGCTATGGCAACGAGGTCGCCAACGACGAACTCGACGGCCGCGAGAAAGTCCCCGTTAACCAACGCTGCCGCAATGGCTCCACGCTCAACCTGCCGGCCCGGCAGGAAGTCGCTTGGGATTCCGGCGTCATAAATTACTATCACCCAGAACATCGCGCGAGGCTGCCCATCGCCATGAACCCCGGCGACAGCCTGACCTCCAGCATCAGTCTCCGCCAAGGCGAGAAAGTCACCTATCCCTATCATCCCGGCACGGTGCGCGGCGAAGGCGACAACAGCCCCGTTAAGACCGTCGCCGTGCTCACCTGCGTCGCCGGCCCGTTGCCGCCCGATGCCTTCCGTCCGGGCTATAGCGGCCACGACCCCAGGATCTACCTGGCCCGCGACCTCAAACGCAACCTGCTGCCGCACTTCGACCGTCCCGTCGGCATCCCGGACCCGGCTAAGTTCGCCGAAAACTTCCAGCGCCCCTGGTGTGACACGGGTTTCTTCTCCTTCGACGTCCCTCAGCAGAGCATGCCCAACTACGCCCAGTGGTACGCCCAGGGCCCCGCCAATGCCGTCCTTCTGGCCTGCTGCGACGGCACCAAGCCCGAGGTCAAGGAGCATCTGCTTATCAACGTTATCCAGATCGGAATCGACCATTACGGCCTGATCCGCCAGGGCCATCCCGGCTGGGCCGCTCACGGAGGCCACGGCTCGGGCCGCAAGTTCCCCATCGTCTTCGCCGGCGCCCTGCTCGGCGACGAAACCATGGCCAACATCAACCAGANCTTCCCCAAGGCCCAGTTCGGTGAGGACGAACAGACCGCTTACGGCGATTGCTGGACCGGCGCCAAGGTCGTCTTCACCGGCCACTCCGGCATCGACCAAGTCACAGGCATCGGGCGCGACTACGTCCGTGCCGGCAATCCCTGGGGCCCCTACGAACACCTGTCACCCGATAAATGGCTCCCCGAGCAGTTCCGCAGCGACGCCTACCGCCGGGCTAACACCTCGACGTGCTTCGTCGCCCAAGGCCTCGTCCTGCGCGCCATGAAGCTCGAAAAAGCCTGGAACCACGACGCCTTCTTCGACTACGTTGACCGCTGGATGTTCGAGGACGACAAGCCGTTCCGCCTCGAGATCGCCAAGTACTGCAAGCCTCCCTATAGCAAGGACACCTACCTCGACGACAGCAAGGACTGGTTCCACGAGGGCTATGCCGACCAAGCCTGGGTCAAGCAACTGTGGACCCAGTACCGTCCGCTCTGCCCCGCTCCGACCGACGGCTGGAAGCAAAAGCACGACGACAGCTACTACCTCAACGCCGTCGAAAAGCAGCGGAAGAACTAGGAGACCAGAGATCTCCCAGGAGGTCTGTTCTATCTGATTCGAATCCACAAGCCAAGTCATGAGAGTCCGATTATGTTGAAAGCGTTTAAGCTGGTTGCATGCACGGTGTTTTTTTCGACCGCTTGCCTCATCCCCCCGTCGAAGGGGGCCTTCGAGCCATGGGCGTCCAACACCGACCCCACGGATGTCCCCAAAAGCCAGGTCCAGGAGGTCACCACCTCGCCTTTCACCTACAACATCACGCAGGGCGGTACGATGGACGGGGACATGGCCACCATGATGCTCATGCGAGACAACCACACCCTGACCAGCGAGTTGGATTTGGTGCGAGACCACGACCTGATCAAACGCATGCACCAGTATGGAATTCAATTCCCTTAGTGCCCCATGCTGCTGCCTCCGGCGCCGATTCCACGCTTGAAGTGTTTCGGGTCCGCGGGGGCCAGCCGTTGCGCGTTCTCGCGGCGGAGGGCGTTGAGCTGTGGCTGGCTCAAAGGGGATTCCTGCAATTTCAGAAACGCCGACTCGAAGTAAAAGAATGGCGCGTGTGAGCCGAACAGCACACGTTGCATGGGAACTTGTTCCAGGAAGCGAGCCACGCCGCCGCCGCCCTCCAGCGTCGCGACTTCAACGCAAACCTCCCCGGCCGCAAGCAGCTTCCGCAACGGTTCGCCCCGAAGCGTGCGCAGGGCGTTCAGCAGCACGAGCCGAATACCCGGTATTCCCTTCACCAGGTCGGCCAGCGGCGCGGGATTCACCGGCTCGAC
>JGI24132J36420_10001405_pt1 | contig 10925 bp, 7 predicted proteins | sample BarGraNGADG00212_3_FD_36420 | JGI IMG/M metagenome (IMG submission 36420) | reverse complement strand
GACAGGGATGAAGTGGTAAACAGAGCAGTTAGTAGCGGTATTTCAAAAATGCTGTTGCCATCTATTGATATACAATCTGTTGACCAGATGCTTTCTTCAGTTGACAGATACCCGGGTATCTGTTATCCAATGATAGGTCTTCATCCCACTTCGGTCAAAGAAGATTATCTTTCTCATCTTGAAAAGCTTGAATACCTTTTCGCAAAACACAAATTTATTGCAGTAGGGGAAATCGGTATTGATCTGCATTGGGACAAAACTTTTCTGAATGATCAGTTGATTGCATTCAGACGTCAACTTGCATTTGCTTCTGATAACGGGTTACCGGTAGTCATCCACTCAAGAGAAGCATTTCCTGAAGTTTTCTCAGTATTGGATGAGTTTAAAGGAAAAGGCTTGAAAGGAGTCTTTCATGCTTTTTCCGGAAATATAAATGATGCTGAGAAAGTTCTTGCAATAGGATTTAAACTAGGGATAGGCGGGGTTGTGACCTTTAAGAATTCCGGATTGGATAAAATTGTCAAAGAGGTTGGTCCTGAGCATATTATTCTTGAAACGGATTCTCCATATCTTGCCCCAGTCCCTTACAGAGGAAAAAGGAATGAGAGTGCATATATTTGCATCATAAATAAAAAGCTGGCTGACATTTTTGGAAAGAGCGAGGAAGAGTTAGCGTCTATTACATATTCCAACTCAACCGGACTTTTCAATTTGTAAGATAAATATGAAAAATAATAAGGAAATTTCCATACTAATCATTTATACCGGGGGAACTATCGGAATGGTGCACGATCCTCATTCCGGATCATTGGTACCAATTGACTTCCGGCATATCTCAGATCATGTGCCGGAGCTTCGTAAATTCGGCTACGATCTTCATTCGATATCTTTTGATCCTGTGAAGGATTCTTCCAATATAGATCCGGGAGTATGGGTCAAAATGGCTGAGATAATCGAAGAAAGTTATGACGATTTTGATGGATTTGTTATCCTGCATGGTACTGATACTATGGCATATACAGCATCCGCTCTGAGTTTTATGCTTGAAAACCTGGCAAAGCCTGTTATTCTTACAGGTTCTCAGCTACCTATCGGACTGCTGCGTACAGATGGCAGGGAGAACCTGATAACAGCCATTGAAATTGCGGCAGCAATTGAAAACGATTCGCCGGCGGTGCCGGAAGTTTGTATTTTTTTCGATAACAAACTTACCAGGGGTAACCGCACTACAAAAATGAGTGCTGAGCATTTCGATGCTTTCTATTCACCCAACTATCACCTGCTTGCTGAAGTTGGATTACATTTAAAATATTTTCATAATCTTATCAGTTACCCGCAAAAAGAACAGAAGCTTATCGTTCATAAAAGCTTTGATACAAATGTTGCTATCCTTAAACTATTCCCCGGTATAAACAGGAAACTGGTAAATGCCATTACCAAAACCGATGGATTAAGAGGACTTATTATTGAGACATTCGGTTCTGGTAATGCACCGACCTATCAATGGTTTTTAGATGACCTGAAACAATTTATAGATAAAGGCGGAATAATACTTAATGTCACCCAGTGCCATGGCGGGAGTGTTGAGATGGGATTATATGAGACAAGCCGCCAGATGCTTGCCGCGGGTGTAGTAAGCGGTAGGGACATAACATCGGAAGCCTCAGTCACCAAACTCATGCATCTGCTCGGAAGGTTTACATCAAAGGATAAAGTCGTGCAATCTTTGAATATATCATTGGCAGGAGAAATCTCATGAGGGGTCATTTTATTAAAATATTTTTGTAATTTGCGCCCCTGTTTTTTACCCCAGTGCATTATTAAGGAGAGATGCAGGAGTGGTTTAACTGGCACGCCTGGAAAGCGTGTGTACCTCAAAAGGGTACCGGGGGTTCGAATCCCTTTCTCTCCGCAAAGCTTAAATGAATCCCGCGAAAGCGGGATTATTTATTTTATTTCAGCTTTCACATTCCATCCGTCAACTTTCAGAAGAGGCTTTTCACCATCAAGATCCTTCAGATCGAATTCAACCTGAACAACTCTCTTTTCCTTAGGAAGAAGAGAAAAATAATTATCCTCCCAGAATACAGGTAGAACAGGTTCTTTAGAAGTCAGTTTCAGTATCTTTGGATTAACTGCGAATGCCAGTACGGTTCCCGGATTTTCAAGGGTAACAGTAAGACGGCCTTTATTCCCTTCCTTTTGTAATTCCGATATAGTAACATTTACGATTGCTTCCGATAGTTTACTAAGATCTGTAAAATCGGCTTTCTCATCTCCATTTGAGCTCAACCAGTAAAAATTAGAGGATACTTGTTTTCCGGAAGCATCTTGTAATTCCAGTTTCAGGAAATAAACTTTTGTGATATCTTTTGGAATCTCCAGGGTATATATTTTCTCACTCCCATCAGCAGCAACTCTGGCATCCATCGTGTTCGAAAAGACTTCCTTCATATTAAAATCGAAGATTCTCACTTTTGCTATCAATCCGGTAAAATCATGGTAATATGAATTCACAATTTTAATCGATTTGTCATCATAGCAATACTGAATATGAAGAGGTTCGCAGGCGCTTTTCGCTCCATAGAAAGCTCCGTTGGGCATAAAGTAATAGTCGTACAACTGCCAGTATAATTTGGGCCAGGCGGAGTTATACATCCAGTAAATAATACCGCTGGAACGGTATTTATTTCCGGCATAAGCTTCGAACATAGCCTTTACAGCCTCATTTTGAAATACTTGTGATTTAACACAATACTCTTCAATACCAGCCGGTTTACCATAACGCGATTCAAGAGCTGCCCTTGCAATCGGATAAAATGCTTTATGCAGACGCAGATCCCATGAGGGGCTCATTGGCCATAGATCCTTTTCAGGCATCATCCGCCTCATCGTTTCAATTGGCGACAACTGTTCACCTGTCGGACCTGCCTCTGTATTAAATTCAAGTTTTGTATACCAGTAAGACGGCGGAAAATAAGCATACACTTTCGGATAAGGTCCCATATAAACACCGGTTAAGCCTGCAATAGTACTGGGGGCCTGGGTGGCTGAAGATTCATAAGGCCTGGTGTTGTCATATTCATCCAATATTTTTATATACCGCTTTTCAACATCTGCAGGTGGAAAATTATCACTTCCGTAAAGCCATGTAAAAACAGAAGGATGATTGCGAAGATGGACAACCTGGTCTTTCCAGCTCAACTCGGCAACATCTGCTGTATGAGGTGTCCAGTTTTTCCAACGCTCCCATGAGCTGCAGCAGCACCAGCCTACCATAAGTAAAATACCTTCTTCATCGCATCTTTCAAACAGGTAGTCTGATCCACGCGGCGCCTCCATCCTCAGAGCATTAAGGTTCATGTGTTTTGCATATAGCAAGTCAGCATCTATCCTTTCGTTCGATGGACGGAGCATAAGGTCCTGGACATATCCCCCACCCCTGATCACGATGTTTTTGCCATTAACCTGGAAAACTTTTGTGTGCTGTTTATCGAAATTGTTCATCCAGGCTGTGATCTCACGAATGCCAAACCGAACCTTTTTTGTGTCTGTAGTTTTACCCGAGACATCAAAGCTAAGGTTGAGGTCGTAGAGATTCTGAGGACCGACTGTATGTGGCCACCAGAGACGTGGATTGGCCACCACCAATTGAGGAAATGCCTCAGGCTGAAAGCTGACTAACTTTGTTTCGCCTGCTTCAAGCGTGATTTCCTGTGAGAAAATAATATTTTCAATAACTCCTTTTAACAATCCTGTAACCTTTTTCGTCTCAGCATTCCTGAGCTCTGCTGAAATAGTCAGTCTCGCCTTATCGGTTGACGGGAGGTTCAGCTTAGTTACCACATGCGGGTTTTCAATTGCCACATCCCCGGTGGCATGAACGGATACATCGTACCATATACCCATACCCCTGTCGGGTGTTGTGGGGTTCCAGTCAACCCATGTGATAGTAAGGTCCATACCTTTTGGAGGAAATATCTCTATAGCAAGACAATTATTTTCACCTGGCAGTGCTGCCTTTGAAATGTCAAGGTTAAAGAGACGATAAGCTCCCTGGACAGTAGTTGTATCAGCTATAATCTTTCCATTAAGCCATACATTCGCTTTATAGTTTATGCTATGAAACTGAAGCCAGGTATGCATTCTCTTATATTCTGCAGGTAGTTTGAACTCTGTCCTATACCACCATGCAACTTTAAAAGGACTGCCATCGGGCATATCCCTTTTTGGATAAGGAATTGTGCCCGGAAGATTATTGATGTTGGTCCCAAAGTAGGGATCGGGGTAAACTTTATTAGCAACTAATGCAGCCAGAACGGTTGTCGGAACAGATGTAGGATACCATCCATTGGTCGTGAAACCAATAGTTGAAATGGTTTTCGCATCTGATTTTATTTCTTTGGAAGATTGTATTGTCCAGTTATCTTTTAAGAGAAGTTTCCCCCCCGGAATCTGTGCCATACAGGTAAAGGAAAGGATGAACAATAATATGGCAGTAAGGAAAATCGGTGTTTTCATATCACAGCTATTAATTGAAGATCTAAAAATTCAAATTAAGAGTAATAAAGTTAGTTAAATAATCTGACAGGAATTACAACAAAACAATTTTGTATAATTTCTTTATTTCACTTTTATTGAATTCAGGTAATTGAATTAAGTTTATAATTATTAGGTTTATGGTCATAATATTCATGATAAGTAAGCAATATGAGTGACACCCATACTTCAGCTCCTTCTGGTCCGGGTTTAAAACGTGTTCTTGGACTCTCATCACTGGTACTATACGGGATTATCCTTATTCAGCCTACAGCTCCAATGCCATTGTTCGGGGCTGCAGCAAGTCTGGCCCGTGGACATGTGGTTACGACAATTCTGATTGGCATGTTTGCGATGCTGTTCACCGCTATCAGTTACGGACGAATGGCAAATGCTTATCCAAGTGCCGGATCAGCATATACGTATGTCAGCAGGGAAATCCATCCATCACTTGGTTATTTTGTTGGCTGGGGGATGATTTTCGACTATGTAATGAATCCTATAATCAGTGTTATATGGATCAGTAAAGCTGCCATGAATTTAATTCCCGAAATACCATTCGGAGTATATGCCATTGCTTTTACATGTCTCTTTACTGCAATGAACCTGAGGGGCATTGAATCCAGCTCACGTACCAACTCTGTCATAGCAACCGGACTCGGCGTAGTTATTATACTGTTCCTTGCTGCAGCCGTTCGTTATCTCTTTTTGCATCCTCCTGTTAATGCTGGAGAATGGACCAGACCATTTTATGATCCAAAAACATTTGCATTTTCCTCTGTATCAGCAGGTGCCTCGCTGGCTGTACTGACTTATATTGGTTTTGACGGTATTTCAACTTTATCGGAAGAGGTGCACAATCCGCGTCGGAATATATTGCTGGCAACGGTACTTGTTTGTGTTATAACAGGTATTCTGGCATCTGTACAGGTTTATTTCGCTCAGCTTATATGGCCCGGAACAACTTTCCCTGACCAGGATACGGCTTTTTGTTATATTGCCGGTAAGGCAGGCGGTCAATGGCTATTTCATACTGTCAATCTTGCTTTACTTGTAGCTACTATAGGTTCAGGTTCAGGCGCTCAGCTGGGTGCCGGACGCCTTCTTTATGGCATGGGAAGAGACAATGCTATCCCTGGCAAGTTCTTCGCTGCAATTAATCCACGAACACGCATCCCCTCTAACAATATAATTCTGGTTGGAGTAATAATTCTTGGAGGTGTCTTTCTTCTAAGCTATCCCTTAGGTGCACAGTTGCTGAATTTTGGAGCCCTGATTGCTTTTATGGGTGTCAACTTATCCTCATTTGTGCGATATTTTTTACGAAGCGAACACAAAACTTTCAGCCATTTTATAGTGCCGTTCCTTGGATTTTCGGTATGCCTCTATCTCTGGCTCAGTCTGGGAATTAAAGCCAAGATCGTAGGTATTTCCTGGCTTTCTCTGGGTCTCATTTATGGAGCATACCGGACAAATTGGTTTCGTAATCCGCTTCAGTTTGTACGGCTTGAGAGCAATGATGATGCTGATAACAATAAGACTGACGCTGATAAAACAAAAAAGTAGTTGTTGTGAAATTATCAATTGGCCGATTGCCTGACTAACAGGTTATTTTCTGATTTTCCCGAAATCGATATTCATCCCTACAAAAAACCTTCTTCCGGGAGAAATGAAATCATAATTATTAGGTATTACGATTCCGAATATATTATCAAGGCCGGTTGATATCCGTAACCATTTATATTCCTGAGAAATAGTAAAGCGCCAATTACTAAACGGCCTGTCATATCCTGTTGTCCCATCAGCATTAAGATATATCCTTTCGCCCATCAACTGACAGTGAACTTGTGCAGTGAAGGAATAATTCTTTTTCTTGAAATTATAATCTAGCGATATATTACCTGAGTGTTTTGCAGTATTATACAATTGAAGGCCTGTCTCTTTATCTAGTGCATGAACATAAGTATACCCTACACTCAGCCATACTCCCTTAAATACCTTCTGTTTCGATAATAAATCAATACCATTAACCGAAGCACTGGCAACATTTTCGTACTGATAAGTAGTTTCAACAGCATCAGGTATAATAATTATACGCTCTGTAATCATATCTGACAATAAGTTTCTATAAATCGAAACCGAGGAATTATTCCATGGCTTTGAAAACTCTATTGACCCTGAAATATATTTTGAAGATTCAGGCTTTAATTGCGGATTACCTTCTACAAGAAATTCGCCGAAATGATCAAAACTAAAGTATAATTCTTTTAATGCAGGGGAACGAAAACCCGTTCCTGCCGATGCTCTGAAATTCAGAAATCCCTGTTTAAACATTGCTGAGATTTTTGGAGCTGCATTAAATCCATAATTGCTGTGAGAACCCGTGCGAATACCTGCTATCAGTTCCCATCGTTTCCCAAAACGAATATCTTCCTGTAAATAAAACACAGCCTCCGAGGCATTCTTTAAACCGCCTTCCACCCTTGTGGAGAAAAGGCGTTCTGTATTATATTCCACACCTGCAGTCAAACTGTTTCTATCGGAAATATGAAAATTCCCCTGCGTCCTGAATGTCTGTATGAAATCGAAAGAAGCAGTATCTCTTTTATTGTTTAATTGTTCAAGAATTGTATAAGTGTTATATCGGTCGCGATAATAGGAAAAATCGATGGAACTTTTACCGAAATAGTACTGTCCTTTCAATCCTCCACTCAGATCTACATAAAGATCGTGGACAGGACGTGCGCTGACATTTCCACGTTCGAACTGATAATATGTGAAATAAGGAGTAAAAGATAATTTCGATGAAGGAGTAATCTCAAATTTCTGACTTATTTGATATGAATTGTATGGATTCTGGGTCCAGTCATGCGGCGTTTCAGGAGTTACATCATACCCATCAGTACGACTGAAATTAATACTTGTCCTCGATCCGATTATTCCTTTTTTCAATGCTATACTGCCACCGGAATAAAGCTCATTATATTTTGAATACCGTGAATAGAATTTCGCATCAAACGGTTCATTAATCTTTTTTGTAATAATATTAATAACACCGCCTATGGCATTGGATCCGTACAGCGACGATGAAGCGCCTTTTATTATCTCAATATGGTCGATATCTTGAAGATTGAGCATGGAATAGTTTATATCACCATCTACTTCACCTGCAATTCTTTCTCCATCGATCAGGAACAGCACATATTTTGCATCCATTCCCTGTAGCGTGACTGTTACTAATGTCCCATTGTGACTTACATTGAGACCAGGTACCATAGTCGCCAATGCATCAGTCACATTTGTAATACCAAGTTCAAGCATTTTACGGGCACTGATTACCTGAGTAAGAACCGGAACATTTTTAAGTGTTTTCTCTGATTTTGTTCCTGTAACAACTACTTCATTCAAATCGATATTTGATTCCTTTATAAAGAAATCAGCACGTGTATCAGGTTTAAGAATGTCTACTGTTTTCTCCAGGGTTTCGAAACCGATATATGATACCCGCAGGGTATACGTTCCNGGTTTAATTTTATCTATTTTATAAAATCCCTTTTTATCAGTTACAGTACCAAAGGTTGTTCCCTTTAATGTAATTGTTGCACCGGTTACGGAGGTACTGTCAGATCCGGTAACATAGCCGGATAAGATTACTCCCTGAGAAAAAATGATTGAAGAAATAAATAANAAATAAATAAACAAGAATTGTTTCATAAAGTAATCTGCTTCAGTTTTTCAGCGACAACCCGGCAATATACTAAGCATTTATTCCAGATTTTTTGAACCGTCCGGCTGATATTTGTACTGAAAGGTAACATAACCTGAGAGATTGGTAGCGCTATAATAGCTTTTGATCCATATTTTTGCGAATTTCCCGGTAGCTGTTTTAACTATATATATATAATCACGAGGCACAATCTGTGTTCCCTGAGTTGCAAACTCAAGGGAGAACCATGTATATAATGTAGGATTAACTACATAGGTGGCATAACCCTGTTGTACTGCAATACTAACTGTTTTATCAGCTATAAAAGTTGCTGTATCTGAAACGATCATCAAAGCATCAAATCCAGTTTGTCCCTTCTGATATGAGTTAGCTGCACTACCTGATCCAATACCAGATTCACCTCCATTGGTTTTGATCCGGTAACGCTGAAAAGCCAAATCCCAAGAGTTTGAATGGGTGGGGTCGGCGACAGTTACAGTATCATTACTGGCAAGACTAAAGTATTTCCACTTAGTTGAATTCGTGGAATTTATTTCAAAAGTCTGGGACTGGATAGGCAATTTAGTATCTTCTTTTTTACAGGAGAAAAAAGTCGCAATCAGGATTGATGACAAAAAAAAATATTTCTTCATAACTCTTACAATTTTATTCAGCAAAAATAAAATCATAAGATTTTTGAAAATGGTAAAAATCAGGATTTTTGTGGTACTAATTTTTTATGAATATCACGAAACCTTTTAGGAGTGAGGCCTATTTTATTCTTAAACACCTTATTGAAGTAGGAATTATCCTCAAAATTCAACTTATAGGCGATCTCTGAAACTGATAGTTCAGAGGACAGGAGCAGTTTTCTGGCTTCCTGCATCAGCCTGTTTTGTAAAATTTTTTTTAACCCGCAGTTAAAATGTTTATTGCATATATCGTTTAACTGGCTTTCGGAGATATTGAATGCCGAAGTATAAAACCCTAATTGTTGTTCCTGAATAAAATAAGAATCCACCATATGTGATAAAGAGTGGATGAGGATGCTGTCGTTAATATTTGATTTTCCGGATTTAGATTCATACAAAGCAGAAAGTTTTAACAGCATGATATTCAAATGGGAACGAATGATAACCGCAGAATTATTTGATGAGGTGTACGATTCGTATTCCTGTTGTATCGAATTAATTGTGGAAATTACTGAACTAAACTCATTGTCGGATAGTGTTATACAGGGATTGCAAATATTCAGGTCCAGTTGTGAGGTATATGAAAATACATTTAACAGTCGGATAAAACTGAATTCTTCAACGTAAAAATCCTGACAAAAGAAAAATATAATTCCCTCAACATCTCCAAGACCCTCAAATGAGTGCATCTGGTTCGGGGCAACAAGGCATATAGTTTGTGGCTGAACAGTATAAGTATTACTATTAATTATAATACTGCCATTCCCTCCGGTAAATAAAATAACAGAGTAAAAATCGTGCGCATGTTCCTTCCTGATGAAACAATAGAGATTTAAAAACCTGACAAAACTATTAAAATATATACCATGTACTTTAATATCCCTCAGGAAACTAAAATGGTAAAGTGATTTTTCAATATTGTGATATGGATGCAAACCTGATTTCATCTGGATGGCAAAAATACCAAAAATATGATAAGTCAGTCAGCAACTATAATAAATATCATATTTGCATCAAAATCATTTGCTGTCCACAAGCATTGGAAGATTTTTCCCATTAGTCATGAAGATCAGCTTGGCATTGGGTGAATTAGTAATAGCTTTAATCATTTCATACTGCAATAATTTGTCACTAAGTCCGGTGCTTAATATCTTCTGATAATCGGCAATACCCTGTGCTTCAACTCTTTTTCTTTGAGCTTCCTGGGTTTCCTTTTGAAGAACAAAGGTCATCTTTTGTGCATCCTGTTCAGCGTTTATTTTTGATTCAATAGAGGCTTTTACTGATGCAGGCAGCGTAATATTTCTTACTAACAGTTGTTCCAGTAATAATCCCCGATCTTTGAAATTTGCTTCAATAGTTGAAAAAATCTTGGACTGAAATTCATCTCTTTTAGTGGAGTAAAGAGCAACAGCATCATAATAAACAGCGTTGTCCCTGATTTTTGTCCTGCAGATCGGACGAACCAGAACATTCCGGTAATCGATTCCAACCTCACTAAGAATGCGCGGTGCTTCCGCAGGAAGAACTTTGTACAAAACAGTAAGGTCGATAACTACTTCCAGTCCATCTGCCGTTAAAACACGAATGGCATCATCCCCTTGTTTAGAGCCTTCATCCTGTACTCCCGACATAGTATAATTTTCCGTTCTGACATCGAACATAACAACCTGCACCAATGGATTAATAATATTTAATCCGCTTTCAAGGATATTACTGTTCACTTTTCCAAACAGCTTTTGCACACCTACCTGCCCCGGTTCTACCTGAACAACACATGCAATTGACATTCCTACAAGAATGACAATTACTCCCGCTGTTTTTATCATCGATCTGTACTTGCGTAACATCGGTTCATCCGATTTGGAAGCTACAAACCCGATGACAATAATTATAATCCCTACTACTATTACTGTCATAATTTTGATGTTTTTAAATGTTATTTATAAAATTTGAAGGAAGTTTTAAAGGTAATCAATTAATGATAC
>JGI24132J36420_10001404_pt1 | contig 10925 bp, 8 predicted proteins | sample BarGraNGADG00212_3_FD_36420 | JGI IMG/M metagenome (IMG submission 36420) | reverse complement strand
GGCAATGTCTTCGGGAACGCGGAGACCGGCTTGCTCGATCGCGGCCATCGCGCCGACTGCCATCGAATCGCTGGCGCAGGCGATCGCGTCGGGTGGCTCGGGCAGAGCCAGTAGGAGCTTCGCCGCGTCGAAGCCGCTGTCGTGGAAGAAGTCGCCCTCGACGACATACTCCTCCGGAATCGGTAAACCAAGTTGATTGAGGGCGGAGCGGTAGCCGAGCAGGCGATCGGTCCCGGGCCGGGTGTCGTAGTGGCCGCTGATGTGGGCGATCCGTTGCCGCCCGGTCTCGTAGAGGTGATTGACGACCTTCGCCATCGAATCGACGTTGTTGGACATCACGCTACCGGCGCGCGTACCGAGCACGTCGTTGTCGACGAACATCGCGGGTAGGCCGGAGCTCAGGATCGGCTCGCACTCGGGATCGTCGCTGGCGATGGCCCAGGCGATCACCGCGTCCACGCCGCGCTCGATCGTCTGTAAGGCTGCTGCTCTACGCAGGCTCGCGTCGGCGCCAATTGGTCGCGTCGCACAAAGGAGCACGTCACAGTCGTTTGCGGTTAGGCGGCCACGAACTCCGAGCAGCATTTTCTCGTAGACCGGGTGCGACAGATCGGGGATCGGAAGCAAGCAGGAGATGAGCCCGATCAGGTAGCGCTTGTGGGAGGGATCGCGCGTCCATCTCTCCGCCATCGCTTCGGAGCGCGTCTTGAGCTCGAGCGCCGCGGCGTCTTGCTCACGCAGCACTGCGAACATGCTCGAGGGCGAGAGCCGCCCCGACTCGGTGGGATCTATCTGGCTCCTCATGCGATTCGCCTCTGGTTGATCAATCGGCCGTCAGACCATGAATTGTAGAACGGTAAAGCCGTTGGCCCAGTATTCCGGTTACTCGCTCATGGCCTGTGCGCAGCCGGTGGCCCGCTCAACTCTCGGACGATCAGCTCTGTGGGGATGACGAGCGTCGGTGGAGGTTCGTCTGGGTGCTCGAGCATGCGCAGAATCGCTTCGGCGGCAGCCGTTCCCATCCCGACTGCATCCTGGCGCACCGTGGTCAGGCTCGGCTTGACGGTGGCGGCGAAGGGGGCGTCGTCGAAACCGGTCACGGCGATGTCTTCGGGAACGCGGAGCCCGGCCTCCTCGATCGCGACCATCGCACCAATCGCCATCATGTCGCTGGCGCAAGTAATGGCGTCGGGCGGCTCGGGTAGCGCGAGCAAGCGCTTGCCGCCCTCGTAACCGCTGCGGTGGAAGTAGTCGCCTTCCTCGACGTACTCCGGCCGCGTCGGTAGCCCGAGCTTGGCCAGCTCGGAGCGATAGCCGAGCAGCCTGTCGGGGCCCGGGCGCGTGTTGCTTTGGCCCGTGATATGCGCAATCCGCCGCCGCCCATTCTCGTACAGGTGGCGAACGACGTTTCCCATCGCCTCGACGTTGGCCGACATCACGTAGCCGACCCGGGCGCCGATCGGATCGTGGTCGATGAACACGGCCGGCAGGCCCGACTCTAGAATCGTCGCGCCCTCGGGATCTCTCGCGCCGACGCCCCAGATGATGAGCCCGTCAACGCCGCGCTCGATCGTGCGCTTGACCGCCTCTGCGCGCACCGGAGCGCCCAGCTGCGACGGGGGGTCGCGCAGAAGAGCAGATCGCATTCTCCGGCCACGAGCCGGTTTCGGATGCCGAGGAAGGCGCCGCTGAAGATGGGGTGGTTAATGTCGACGACCTCGAAGTAAGCGGTAGTGAGCCCGATCACGAAGTGGCCGGCGGCCCGCTCGTGTCCCGGCTGGTCGGCCATCGCCGTGCCTCGAGCTTCCAGCTCCTCGGCCGCTGTGGTATCGGTCTCGAAGGACTGGAAGATCTCGGCAGGGGAAACGAATCCCTCGCTGGCTGGGCTTGAGTTTGCCGTCACGTCTGCAGTGTAAATCGGCGTCGCTCGCTCGGAAATTAAGGGAAAAAGTGCGCGTTTTGGTACGACGACGACACGATTTAAGGATGATTCGTGCGGCAGGATCGAGGCATGAAACTCCCCGAGATCTCGCGCCGGCAGGCGATCGTCGTTTGCGTGTTGGCGCTGGTGCTGCTCGTTGCTGCGGGCAAGCTGCTTGGAGCGCGGCAACCGGTCGCACAGAAGCGCGCCGCGCGGGTCAAGCTCGTGGCCGCCGCGGGCGGCTCGCGCGCCGAGCTTTTAGTCGATGTCTCGGGCGCGGTTCACCGTCCCGGGGTGTACAAGCTCCCGACCGGCTCGCGCGTCAACGACGCGTTGCTCGAAGCCGGCGGCGCGACCGGAAAGGCCGATCTCACGCTGATCAACCGGGCCGCTACGTTGACCGACGGACAACAGGTGCTGGTGCTCGAGAAGGTCAGCGCGGCGAGCGCCGCGACGGCTCCGAGCGGGTCGGCTGCGACCGCCGCCGCCGCGCCGATTCACCTGAACAGCGCGACGGCCGAGCAGCTCGACGAGTTGCCCGGAGTGGGTCCGGCCACCGCCGAGCGCATCATCGAATACCGGACCACAAACGGGCCGTTCAAGACGGTGGACGAGCTCGACTCGGTGAGCGGTATCGGGCCGGCCAAGTTGGCTGATTTGCGCGACCTGGTCGTTCCCTAGCCCGCCTTGCCGGACGTCGAGCGCTCGCGGTCGTTGCCGCTCCAGCACTGCCTGGTGGCGGCGCTCTGTCTGGGCTTGGCGCTGGCCAATGTGCTGCGAATCGGTGTCTCCGCCGCCGCGCTCGCGGCGCTCGCGCTTGCCGTCACGATCGTGGTTGGTCGGGCACGCCTTCGCCTGCTCGCGATCGCGGTTCTCGTTTTGCTTTTCGGCCTCGCGCTCGGCTCGCTCAGGCTGAGCTCGCTCGATCGCAGCCCTCTCAGCGCGCAGATCGACGAGACGGCTCGGGTGCGCGTCGTCGTGATCGGGACGCCGCGGGTGAGCTCGTACGCGATCAGTGCGGTCGGGCAAGTGGAGCGCTTCGGCCGAAGGCCCCTGCGCGAGCGTGTCTGGCTCAGGCTTCCGCCCGGCAAGAAGCCGCCGATCGGGGCGGTGCTCGAGCTCAGCGTCAAGGTCGAGCGACCGCAGGGACCGAGCGCGAGCGGTTTCGATCAGCGAGCCTGGCTCGCCCGCCAGGGCATTCACGTCGTGCTGCGCGCGAGCGCCTGGCGCCTCGTCGGTCGCCGCGGCGGCCTGGGAGGCTTCGGCGACCGCCTGCGCGAGCGGTTCGCACGCGATCTCGTGCCCGGGCTGGAAGGCGAACGGCGCGGGCTCGTCCTCGGCTTCGTGCTGGGCGAGGACGAAGGCCTGTCGGACGAGCTGCGCCAGTCGTTTCGGCGCTCGGGCTTGTACCACTTGCTCGCGGTATCGGGCCAGAACATCGCCTTTCTCGTCGCCGGGGTGCTTGGGGTCGCGTGGCTGTGCGGCATTCCCAGGCGCCTCGCCGAAGTGCTGGCGCTGACGACGATCGCGGCGTACGTGCTGGTGGTCGGCTGGCAGCCGTCGGTAGTGCGGGCGGCGGTGGCCGGAGGGTTGGCCTCGCTGGCCTGGCTGGCGGCGCGTCCGCGCGATCGCTGGTACTTCCTACTTCTGGGGGCACTGACGCTCTTGGTCTGGAATCCGCGCTCGATGCTCGATCCCGGCTTCCAACTCTCATTCGCAGCCGTGATCGCCATCTTCGTGACGGTGCGACCGCTCGAGCGCCTGCTCGAGAAGACGCCGCTCCCGCCCGTGCTGCGCGCGCCGATCGCCGTCTCGGCCGGTTGCACGCTGATGACGACGCCGATCATGGTCTTCCAGTTCGGTCAGGTGCCCGTGTACGGGGTGCTGGCCAATGTCGCGGTCGAGCCGGTCGTGCCGCTCGTTCTCTTTCTCGGCCTGGCCTGCGTGCTGATTGCGCCGCTCGCCCCTCCGGCCGCGCAGGCGCTGGCCTTTCTGAACGGACTGCTGGCGGCCTACATCTCCTTCTGGGCGCGGCTGGTCGGCGCGCTTCCCGGCGCCCAGGTGGGCCGGGCTCATCTTCTGAGGCTTCTACTCGTCGTCTTCTTTCTCGCGCTCTGGCCCTTCCTGCACAGGCCGCGGCTGCCGCGACTCGCCGTGCTCACGCTGACCGCGTTGATTCCGCTCTGGGGTTGGCAAAACCGGCCCTGTGCCGTTTCCTATCCGCCCCCTCCGGCCGGGCTTCGCGTCACCTTCCTCGACGTCGGGGAGGGGGACGCGACGCTGCTTCAGACCAGGGACGGGAGCGCACTGATCGACGCCGGCCCGCCGGAGGCGGGCGTGGCAGGGCAACTGCGGCGCCTAGGGATCGGGAAAATCGACGTGTTCGTGCTGAGCCATCCCCATCGCGATCACGTCGGCGGCGCGGCCGAGGTGTTGCGCAAGCTCGATGTTGGGCTCGTGCTCGACTCGGGCATTCCGTCGGGCGAGAGCGACGAGCGGGCCGCGCTCGGCGAGGCAGCGCGGCGCGATGTTCCCGCGCGGCTCGGTCGAGCCGGCCAGGAGCTCGAACTGGGAGATCTCCGTCTGCGCATCCTCTCGCCCACGGACAACTCCGCAAATGCTTCCGGCGACGTCAACGAGGCGGCGATCGTCGTTCTCGCCTCGTACGGCTCGGTCGATCTTCTGCTTCCGGCCGACTCGGAGTCGCCGCTCACGCTTCCGCTCGCGATCCAGCCGGTCGAGCTGTACAAGGTCGCCCACCACGGCTCCGCCGACGAGGGCCTGCCGCAACTGCTCGAGCGCCTCGATCCGCAGATCGCGATCATCTCGGTCGGCGACAACGACTACGGCCACCCGACGCCCTCGACGCTCGCCACGCTGGCCGAGGACTCCGAGCTGAGCGTCTTTCGCACCGACCAGGCCGGGCGCGTGACGCTCGAGTCGGATGGCTGCGCTATCGAGCTGCTGAGTTCCGCAAAGGCCGTATCCTTGCCCTGTGGCTGAGCTCAAGTCCTCCTACCTGATCTTCGGATCGAACCGGCCGAAGGTCGAGGAAGCGGTGAAGCGCCTGCGCGATCGCTTCGCGCCGGAGGCAGTCGAGCGGCTGCAGGCGAGCGAGACGAGCGGGGAGGAGGCGGTGGCGGCCTGTAATGCCGGCGGGCTGTTCGCGAGCGAGGGGCGGGCGGTGATCGTGGCGGGAGTCGATCGCTGGAAGGCGGCGGACGCCAAGGCAGTTGGTCACTACCTCGACAACCCGGCGCCCGACACCATCTTGGCGATGGTCGCCGATCAGCTTCGGCGCGACTCGGCGCTGGTCAAGGCGGTCGGCAAGAAGGGTCAGATTCTCGCCTATGACGTCGCCAAGCGCGAGCTTCCCGATTGGGTGCGGGCGCAGCTGCGCGAGCGCGGGGTGGACGTCTCGCCGCGCACCGCGCGCGATCTGATCGAGCTGGTCGGAGAGAACATGGGCGAGCTGGCCTGCGAGATCGACAAGCTGGCGACCTGGTCGGGCGGCGAGAAGATCGGCGAGAAGGAGCTGGAGATGCTGGTTTGCCCGCGCGGCGAGGTGGCGCCGTTCGGGCTCACCGACGCCTGGGGCCGCCGCGACGCGGGCGCCGCGCTGGCGGCCTACGAGCTCCTGCTGGAGCGGGCGAGCGAGGCGCGCCCGGCCGTGCTCGCCAGACTGGCGGGACTACTTGCCTCGCACATCGGCAAGGTCTCGGCCTGCCACCGCTTTCTACAGCAGGGGCTCGGTGCACGCGAGGCCGCAACTCGGCTCGGGATGCACCCCTACGCGGCCGAGAAGGCCGTCGCCCAGGCGCGCAACTTCAGCGAGATCGAGCTGCGCCGAGCGACGGTTCGGCTGGCCGCGCTCGACCGGGCGCTCAAGGGCGGCAGCCGGCTGCCTGCCGAGTTGGAGTTCGAGCGGGCGCTGATCGACCTGACGAAGGCTCCCGCTTAGGTCAAAGCTCTTCGGGCTGCCAGCGCCAGCCGTCGCCGCCGCGAACAACCCTTCCCGCGCCCGAACCGGGCATGTGGCAGGTGAGTACCAAAGCACCGCTCTCGCCGAGCTCGTCCAGCAGCTCGCGCCGGCTGGCGACGACCTGCTCGGGCCAGACGTCGAAACCGGAGGCCCACTCGGGATGTTCCACGTTCGGCGGCGAGAGAAGCACGTCTCCCGTGTAGGTCGCCGCGTCGCCGATCTCGACGGCCATGTGGCCGGGCGAGTGACCGGGCGTCGGCCGGCAGCGAATCCCGGGCACGATCTCCTGCGCGCCGTCGGCGAAGGAGAAGCAGTCCTCGAGCGGCAGCAGCGTCTTTTGGAAGGTCGCGGCGTGGTCGGGCTCGGGGTTGTCGCCGGAAAGCCAGTGCTGCCATTCGGAGCGCTGGATCCAGTAGCGGGCGTTCGCGAAGAGCGGCCGCCCGTCGGCGCGAACGCCGCCCCAGAAATGGTCGGCATGCCCGTGCGAAACGACCACCGTGTCGACGGAGTCGGGATCGATTCCCGCCTCTTTCAGCACGATTTCGAGCTGGTGCGGATCTTCCCAGTCGCCGGACGGGTCGATTACGACGCGGTTCGAGCCGGTGTCGACGATCAGGGTGCGAACCTGGAAAACGAGTTTCTCGGGGCTCAGGTCGTAGCGCTCGAGCGCCTCGCTGAGCTCGGCAGCCGAAGCGGCGGCGAAGAGCTCGCCGGGATCGATCTCGAAGCTGCCAACCGTCAAGTAGTCGAAATCGAACTGGGCCAATCGGAAGCTCGTCATCGGATCCTCTCAAGGCAGGGGTTCACGGCGCTGAGCGCTTGACTACCGAAAGTGAATGCGAAGTGGAGGCTAGTGCTTGCCGGCGACGAGGCGGTCGGCCTGCGACTTCTTGCGCGCGGCGGCGTTCTTGTGCAACGCTCCGCGGCTGGTGGCCCGGTCGATCCACTGCACGAGCAGCTTGTGCTCGGCCTCGATCTTCTCGGCCTCGCCCTCGTCCACGGCGGCGCGGAGGCGCCTGGTCAGCGTCTTGACCGTCGAGCGGTAGCGCAGGTTCTCGATCCGCTCACGGGTCGTGATGCCAACGCGCTTCTTCTGCTGCTTGATGTTCGCCATAGCGTGAAAGTGCCCGCTGAGCGGGCGCGAGCGATGGTAGCAGACGGCTGCACGAGCCGCCGCGACCGAGACGGCGAGACTGCGCCGCGATACGAGGCGCGAATAACGCATGTACCTATACTCGGGCGCGTGGACGACCAAGTCTTACCCGACCCGGCAGCAGTGGAGCTGAGCGAGGGCGGCTCGATCGAGACCTCGGCGCACGGACGCAAGCTCGCCCTTTCGACCTTGATCTTCGCCGCTGCGACGGCGATCTCGCGGGTGGTCGGGCTGGCGCGGGAAGTCCTGGCGGCCAACTACTTCGGTATCCAGGGCGCCGGCATCAACGCCTTCACCGCCGCCTTCCAGGTGCCGAACCTGATCAGGGCGCTCGTCGCCGACGCCGCGCTCTCCTCGGCCTTCGTGCCGGTCTTCAGCGAGCTGCTGGTCAAGGGCGAGCGCAAGCGGGCCTGGCGCGTCGCCTCCTCGCTGTTTTGGCTGATGCTGCTCGGGCTGGGTGCGCTGACCGCGCTGTTCGTGCTCATCGCGCCGCTGGTGATGAGCGTCTTCGGCTTCCACGGGTATCAGCAAGAGCTGGCCGTCACGCTCTCGCGCATTCTCTTTCCGATCGTGGCGCTGCTCGGTCTTTCGGGCATCGTCGTCGGAATCCTGAACAGCTACGAGCACTTCTCGGTGCCGGCGCTGACGCCGGTGTTCTGGAACCTGGCCATCATCGCCGGGTTGGTGATCGGCGTCCCGATGACCAACTCGACGACGACGCAGTTGTACATCTACGCCGGCTCGATCCTGGTCGGCACGGTGATTCAGTTCCTGCTGCCGCTGCCCTGGCTCTACGGTCTCGACGGGCGCCTGCGTCCGGTGATCGACTGGCGCGACCCTGCCGTCAAGCGCGTCTTCGTGCTGATGGGCCCGGTGGCGCTCGGGCTGGGGCTGATCAACTTCAACGTCATGCTCGGGACGATCTTCGCCTCGCGCCTGATCGATCCCACCATCGCTCCGTCGGCGATCGCCAAGGCCTTTCTCATCTACATGCTGCCGCAGGGCATCTTCTCGGTTGCCATCGCCACGGTTCTCTTCCCGACGCTCTCGCGCGCCGCGGCCCAGGCCAATTGGGACAGCTTCCGCGACACCTTCAGCGTCGGGATGCGCCAGATCGCCTTCACGCTCGTTCCCGTCAGCGCGGTCTCGATCGTGCTGGCAACGCCGATCGTGCGCCTGCTCTACGAGCGCGGCCAGTTCACGCCNCATCANACNACCGTNGTCGCGGCCTGCCTCGTCGCCTACTCGGTCGGGCTGGCCTTCAACGGCTTCATGNTGATGCTCAACCGCGGCTTCTTCGCCCTGCAGCGGCCCTGGATGCCGACCGTGGTGGCGCTCGGGAACCTGGCTCTGAACGCGGTTCTCTACTTCGCTCTCTACCGGGTCGGGCCGTGGGGAATCCCGCTCGCGATCTCGATCGCCAACATCCTCGGCACGGCGGCGCTGCTCGTACTGCTCAGGCGCCGCATCGGGCGGATCGACTTCGGCCAGATCCTCAGCTCCTTTGTTCGCGTTGCGGCTGCCTCGGTCGTCTTCGCGGCGCTCGGCTACGGCATCTGGCGCGGGCTCGACTCGCTGCTCGGTCGCTCCTTACCCGCACAGATGGCCTCGCTCGGGACGGCGCTCGTGGCCGGGCTCGTCGCCTACCTGCTCTCCGCGCGCTCGCTTGGGGTTCGCGAGCTTCAGACGCTGCTAGCGTTGAGAAGNCGCCGCGCCACATAGCGCGAACGCTTCTCTCGCGAAAATCGTTTCTGTTTCGTCACCTCTGGTGCTTGACGGCGAGCGATTCTTCCGAACGGTGTCTGACACCGGCGGAGCGGACAGTGGCGCGTTCGAGCTGAAATTCATCGCCATACTTCCAGCGGCATGGACCAAGCCAAGATCCGCAACTTCTCGATCATCGCCCACATCGACCACGGCAAGTCGACGCTGGCCGATCGCATCCTCGAGCTGACCCACGCTATCTCCAAGCGCGAGATGCGCGAGCAGGTGCTCGACTCGATGGAGCTGGAGCGCGAGCGCGGGATCACGATCAAGGCCCAGGCGGTGCGCGTGCAGTGGAAGGGCCACGAGCTGAACCTGATCGACACGCCCGGCCACGTCGACTTCAGCTACGAGGTCTCGCGCTCTTTGCAAGCCTGCGAGGGAGCGCTCCTCGTGGTGGACGCGGCGCAGGGGATCGAGGCCCAGACGCTGGCCAACGCCTACCTGGCGATCGAAAACGACCTGGAGATCGTCCCCGTTTTGAACAAGATCGATCTGCCCCAGGCCGACCCCGAGGGCACCGCAATCGAGGTCGCGCATCTTCTCGGCGATCAGCCCGAGCACGTGCTGGCGATCTCGGCCAAGACGGGGGAAGGGGTCGAGGCGGTGCTAGACGCGGTGATCGAGAAAATTCACGCTCCCAAGGGCGATCTGAGCACACCGGCGCGGGCGCTCGTCTTCGACTCCTCCTACGACCAGTACCGCGGCGTGGTGGCCTTCGTGCGCATGATCGACGGCTCGTTCTCGCGCCGCGAGGCGCTGAAGGCGATGGCGCTCGGCACCGAGTTCGAGCCCGAGGAGATCGGCTTCTTCGGCCCGGGCATGACGCCGGTCGAGACGCTTGGCGCCGGTGAGGTGGGCTATCTCGTCACCGGGCTCAAGGACGTCGCCCGGCTGCGCGTCGGCGACACGATCACGACCGTGGCAGGTCCCGCCTCGGAGCCGCTTCCCGGCTACAAGGAAGTCAAGCCGATGGTCTTCGCCGGTCTCTTCCCGACCGAGTCGGACGCCTATCCCGAGCTGCGCGAGGCGCTGGAGAAGCTGAAGCTGAACGACGCGGCGCTCCTCTACGACCCCGAGACCTCGCAGGCGCTCGGCTTCGGTTTCCGCTGCGGCTTCCTCGGTCTCCTGCACATGGAGATCGTGCGCGAGCGGCTGGAGCGGGAGTTCGACCTAGATCTACTGGTCACTGCGCCGAACGTCGCCTACCGGGTGAAGATGCCGGGCGGGGCGGAGCTCGAGGTGCACAACCCGGCCGAGATGCCCGACGACCGCGACGAGGTNCTCGAGCCCTACATCAAGGCGACGGTGATCGTGCCCAAGGACTTCGTCGGCTCGGTGATGGAGCTCTGTAACGACCGCCGCGGCCGCTTCGACCACATGGAGTACCTCTCCGAGCAGCGCGTGATGCTGATCTACGAGCTGCCGCTGGGCGAGATCGTGCTCGACTTTTACGACCAGCTCAAGTCGCGCACGCGCGGCTACGCCTCGTTCGACTACGACCTGAGCGGCTTCCGCCCGGGCGAGCTGGTGCGGGTGGACATCCTGGTCGGCGGCGAGCCGGTGGANGCCCTCTCGCTGATCCTGCACAAGGATCGCGCCTACGACACCGGGCGCCTGCTGGTCGAGCGNCTNCGCAAGGAGATTCCGCGCCAGATGTTCGACGTGCCGATTCAGGCCGCGATCGGCTCGCGCGTGATCGCGCGNGAGACCGTCAAGGCCAGGCGCAAGGACGTGATCGCCAAGTGCTACGGCGGCGACATCAGCCGCAAGCGCAAGCTGCTCGAGAAGCAGAAGAAGGGCAAGAAGAGGATGAAGCAGGTGGGATCCGTCGAGGTGCCGCAGGAGGCTTTCCTGGCCGTCCTCAAGCTCGATGGAGGGAAGAAATGACTCCCCGTTCGTCTCTGCCCGCCGCCGCAGCCGACATGCGCGGCTGCGGCTACCTACGGCTCTCGGACGACCGCCGGTGGGAGGGGGGTCTACGGGGGGAACCGGCCGTTCCCCCCGTACTCAAGAAGGGCAAGAAACGGATGAAGCAGGTCGGCTCGGTCGAGGTGCCGCAGGAGGCTTTCCTGGCTGTGCTCAAGCTGGACGGAGGGAAGAAG
>JGI24132J36420_10001397_pt1 | contig 10945 bp, 15 predicted proteins | sample BarGraNGADG00212_3_FD_36420 | JGI IMG/M metagenome (IMG submission 36420) | reverse complement strand
TATCGGCATCCCCCTCGGCATCCGGGCACACCGGCGCGAAACCAATGTTAACGCCGGGATCGCCATCCTGCTCGTCCTGGTTTACTACAGCTTCATCATCCTGGGACAAGCCATGGAAACCCGGCCGGAAGTGGCTCCCCATTTGATTCTCTGGATTCCCAACTTCATCTTTCAGGTGGTCGGTGCCGTGCTGTTATGGAAAATAAATCGCAGCACGGGAACCTAGCAAGATTCGTCCTTCGTCCTCGAAAAAACCCCCTGAATCGAGGACGAGGACGAAGGATGGCGGCAGCCTCAGGTTCCTGATCTCGCGCCTCACAACCTGTTTAGTATCCAGCCTCAGGAATCCTGATTCCATGGAATATGGTTGAAACCGTTTTGCCCCCATGTGGACAAGTATGTGTCGCATATGCAACATTAAGTTGTCCACACCGGCGGCAACCGGGTGCAGAGGATTTCCTCGAGGGTTTTTGCTGTAAGGCACCGAATCAGGAGTCCTGCGCCTAAAAGGCCTGTATTTGTATGTAGTATGTTTATTATTAAGTAATTGTGAATTATAATCGCAAAAGCACCAATTCGGATTTTGCGGCCATTTGTGGCCATTTGCGGAGGTTTGCGGGTGCAAGTAGTCTTTGACGATCAGGCCAGGATAGGCGGGCAAGAGGACACTGCAGTCTCCAATCCTTGCCGTAATTTCTCCTCGATTCTCGTTCTCAATTCATGCGGTGCGAGCACCTCCACATCCGGCGTCCAGGACAGGATCCAGCGAATCAATTCCTTGCGCCCGGAAGTCTCGATCCGCATTTCAACACCTCCAATTCCCGCATGAAATCGCCGCTATTCGGCCATTGCCCCGTTTGAGGTCCCTCGCGCAACATCTCCACTCAAAGAAATCCGCGCCAAGCCCGCTGAGGAACGGCGGCAAATCGGCCAGGCGATTGCTGATTCTCAGCGCAGCATGGGCCAGCCGCATCTCCATCAAGGCATCGGCCTGCGCAAGCTCCGCGCCGACTATTACGAAGTCCGTGTCGGCCTCAAACAACGTCTGGTCTTTGAGGATACCGACGACGCCTTGGCGTTTGAAATGTTGGGTGACCATGATGACGTGAAGCGATTTCTCGAGTCGAGGTAACCAGCACATTCTTCGCTCTGTTAGATTCAGACTGCCTCCGCGCCCGTTTCCATTTCCACTCTTCGACCGCGCAGAACAGGCAGGGCGCGATGAAAATTGTCACGAGCACACTCACGACCATACCGCCCACCGACGGGATGGCCATCGGTTGCATCACGCCGGTGCCTCGCCCGGTCGCCCAGAAGATGGGCGGCAGCTTGAGCCGGCCATCACGCACTGCGCTTTGCAGCAGCGATTCGACATGAATAGAGTGCCAAACTAATGGGCGACCCCTTTATGGGTCTTGCGCCACTGGCAAACTGATCTACATGGCCCGTTGGGCGGGATCTTGCTCCGGCCTCGCCCCGCTCCCGGCGAGTTGATGAACGGCCTGCTCCACCCGCGCTGCGATTTGCTCCCACCCTTCACGATTGTTGCCCGTTGCTTCAAAGGTCATGGGATGTCCGATTTCGAGAACGATCTTCCGGCAACGGGGGAAGCGCGTGTCGGGCGGGGCGGCTTCGAAGGTTCCCTCCAGATGACATGGGACAATGGGCACGCTGGTCCCGGCCACAAGGGCGCCGAGGCCCGATTTGAAAGGAAGCATGTTGCCATCGCGACTCCGCGTGCCTTCGGGGAAAAGAATGTAAATCGAGAATCCGTCCAGCAGACGTTGGCGCAAGGTCTGCATGGAATGTGCACCAACGTTGGGTTTGCGCCTCCAAATGGGCAAAGCGTTGATGAGCGTGGCCGAGAATGCAGCCACGGGCTTATGTTTGAAGAACACGTCACCTGCCGCGATGGGCGAAACATGGTCCCGCCATTGGAGGGAAAGAGCCGAGGCCAGGACGAGGGCATCGAGATGGCTTTCGTGGTTTGCGATCATCACAAAGCGTGGCTCCGCAGGCAGGCGCTCGCGACCCTTTACTTCGAGACGGTTCCAGCAGGTGAGAAAGGTGCGAACAAATATCCACCAGCCAAGCCGCAACAGGTTTTCCACCAAACCACTCTCGCGCTTCAGCGAACGCCAACGTTCATGGGCGGGCAGACCCAAGTCGGCGGCCGGTTTGAGCTTCCAATCGTCCACGCTTACTCTCCGGTGAAAATTCGCGCCGCCTGATTCGATCCCAGGGTGCCAAGATGAAAACATAGATAATGGAATACGGGTGGAACCACGAGCACCAGACTGTCAAATCGGTCCAGCAAACCGCCATGCCCGGGCAGGATCACGCCGAGATCCTTGATGCCGAGATCGCGCTTGATCGAGGACAGCGTCAGGTCTCCCGCCTGCCCCAGGGCGCTCATCATGAAACCGAGGATGAGCAGGTGGTCCAGCCGATTCATGCTGGTGCCGTCGAACACCCAGTGTCCAAGCAGCGCAACCAGTCCTGTCGTTAGCACGAGGGCTCCGACACACCCAGACACGGTCTTGCCAGGACTGGTGTTGGGGAACGCCTTCCGTCCGCCCAAGGCCTTGCCCACGCAATAGGCGAAGACATCGTTCATTTCGACACCGACGAAAATGAGGAGCAGAAAAGGGCGATACCGCTCGTCGTTGGCCATCATGCCGAGATAGCCAAAGGAATAGCCGAACATGAGGAAACCCGTTAGGCCCAGGGCCACCCTCTGAATGTAGCCTTTGGGTTCGTCGCGAGGGATCGTCATGATAGACATCGCTCCCAAGGTGAGTGGCGCAATCGAAAAAAACATGCGGTCGTAATGGTCCACATTCGCATAGGTCAGGGAAACGATGCCCAGGACGACGATGATGCTGATGGACATTTCCCGAAATAAGCCGGTGGCGCGGGCAAACTCCCGGTAGCACAGAAGGCTGAGCACCATCACCGCCAAAATGACCCAGGCGGCTCCAAGCAGGATGGGAGTCAGCACCGCCAAAGCCACCCAGACCCAGGACTTCCATCGCACGCGAATATCGTCGTATTGCTCGCGGCTGGTCAGTCCAGTCCGCCAGAGCACCTGGTTGACCACCCACGAAACGACAAAGACACTTCCAATCACAATCACCATCCACTTCGTGAACGGATGATTGAAGGCGTGTTGATAGCCAAACAATCGCTCGAAGGTGCTTGCACTCATGACGAAGGCTGTTTGAGGGCACGGGCAATCCGTGAAAGCCGCCGCACCGAGGTCCAAAGACCGCCCACGATGATGAGCAGGAGGCCGGCAGCCATGAGACCCCAGCGTTGGCCGCCAATCGTGAGCCACGGTTGCCACGCCAGCGGCGTGAGACCGCAATAAAGCGCGCACAAAGTCAGGACAAACATCCGCTGAGGTTTGGCCATGGGGCCACAGAACTCCTGAGGCGCGCCGGCCACCTTCCCTTCGGCGCGCACATAGGCGATGAAGAGCGCGACGCAGGCCGTCAGCGCGCCGAGCAGCGGCGCACTGCCAACCGCATAGCCCGCCCCAATGAGAATGGCCGCGTCGGAGACACGATCGGGCACTTCGTTGTATAGCTCTCCCACCGGCGAGGCGATCTTCCTTTCCACCGCCACAATGCCGTCGAGCATGTTGGCCAGCAGGCGCAGTTGAATGAGCACGGCCGCGGCAATGAACGCCAGCCTTTCCATTCCTGGCCGCCCGGCGAATGCAAACGCCACGCCCGCAGCGATGCCACCCACCATGCCGGCCACGGAGATGGCATTCGGGGACACTCCACGAACTGCCAGCCAATGCCCTGCCCGCTTGGACGCTGTCAATTCACGCGACCGGATGGGACGCCGCTCAGGAGTGTAATTCGGATCGTTCATGATGGTTTTCCCATCAGATACATTCCGCCCACCAGCAGCGCCATGCCCGCCACGTTGACGGGGCGGATCGGTTGCCCATACACGGACAGGGCGATGATCGCCGCCCAGATGAACGTGCTCGCGTAGATTGGATAGAGGACGGTCAACGCGCCACCGCGCTTGAACGCGGCCACAAAGAGAACCATCACGGCGATGTAGCAGACCACTCCCAGCAGAATCCGCGGATTGACCACATACGTCCCCAGGCCCCCCGTGGCACGTTGCGCGCCCTCCTTGTAGAGAAATTGGCCGGCCGCCCCGAGCACGGAAGCCAGCAGGAAATACAAAATGGAAACGAGGGGTGTTTTCATGTCGCGAGGTTGAACTGGGTCAGCGGCCGGCCTGCTTCATACGCGTGGATGATGCGCAAGATTTCATCCCCGATCTGTGCCTGCGCGTCCAGGGTCTGGCCGGCAACGTGGGGGGTTCCGATGAAGTTGTCAAGCGTCAGCAGGGGGTTGTCTCTCGAGGGTTCCACGGAAAATACATCCAGCGCCGCGCCGCCCAGCCGGCCGCCCGTCAGTGCGGTGTAGAGATCTTCTTCGACGACGATCCCGCCACGGCCCACATTGATCAGAATGGCGTCCGTCTTCATGAGTGCGAATTGTGGAGCGGCGATGAGATTTCTGGTGCTCTCCAGCAAGGGCGCCTGAATGGCGACGATGTCCGAGTCGTGCAGCAGTTCATTGAGTTTCATAAAACGCACCTGCAACCGCGCCGCCGCTTCCTGCTTGTGCGCCTTGGCCGGACTGCGGTCAAAGGCGCAAATCTTCATGGCAAAAGCTTGGGCAATCTCAGCCGTGCGAATGCCAATCCGCCCAAAACCCACCAGTCCAAGCTGCTTGCCGAAGAGGTCCCGATTGTAGCCGTGGTGCTTCTCCCAGCGATTCTCCTGCAACGAGCGGTGATACCACGGGATGCGGCGGTAAAGCGACAACATGAGTGCGAACGTGTGCTCCGCGACCGATTCCTCGGAGAGCGGCGCCGTGACCACCCGCAGCCCGCGTGCTTCGGCGGCCGCCAGATCAATCCCATCCAAGCCCATGCCTGCGCGGATGATCAGGCGCAATGCCGGCGCTGACTCCAACGCTGCGGAGTCGAGCTTCACCGGACTCCGGACGACGACGATCTCCGCTGCTGCCAGCAATCGCCGCTTCTCCGCATCATTGGGATTGATCGACACGAGGCACTGATGCTGCGTCTGCAATTGGGCGAGGGCTTCCGGCCACAACTGGCTGAAAATGGCAACTTTCATGATGGCGATCCTTCGGCGAACGAGGCGGCACTCGACGGCGGGTCACGCTTCGCCCGCGACCCACCAACCGACAAGTCCCGCCATCGTGCATAGCATTCCGTGCTCTTGGCAATGCCCAATGCGCAATCGGTTTTGTAAATGGAGGTCCAGTTGTCTTGGGCCAGGCCAAACGCAGCGCGCAAGCAATCCACCGTCTCCGGAATCGTGATCGACTCCATATGCACACTGAAGGTGGTGTAAACCGTGTCCCCTTCGGTTTGGATGCCCTCTTCCCAAACATAGATCTCGGGCCGATCCCGCCGGCTTCGGCCCAAGTCCTGGTAATGCTCCGCCAGGTCCGCGGTGGTTCTCAGCCCTGTTCCCACTATCACCCGTGGCATGGAAGCCAGCGTGGCGATCACTTCCTCGCGGCTCACGCGGCGCTGAAGATCGGCTTGAACCGTGATGACGTGGCCGAACGTGGTGTTCACATCCACCGACATGGAATAGAGCTTCAGCGCAGGCAGCACGGTGTTCACATCGGGCGCGTGATGAGACTGGCCCATAACCGGAAGCAGCGCGTTGATGGCGTTGTGGGGCCGCTTGGCAGGATCCGCACCGCGCCGCACGAGGGTGACAAACGCCTCCCGCAGTCCAAACGCCAGATCCATGGCATACACCAGACGGGTCGTGCCGGTCGAACTGCAACTAATCACACGGATCAGCTTCTTTCCAGCCGACTCCGCATAGTTGGCGAAGGAGTTGAAGGACACCCCCGCAAAATCATGGTCCTCACCTCCCTGCACAATCGTCACGAGGCCGGGTCGTTGGGCATAGAGGTCCGCATACTTCGCGGGCACACCGCTGGGCGTGCAGTCGAGGATGGCGTCACTTTGTTCGACAAGGTCGAAAAAGCTGCCAGCGAGGTTGCAGAACCGCGCGGCGACATCGCCAGGTGCAGAAGCCTCCGTGACGAAAACCGGATAGCCCTGGAGCCGGGCATCGCGGAGACTGAAACTGGACGGACGCCCTGCCACACCAATGACCTCCATGTCAGCTTGCAAGCGCACCGCGTCCGCGACTCTGCGGCCAATGACGCCGTATCCCAAGATGCCGACTTTCAGCTTGCTCATAGGCTTGAGGTGGCTGCGGGTGCAAACAGCGATCCCAGTCCGAGCGTAGCGTCGGTTGCGTGGACGGATTCGAGCAAGGACACGCCCGGGATGCGACTGACACGAATCGCATCAATGATCTCTGGAACGGGCGTGGCTTCAGGCTCCACGTCCATCATGAAGCAGAGGCTGCGACGCACCACCTGGATCGATTCCTCCCAGAAGAACAGTTCCGGACGGTCAGCCCGCAGCCGTCCGGCGTCGCGGCAATACTCTTGCAGGTGCGCGGTGCTCTTCCAGCCATCTTTGGCCCTGCCAACGAGGATGCGCGGCGCTTGCTTGAGGAGCGTCAGCGCCTGTTCCACCGAGACTGGCGCAGCGAAATCCAGTTTCATGAGGTGCAGATGGGAATGGGTGTAGGGGACGACGACGCGGCCCAGGCGGATGCTGGGAACGACGCGGCCCAAGACTTCCTGCATTTCACGGTCCTCCGCTGGCTCGGTAAACACGGGTTCAAGCGCATCCACGTGACCCGCGCCACGATCGCTGGCATGACCGCACCGCAAGATCGCAGTCGCATGCCATCGCCGGATCGGCCCCAGGTCGCGCAGCGCATGAGCGATTCTGGCAAAGGCCGTCACGTTCGGGGCGGCCATCTTCACGACCGGCTGATGGAGGACCTCGGACGCATTTGAGAGCATGGAAAAACAAACCGGCGCGGCGTGAAGGCTCTGCGGCCCATGAATGAGGGTGGCGGCTTCTACGGTCGGAGCTTCCATACATTGAACCACCACATCGCTTCCTATGACGTTTTGGCTTTCCGTCACGCGATGGACGGTGTATCCCTTGCGCCCGGCCATTTGGAATCGTTGGGAATCACCCTCCACGATGCCCTGGACCACCATGTCAGACTGCCTGGCCACCGCGTCCGCCACGCGCTTTCCGATGCGGTCATAGCCCACGATGAGAACTCGGATTTTCATGGGCGCGCGTCCGAGTGAGTCGCCGTCCGGGTTGCTTCTTCCTTAAATACGGGATTCTGGGACCGCCTCGGGGTGACTCCGTCTGGTTCAAGTACACCGTTGAGTTGCAGCAGTTCGGCGAGGGGACAGATCCACTTCTCGGCTTGTTGCGCGCCTTCCTCCTCCCTTATCTGCTGAAATACCCGCCGCATCGCCGCAATCGCCGCGCGGATGCCGTGGTTGGCATAGATGACCATCTTGACCTTACCCGATTGCCGGAGTTGCCGTTGGGAAATCGAATAGTAAGTGGTCGGCACAACCACGAGGGGAGCGATGCCATCCCAAGCCTCGATGAACGCCATGATTTCATCGGGTGAGCTTGACCGGGAATGAATCAGGATTGCATCCGCGCCTGCCGCGGCATAGGCCTGAGCACGCCGCAAAGCTTCCTCCTGCCCCGCACCCGCGATCAACGCCTCGATCCGCGCGATCACCATGAAATCTGGATGGCGTTGCGTGCTCTTGGCCACCTGGATTTTCTCGACAAATTCAGGGATGGCTGCGAGCCGGTGCTCACCTGGCACCAGACTGTTGAGCTTGGGAAATGGGGTGTCGGCGATGCACAAGGCCGCCACACCGGCCGCCTCAAATTTCTTCACCATCTCTTTCACTTTGCGCGCATCACCGAAACCGCACTCACAGTCCGACACCACGGGGATGTTGACGGATTGCGCTATTATAGTGGAAGCGCGTGCCATCTCCGCCATCGTCAGCACGCCGGCATCGGGCACGCCTTTCGAACAGGAGATTTCCAGGCTGCTGGCCCACACGCCATCGTAACCCGCTTCTCTGATCAGCCTCGCGCCCAATGCGTCGTGCGCTCCGGCCAGAAGGATCAGTTTCTGCGGGTCGGCAAACATGGAGCGCAATCGTGATGACATCATGATTGCAGGCGTCGGTGACGGGTTGGAGCACTTGGAACCCATGAGAAAACCTCAGCCAGGAATTCGGACAGCCTCTCGCAGGCAAACGGAACCGGATTGATGCTGAGATCGCCTTCAATGTTTTGCGCAAGGATGGACAACTCCGATTCCTCGACTCCGTATGCGCTCATCCCTTGTGCCAGACCGATCCTGGCCAGGAACGCGGCAATCACCTCTGCAAAAGCTGCGGCGCGCTGTTCGAGAGGCAGATCGCGCGTGGCCGGCTCGATGATCTCCGTCACGCGGGCAAAACGCTCCACGTTACCTTGATAACTCCACCTGGCCCAGCATGGATAAAACAGCGCCACTGACTGTCCGTGAGAGATTTCCGGGTGCAACGCGCAAAGTGGTTTGTCCAGACGGTGTGGGACACAGGTTCCCACCAGGGTGAGGTTGATTCCCATGGTCGTGCTGGCCAGGGCCAGTTTCTCCCGTGCCCGTGAGTTGTGGGGATTCGTCAATGCCACCGGCAGGAACTCAGCCACGTCTTGAATCGCTTGCAAAGCCAGCGCATCGCAGATGGGCTGAGCTTTCGGGGATACATAGGACTCCACCGCGTGAGCCAGCGCATCGAAGCCTGTTTGTGCCGTCAGTTCGAGACCCGCGCTGTAGGTCAAGAGCGGATCCACCACCGCGTATCGAGGGAAGAGATGATTGCTACGAATTCCACTTTTGTAAGGCCGGCTTGGGTCCGTGATCATGCAGGATCTGTTCATCTCGCTTCCAGTGCCGGCCGTGGTGGGGATCGCGATCAAGGGCAGAGTGTTGGTCCCCGGTTGCACCCGTTGATACACGTAATCTGCCGCCGCATGGCTTCCAGGTGCCACCGCCGCGATCGCTTTGGCGCAGTCCAAGGCGCTGCCACCACCCAAAGCGATTACAAACTCCGCTCCGTGTGAACGTGCACACGCAGCGCCTTGATCCACGTCGCCGGTGGTTGGATTGAGGTGAACATCTTTATAAATAACCACCTCGATTCCCTGGCTCATCAAGGCCGTGGCCAGTTGCTCCGTGTAACCGAGGCGCTCCATCGCGTGCCGGGACGTCACCAGCAAAACACGCTTTCCCAAGCCGCGTGCGAGTTCCGCGGTTTCCTCCAATCGCCCTGCTCCAAAGCGCAACTCGGTGGGCAACCTAAACACAAAGCTCCATTCTGGCCCTGACGTTGCGTGAAGCAGAGATTCAACCCGCTCTTTGGAAACGACTTTTGCGCGCTTAATGGTATCGCTCATGTGAACCATGATGGGTTACTGACAGTTCATTGCTCGTATCCTAAACATCGTTCTCTGCCTCGTCCATTTCCTTCTCATCTATCCCGAACTTTTCACCAAGTTTCCGGAGGTGCCCATGTGATTGTTTTGCGCCTGGTGCCGCTTCCATTTCCACTCCTCGACCGCGCAGAACAGGCAGGGCGCGACGAAAATGGTCACGAGCACACTCACGACCATGCCGCCCACTGACGGGATGGCCATCGGTTTCATCACGTCGGAGCCGCGCCCGGTCGCCCAGAAGATGGGCATCAAGCCAAAGATGGTTGAGGGACTCCCCATTGTCGAGACAGTTTTCTGACTTTCTTAAGAAGGTGAAATTCACGAATCATTGGGGGTGTTAAAGGCGAGGTAAAACGAGCAGGGGGCGAGCGGCGAGCCCCAGCTCGCGCCCCCTGCGTCGAATAACTCCTGGCTTCCGGGTTCATGATTTGGCGAAATATACATGCTCGGGGGTCCGATAATCCAACGCCTGGTGAAACCGCTCGGTGTTGTAAAATCGGAAATATTGACTCAAGCCGGCGCGCGTTTCGGGAACCTCCCGGTAGTCCTTGAGATAGACTTCTTCGTACTTGACGCTCCGCCCTAATCGTTCCACGAAGATGTTGTCGAACACGCNCCCGCGTCCATCCAAAAAGCGGTTGGGGTCACGTCTGGACATGAGACATTAGGCTTGGCGTTGTATAGCCAGAGGGATCAGTTCCGGCTATCGCAGATAATGAGTTCCTTATCAAACCCTTTGCCANCGTATGCCGACAACCCAATTGGCAGCGTTGAGCAATCCATTCTCAATCACGCTGCCACCTTCCCGGTTTTCGGGCAAAGAATGCGGCGCTCTGCCGAGTCGCCGCTACGCCCGCAAGGTGTTGAAATTGTCCCCCGGTTGTCGGGGTCGAGCCCGGAAAAAGGAAAGCAAGTTGACAATCGACGCAACCGGAGAGCGCCTAGCCGGCAATGTTGTCTTTACCTAACGATGGAAACCCGGACGAAGGATGGCGGCTGCCGAGTTGCCGCTACAGATGACCTATAGAGCATTGAGGAAGTATTGGCACAATTCTCGGAGGGCTGAGTTAAACGAGGCCCTGATATTGCTGGGAAAAGTGAAGTGGGGCTCCCGGAGCTCGCCCCTCCGAAATGTGGGAACTTAGGCAACGATCTATAGGGCTACGGCTGGTTACATCTGCATCCAGCGCAGGATCTGTGCGGCGGCCGGTTTGGGCGCGGTGGCTAAGACGTTGTGATCGGCGCTCCAAAAGGTTTTGCCGGCACGATAGGTCGGACAGTGGCAACGCATCCAGCCTCGCACCCACGGCCAGGGCACTAGTGGATCGACCAAGCCGGCCAGGTAATACACGGGCACCGCCAGGCGCCGGGCGACCGGGCGGGGATCGCTATCGATAATTAGTTGCAGCCGATGCCGGGCTGCGGCCCAGTCCGCGTCGGTGCGGCGGGCGACGAATTCGGG
>JGI24132J36420_10001396_pt1 | contig 10951 bp, 14 predicted proteins | sample BarGraNGADG00212_3_FD_36420 | JGI IMG/M metagenome (IMG submission 36420) | reverse complement strand
ATCGGGAATATTATTCAGGCATCCAAGAACCGGCAATGAAATGACTTTTTGTGCGGACCCGTTTGCGAAGGAGCCGCTGGCTTTTTCGACATTTTTTCCGGTAGCGCCAAAGACATAACAGATTAACTACTTAATATATTTGGAGGATAAGATGCCCATTACAGTTGTTTTATTTGATATGGACGGAGTGCTATTGGACAGCGAGCCCTTTCATGACAAGGTAAATGAGGATATTTACAATGCCCTTGGGATAGCAGTGAACAAAGCAGATGTAAATGAATTTATCGGCCGTACCAGCAATCACCGGTGGACTTGCCTGAAAGAGAGATTTAATCTAGACCGGACCGTAGATGAATTAAACGACTGGCAATGGAAGGCCCTTGTTGAGGAACTCCCGGACTCAGGTGTCGGTGCGTCTGACGGGCTTGATATTCTTCTTGCATTTTTGAAAAAGAATCATATCCGCGCTTCGATCGCCTCCTCATCCAGGAATACATTTGTTGAAGCCGTAATGGATCATCTTGATCTACATGAGGCTATGGAAGGATATACCTGTGGTGACGAGGTGGCAAACTGCAAACCGGCACCCGATATATTTCTTCTTGCCGCACAAAAAATGGGTGTGGACCCGGCGCAGTGCCTTGTAATTGAGGACTCAGCCGCCGGTGTCAGTGCCGCCAAAGCAGCCGGAATGTATGCGGTCGGATATAATAATCCCACTTCCGAGGGACAGGATCTTTCACTGGCCGATGTAACGGTCGAAAATCTGGCCGATATAAGCGGAATTTTAACGGTTTTGAATCATCTGTGACTGCCTGCCCGGAATATTCTTGTTTTTCACCGTGAAAAACCGAGAAAAACGAAGATAATTGGCGAATATGCTAAATTTGTTCAGCTAATTCACATTGCATGCTTGACAGATCCCTGACGCCCTATTATGATGGTGTAGCACTTTCACATGGACGCTTTGTGTTCATGGTTTTACAAAAGAAACAGGAGGACAAATATCCGATATGAAGACGTATGTTGCTAAACCAGCTGAAATCGAGAGAAAATGGTACGTCGTTGATGCCGCAGGCATGACGCTTGGCCGTCTCGCCAGCGAAGTCGCGAAAATACTGCGCGGCAAGAACAAACCGACGTATACCCCTTTTGAAGATACAGGCGATTTTGTTATTATTGTCAACGCTTCCAAGCTGGTTCTTACCGGCAATAAGCTTGATCAGAAGTTCTATCGCTACCACACTCTCTATGCAGGCGGCTTAAGGGAAACCAGCGCCCGCAAGATGATGGCCACTAAGCCTGAGAAGGTTTTTGAACTGGCAATCAAGGGAATGCTCCCGAAGAACGCCATGGGCCGTCAGATGTTCAGAAAGCTTACGGTATATGCAGGCCCTGATCACAAGCAAGCTGCACAGAAGCCCGAGCTGCTGACAATTAACGTATAAGAGAGGGAGGACCAAGTCACATGGTTAAGAAATCTACCAAAGTTTATTTCTACGGTACAGGACGTCGTAAGAATGCAGTTGCATGCGTGCGTATGATTCCCGGTACAGGTATTATTACAATCAACGATAGAGATATCGACGATTATTTTGGTCTTGAGACCTTGAAGCTTATCGTTCACCAGCCGCTTGTTGCAACAGCAACAGACGGCAAGTTCGATATCATCTGCAAGGCTCTCGGCGGCGGTATTGCCGGCCAGGCCGGAGCAATCCGCCACGGTATTTCCAGAGCTCTGCTTAAGGCAGACGAAGAAGGCTACAGAGCAATTCTTAAGAAGGCTGGTTTCCTCACACGTGATTCACGTATGAAGGAAAGAAAAAAGCCGGGTCTCAAGAAAGCAAGAAAAGCTTCTCAGTTCTCCAAGCGTTAATCGAATCTCGCGCCGGCTTTCGTCATCTTTGTTACAAAGACTGGCTGAAGTCAAAGCTGCGGACATCAGATTACTTATGTTGTATCAGCTTACGCGGCGCATCCGTCATCAAATGGCAGGGTGCGCCGCGACTGCGTTTTCGGGAAAGTGAGGCCTTTTGTGCTGATAATTATGCATGCCCGTCTTTTAACAATGGATAAGCAGGGAATTATTGAGGACGGATACATTATTTTGGAAGAAGATCGGATTGTACAAATCGGATTGATGGATATGATTCCTGCTGAAATGCTGGCAAAATCTTCCAATCATAAAATGGATGTGCAAGGGGCCTGGATTCTACCCGGCTTTATTGACGCACACTCGCATCTGGGTCTTTTTGATGACAGCCTCGACTTTGAGGGAAGTGACGGTAATGAGGATACGGATCCGATTACCCCGCAGCTTCGTGCGATAGATGGTATCCACCATGCAGATGTCTGCTTCCGCGAAGCATACGAAGCAGGTGTATCCATTGTTATGGCCGGTCCCGGCAGCGGGAATGTAATGGGCGGACAGTTTGCACTCCTTCATACGTTTGAGAGAACGGTAGACAGAGCTGTTATTCAGGCGCCAAGTGCCCAGAAAATCGCATTCGGTGAGAATCCCAAGCGGGTTTACGGCAAAGATGACAAGACCCCTTCCACACGTATGGGTACGGCCGGACTGCTGCGGGATACGCTTTACAAGGCACTTGAATACAGGGAAAAACGGGACGAATACCATCAGAAGAAGACTGAGTATGACCTTGCTGCGGCACATCATGATGAAGATGCCCCGGATTCCCCGGACAGGCCTGATTTTGACTTCCAACTGGAGTCGCTTTTCCCTGTGCTTTCCGGAATTATACCGCTCAAAATTCATGCGCACCGTCAGGATGATATTTTGACTGCCGTGCGGATCTGCAATGAGTTCGGACTCAAATATACGCTGGAACACTGCACAGAAGGGCATATGATTGCCGATATTCTATATGAAGAATATTCGTATGGTAAAGCACCCGGCAGGGGGACCGGAAACAAGGAAGCAAAGGGCGGCAAACTTCTCGGTGTCATCGTCGGGCCGATTATCGGGGATAGATCCAAGCCCGAGCTTTCGTCGCTTACCATTAAAACAGCCGGGGTACTCTATAAGACAGGACTTCCTGTTGCACTAATGACCGACCATCCCTGTGTACCGCAGCAATATCTTCTGCTTTCGGCAGGCCTTGCCGTTAAGGGAGGGCTTCCTGAAATGGCAGCCCTGGCAGCCATTACAATCACGGCTGCCGAAATATGCGGGATATCTGATCATTACGGCAGTCTTACTGTCGGTAAGAAGGCTGACGTTACTGTGTTTTCCGGAAATCCCTACGACTACAGAAGCAGCGTTCGCCTGTTCATAGGATCCGGCATTGTGAGGTATGATCCGGATGATCTTTTTGGACAGATGGCTGCGAGGATTAGCAAATGACAGCGATTCTGACTCTTTTCTCACATTCCCCTGAGGTGACGGAGTTCATTGGCCAGGAACTTGCAAAATACCTTCGTTCAGGGGACATTCTTACGCTTGACGGCGACCTGGGTGCAGGAAAGACAGCGCTGACCAGAGGCATTGCCCGCGGATTGGGACTGACATCGCATGTATCCAGTCCAACTTTTACGATTGTCATGGAACATCCGGCTGAAAAAGACGGACAGCTTTCCCTCTTTCATTTTGACGTATATCGTCTGGTCAACGGAGACGATTTTCTCGACTCCGGACTCGATGAATATTTTGACCAGAAGGGCGTCAGCGTCCTCGAATGGGGCAAGCTTGTCGCCGATGTCCTGCCTGAGGACATTCTGCGCATATCGATGCAGGGAACGGACGAAGTCCGGACAATAGAGATTATTTTTCCGGATATTCGAAGGACAGAGCTGGACCTTCTTGAAAAAGACNTTGCCGGGGATTTACGGATCACATAAGCAACACACAAGGATCGTTGATATAATAGAGTGAATAATTAATGGAGGGTAGTCATGCTGATACTTGCCTGTGACACTTCTAACTCGGCTTGCTCGGCCTGCCTCTATGAGGACGGACGGATTCTGGCACAGTCTTTGCTGTCGCTTGGCCGTACACATTCACTTACTTTCATGCCGCTGGTGCACGACCTGATGAAGTGCAGCGGGCGTGNGTATAAAGAACTTGATGCATTTGCCTGTACGGTGGGACCCGGGTCATTTACCGGAATCCGTATCGGAGTAAGTGCTGTAAAAGCGATGGCTATGGTTGCCGAAAAGCCTGCTGTTGGCGTATCAAGTCTGGCAGCTCTTGCATTTCCGTTTTTTTCACATAAAAAGGCCCTGGTTGCAGCGATGACGGATGCGCGCAACCGCCGCGTTTTTTCAGCCGCATATTATGAAGGCCGCGAAGTGATTTCAGAAAACGCGAGAACAATTGATGAACTTATGGAGCTTTGCAGAACCTGGGAGGAAGCAAGCGGTGTGTCCGGTACGGATATTCTGCTTTGCGGGGATGTTTCCGGCCTCTATGCAAAAGAGGGGTATTTCCTGCAGAGGAATGCCCATGCAGAATCGCTCTTTGGCCGGGAGGTACAGCCTGCGTCCGTGGCTACCCTCGCCTATGTGGCTATCCGTGAAGAAGAAAGCCTTATGGAAAAATATCCGCCGCAGGCACTTATGCCTGTATACCGTGCCAAAACATCTGCGGAGCGGATGTTCCCCAAAGCAGAGAACCAGACATTGCCGGGTGAAGGGGACAGCAGTCATGGCTGAGATTTTCATTTCCAGGGCTCTCCCTGAGGATGCCGGATTTCTTTATGAAATCGAATGCGCCTGCTTTTCGACTCCCTGGAGCAGGGAATCGCTCTCATCTTTTATAGCAAATAAAGAGCATGCAATCTGCCTTGCTGCACATGAAAATCAATTCTTATCAACGGATCCGTTGGATTCCGGCAAAAATATCAGCAATATCAATAATAAACAGACGGGAAGAATTATTGGATATATTGGTGTTTTGAGTGTCCTTGACGAGGGTGAAATAACAAATATTGCAGTTCTTCCCGAAAGCAGGGGGGAAGGTGTCGGGCTTACACTTCTTTGCGCTGCAAAGGATTATTGCCTGCAAGCGGGCGTTCACACACTTCATCTCGAGGTTCGGACAGGAAACAGCAGTGCNCTCGCCCTTTACAGGAAGAGCGGTTTCGTTCAAACAGGCATGCGGCGGGGATACTATGCGGATAACGGAGAAGATGCCTTGCTGTTTTCATGGAATGACGTGTGATAATCACAAGAAAACAGTATGTGTACGGGAGCGGATTACTCACAAGTGACTAAATATAGAGTGAAACGTTGCGTTTTTATTGACAGAGACAAACCCAATCCATATACTTGATTTATTATGAAATTGAAATTGTCAGTGTATTTCAAGGAGGAAGTAACATGGTTTCTCGAACCGTTGTTTTCCAGTGTGATGAAGCTCTTCAAATGAAAGCAGTTGCCGTATTGATTCAGAAAGCCTCTTCGTTTAGAAGCAGCATCTACCTGAGCCGCAGCGGACGCCGCGCAAATGCTAAGAGTCTTCTTGGTGTTATGTCTTTGGGGATAGAGAACAAAGCTGAGATCGAGATCACGGCCGATGGAGAAGATCAACAGGCAGCTATNGATACACTTATTGCATATCTGGAGAACCCCAGCGTGCTATGAGTCCGGAAGATGCCGTATTTGATGCCCGTATAGATTTAGTACCAACGAGCCCGGGTGTGTANCTGATGAAGGACGCCTCGGGTTCTATTATTTATGTTGGGAAAGCAAAGAATCTTAAAAATCGTCTGCGCAGCTATTTCTGTAAAAATCCTGCCGGGAATGATAAAGTCCTTGCGATGATTTCCCACATCGCCGATTTTGAATTTATTGTCGTTTCCAACGAGCTTGAATCACTGCTGCTTGAATCCAACCTAATCAAAAGGTACCAGCCGCACTATAATATATTGCTGCGGGATGATAAGGGATATCCATATGTCTGCATCACGATGCAGGATGAATATCCAAGAATTCTAAAAGTTTTCAGAGTCGGATCCGACAAAGAAAAAGGCGCCCGCTATTTCGGCCCTTTCATGGCCGGCGACCTTTATGCGGCGCTTGTGACACTTCGCGATATTTTTCCAACAAAGACCTGCCGGCGAGTCCTTCCAAAAGATATTGGCAAGGAGCGCCCCTGCCTGAATTACTATATTGGCCGCTGCGTCGCCCCCTGCAAGGGGGATGTTCCTGCATCAGCCTACCGGGCTGTTATGGAAGATATATGCCGGTTTTTTGAAGGAAAGTATGACGGTATTCAAAAAGAACTTACAGAAAAAATGCTGGATGCATCGGAAAGTCAGGATTTTGAAAATGCCGTAATTTTTCGCGACCGCCTGCAGTCCCTTGAAAAAATCATGGAAGCGCAGAAGGTTTCCCTTCCGAGGGAGACTGATCTCGATGTGATTGGCGTGAGCCGTGACGCCGGAGAAATCTGTATCCGGAAACTGGAAGTCCGCGCAGGACGAATAATCGGCTCTCTGACCTTTTTCCTTGCTGATCATCAGGAAGAAATGGACGAAATCCTGACCGCTTTTATTGAGCAGCATTACCCTGATGCAGCATTAATTCCTCCGGAAATCCTGGTTTCTGTTCTTCCGGCGGAAGATAAAGCCCTGTCTGATTTTCTTTATAAGTATTGCGGGCACAAGACTTCACTGCGGATTCCGCAGCGGGGCAGCGGTGTGCAGCTTCTGAAAATGGCATCCGACAATGCATCGGAAGCCCTTATGCGCAGAATTCTTCGAGTGGGCGATTCCGAAAAGGCGCTTACCAAGGCGCTCGAAAGTCTTTCTAATCATGTTGGACTGACAACACACCTTGAAAGAATTGAAGCATATGATATTTCCAACATGGGTGCCGATGATCAGGGCGGCGGCATGGTGGTTTTTCAGCAAGGGCGGCCGGACCGTGCCGGATACCGGCTTTTCAAAATCAGACGCAAGGAAGGCCAGGATGATTACGGAGCTATGCGCGAGGTGCTGCGCAGACGGTTTTCTCATGCAGGCGATGATACTTTTGCCCGTATGCCGGACCTGATACTTATGGACGGAGGGTTGCAGCATGTTCTTCTGGCACGGGATATTTTGAGGGAAGTGCATCTTGATGATAAAATTAGGGTTGCCGGTATGGTTAAGGACAGCAAACACCGCACACGGGGGCTTGCTCTTCCTGACGGGCGGATCCTTGAGCTGGCGCAGGAAGCTGCCGACTCTGAACAGAGCATGATCCTATTGCGGCTTCTGACAGCGATCCAGAATGAAGTGCACCGGTATGCAATTTCCTATCAGCGAAAACTTTCTAAAAAAAGGCACCTGTCATTCCGCCTGGAATCAATCAATGGAATCGGACCGGCCAAAAGGAAGGCCCTGCTTGCACATTTCGGTTCTGTCGGCAAAATAGCTGCGGCCACCGTACAGGAGCTTTCCAAAGTTCAGGCTATCTCAGAAATCAATGCACAATCCATTTTCAGGCACTTTCATAAAGAGATTGGAGAATAGCTGATGGCCATTTATGCAATTGCAGACTTACATCTTTCGCAGGGCACAAATAAGCCGATGCATATTTTCGGATCTCAGTGGCAGGATCACCAGCGCCGTCTGTCCGATGCCTGGCTCTTAGCAATCTGCGAGGACGACACGATTCTTATTCCCGGAGATATCTCCTGGGGAATGACTCTCGAAGAGGCCCTGCCCGATCTTCGGTTTATTGATCAGCTGCCCGGTAAGAAAATTCTATCGAAGGGAAACCATGATTATTGGTGGGGTACGTTGGGTAAGGTTGAGAAATTTGCTGCAGAGAACGGTCTCTCGACACTCACATTTATGAAAAATAACGCCTTTCTTGTTGAGGGACATGCCGTATGCGGGACGCGCGGCTGGCTTTTACCTTCAGACCCGGAATTCAAGGCGGCGGATAAGATCATTTATGAACGTGAGATCGGAAGGTTGGAGAGATCCCTTCAGGCAGGCAGGTCTCTGCTTGGAGATACAGGGGGAGAAATCATTGCAGTCATACATTATCCTCCGATCCTATTGCCAATGCAGACCTCGGGATTTTGCACAGTTTTGGAAAAATACGGCGTCAAAACATGTATCTATGGACATTTACATGGCAGAGGGCACTATAAGGCCTTCGAGGGAGAGAAAAACGGGGTAACATATCATCTCGCAGCAGGGGATTATATTTCCTTTAAACCATTGCGGCTCTAAGCTGAAATGGCATTATTAGCAGTTGCGCGATTTGCGCGCCTGCGCTATAATAAAGCACGCATGTTGAAGCGACGCTTCGGATTCTTTTTTTCGTGCTCAGAGAGGAGCCACATCTATATGGCAGAGAGCATGACCGGTTACGGTCGGGCAGATTGTATTTTTGATTCACGCAGGTATCTGATAGAGATCAAATCCATAAACAATCGCTACTGCGATGTTCAGGTTCGGATGCCGCGAGCGCTTCTTTCCCTGGAACCGCAAATCCGCGATCTCGTTACTTCCTGTCTGCTTCGTGGTAAGATAGATGTTTTTATCACAATAGAAGATCAGGGTGTCGGCAACACACATGTTTCTGCAAATCTGCCTTTGGCAGGTGCATATTCACTGGCACTTTCCGAGATTGCCGCCTCAACGGGACGCATGGACACGGCAGGAGCAGATTTTATTGCGAGGCTTCCGGATGTTATGATTACACAGCCGGTGGAATGGACACCTGAGATTGTACGTGACAGTCTGATGTCTGCCCTGGAGCTTGCGATTACGGAGATTTCCGAAATGCGCCAGACTGANGGCAGGAAGCTTCTGAAGGATATACTTATGAAGANGGCAGGTCTCGCGTCCATGAGGGAGCAGCTCGTTCTGCGTGCTCCGCTTGTACCGCTTGAATATCGTATCCGNCTTCAGGCCAGAATGGACGAACTCTTAGCTGACACTTCCGGTATTGTTTTTGATGAAGGAAGAAGAGAAGCGGAAGTTGCTATTTTTGCTGACAAGTGTGCTATTGATGAAGAACTGGTCAGACTTGAAAGTCATTTTGCACAGCTTAAGAACACGCTTGCCGCACCGGGAAGCATCGGAAAGAAGCTGGATTTTATTTTGCAGGAAGTCAATCGGGAAATTAATACGATCGGCTCAAAAGCAAACGACATTTCGACTACGAATCTTGTTCTGGATATGAAGACGGATCTTGAGAAGATTCGTGAGCAGATTCAGAACCTGGCATAATATACTCGAGGGGGGTGAGAGACGCCTGTGAGCTTTATACGAATTGGATTCGGCAATCTGGTTTCTTCGGAAAGATTGATTACGGTCGTCGGACCAGATTCTGCACCCGTTCGAAGATTGGTGCAGGATGCCCGCGACAGAGGTGCCCTCATAGACGCATCCTCCGGAAAAAAGTGCAAGTCCGTCCTTGTGATGGACAGTGATCATATTGTGTTATCTGCACTTCCGCTTGAAGAGATTGACGCTCTTCTGCAGAAAACAGCAAGCCAGAATATAGATGTCGGGGGTCATTCATTTGAGTAGAGAGATTACGGAGGCGGAGCAGACCAGAAAAGGGCTGCTGGTTTCGGTCTCGGGACCATCCGGGGTCGGCAAAGGTTCGGTCATTGATAAGGTAAGGGAGCGTCTGCCGGATATTGCACATTCGGTTTCCGTAACGACGCGGCCCATGCGCGACAACGAAATCGAGGGAGTATCGTATTTTTTCCGTTCAGAGAAACAGTTCAAGGTGATGATGGCCGAGGGAGAGATCCTTGAACACGATATTTATCTGAACAATTACTACGGCACACCGCTGACACCGCTGCTGAAGCTTATAAATGAAGGCCGGGATGTTCTGTTTGATCTTACAGTATCAGGAAGCCTTGCTTTGATGGAGAGTTATCCTGATGCAGTTACCATCTTTCTTTTGCCTCCATCCATGACTGAACTCAGGTGCCGGCTGGAAAAACGGGCAACGGAATCTCCCGAGGTCATTGAAAGACGGCTTCTCGAGGCCAGTGTTGAAATACCGAAAGTGGATCTTTTCAATTATGTAGTCATTAATGACGATTTAGATAAAGCGGCAGACCGGATTATTGCGATTATTGAAGCCGAAAAACACAAGTACTCAAGACAAATCGGTATCGAAGAAAGAATATTAGGCCGATAATTAACCCGTTTCGCACATTGCGCAGGCAAAGTGCAGTAGGATAAGAACGCAGGAACCATTTATAAGGAGGCATAACATGCTCGTACAGCCAACACTCGAACAGCTCTTACCCAAAGTTGAAAGCAGATACACTCTTGCCATGCTGGTTGCCAAACGTACCCGTCAGCTTGTTGACGGAGCTCAGCCAATGGTTGATTCCGATTCTCCGAACCTTGTGACTCTTGCCTGTGAAGAAGTTTTCCAGGACAAAGTAGTATGCATGGAAGGAATTTTCACTCCCGTAGTTCCGCTGCGCCCGGAAATCGAAGAAGCACGCCGCGTCGCAAGAGAGCTGGCAGCCAACCAGGCTTCCCTGGATTCTTTTCCTGACCTCATGGATCTGCCTAAAGGCGCAGCAGCAGATGAGGATCTTGTCGACATGGTACTTGTTGACGATGTCATCCTTGAAGAAGAGCTTGCTGATGAAGTTATCGATCTGATCGAGGATTTATCCGAAGATGCTGAAGAAATTGTAATTGCTGATGATATTCTTGGTGAGGATTCTTCCGAGTCTTCAGAGACGGAGGAATAAGATGCCGACAGAGAAATCGATGGAGCGCATTGTTGCGCTTGCTAAAACGCGCGGCTTTGTATATCCCGGGTCCGACATTTACGGTGGACTTGCGAATTCCTGGGATTACGGCCCTCTGGGCGTACAGCTCAAAAACAATGTAAAGGCGGCTTGGTGGAGAAAATTCGTCCAGGAAAACCCTTACAACGTCGGCGTCGACTGTGCGATTCTCATGAACCCTCAGGTATGGGTTGCATCGGGGCATGTCGGTGGATTTTC
>JGI24132J36420_10001394_pt1 | contig 10964 bp, 9 predicted proteins | sample BarGraNGADG00212_3_FD_36420 | JGI IMG/M metagenome (IMG submission 36420) | reverse complement strand
TCTTCAGAAGCTATAATAACTAAATTTTTCGATTGATCTGACAGGGCATGGCTAAGCCTGTTAATAGAGTCATTATCAAAAGTCGACCTGCTATAGAATAATAATTCCTTAAACTTTATGTCCTCATACGGCAGTTTATAGCTCAGCTCCGTAAATATTTTATTTTTAAACCGTTTGACTTCCTCTTCCTCATCAGTGCCTGCGGAATCAGAATGAATGAATACAATATTATTATCGTAGAACTCACTGATTTTTTTTGCAAGGGCATTCTGCGCAATTTCCAGAGAAGAACTTGCCATAAACAATGTCGGGTTGTTTACCAAAGCTGAATTATTAATAAGGCTAACTGGTGATACAACAGGAATACCCAGATCTTTGGCGTATGCTGCAACAATTGAAAGAACATTTGAATATACTGGACCGATAATAAGATCTGCATTCGCCAATTTACCTGACATAAGAAGTCTTGTTATTTCAACAGTATCGTTTCTGATATCGTAAGGGGTAATTGTTATATCCAATCCAAGAGAACGCAGTGTATCCGCAGCAATTAATATCCCATTATACATTTCTATGAAATCGTCGCCCGGATAGATCCAGTCTTCAGCTCTGTGAACTACCTTTAATGTTTTTCTCCCTTTTTCTTTCTTCGAAGAATCAATTTCAGTACGCTCTGAGTTTTCCTTAAGATAAAACGGCAGCAGTACAGCAAGATTCAATGAACCTTTAAGGTCCTTTATCAGTGTATGGCCTGAGGGAATTTCCATTTTTACCAGAGGTTCTTCAGCTATAACTGCAACACTATCAGCTTTTACCGGTTCAAGAGCCTTGTTTTCTGCAATTTGAGCACTGGGAACCCTTACAAAATCGCCAACCTGTGGAAACCTTAAATCCCTGTTTTCCCTTCTTAATACCCTGACTGTAAGTCCGTATTTTTCAGCAATTGAAGAAAGGGATTCGCCTTGCGTTACTTTATGAAATATGTATTTTTTTTCCTGTTCGTTAAATTTCTGCCGCTCTGGCATAAACTCCCTTTTCGGGATAGCTATTTCGGCGCCGACTGACAGTTTATTGATATCAATACCCGGGTTACATGTTATAATCTCATTTTCTGAAACTCCAAAAGATTTTGAAAGTGAATAGACCGTTTCTCCCGGTTTCAGATTATGATAAATAAATTTTGTTTCATCACGCTGCCTGGCAACAGGCTCAGGGATTGGCGAAACCACTTCAGTAACCAACTTCGCAGGTATTCTTAACGACTGTCCCTCATTGACTCCATAAAGTGTCGGAGGATTCTCCCTGGTCAATGCTTCAACAGAAATACCATAAGCTTTTGATATAGAATAAGCTGTTTCACCTTTTTTAACCTGATGGATATAATAAGGAATTCCTGAAATAACTACTTTTTCTTTTGACCTCTCAACCACAACCTGTGAATAAAGAGGGGGAATAAACATTATTAAAATAATTGCAACCAGCAGCGCCTTAATCCAATTTACGATTTTCATTCTTTTTCTTATTAGTCTCTGAAGGATTACAATGATTTTAGATACGCCAGGCAATTTTTTTCAATCCTTTCAGGAACATTTGAAATATCGGCCCGGGTAAACTTTTCACCAGTTATCCTTTCATAAAGTTCTATATATCTTTCAGATACTTCATTTACAAAAACATCCGTCATTTCAGGAATCTTCTGTCCCTCCAGTCCCTGGAATCCGTTTGCCATAAGCCATTCTCTTACGAACTCCTTTGAAAGCTGTTTTTGAGGAAGACCCTTATCAAAGCGTTCCTGATACTCATCTGCATAAAAATAACGGGATGAATCAGGAGTATTTATCTCATCAATCAGATATATCTTGCCATCTTTTTTACCAAATTCATATTTGGTATCTACAAGAATCAGACCATGTTGAGCAGCGATTTCGGATCCTCTTTTGAAAACTTCCAGGGTATATTTCTCTATCTGTGTATATTCTTTTTCNGGAATCANTCCGCTTTTGATTATTTCAGATCGGGAAATATCTTCATCATGCTTCCCTTGCTCTGCTTTGGTAGTNGGGGTGATAATAGGTGTCCNGAACCGCTGATGTTCTTTCATCCCATCCGGGATCTTTATCCCGCATATCTCTCTGGATCCAGATTTATAGGNTCTCCACGAACTTCCTGTCAGATAAGCCCTTACGATCATCTCTACTGGATATGGTTCGCATTTATGTCCAAATGTAACTGTCGGATCAGGAGTGGCAATTTTCCAGTTAGGAACAATATCGCTTGTTGCATCGAGAAATTTTGCAGCTATCTGATTCAGAACCTGACCTTTATAAGGAATCCCCTTCGGAAGGACCACATCAAAGGCTGATATTCTGTCTGAAACGATCATCAGAAGATACTTATCATTAATATTATATACGTCTCTAACTTTTCCATTATAGATGCTCTTCTGTCCCGGGAATTTGTAATTTGAGTTTAAAATTGTCTTTGCCATTTTAATAAATTAAATGAATATCTGGAATCATGCATATGCCCTCATTGATTTTCAAGCGTTTTTGGATATAATATGTATCATTACCGATATNATATTAATAAATTATTTTGCTTTCTGTTCTTCTTTATCGTACGCTCTTACTATCCTNTTTACAAGTTTATGTCGGACAATGTCACTCTCGTCGAATTTGATAATTGATATTCCATCAATATTAGTAAGTATAGACATCGCCTGAANCAGTCCTGAANCAGTTTTTCTGGGAAGATCTATCTGGGTGGTATCACCGGTAATTATAAACTTTGAACTCACTCCCATTCTTGTCAGGAACATTTTAAGCTGACTGATAGTTGCATTCTGAGCTTCATCGAGAATGACAAATGCATTCTCAAGAGTCCTTCCCCTCATAAAAGCAAGCGGTGCTATCTGCACAGTTCCGTCTTCAATCCAGGTCTCCAGTTTTTTAGCAGGTAACATATCATGAAGTGCATCATATAAAGGTTGAAGATATGGATCGAGTTTCTCTTTCATGTCACCGGGAAGGAACCCAAGTCTTTCACCGGCTTCAACTGCCGGTCTTGTAAGTATTATCTTTTTAACCTCCCTGTCTTTTAATGCTCTTACTGCCAAAGCAATAGCTGTATATGTTTTACCGGTGCCTGCAGGCCCTTCAGCAAAGATAAGGTCGTTTGTTTTGTAGTCATTAACAAGCTGTAGCTGGTTTACTGTTCTGGCTCTTACAGGTTTACCGCTCGTACCAAAAACGATAACCTGTTCAAATTCACCATTTGATGCTGATTTCATGTGTTCAGCATCGAAAAAATATTTCTCAATATCCTGTTCGTCGAGCCTGTGAAATTTTTGATAATATTCGAGAAGCTCATTGAATTTCTCGGCAAAAACTGCAATTTCAGCCTCCTCTCCCATGCATTTTATCTCATTGCCCCTGGCAAGTATTTTAATCTTTGGAAAGAAGCTACGGATTTTATCAAGCAGCGAATTATTAGTGCCGAAGAAGACTACAGGATCAATATCCTCAAGAAATATAATTATCTCTGTCATTAAACTTCACAAAAATTATTGATCTTTTTCACCGATTGCCTATCATAATCAGCAAATCGGAAAATAGTTCAAAAATAAAATTATTGAACAGTACAAAGTAAGGTTATTTTTTCCTTAGAAGATTATCTTTGTTATAAGTTTTTTCGTATGCCGGTAATTACATTAACAACAGAATGGACCCCCGATGATATCTATTACGGAATCATTAAAGGAAANCTCAGCAGTCTGAGTCCNGGAACTATCATNATTGATAATGCCGGATCTATTCCTCCATTCAATATTTCACNTGCCTCGTTTATAATAAGAAATACATATAATAATTACCCGAAAGGATCAGTTCATATAATATGTGTTCATTCTGAGGCTCATAAAGACGAGGACCATCTGATTGTACGGGCAAAAGAGCATTTTTTTATCGGAACCGACAACGGGATTTTTAACCTCATCCTGAATTCCGATCCTGATGAAATAATTAAAATTGACAACCATGGAGCTTCAGACGAACTTGAGATTTTTGCTCAGGCTGCAGCAGGGATTATCTCGGGAAAGAAACCATCGGAGCTGGGAATGCCTTTAAAAGCTATAAACGAAAGAGTACCGCTAAGGGCAACTATTGATAAAGATGTAATAATAGGAAGCATCATCTTTATTGATTCATATGGAAATGCGATATCAAATATTACAAGAGAAGTGTTTTACAGAGTGTTTGAAAACAAACAGTTCAGAATACTTATTCAAAGTAATAAGAACTATACCGACCAGATTTCTATTAAATATAATGATGTACCAGTTGGTGAAATGCTTGCAAGATTCAACACACTCGATCTGCTGGAGATTTCTATAAATGGAGCTGATGTGTCTGAATTACTTGGCATTGATATTGGTTCTGCGGTACGTGTCGATCTTGCACATAAAGCTTCTGCACCGAACCGGCTGTTCTAAAATAATTTAAAAAATGAAAGATAAGAGTAAAAGTCTTGAAGAATTCAGCAGACTCCTGGATATAATTGATGAACTCAGGATAAAATGTCCCTGGGACATGAAACAGACAAACGATAGCCTGAGAAAGTTAACAATTGAAGAGACGTATGAGTTAGCTGATGCAATTTCCTCAGGTACTGATGATGGTATCAGAAATGAACTGGGTGATCTGATGCTGCATATTGTTTTCTATGCTAAGATCGGGTCAGAAAAAGGAATCTTCGATATGGCTGATGTTCTTGAAGGAATCAACAATAAACTCATTTACAGGCATCCTCATGTATTTGGTGATGTTAAAGTCACCGGAGCTTCAGAGGTTGAGGAAAACTGGGAACAACTCAAAATAAAAGAGAATAAGGGTTATAAACCGGTCCTTTCAGGAGTGCCTCCATCTCTGCCTGCCATAATAAAAGCCAACAGGATTCAGGAAAAGGTCAGAGGGGTTGGATTTGACTGGGAGAAGCGTGAACAGATCTGGGATAAGGTGCTTGAAGAAATAAATGAGTTAAAAGATGAGATAGAAAATCGAGATACGGAAGCAATCGAATCTGAACTGGGGGATGTATTGTTTTCAATAATTAATGCATCGCGATTATATGGAATAGATCCGGAGGCAGCTCTTGAAAAAACCAACAGGAAGTTTATAAAGAGGTTTAATTATCTTGAAAAAGAGACACTCACAAAAGGCAAATCGCTTCATGATATGAGTCTCGATGAGATGAATGTCATCTGGGAGCAGGCTAAGAAAGAAGATTAATACTCTGCGGCCTATTATGCCTCATCCCCCGGCCCCTTCTCCCGGGGGAGAAGGGGAGAAAGAACATCTGAAAGGTAAAAGTCCCTCCCACCCGGGGAAGGGATTTAGGGAGAGGCTTCCTAAAAAAAAGCCGCATCAATTCTAATGCAGCTTCTCTTATATAAATCGTGATTAACAACTAAAGACTGAAATCAGCCATCTTATCGGGATATAAGTTGTTATCAACTTTCTTTTTAATTTCTTTGAAAGCATTAACCGTATATTCAACATCTGCCAGAGTATGATCAGCAGTCGGGATAAGACGAAGCATAACTACATCTCTTGGAACTACAGGATAAATAACAACCGAGCAGAATATTGCATAATTCTCTCTCAGGTCATAAATCATCTGCGTTGCCTGGTTAACACCGCTCTGCATGAAAACCGGAGTTACAGGAGATTCTGTTTTTCCCAGATCCAGTCCTGCTTCCCTCAATCCTTTCTGTAAAGCCCGGACAATAGTCCAAAGATTTTCCTGAAGTTCAGGATGAGCCTGAATGTATTCCAGTCTTTTAATAGCCCCGATAGTCATTGCCATTGGAAGCGACTTGGCATAGATCTGAGAGCGCAGGTTATATCTTAAATAATTAACTACATCTTTTGTACTTGCCACGAAACCGCCGATACCCGCCATTGATTTCGCAAAGGTTGCAAAGTAAATATCAATATCATTCTGTGCACCAAGATGATTACCCGTACCCCTTCCATTGCTTCCCATTGTTCCAAAGCCATGAGCATCATCAACAAGAAAACGGAACTGATACTTTTTCTTCAGAGCAGCAATTTTGTCAAGTTTACCAAGGTCTCCTGCCATACCGAAAACACCTTCAGTAATTACCAGGATACCTCCTCCGGTCTCATCAACTATCTTCTGAGCCCTTTGTAATTGTTTTTCACAACTCTCAATATCATTATGAGGGAAAACAAATCTCTTGCCCATGTGCAGCCTCAATCCATCCATAATACAGGCATGCGATTCGGAATCATAAACAATTACATCATGACGGTCAACCAGAGCATCAATAATTGAAACCATTCCCTGGTAACCAAAATTTAGCAGATATGCATCTTCTTTTTGTGAAAATTTGGCTGCCATTTGCTCAAATTTCTCATGCATGGTTGTTTGTCCCGACATCATTCTTGCACCCATAGGATAAGCCAACCCGTACTTTGCAGTAGCTTCGGCATCAACTTTTCGTATTTCAGGATTGTTAGCTAGTCCGAGGTAGTTATTAAGACTCCAGGTTAAAACCTCTTTTCCTTTGAATTTCATCTTTGGAGCAATTTCCCCTTCCAGTTTCGGGAAAGCAAAATAGCCATGTCCCATTGTTTGATACTGCCCTATCGAACCCCTGTTGTTCTTAATTCTTTCAAAAATATCCATTGTAATAGCCTTTCGTAAATTTTTTCACAAAAGTAAAGAAAAGCAGAGGAATTAGAGTACCTATTTATACCTAATTTTTGGGCACATGTATAAATGGCGGGGAGCGGAGGGCGGAGAGTGACTCGCTCGCTAGCGCGGATTTGCAATCCGTGCTAATTTGAACTTATTGTAATACATTCTAAATATGACGTATATGTCACGGATTACAAATCCGCGCCAGCAGGATAAACCGGGTATATGACACGGATTACAAATCAGCTCCAGCGTGGCAGCAGGGGGGCACGGATTGCAAATCCGCGCCAGCAGGCTATCAAAGTTTAGCCTTAAGCCTGCCGCCTCATATAATAAAACCATAATAATTTCGTTTTTATGCCATAAATGAATTTTTTTTCCTAATTTTGCGCAACAATTTTTTTTATGAAGTTTAGATTATATATAGTCCTGATAATTTTGATGTTGGCAAGCTCTTGCGGTCAGTATGAGAAGCTACTTAAGAGTACCGATTTCGACCTCAAAAAAGCAAAGGCAAAAGAGTATTACGATGCGGGCCAGTATGTTAAAACAACAGAACTTCTTGCTCAGATCCTACCAAGGTTCAGGGCTACTGAAGAAGCTGAAGAACTAAACTGGATGAATGCCAAGGCCTTTTTCGGAATGAAGGATTACTTCATGGCAGGGAGCTATTTCAAGTCATTCATCAATGATTTCCCGTTTGGGAAACATGCAGAGGAGGCCAACTTCATGGCAGCTATGTGCGATTATAATATTGCCCCCCGTTCAGAGCTTGATCAGGAAAATACAAAAAATGCAATCGAAGGATTTAAAATTTTCACCAACAGATTTCCGGCCAGTCCAAAAGTGGAGGAGGCTAATAAACTGATTAAGGAACTTGAAGAGAAGCTTGTAGATAAATCATATCTGAGTGCAAAACTCTATTACGATATGAAACAATACAAGGCAGCAGTTGTTGCTCTTAATAACAGTCTTAAAGAATATGCCGATACGAAATACAGGGAAGAGATGATGTTTCTTAAACTCAGATCCCTATATTTGTATGCCGATCTCAGCCTGCCTCAAAAACAGAAAGAGAGGTATCAGGAGACGCTTGATGACTACTATTCATTCATGGAAGAGTATCCAAAAAGCACATATTCAAGAGATGTAAATAATATCTTTCTGAAAACAAACAAATATCTTAAAGCAGGAATTCCTGACAGTGGAGTAAAATAATCAATAAATATATGGATTACAGAAAATCAGCCGCACCAGTAACAACTGTTACACGTAATCTGGACCTAATGACACAGGGTACCGGAAATATTTATGAGACAGTAATCGTTGTATCGAGAAGATCAAATCAGATTTCTGTCGAAATGAAACAGGAGCTTAATAAAAAACTCGAAGAGTTTGCTTCTTACAGCGATAACCTCGAAGAGGTTTTTGAGAACCGTGAGCAGATTGAGATTTCGAAATTCTACGAAAGACTTCCAAAACCTACTCTTATTGCATTACAGGAACTTGAAGAAGGTAAAATATTCTACAGAAACCCTGATACTGCTGCCAAACAGAAGTAATATCAAGCCTTACTATGATGAAAGGCAAACACATACTTATCGGAGTTACCGGAGGTATTGCAGCTTATAAAACTGCAACTATCATCCGGTTGCTTATTAAGGAGGGGGCTGAAGTAAAAGTTCTGATGACAGTTCATGCCAAAGAGTTCATCACTCCCCTTACTCTTGCAACATTATCAAAAAATCCTGTGCTCACAGAGTTTTTCGATCCGGGAAATGGTGACTGGAACAGCCATGTTGATCTGGGATTGTGGGCCGATCTNTATCTTATTGCCCCTGCTACTGCAAATTCTCTTGCAAAAATGGCTGCAGGAATTGCTGATAATCTTNTACTTACAACTTATTTATCTATACGTTGCCCTGTTTTTGTTGCCCCTTCTATGGATATGGACATGTTAAAACATCCGGCTACAACTATCAATATAGAGACACTCAAAGCTTTTGGGAACTCTGTATTGGAGCCATCAAGCGGTGAGCTTGCAAGCGGACTTTCAGGCAAAGGACGGATGGCAGAACCGGAAGAAATAGTAAAGGAGATAAAAAACTTCTTTGCAAAAAAAAAAAGCTATAAACCCCTGACAGGGAAACGTGTTCTGATTAATGCAGGACCTACTCGCGAACCTATTGACCCGGTTAGATTTATCAGCAATTATTCATCAGGGAAAATGGGAATCGCGCTGGCCAACGCAGCTGCTGAGTATGGAGCTAAGGTTGAACTTGTACTGGGCCCTGTAAATATTACCCCTCAAAACACATCCATTAAAATAATTAATGTCACAACAGCTGAGTCAATGGCTGCTGAATGTATTTCAAGGTTTCCCGGCTGCGATATAACAATATTATCAGCCGCAGTAGCCGATTTTACTCCTGAAGAGATTAAAGGGAAAAAGATTAAGAAAGATGGCAGCGAATTAGTCTTAAAACTTAAACCAACAACTGATATTGCCGAAACTCTTGGCAGAACAAAAAATCCATCTCAGATTCTTGCTGGCTTCGCTCTTGAAACAGACAATGAAATTGAGAATGCCAAAGGGAAACTGCACAGAAAAAACCTTGATTTGATAGTGCTGAATTCCCTTCAGGAGAGCGGCGCAGGTTTTGGACATGATACAAACAAGATCACAATAATTGACAAGTTCAATAATATTGATAAATTTGAGTTAAAATCCAAAGAAGAAGCTGCAAGGGATATTCTTGATAAAATTGTTTCAATGATTCAATAATTTACATTAAAATTATGAGTCCATTTTCAAAATCAGAAACAAAGAAAATGCCACTAAGGCACCAAGACACTAAGGTTCACAAAGAACTAATAATTAATGACTTATTCTTGGTGCAACTTAGTGTTATTGTAGTTTTTTTGTTTTGTTCGGTTAGTATTAAAGGCCAGGAGTTGAATTGTAATGTTCAGATCTCTGCACAGCGGATTCAGGGATCTAATCGTCAGGTCTTTGAATCGATGCAAAANGANATTTANGAGTTNATGAACAATACGGTNTGGACAAANCATGTNTTCAGTTATGCTGAGNGAATCGANTGNAGTATTCTGATTAACCTTAGCGACCAGATCTCAGCAGATGAATTCAAGGGAACGATACAGGTCCAGTTGAGCCGACCCGTTTTCAACACTACCTATAAATCTACTATACTCAATTTTATCGACAACAACTTTCAGTTCAGATATGTTGAATTTCAACCCCTGGAATTTGATCCCAATACTCATAAATCGAACCTGATTTCTGTACTTTCATACTATACTTATATTATTCTCGGAGTTGATTATGATTCATTCTCGCCTCTTGGAGGAACTGAATTCTTTCAGATAGCTGAAAAAATAGTGACAAATGCTCAAAATGCACCTGAGCCCGGATGGAAACCTTATGATGCTTCCAGAAACAGGAACCGATACTGGCTTGTAAAAAATGTTCTCGACAAAGAGTATGAGGGTGTGAGACAGTTTATTTATGACTATGATATCAACGGCCTCGACAAAATGGAATCGAAGATTTCAGAAGCACGTACAAGCATGGCAGAGAGTCTCAAACTCATACAGGAAGTCTACAGAAAAAAACCTGATCCATTCATGTATTACCTGCAGGTTGTAATGGAATCTAAGTCAGATGAGCTTATTAATATTTTTTCAGAAGCTTTCCCTGAAGAAAAAAGCCGTGTTGTGCAAATACTTACAGAGATCGACCCTGCAAACAAGGCAAAATATGAAAAAATAAATACTGCCCCAGCACAATAATATCTGGCTATGCTAATAAAACTATTCGTTCAGAACTATGCACTTATAAAAGAACTGGATATAGACCTCGAAAGCGGGCTGACTATCATCACAGGAGAAACCGGTGCCGGCAAATCAATTCTGCTGGGTGCTCTTTCCCTTATCCTTGGTACCAGAGCTGATACCACGGTACTTCTTGATAAAAATGAAAAATGTATTGTCGAAGGGACTTTCAGGATTGAGGATTATGATCTGAATGAATTCTATATAGCCAATGAGCTTGATTACGAACATGTTACTACATTAAGAAGGGAAATAAACCCTGCGGGCAAATCACGTGCATTTATCAATGATACACCTGTAACGGTAAATATACTTAAGGAACTTGGTGAAAAGCTGATTGATATTCATTCACAGCATCAGACTCTGATGCTAAACGATAATTCATTTCAGCT
>JGI24132J36420_10001390_pt1 | contig 10977 bp, 10 predicted proteins | sample BarGraNGADG00212_3_FD_36420 | JGI IMG/M metagenome (IMG submission 36420) | reverse complement strand
TTGAGACGCTGCCAGGCCGCCGGGCTGAACGATTGCGCAGCGCTGCTCGGACGCGCGACGAGGTCTGCCTCGCCGACGTAGGAGCCGGCGGCCAGCGACTCGAGCCCCCGCATCGTCTCGCGCAGCCATGCCAGGTTGCGCGCCGCTGCACTCCCGTCGTCCCACACCGCGTAGACCGAGACGTACAGCTTGCCCCTCACCCGAGAACGCTGAGGGCGCCGGGGCGACGATCGGTGGCTCTGCGGAGGTGACGTTCACGAGCGCCTCGAACAGCACCAGCGGCTCCTCGTCGCTCCACAGGCAGTCGGCGGCGAACTGCCGGCTGGCCGGCAGCCGGGCGCCCGTCACCTCGTAGAGTGCCTGCTGCGGCGTCTCGCGCCGCGCCTCACTTTCCAGAAAGCCGCGCCGGCCGACCCCGTCTTCAAGCGGGGCAAGCAGGGCGTCGCAGTCCTCGCGCGAGCCGGCGAAAGCCACAGCCGTCACGACGATGATCGGGCGGCCGGCCTCGATGCCGAGCGCGGCGAGCGAAGCCGGCGCTGAGGCGAAGACCGGCGAGAGCTCGAGGCGTCGGTCGAGCCCGTCGGCCAGGCGTGCGACCCATGTTGCCACGTCGGCCAGTGCCGACAGGGGAAAGGCAAACGAGCTGGTGACCGTGAAGCGGGGCGCCTCGTACAGGCGCGCCTCGAAGTTCGTGGCTGCCGCGAAGAACCCGGGCCCCGCGCCGCGCGCCGCCCACAACAGGCCCGGATGGTGCCGATCGTCGGCGACCAACACGTCGCCCTGAGCGGTGACCACCTCGACGGCGGCGACGCTGTGGCAGGCCGGTCCCCAGGTTCCCGCGTTCCAGCCGAGGCCGCCGGTCAGTAGGTAGCCGCCGAGGCCCACGTCCCGGCAGTGGCCTGCCGGGAATCCGAGGTCGTGACCGGCGAGGGCGCCGGTCAGGTCGCCGTTGGTGAGGCCCGGCCCCACCGTCATGCGCCGCCCGTCGAGGTCGACGCGCAGGTCGTTCAGCCTCGAGAGGTCGAGCAGGAGACTGCCGTCGCGTAGCGCCGCGGCGCACCAGCTATGACCCCCGGAGCGGGTGGCGAGCTGCAGGCCGAGCTCGCGCGCGAGGCGCACCGCCGCGANGGCCTCGTCGATCGTCTGGGCCCGCACGATGACCTCGAGATAGCGCGCGGGCAGTAGGGCGTTCCGGACGAGACGGCGGCGCAGCTCCTCGTAGCCCGCCTCGCCGCGCCGCACGATCCCCTCTCTGAACGTCATCGATGCCATCGACGTGAACCGATCGGCCTCACTGCGAACGGCCGCGCCGCTGAAACTGCATCCCACTCGTCGGGGTGGGTGCCCGTGGGGCCGAAGTGCACAGGGTGTCCGTGGTTAGAAGATACCTGAGGCATAGGGCAGTGTCTCGAGTGACAGATACGAGGGCGCGGCGATGACTCGGGTCTGCGGTGTCATGCCCAGGCCTCCCTTCGTGCGACCTAACAGAGGGTCTACAGACTGTGTAACCCGGAACGCAGGGACTGCCCAGTCCAGTCAGGCTGGATGCGCCTAGCCTAGTCCGTTCGCCCTATCGGGTCCATGATGACTGCGACCACATCACTAGACGTGATAGGAGCGGGCTGATTGGAGCCCGGTTTGGCCAGCTTTCCAGGCTCCGGGTGGTCCTACGGGAGACACGCGGGATGCCTCGTGCTCCTGCGCCGGTGGACCACTCCGCATTCACGAGCCAGACAGCATGGCTCAGTCGCTGACGTCCCCGCGTGGCTCGTCTCATGGACAAACGGTGTCATGAGGACGCCGCCTGGGGATAAGACGGTCACCCACCGGACGGCGAACCAACGGCCTGTCCTCGCCGCCGGAACGTAGTAGGAGGACCATGGGCGACCTTCAACCCTTGCGAACAGCGGGATCCCCCGCACCTACGCCGCTGCAGCAGCCCGAGGACGCCGTCCGTTCCATCGACAGCACGCAGTGCGCTCTGTGCGGCGCCACCCTCACCGCCAGGACCCTGCGCTACCATGTGTTGTCGCCGCACAGAGCGGCCGCGAGGCTCACGTTGTGCCTCACGTGCCGCAAGGTCGCACTCGGCGAGGGGTACTGGCCGGTCGACTGAGCAGCCCGCTCGGCCGGCATCTTCCTGGGCCCAAGCCTCCAAGAAGCCCGGGGCGGTTCGTTTGACCGGTCACCGGGAACGCGTGAGGCGGCTGGCGCTAGTCAGGAAGCCAAGCGCCCGGCGTCAGTTGGGTCGTCCCGCGACTCGCGCCCAGGCAGCCGTTTCATCATGCGCACCAAAGTCCCCTGCGACCGCGACACGAGCTCCAGGCTCTCCATCAACTCACGCATAAGGTAGAGGCCGCGGCCGTGCTCTGCGCTCTCGCCGGCCAGCTTGGCTAGGTCAAAACAGGCCCCTTTGGTGCCCGCACCGGCGTCGCGCACCTCGACACAGACGTAGTCTGCGATGAGGGAGACGACCACTTCTACCTGACAATCTGAGCGTTCGCAGCGTTCGCAGGCAAGCAGAGCGTTGTTGAGGGCCTCCACGGCCGCTAGCACGATCGCCTCGCGCTCGGCTTCTGTCACGTGCCTGGCGGTGAGCAGTCCGCGGAGCTGCTGGCGGAAGGTGACAAGCTGGGCGGAGCTGCTCAGCACAACGCGCAACTCTTGACGCCTGCCTGCTGAGCGGTTGGCCATGTCATATGTCATCGCGTACCCACTTCTGCGAAAGGGAAAGCGGAGTTAATCAGTCTTGTTACAACATCCCCAGACGAGCGGGCGACCAAACGGTGCGTTGGCCTTCGGCAGCAGAGATTGCAGAGCATGTTCTCAACGACCTCATTCCTTCGAGTTCCTCGGTCGGCCGCGCAGTAGTGGCTGTGACTCTCGTGGTGAGTGCGCCCAACCACTGCCGACATCCTGCCGACGACACGCACGCTCACGGCTGCGTACGAGAGAACATGGCGCGGCACCGCCGGCGGCTGCCGCCGGTCTGAGACGCTAGCTGCCCGCGAACACAAGTGCCGCGATCAGCGTCGCTACTTCCTCCTGCATCGCCGGAATGGCGTGTGAGTAGGTGTCCAACGTGATCGAGACGGTGGAGCGTCCGAGGCGCTCGCTGACGACCTTGGGATATACGCCGGCCTGCAGCGNCAGGGTCGCGTGGGTGTGCCTGAGGTCGTGCAGGCGGATCTCGGGTAGCAGGGCCTTTCTCACGGCCTGACGGAAGTAGCGCGAGACGACCTCCGGGTGCAGCGCCTCGCCGCTCTCGCGGGTGAACACCAGCCGTCTCGACCCAGGCCTCGTCCCACCCTCGCTGTCTGCGGGNGTCACGAGGATTGACTCGCTGACCGTCGGCACGCTCGGCGTCTAGCACGTCACGTGGAGAACGGCGTGGACGTCCCTCGCGTCGCTGTCGCACAACAGGCGCAGCGCCTCCTCTGTGGGTAGAGCGACGATCTCGGTGCCGTGCCTCTCGGCTTCCGCCCAGACGGCGGGCATGATCGGCAGCTTGCCGTCCGCGCCGGTCCCGATGATCAGCCTCTTGCCGCTCCAAGGGATCGTCTCCTTCGCGGACAAGGGCGTGTGGCCGAAGCGGTCACGGTAGGACTTTGATGGCTTCTTGATTCGTCGGCTCACCTTGCCCTCGTCGATTACGATGTCGTGGTCGTAGCGCTCGCCCGCTACCTCGATCTCGCCGAACCCGATCCACCGTGCCTGCATGACATCCTCCTCGTTCTGGCCAGACAGCACGCCTTTTCCTCACAGACACGGCAAGCAAGCATATGTTTCATCTGTAATCATTTCGGAGACTATCGTCCCGTCAGAAATCTCTTGAGCGCAAGACCGACGAGGCGCGAGAGGAAGAAAGGTCAACATGAGTGCTTCGAGATATCCGGCACCCGCCGAGCTACGCGACCTCATCATCATGCTGCTGCAGGTGGGCAAGCTCGTCCAGGTCGGACTCTCGGCTGAGCTCGAGTCGGCCATCGGCCTAACGGTCGGCGAGATAGACGTGCTCGCCAATCTCGCGCACGCTCCCGATGGGCGCCTGCGCATGAGTCAGATCAGCGACCGGCTGGTCGTCAATCGTACCGGAGTGACACGCTTGATCGACAGCCTCGCGGAGCGCGGTCTGGTCGAGCGTCAGGCTGCCGAGGGCGACCGCCGCGGCGTCTGCGCCGTCATCACCGAGGCGGGTCGAGACCGGTTCGTGCGGGGTGCACCGATCGTCCTCGAGAGCCTCGACCGGCAAATCGGCGACCGCGTGAGCAGCGACGAAGTCGCTGTCATTCAGGCGGCGTTCGCCAAGATCCTTACCGGGCTCGGGTCCGGAGAGGCCGGTTGCGGCGCCAAGGTCGACGATGCGGCCAAGGCGCTCGCCGCAAAGGCTGGCCCAGGCCCGACTCCGACAGAGACGACTGCCTGAGACATTCCCGGGGGCTCCTGCCCGTTCATCGTCCTCAATGCTGGGAGCAACCTGATGAGCTTACTCGTCCGCTGGTGCTACAGACACCGCGTCATCGTCGTTGTCGCCTGGCTCGCCGTGCTGTTCTCGGTGGTCGGCATCGAGCGCGTGGTGGGCAGCGCCTACTCGACGACGTTCAGCTTGCCCGGAACGGAGTCGTCAAGGGCGCTCAGCCTGCTGCGCTCGGCTCTTCCCAACCAGGCCGGTGACTCCGATACCATCGTTTGGCACGTGCGCAGCGGCTCGGCGGCGGCCCCGGCCGTGCAGGCGCGCATCGAGGCCTTGCTGCGCAAGGCGGTGGCGGCGCCGTCGGTGGCCTCGGTGCGGAGCCCGTACGGCCCGGCCGGCGCCGCTCAGATCAGCCGAGACGGCAAGACGGCCTTTGCCAGCGTCAACTTTGCCCAGCAGGCTCAATCGCTGCCCAAGAAGAATGTTCTGCACGTGATCGACCTGGTCAGGGCGGCCCGCACGTCGACCCTGCAGGTCGAGGTGGGCGGCCAGGCCATCGAACAAGCCAATCAAACGCCGCCCTCCAACAGCGTGGCCATCGGCCTGATCGCTGCGGCGATCATCATTCTGCTCGCCTTCGGCTCGCTCGCCGGCATGGCGCTGCCGCTGGTGACGGCCGTGGTGGCGCTCGGCACGGCGATCTTCGGCATCGGTCTCTTCTCGCATGTCATGAGCGTGGCCAACATAGCCCCCACGCTGGCCGCCCTCATTGGGCTGGGCGTCGGCATCGACTACGCGCTCTTCATCGTCACGAGGCATGGCGACGGACTCAAGGCCGGCATGTCATCCGAAGAGGCAGCAGTGCGAGCGCTCAACACCGCCGGCCGGGCGGTGCTCTTCGCCGGCGGGACCGTGTGCATCGCGCTGCTCGGTCTGCTCGTCCTCCGGTTGAGCTTCTTGGACGGCATGGCCTTCGCCTCGGTGATCGCCGTCGTGTTGACGATGGCCGCGGCCGTGACGCTCCTTCCCGCGCTGCTAGGCTTCATGGGTACTCGCGTGCTCAGCCGCCGCGAGCGGCGACAGCTGGCCGGCAGCGGGCCGCAGGACGGCCACGGGTCCGGCTTCTGGGCCCGGCTGGCCGGCTTCGTCTCGCGGCGGCCCGGCATTCTGGCTCTGAGCGCCGTGGTGCTCATGCTCGTTCTGGCAAGCCCTGTCCTCAACCTGCGGCTCGGTCTCTCGGACGCCGGCAACGATCCCGCAGCCAGCACGACGCGCAAGGCCTACGACCTGCTTGCCAAGGGCTTCGGACCAGGCTCCAACGGTCCGCTGCTGCTCGTCGCTCAGATCGGTTCGCCGGCCGACACCGCCGCCTTGGGGCGGCTTACGCAAAGCCTGCGCACAGAGCCCGGTGTCGCCGCCGTCGTGCCGTTCCCGTCGCGGCTCGGAGCCAAGGTGGCGGTCGTCCAGGTCGTCCCCAGCACGGCGCCCCAGGACGTCAAGACCACCGACCTCATCAAGCACCTGCGCAGCACCGTGATCCCGGCCGCCGAGCAGGGCAGCAGCTTGCGCGTCCTCGTGGGCGGCAGCACGGCGATCTTCGACGACTTCGCCGCCATCATCAGCGCCAAGCTGCCGCTGTTCATCGGCGTCATCGTCGGTCTCGGCTTTCTGTTGCTGCTCATCGCCTTCCGCAGCCTGCTGGTGCCGGCGACGGCCGCCGTCATGAACCTGCTCGCCGCCGGCGCCTCGTTCGGCGTCGTGGTCGCCTTCTTCCAGTGGGGCTGGGGCTCGGATCGCTTCGGGCTGGGCAGGGCCGGGCCGGTGGAGGCCTTCTTGCCGGTGATCATGCTGGCCGTGCTCTTCGGCCTCTCGATGGACTACCAGGTCTTCCTCGTGAGCCGCATGCACGAGGAATGGGTGCACACGCGCGACAGCCGCCACGCCGTCGTGGTCGGGCAGGCCACGACGGGGCGCGTGATCACAGCCGCCGCCGCCATCATGATCAGCGTCTTCGTGGCCTTCGTCTTCGGCGGGGAGCGAGTGATCGCCGAGTTCGGCATCGGGCTGGCCGCCGCTGTGCTGCTTGACGCCTTAGTGCTACGCACGGTGCTGGTGCCGTCGGTCATGCACCTCTTCGGCAAGGCCAACTGGTGGCTGCCGCGCCCGGTCGACCGCCGTATGCCGCACCTCTCGGTGGAGCCGACGGCAGATGCGGAAGAGGCGCGGCCGTGAGGCCGCGCTCGCCGTCGCGCGGTTCTCAAGACATGCAATCGACACGCAAACACGATCTAGCGAAGAGGAGGCAGGGCAATGCGCGCTGTCGTCACAGCAGCATATGGATCACCGGTAGTCGTGCGAGAGCTTCCCGACCCCACGCCGGGGCCCGGCGAGCTGCTCGTGCGCGTGGAGTCGTCGTCGCTGAACGCCTTCGACGTGGCGGTCGCGGCGGGGATGCTCAAAGGGCAGATGGAGCACCGCTTCCCGGTGGTGCTCGGCCGCGACCTCGCCGGTAGGGTCGAGGGGCGCGGGGAGGGGGCCGAGCACTTCGCCGTGGGCGATGCCGTGTTCGGCATCGTGGCCAAGATGGTCCTCGGCGATGGAGGGTTCGCCGAGCTCGTCACCATACCCGAGGCCGCGGGTGTCGCGCACGTCCCCGCGGGTCTCGACCTCAAACGGGCCGGGGCGCTTGGGGTCGCCGGCCTCGCGGCGCTCGCCTCGGTCGAGGTGATCGAGCCGGTGGCCGGCGCGACCGTGCTCATCTCCGGCGCCAGCGGAGGAGTAGGTTCGTTCGCGACCCAGCTGGCCGCGGAGTGGGGCCTGCACGTGATCGCCACGGCGCGGCCCGGCGAGGCCTCGGCCTTCGTGCGCGACATGGGAGCCGCCGATGTCGTCGACTACGCCCAGGACGTGGGGCAGCAGGTGCGCGCCCTTCGCCCGCAGGGAGTCGACGCCGTGCTGCACTTTGCCGGCGACGGCATGGCGCTCGCCGACCTGCTCGTGCCCGGCGGTCGGCTTGCCTCGACGCTCGGCCTGGGCCCGGACCAGTTCGCCGGCCGAGACCTCACCGCTGTCGCCGTGATGGCGCAGCCGACCGAGGAGTCGCTCGAGCGGCTCGCGTCGCTCGTCGCTCAGGGCGCGCTGCGCGTGCCGATCACCCGCACCTACTCACTCAAGGACGCGCCTCGGGCGTTCAGGGAATTCCCCGGCCTGCTGGGCAAGGCGGCGGTGGACGTAGCGACTCACTAGGCCCGTCGGCAGCGGGTAGGCCGCTCTTCCGCGCTCGCCGGCCACGCCGCCTGCAGCGCGGCCGGGCGAGCCGCCTCCGCGCTGCCCCTGAAATCTGGCCGTACGGGCGCCTGACCAAAGGTCGGACGCCCGCTGAGGTCCTCGGTGCCGCTAAGATGTTCCGGTAGCAGAGGGATGTGTCGCTACATCTTGGTGCCACTACGACGGCATACGAGAGAGCATGGCGACGACGCAGCGGTGGGGAGGAGCTACATCGACTGGGTCTCTCAAGACTCGCATTCTCTCGAACTCGAGACTGGGGTAGCTACTTGTCGAGCAGGTGCCGTGTAGCCGCCGCCACCTGCTCAACCGAGATACCAGCGGCCTCCATGAGCTCCGCGGGCCTACCGGAGCCGGGCAAGCCCCGAACTGCCAGATGGGCGAGCTTAAACGACTCGCCCGCCTCGGTAAGTGCCTCCATGACCGCCTCGCCGATGCCGCCCTCTGGGTAATGATCCTCGACGACCACGAGGCGGCCCCCCGTGGCGCGCGCTGAACGGACGAGCGTCTCGGCGTCGATAGGTTTCACCGAGTACAGGTCCGTCACCCGTACCGGGATACCCTCTTTCGCAAGCAGGTCGGCCGCCTCCAGGCAGGTGTGGACCGTGACGCCGGCACCGATCAGTAGCACGCGATCGTCGTCCGAACGGCGCACGACCTTCGAACCGCCGATGGGGAAGCTCTCGTCAGGAGCGTAGATCACTGGGTAAGCGCCACGCGTCGTGCGCAAGTAGACGACACCGGAGAGGTCGGCCATCTCCCTGGTGAGCGCCGCGGCAGACGTCGCGTCGCTCGGATACAGCACAGTGGAGCCATGTACCGCGCGCAGGGCGGCGATGTCCTCGAGTCCCATCTGCGAGGGCCCGTCCTGGCCGATCTCGACACCGGCGTGCGAGCCGCACAGGCCGATGTCCGCCTGCGAGATGGCGGCCATGCGGACGAAGTCGTAGGCCCGCGACATGAAAGCCGCGAACGTCGCGGCGAAGGGTGTGTAGCCGCGCGCGCTCAGGCCCACCGCAGCACCGATCATCTGCCCCTCTGAGATGAACATCTGGAAGAAGCGCTCGGGATAGACCGCCTTGAACGCCTCGGTGAAGGTGGAGTTGCCTACCTCGCCGTCGATGACTACGATCTTGGGCCGTGCTCCCAAGGCCATGAGGGCGTCGCCGAAGGCCTTGCGCGTGGCCACCTTTTCGCCGAGCGCGTAACGCGGCAGCGGGACGGCCACGTCGGGCTCGGCTGCGACCTCGCTGGGTCGCGGCACCCTGGGAGGCGTGGCGACGTGCAGGCTGCGCTCTCCGCCGAGCGCGCGTACGGCCTTCTTCGCCATCTCCGGCGGCAGGGGCTTGCCGTGCCAGCCGTTCTTGTTCTCGATTTCGGGCACGCCTTTGCCCTTGATCGTCTTGGCAAGGATCACCGTCGGGCGGTCGGCCTGCTGCGCCTTCGAGTACGCCTCGTCGATCTGCTCCAAGTCGTGGCCGTCGATGGGCAGCGCGCGGCAGCCGAAGGCTTCGACGCGCTGCCTGTAGGCCTCGAGGTCCCACTCGAGTTCGGTGGGTCCTTGTTGCCCCAGTCGGTTGACGTCGACAATCACCGTCAGGTTGCTCAGACCGTAGTGCGCGGCTTTGTCCAAGGCCTCCCAGATNGAACCCTCGGCCATCTCGCTGTCGCCGCACAGCACCCAGACGCGGTAGTCGAGCTTGTCGAGGTACTTGCCGGCCAGCGCCATGCCGNCCCCCGCAGGCAGTCCCTGACCGAGCGAGCCGGTGGCGACGTCGACCCAGGGCAGGAGCGGAGTGGGATGGCCCTGCAGGCGCGATCCCGTGTGTCGATAGGTTCCGANCANCTCCTCGTCGCTGACGACGCCGACCGATTTGAAGAGGGAGTAGAGCAGGGGTGAGGCATGACCCTTCGAGAAGATGAGGCGGTCGTTGTTGGCCAGTTTGGGATCATCCCAGTCGTAGCGCAGGTGCCAGGCGAAGAGGGTGGCCATTAGGTCGGCAGCCGACAGGCTCGAGGTCGGATGCCCTGAGCCGGCCGCCGTTGTGCACCGTATGCTGTCAGCGCGCAGCTGCTGGGCGAGCTCGTGTACAACTGCCTGACTTGGACGAGACTCCTTTTCACGGGGTAGAGCACTCATGGCGCGCCTCCTTGTATCCGATGCAGTGATCCGAGTGTGCTGGGTTCTTGCGCCGGGCGCATGCTCCGGCGATGAGGAACGCGATGTTGGGCCGCGTGCTCACGGCCGGGTGTCCGGCGAGCGCGCGGGTCACATGCCACGGGCCATCAGGGTGGAGTTCAACTCCAGTGCATCAGGGAGAGGTCGACGTGGTCCAGCTCAAGGTGGTGCCGGCTGGCGTCGAGGGCCTCTTCGTCTTCCGATACCCGGGTCGCCGTTCCACACCTCAGTCCCGGCATGAGCCTGCCTCACCCCCAGACTCAAGCGCGGAATCTTCACACCGTTCTTCAGCACAGCGGTCGACCCGATATCCATGCAGGATGCATTCCCGCTCCCGCGCTCCCCAATCCACGTACGCTGCCAGCAAGCCTGGCCCATCCTTGACGACCATGCGTAGGGATGGGTGAGCGAGGAAACCATGTTCGCGCAGGCGAGAATAGTCTGTGAGAAGACCCAACGGCAGGCTCGCCCTCCGGTCGAGACCGAGCATAGCCGCATTCCCCTCGCCGGTGACGGACCAGGCGGCCCGTAGGTAGGAGTCGGCCGTCGACGGGTAGGAAGCCGACCGTGAAGGCTCACGTGACGGGTGGTGGCGGGCTACTTCGTACTTGACGTCGCCGGTGACGAGCACGTCGGCGACCTGGGCTACGCCGCAGGCGATGGTCTTGGTGCAGCGATCGTGCCCACGCTGCTGGTGCGCGAGGGCGACGTCGGGGCGTTCGCGCGTTCCGATGCTGTCGCTGCCAGGCTTCGTGCCTTCGGTGTCGAGCCGGTCCGAGGTGACGTGGCCGACTCCACCGTTCTGCATGACGGAGCTTCACGAGTACCCAGTCAGCTACTTCGCGCCCAGCCCAACGGCATGTATCAGGAAACGAGCGGATAGTATCCATGCATCGACAACCTGCGAACCGTGAAACAAGCCGACTCCTGGAGTTCCACGGGGGCACGTGGTCGATGAGGAGGGGCCAATCCCCCCGTTGTGATCGGCAACGCTGAAGGAGCGAGCACATGCCACAGGTAGCAGACATCGAGCAGAACATGAAGCGTTGCATCTGCGGGACATGCCCGTCATTCCCAGGTGACAAAGGCTTCTACTGCG
>JGI24132J36420_10001386_pt1 | contig 11009 bp, 13 predicted proteins | sample BarGraNGADG00212_3_FD_36420 | JGI IMG/M metagenome (IMG submission 36420) | reverse complement strand
ACGGACTGCTCGGAGACCTTCGACCGCCGCGCAGCCTCCGCGACGGACATCTCACCGGCCAGGATCGAGAGCACGACCCGGACCTTCTCCTCCGCCGGGAACACCGGTGGTCTCGCCATGATGATCAGACTCCTTCAGCAGGTCAGGCCCACAAGCAACGGGCCCTGCCACTAAGTCTGACGCGGGACATGCTCCGCCCACCCGCTGGTTCTGGAGGCTGCGGTCCTGCAGGCCTGGGACACGGGAGGGTATGTCCTGGTCGAGGCGACGTCGAACCAGGTTGACCAGACCGGTGGTTACACCGGCATGCGCCCCAGCGACTTCCGAGAGCTCGTGCACGGCATCGCCGGTCGGTGTGGGCTGCCTCTCGATCGGGTCGTGCTCGGCGGCGACCACCTGGGGCCCAACGGTGGCGGAACCTGCCGGCAGAGCAGGCGATGCAGCACGCCGAAGTCCTGGTGGCGGCATACGTCGAAGCCGGTTTCTCCAAGGTTCACCTGGACTGCAGCTTTAGCTGCGCTGACGATCCGACGCCCATCACTGACGACCTGGCCGCGGACCGAGCTGCCCGGTTGATGCGGGTCGCGGAGGACACCGCCACTTCGCACGGCTTGGTCAGCGAGCTCCGCTACGTCATCGGCACCGAGGTCCCCGTGCCCGGTGGCGCCAACGAGAGACGCTCGAGGAGCTCCAGCCGACCACTCCCCACGCCGCGCGGGCCACCCTTCGGCGCCACCATCAGGCGGTCGCCGAGCACGGCCTCGACGACGTCTGGCCACGCATCATGGCCCTGGTGGTGCAGCCGGGTGTGGAGTTCGACCACCTGCGCGTCGTCGACTACCAGCGCGAGCGAACGACGGAGCTGCGGCAGGTCCTTGACGACGAGCCGGACATGGTCTTCGAGGCTCACTCGACCGACTACCAGACCGTCGAGGCGCTCACCGCTCTGGTCGAGGACCACTGGGCCGTCCTCAAGGTGGGCCCTGGTCTCACCTTTGCGCTGCGTGAGGCGCTGTTCGCCCTGGCAGCCATCGAGCAGGAGCTCATCGCCTACGCCGATCGGTCGCACCTTGCGGAGGTTGTGAAGCGCCGGATGCTCGCTGAGCCCAGCTACTGGGAGGGCTACTACCCCGGCAGTGCCGACGAGCAGCGCCTCGCCCGCCGGTACAGCTACAGCGACCGGCTGCGCTACTACTGGCCGGACCAGGAGGTGCATTCGGCCCAGGACCGACTCCTGACGAACCTCGCTGCGGTCGAGCTTCCGCTCCCCCTGATCAGTGCGCACCTGCCGGGCCAGTACGCCCGCATCCGCCGTGGCGAGCTCGCTGCGCAGCCTCACGACCTCGTCATCGACCACGTCCGTGACGTGCTCCGGGCCTACGCGAGCGCCTGCGACCCGACGAACTGAGGGCGCGGTCTCAGTGACTTGCCGCACGCCGACGCTGCCCGGGGCGCGTGAGGGGTAGCGTTACCGGATGTGACCGCAATACCCCATATTTCAATCACGTTCAATCATGAACGCTCTTACATTTGGAGGAACCAATGGCTCGGACAATGACCGCATTGATCGCGGGGGCTGGCGCTACGGCGTTGGCGCTTTCCGCTTGCGGCGGGGGTAGTGGCAGCGGCACGGCCACTGGTGGATCTGGTGACGGCGCGAAGAAGGTCACCTCGATCAAGCTGGTGGCCGCTTCGGGACACTGACCCGGATCATGCTGCCGCTGTCGCTGCCCGGCGTCGTGACTGCCGTGGTCTTCACCTTCATCGCCGCCTGGAACGAGTACGTCGTCGCCTTGACCCTGATGCTGGACGACGCCAAGAAACCGCTCACCGTCGGCATCACCTCCTACGTCACTGGCTACGAGCAGCACTGGGACCAGCTGTTCGCCGCCTCCATCATCGCGATCATCCCCGTCGTCATCCTCTTCGCCTTCATCGAGAAGCACCTTGTCGGCGGCCTGACCGCCGGCTCCATCAAGTAGCCGCCACAGGGCCCTCCCGGGCTGCCAGCTGATGAGGAGACCACCGTCATGACGGATACACAGATGTACAACACGCACACCGGTGCGCACATGGAGGCCGAGCTCGCCTCGCAACCCGACATGTGGGAGCGGGCGGTGGGGCTGACAGCCGAGCGGGCCGTCCTCCCCACCTCCGGCGAGCACATCGCTGTCGTCGGCTGCGGTACGAGTTGGTTTATGGCGCAGTCGTACGCGGCGCTGCGCGAGTCAGCAGGTCACGGCATCACGGATGCGTTTGCGGCGTCCGAGGCGTTCGTGGATCGCGGCTATGACGCCATCGTGGCGATCACGCGCTCGGGCACGACGACCGAGGTGCTGGAGCTCCTGGATGGCGTCCGAGGCCGCATCCGAACGGTGGGCATCGTTGGGGACCCGAACACGCCACTGGTCGATCTGGTCGACGACGCCGTGTTGCTTTCATTTGCCGACGAGGAGTCGGTTGTGCAGACGCGTTTCGCCACGACCGCGCTCGCGTTCCTTCGTGCGTCGCTCGGCGAGGACCTCAGGGGCGTCATCGCGGCTGGACGGCAGGCCGTGGCAGTCGAGCTGGCCGAGGAGCTCCTCACAGCCGAGCAGTACTCGTTCCTGGGCTCGGGCTGGACGGTTGGCCTGGCCCACGAGGCCGCGCTCAAGATGCGTGAGGCCTCGCAGTCGTGGGCCGAGTCGTACCCGGCCATGGAGTACCGTCATGGTCCGATTGCGATCGCGGCGCCCGGGCGGGTCACGTGGGTGTTCGGCAAGCCGCCGGAGGGCCTCTTGGCCGACATCGCTGCGACGGGCGCGTACTTCGAAAACCGCCCCGTTGACGCCATGGCCGACCTGGTCAGGGCGCAGCGGGTGGCCCTCGAGCGCGCCCGCCGCGCCGGGCTCGACCCCGACCGGCCGCGCAACCTGACCCGTTCCGTGATCCTCGACTCGTGAGCTCGTGAGCTCGTCCGCCGCGGGGCACCGGTCGCCGCCGCTCGGCGCCGGTAGTGCCGTGCTCGCCTTCGATGTGGGCGGCACGGACATGAAGGCCGCCCTGGTGGATGACGCCGGCAGCATCCGCGACATCCTGCGGGTTCCAACGCCGATCGATGGCGAGAGGACCGCTGACGCTGTGGTCGCCCGGATCGGCGAGCTCGCGCGAGAGCTTCTGAGGAGCCACCCGGACGTCCACCCGCTGGCGGCTGGACTGCTCGTGCCCGGTCACGTCGACGAAGAGAGCGGCATCGGCGTCTTCTCGGAGAACTTGGGCTGGAGCAGCTACCCTTTCCGCGACCGGGCTGAGGCCACGCTCGGAGTGCCCGTGTTGTTCAGTCACGATGTGCGGGGGGCGGGAGAGGCCGAGCACCGCCTGGGTGCCGCGGCGCCGTTCCGGGACGTCGTGGTCATGGTGATCGGCACGGGCATATCGGGCGCGATCTTCATCCAGGGAACGCTCTATACCGGTGGCGGCCTGGCCGGCGAGATGGGGCACTCCAAGGTCGCGGACGGTCCGCAGTGCGTATGCGGCGGCCGTGGTTGCCTCGAGGCCGTTGCCTCGGCCGGCGCCATCGCCAGGCGCTACACGGAGGCGACGGGGCAGGTCGTCTCCGGTGCGAAGGACGTTCTGGACCGGGCGGCTCTTGGCGACGTACGCGCCAGCGAAATCTGGGAGAGCGCCCTGGATGCACTCGCGCTCGACCTCTCGCACACTGTCGCTCTGCTTGCGCCCGAGGCGATCGTGATCGGCGGTGGGCTGTCCGAGGCCGGTGCGGCCCTCTTCGAGCCGCTCGCGCGTCGCCTGGACGCGATACTCACCTTCCATCGCCGCCCAAAGCTGCTGTGCGCGAGCATCGGTGAGAACGCGGGCGTGATCGGCGCCGCGCTTCGTGCCCGCGACCTGGTCGACGAGAAGACGCCAGCCCCATGATCCTGAGTGCCTCAGGCGATGACGGTCTGGACGCCGAGGGCCCGCAGCGCGTCGAGCTCGGGCTCGGGGGCCGTCTGGTCGGTGACCAGGACGTCGATCGCCGAGCTCTCACAGATGCGGGCGAACGACCTCTTGCCCACCTTGTCCCCGGTCGTCACGACGATGACGCGGTCGGCACGACGGACCATGAGCGAGTTGATGCCCGCCTCACCGTCGTGATCGCAGCTGGCACCGTCCGTGGAGGAAAGGGCGTCCACCCCGAGGATCAGCGTGTCCAGCCAGAGCTGTTCCAAGACCATCGCCGCCAGCGGACCCGACTGTTCGTAGGACTCGGGACGCGCAACGCCCCCGAGGCTGACGCACCGGATGAACGGTCGTAGGACCATCTCGCTGGCGATGTTGAGCGCGTTGCTCACCACCGTGATCGCGGGGCGATCGGAGGACCTGGCCAGATCAGCTCGGGCGGCCAGCTGGCGCGCGGTGGCACTGGTGGTCGTCCCGCCGTTGAAGCCGACCACCGTCCCGAGATCGACCAGGAGCGCTGCGGCGCCCGCGATGCGCCGCTTGTTGTCGTCGGCCAACGCGCTCTTGTAACGCGCCGGCAGCTCATAGGCGATGGAGGTCGCGACGACGCCACCATGGGTGCGGGTGACCAGCTGTTTGGCGGCGAGCTCGGCAAAGTCCCGACGCACAGTGGCCGCCGAGACGTCCAGCTCGGCGCAGACCTGGGACACCGACAGGCGCCCGTGCTCGGCCAACAGACCCAGCAGGGCACTCCAGCGCTGCCCTCGATCCTTGGAATCCGTGGGGTCTTGGGATACGCTCACGTGCGGGGCTCCTCTTTCCTGTCACGCCGGGCTCACTGACCGTGTGGGCTCATGTGGTCCCCGATCCACGCAGACTACGTCTCGAACCGATCAGCATGCCCACGACTGGCGGCCCGGGACATGGACCCGATGGCCGAGCTCGTGCACGTGCACCGCCTGAGTGTGTGGCCAAGGCACGGCAGGCCGCCGACGACCCCGACGACCCCCGACAGCTCTACGGAGTCCATCATTCTCACGTGAGCACCAACCCAGGCATCCTGCTGACAGGTCGCCTCGTCACACCGCTAGCCATCATCAACGACGGCGCCGTGGTGGTCGACGGCGACCGGATCGCCTTTGCGGGCAGGGCTTCCGAGCTTCCGCAGCAGTGGAAGAATGTGCAGCCGCCTGCCGGCTGGACCGGACAACACACGTTGTTGCCCGGGCTGGTCGACGTGCACTGCCACGGCGGCGCCGGTGGCGAGTTCGGCCCGGACGCAGCGTCCGCCGCGGTGGCCGCCGAGCATCATCACCGGGGCGGCACCACCTCACTGGTGGGCAGCCTGGTCTCCAACACCCACGACGCCCTGATCGGCGGGGTGGTGACCTGCGCCGCCCAGGTCGCCGAGGGCGACCTGGCCGGCATACATCTGGAGGGACCGTTCCTGTCGATGGAGCGCCGCGGTGCCCAGAACCCGGGCGCGCTCCGGGACGTCGACGCCGGCCTGGTGGAGGCGTTGGCTGAGGCAGCCGCGGGCGCGGGCGCACCCGGGGCGATCGCCCAGATGACCTTCGCGCCCGAACGTCCCGGCGCGGCGGACCTTCCGGTGCTGCTGGGCTCCCACGCCATCCTGGGCGCCATCGGCCATACCGACTGTGATGCCCAGACCGCCTGGGCCGCGCTGCGCTGCGCCCTGGACGCGGCGCCCCGGGGTGGACGGCCGCTGGTCACCCACGTCTTCAACGGCATGCCGCCCCTGCACCACCGCGCGCCGGGTCCGGTCAGCGCCTGCCTGGCCGCCGCCGGCCGTGGCGAGGCGGTCCTGGAGGTGATCGGTGACGGTGTTCATCTGGCCCCCGCCACCGTGGCGATGCTCTTCGACATCGTTGGCGCCCAAGGGATTGCCCTGATCACCGACTCGATGGCGGCCAGCGGGATGCCCGACGGCACCTACACCCTCGGCGGCCAGGACGTCATCGTCTCCGGGGGCACCGCCCGGCTCGCCGAGGGCGGTTCGATCGCCGGCGGGGTGGCCACCATGCTCGACGTCGTCCGCTGGTGCGTTCAGTCCGCGGGCATCCCGTTGCTCGACGCCGTCACCGCCGCGTCATACACACCCAGCCAGACCCTCGCGCTGGCCGGGATCGGCGGGCTGCAGCCCGGCAATGTGGCCGACGTCGTGGTCGTCGACGACGAGCTGTCACTTCATGGTGTGCTCCGCCGGGGTGTTTGGCTCACCATCAACCCGTGACCTCAGCACGTGATCTCAGACCGTGGCCCGATGGGCGAGTGGCTCAGTCATCGACTCGAAGGCCGAGATCTGAACACTCAGGTCGAGACGGTTTAGGTGACTTGGCGTCGATAGACTTATTCGTATTCTGACTGAATCAGCCTGATTCCCGTCGGATTCAATCACCTTGAGGAGTAGTGCGTGCCGACGATCATGGCCCAGGAGATCGCCGAGCAACCGGCCGCGATTGCGGCAACCCTTGAGGTGCTGCGTCCCCTGCGGGCACGGATCGCGCAGCTCGCCCAGAACCGTCAACAGATCCTGTTCGTGGCACGCGGCTCATCGGACAACGCCGCCATCTACGGCCGCTACCTGCTCGAGGTGCACGCGGGACGGATCGCCTCCCTGGCGGCGCCGAGCGTGGCCACGCACTACCGGCGTGAGCTCGACCTGACCCGTGCCCTGGTCGTGGCCATCTCCCAGTCCGGCCAGACCCAGGAGATCGTCCAGACCCAGGACTGGGCACGGCGCTGCGGAGCGGCCACGATCGCGGTCACCAACGTGGCGGGCAGCCCGCTGGCTCAGGCCGCTGATCTGGCAATGGTCACCCAGGCCGGTCCTGAGCGGGCGGTCCCGGCGACCAAGACGTTCACCACCCAGCTCACCGCAGTGGCGGTGCTGGCCACGGCGCTCGCCGCCGATCCGCGCGCGCTGGACGCCGACCTTGACCGGGTGCCGGCCCAGATCGAGAAGCTGCTCGCGGCGCGTGCGGGTGTTGACGCCGCGGTCACCCTGCTCGCTCGCACCAACGAGGTGCTCGTCAGCGGACGCGGACTTGCGTATGCCGCGGCTGTCGAGACCGCGCTGAAGCTGGAGGAGACCTGCCTGCGCCCGGTCCGCGGGCTGTCCTATGCGGACCTCAAGCACGGCCCGATCGCGATCGTCGACCCGCAGCTGGTCTCGATCGTCGTGGCCGGACAGGACGGGCCCATGCTCGAGGGGCTCACCGAGCTGCTCGGTGACCTTCGCACGCGTGGGGCCCTCACCGTGGGGATCGGTGGTGACAGCAGGTTCGCCGCCGCAGCCGACGTGGCCGTCGCCGGGCCGGACCTGCCCGAGACGGTCGCGCCCATCGCCCTGGTGGTGGCTGGCCAGCTGCTCGCCGAGGGCCTCGCCCTGGCCCTCGGCCTGAACCCCGACGCCCCGCGCGGGCTGAACAAGGTGACCCAGACCGACGCGTGAGACCTCGCCGCCGGCTGCGACCCAACTACGCTGACCTCATAAACGCAGCGGACCTTCGGCCAACATGCCACGCCGCGGCCCGACCAGGACAGCGTGTGGGTTCTCGTCGTGGCGGCACAGGCGGACGACCGTGACTCGGGGCGGGCCGGGACCACCGCCGGTTGGATCGTCGCCGACCCGAGCGTCACGATCCTGTTGATGCACGCGCGGCGAGCAGGGCGGCGGCGGCGTCATCGCCCCGGTGAAGCCTGCCGGTGTCCGCTGGGTGGGGACGACGGCGACGCGGGGCGGGGGCGCGGGCAGGACGGCCACCTGTGTCGCCGGGTCCGGCGCCGTCCGTTCGGTCCAGTCGGCGCCGTCGAACCAGCGGAGAGCACCCTGCGTGTGGCCGTCGTGGTACCAGCCTGCGGGTGGGTACTGCAGCGTGCTCATGCCTCTGTGATCGACCGACGGCGCCGCGAACTTGAAGCCGACTCGGGTGAGGGGGGACGTCGTGACGTCACCGTGGAGCCTGTCGACCGAGGCGCTCCGGGGCATAGCAGGGCGCTTCCGGACACAGCGGTTCGCAGTCGGGCGAAGCCGGGCGGACCCGGGCGGAGCGCACCGCGCCGACGGGCGGAACGCACCGCGCCGTCAGATCGTCAGGAGGTGGCGAACGCGGCCACGGCGAGCGCGACGGCCCGGTCGAACAGCAGCTCGCGCTCGTCCGCGGGCAGCGATGCGTCCCGGAACAGGAGGTCAGAGATCGTGCAGATCGCGAGAGCCTCGCCGCCCTCCGCATCGGCGACGGCGTACAGACCCGCGGCCTCCATCTCGACGGCGAGGGTGCCGTGCTTCACGAGCAGTGCGGTGGTCTCCGGGCGGTCGGCGTAGAAGACGTCGCTGGAGAGCACCGCGCCCACGTGCACACCGTCGGGTGCGACGCCCGGCCGCAGACCGGCCGCCTGTGCCGCGGCGGAGGCGAGCGCAAAGCTCGGGGCATGGCTGTAGTGGATCCCGGGGATGCGGTTCGCGCTCGTCGCCGAGTCCGTGTGCGCGGAACTGGCGATCACCACGTCGCCGACGTTCAGGTGCGTCGCCATCCCGCCGGCCGTGCCGATCCGGATGATCCGCTTGACACCGTAGAACCGGAACAGCTCGGTCGCGTAGATCGAGATGGACGGGATGCCCATCCCGGAGGCGAGCACCGAGACGGGCCTGCCGTCGACGGTCCCGGTGAACCCGAGGATGCCGCGGACCTGGGTGACCAGGCGGACGTCGTCGAGGACGGTCTCGGCGATGTGACGGGCGCGACGCGGGTCGCCGGGCATGAGGACGTCCGGGGCGAAGTCACCCGGATCGGCGCTGATGTGCGGGGTAGCCATGCGCCGACCCTAGCCCCCGGCGAGGCGGGGTCGACGGGCCTCATGTCACGGTCGGCGGGTGGTCTTCCGCCTGGGGCGGTTCGACCGGGGGGTCGCTGCTGTTGCGCTGCGCGATGGCCCGGCCTCCCAGTGCGACGGGCGGGTGAGGTGCGCGGGCAGACCGGTGGACGCGTCTCCGGTCGCGGCGTTGAGCTGGGCCTGGGTGACGAACAGTGCGCCGTCGAGGGTGGCGCCTCTCAGGTCCGCTCCGCGAAGGTCCGCGCCGATCAGGTCGGCGCCGCGCAGGTCGGCATCGCGCAGGTTCGCGCCGATCAGGTACGCACCCCGCAGGACCGCACCGCGGAGGTCGGCCCCCGCGAGCTTCGCCCCGACGAGGTCCGCCCCGCGACGGTCCGGCCCGCGGGTTCCGGTCGCGGCACGCGTCAGCTCGCTCGCGCGCGCGAGCAGGGCGTTCGCCCCGGTGCGGACGGCATCCACGTCGACCGCCACCAGTGCGCCAGGGGTGAGGCGCGTCAGGGCGTCGACGTCCTCGTACACCCGCGCAAGATCGGTGTGGATCGGGCGCGCCGGTTCGAGGTCGAGCGCCTCCGCGAGGTACCAGAGGAGCTCGTGCAGGTTCCGCATGACGGGGAAGACCGCGAACATCTGCGTCGCCGTCGCGCGATCCTGGCGCCAGTCGCGGCCGCGGAAGGTGACCTGCGAGACCTTCTGACCGGCACCGAAGCAGTCGTACACCGTGCAGCCCGGGAAACCGTCAGCGCGCAGCCGCTCGTGGATGCCGCACCGGAAGTCGGTCTGGAGGTTCGGGCAGGGCGTGCCGGGCTTCTTGTCGATCCCGAAGTCCGCCGATTCCGCGAACGCCGGCACCACGCAGCACAGGCCGAAGCAGCTCGCACAGTCGGCCTGGAGGGTCGTGCGGTGGGACGGGGCCGGGACGTGGTCAGGCTCTGGGCTCATCACGCGTCGTCGGGTCCCGGCGTCGTCGGAGCAGCGGCCGCAGATTGGTCGGCAGGCCGCCGGTCCCACCAGCGGAACACCCACACCGACACGACCGGGGCGAGCAGGACCAGGGAGATGAACCGGTCAGCGAGGACTCCACGGTTCACCAGCCACCCGATGACCACCCCGATCACCACGCCGGTGCCCAAGGTGGCCATCGCGGCCCAGCCGACGACGGTCGCGCGCTGCCCCGGTGGGAACAGCCGGTGCGAGGCCCAGCCGGCGAGCGTGGCCCACGCGAGGAAGTCGATGATGACCCCCACCAGGGTTCCCACGAGCACCCCGACCAGGTTCGACCAGCCGTCCGACGGGCCCGCCGAGCTGATGATCGACCAGGCGGCAAGCCACCCCACGAGGAAGCCGATCACGATCCCGCCGGTGATGGCCAGGGCTCGGAGATGGCCGAGCACGCAAAGCTCCGGATCGACACCGGGCTGGAGATCTACTTCTGCGACCCGCGAAGCCCCTGGCAACGCGGCACGAACGAGAACACCAACGGGCTGCTGCGCCAGTACTTCCCCAAGGGCACCAACCTGAGCAGGCACACCGCCGACGACCTCGACGCGATCGCTGCGACCCTCAACGCCAGGCCCCGCAAGACCCTCGGCTTCCGGACCCCAGCCGAGGCCCTGGACGAACACCTACTATTGCTCCAAGAACACGGTGTTGCGACGACCCCTTGAACCTGGGCAGTACGCCTCGAAGCAGATCACCGTGTTCGCGGCCGCGAACGGCCTGACCCGATCCATGGGATACACCGGGGTCTGCTGGGACAACGCGATGGCAGAGTCGTTCTTCGCGACTCTTAAGACCGAGTTCTACTACCGCCGGGTCTGGCCCACCAAGGCACGGGCGCAGCGGGACGTCGGAGCCTGGATCGAGGGCCGCTACAATCGCAGACGCCGGCACGCCTCCATCGGCCAGGTCACACCCGTGGACTTCGAACGGCGATGCTCCGAATCGACCGCGGAACGTCAACAAGCCGCATAACCCCGTGTCCACCAAACGGGGTCAAGGCCAGTCCGCCAAGCCCTCACCGGTAGCGGCGACATCGACCCCCGCGAAGGCACGTTGACGCTGCGACTGGATCCCCTACCCACCGCGCGCGCCACCGCCGCCATCGCGGAACTCTGTGAGCACCTCACCGCCACCCAAACCCGCTACCCCGGCACCGATCTCGTCCTGCGCTACAAGGTCAAAACTCGCCCCTGACCGCACAAGAACTCTGACGC
>JGI24132J36420_10001380_pt1 | contig 11024 bp, 9 predicted proteins | sample BarGraNGADG00212_3_FD_36420 | JGI IMG/M metagenome (IMG submission 36420) | reverse complement strand
GACGGCTGGAACTTCCCGATCTTGTTGCCCGCCGACTCGGTGAACCAGATGTTATTCGAGCTGTCCACGGCAATGCCGGCCGGCTTACTGTCGGCAGTTGGTATATTGTCTTGGCCGGGGGCACCTTGCGGGGGCACCTTGCCGATCTTGTTGCCGGCGAACTCCGTGAACCAGACCTTGTTGCTTGAGTCGACCGCGATACCCCAGGGCTGGCTGTCGCTGGTACTGACTGCATACTCCTGGATTACGCCGTTCTGGTTGATCTTGCCGATCCTGTTGCCGGCGAACTCCGTGAACCAGAGGTTTCCAGAGGCGTCTGACACCAGGTTGGCCGGCTGGCTGTTGGCCGTCGGCACGCTCCACTCGGTGATGGCTACCTGGGCTCCGGCGCTGGCAGCCATGATTGCGGCCACGGCCGCGATCGCGAGCAGTCCCAGCAGGTAGCGGCCACTCCGGTTGCGTAGTGTGTGCCTCATGGTTTGATCTCCTTCCCTGGGTGTCGAACCAGGCTATCTGTCGGTGCACCCGCCTGCCACAACGCGGCAGACGGGCGATCGACAGCGTCTGGAAGCATGTTTAGCGTGAACTGTTGAACGACGGGGAGCATCTGGGACAACCCCTTGCCCTTCACGACCCTTTCCAGAAGTGACGGCACGGTTGGCTCAGTCGGCCTCCGCACGCTCCAGTTCCGTGACCACTTCGTCCGGTACCATCAGGATGTCTTTGACGTAGTGGATACCTTTTGCGGCGGGCAGACTCCTCCTTCCTCCAAAGAGGTCCGATAGAGCCCCCTTCCCTAGCTCATAGCCCGTGATATTCAGGTTCGTGTCGAGTTCCACGTCCTCGATATGCCCCAAGAGGTTGCCGCCGTGGCTTAAGGCCCTCGTCCCCAGCAGTTTGCTCAGGTCGACGGTCCCCTCCACCTCGGTCAACTCCTCCTCCGTAACGGACCTGGGATCCTCGATGGTGACGGCATCGCGGCCAACCCTCACCTCAAGAGCCGAGACGGTCTTCACTACCCCCTCGGGGATCAATTTGATCCGGACGGCCACCACATGCTGCGCATCGGGGTTGAGCACCAAGTCCTGGACCTCGCCCAGCTTCTCAGCGCCGGCTATGCTGACCACCGACATTCCCCGCAACTGTGTTGCTTTCATCACCAGACTCCCACCTTCACTACTTGACAACCTCTCTTTCCTCTGGCAGCGAGGACAGCGATCACAGCCGCCGGCTTGCTCGCCGGAAGAAGTAGGCGGCAATCGATAGGATCAGGCCGGCCACCATCCACCACCCGTAGCTGGGGCTGCCGGCATCCCCTGTATTCGGGAGAGCAACGGGCATTGCCGGTACGGGTGCGGGCACAACGGCTTCCTCCGTGGCCGTCACAGGCGCCAGAACCACCGCCGGCACGGGAGTCGAAGTCGGAACCGGCTGCGCCGTCGCGGGCACTGCTGCGGCCTGAATCGGCGTCGTCGGCACCGCCGGCACGGAAGTCGAAACCAGTACAGGAGTCGAAGTCGGAACCGGTGCAGAAGTCGGCGAGGACGCCGGACCGCGCTCGCCCCCGGGAGCCGGAACCGGTTGCGTAATCGGCGGGGACGCCGGACCGCGCTCGCCCCCGGGAGCCGGAACCGGTTGCGTAATCGGCGGGGACGACGGACCGCGGTCGTCAGCGGGCGCCGTGGCTGAACGTGTAGCCGTGGCCGTAGGTGGAACCGCCGCGGCTGTCACCGAATTCACGCACACGGAGGAGACCTTGTTGGAATCCAGCGTCACCGCGCCATTTCGCGCCAGGGCTCTACCGGACACGCTGGCGCCGGTGGTCAGGGTGATGCTCGTGAGCGCGAGAATGTTCCCTACAAACGTAGAGTTTGTACCGAGCGTCGCGGAGCTGCGGACCTGCCAAAACACATTGCAGTTGCTAGCGCCNCCGGNCAGGACAACAGACGAGCCGCTTGCAGTCGTGAGCGTGCTGTCCATCTGGAAAATCCAGACTGCATTCGCGTCGCCACTGAGCGTGAGGGTCCCTGTTATCCCAAACGTGCCCGCGGCGGATTTGTAGACGCCGGGCGTCAGGGTTGTCCCACCGAGTTCCGTGGGCACGATAACCGGTGTCTGTCCAGCGGAATTGTCGTACGCGCTGAGCAAGTCGGTCTTGGCCGCCTGCGTCATACCGTCGCCCGCGTGGTTCGTCCCGTTCACTGTTCCGGGCGGAAATCCAGTTATCGTGGTAGTTGGGTATGACCCGATACCCCCGTCAATAACGGTAGCGCCGGTATTGGTGATCGCGGAGCCAGCCAGGACCCCGAAGCTCGCCGCCGTACCTAGCGATGGCGCGGTCGCCGTCGCCATCATCGGGCTGGCCTCCCCGCCTCCGGCGTAGGCGCCGGCAAGGAGCAATGCACAGGCGCCGAGTCCCACAGATACCGCCCGCTTCGTCAATTTACGCAGCCTGAACACGTTGCCCTCCGATCAGTTGAGCACTGCACATGCGCCGGGTCCCACAAGTAGCGCCCGTTTGGTCCATGAGACACCTCCACAATTTCTCGTTTCCCACCCCGATCGGGTTCCTCTGTAAACCAGCCGGCGAAGTCTGCGCGCACTGCCATTTCGCGTCATACACCAGCCTTGCCGTTCCCTGCGCTGCCGGATCAAAAGAGTAGTGGTAGTATATTCCTAACCCATGCCCGCTGTCGCCTATCGGGGTCTATTCGGGGATCAGATTTCGGGGAGGGTGTGGGGTATCCAGATCTCGGGGCCGTCACCAGAGGTCAATCGTCTCGCCATGGCCCTGAGGGTGTCGCAACCGCAGCCGCGTGGGGCGAATCTCGACCACCTGGGACCACGCCGCCTCGGGGGTCCTGGCCAAGGCGAGTCTATCGGGGTACTCACCGGGCCGCAGGAGACGCGCCGTGCCGCGCGCCTGCCAGCTGTCGGCGGTGGCAACAACCAGCGCATTGTTCTCCAGGTTGAACAGAAGATCCGAGGTCCTCGCCACGAGCACGTAGAGGGCCAGCCCCACCGCTTCGCATGGCAGGGTCTCGGCCTGGATGTCCGCCGGGCCGCTGGCCGAGAGCACGATCTGCCGTGCAGTGGAGAGCGCCTCTCTGGCCCGTTGTCGTAGCTGACTCAGCACCCTGGCCACCTCCAATAGTTGAGAAGCCGCTTCACACTTGTACAGAGTAGGCGTAAACCGGCCCGATGTCGTCGGTCTAAAGTCGAATTCGGGGGGATAATCCTGGCCAACAGCCGGAAGATTGTCGTACACCAAGGCGCGTGCAAGAAGACACGATGGGCCTGCGGGTATGCGACCTAAACCCTGAATAGGCCCTTCGATAGACGACAGGCGGCGTGGATTAGTCCTAGGCTGCTACCCAGGATCCACTGATGTCTGGTGGACAGATTGCGCCCGCGAACAGGGGCTGGGAAGGCCCGCGGAATAGAAACGGGAACAAGGAGGGGGACATGTCACAAACTCCAGAGCCACGATCGGTCGAGCCGAAGGAAATCACCAGGATCGACGAGACGGCCGGTCCAACACCGGCCCATGAACACCCGTTGCACGACGAGCAGGTCATCGAAAGTAGTGCCGGCGTCGAGCAGCGCGAGCGCGTTGTCACGGGGGAGGCCGGCATCGAACACCGCGAACGGATCGTCCAGGATGCGGGCGCCGATCAACAGATAAACCGCCTCAGGGTGAGCCAGCTGATCTGGCTGTTCTTCGGCATCGTCGAGGGGCTGATTGGACTTCGCGTTCTCTTGAAGGCTATCGGCGCCAATCCCGACAATAACTTCGCCGGCTTCGTGTACAACGCTGCCGCGCTCTTCCTAGCGCCGTTTTTCGGCCTGATCGGCAGCCCCTCTTCCGGCAACATAGTGCTGGAGGTCCCATCGCTCATCGCGATGCTCGTCTACGCCCTGCTGGGTTGGGTGATCGTGCGCGTGATCTCGCAGTTCTTCTATCGACCCACGACGCGCAGCACGTCCACGTACGATCGCTACCCGCCGAGCTAGGCCGTCCAACTGGCAGCACCTGGCCTCGTCGCCCTAAGGTCGAGGGCGGCGAGGCCAGGTGCTGCCGCCCATCGTGAATGCANCGTGAAGGGGGTGATGATGTCTCACTACACCTACTTGATTGTCGGCGGGGGAATGACCGCTGATGCTGCCGCCGAGGGCATCCGCCAGGTGGACCCGGCCGGCACCATCGGTCTGATAGGCTCCGAACCCCACCCGCCCTACGATCGACCGCCCCTCTCCAAAGGGCTCTGGAAGGGGGATCCCTTGGAGAAGATCTGGCGGGGCACCGAGAGCAAGGGGGTGGTTCTCCACGTTGGGCGCGAGGCCCGGTCCCTCGACCCGCGGAACAAGCAGGTAGTCGACGACCAAGGTGGGGTTTACACCTTCGACAAGCTGCTTCTGGCTACCGGCGGCACGCCTCGGCAGCTCGCCTTCGGCGCGGGGAGAATCCTATACTTTCGCACCCTGGACGACTACGGGCANCTGCGAGGCTTGGCCGAAAAGGGCCGGCGCTTCGCTGTCATCGGCGGCGGCTTCATTGGCTCGGAGATCGCCGCGGCCCTGGCGATGAACGGGAAGGAAGTGGTGATGGCCTTGTCGGAGGGAACCCTCGGGGGCCGGGTCTTTCCTCGCGACCTGGGACTGTTCCTGAACGACTTCTATCGTCAGAAGGGGATCGAGGTGCTGGCAGAGGCGACGGCCGTCGGCCTGGAGCCTCGCGGTGATCAGGTCGCCGTGCGGATCCGGGGCGTGAAGGACTCCTCCGATCGGGAAGTCGTGCTGGACGGCGTTGCGGCGGGGATCGGGATTCAACCTAACGTCGAGCTGGCGGGAATGGCGGGACTGGAGGTAGGCAACGGGATCCTGGTAGACCAGTTCCTGCGCACGAACCACCCGGACATCTTCTCGGCCGGCGACGTAGCATCATTCTACAACCCAGCCCTGGGGAAGCGGATTCGCGTGGAGCACGAGGATAACGCCCTCACCATGGGGCGGCTGGCTGGCCGCAACATGGCAGGGGAACTGGAGCCCTATCACCACCTGCCCTTCTTCTACTCCGACCTCTTCGAGTTGGGCTACGAGGCAGTAGGCGAGCTGGACGCTCGGTTGGAGACGGTGGCCGACTGGAGGGACCCCTTCAAGGAGGGGGTAGTATACTACCTGAGCGAAGGCCGAGTGCGAGGGGTACTGCTTTGGAACGTCTGGGAGCGGGTGGGAGCGGCCCGAGCTCTGATCGCCGAGCCGGGCCCCTTCCGGGCCGAGGACTTGAAAGGGGCAATAAAATGATGGACTCCGACCACTCAGCACTNAGGGAAAAGATGACGTCCCTTCACCTGAGTTCCGAGGATCTAGACTCCGAGACTCTCGACGCCGAGGATCTAGATATGGAGGCGACGATGGCGCTGTCGCGCCGCACCGTCACCGAGGAGCAAGTCGTCAAGTTTGAGGGCTACATGGCCGAGATCCTCACGGCCTTTGGGATGGACCTAAACGCCCCGGCCACCGTGGCAACGCCGCGGCGGTTCATCCGCGCCCTCTTCGACAGCACCAGCGGTTACGACGGCGATCCGAGGCTGATTACCGCCTTCGAGACCGAGTGCCGAGGCGGGCCGGACTGTCGCCTAAGCCAGGTGATCGAGGGGCCGATCCAGTTCTATGCCCTGTGCGAGCACCACGCCCTGCCCTTTTACGGCCACGCCTACGTGGGCTACATCGCCCACGAGCATCTGCTCGGCCTGTCCAAGCTAACCCGGCTGGTGCGGCTGTTCGCGCGGCGGTTCACGGTCCAGGAGAGGATTGGGCAGCAGATCGCCGATACCCTGGACGCGGTGCTGAAGCCCCACGGCGTGGCCGTCTACCTGGAGGCCCACCATCTCTGCACCCAGATGCGGGGAGTTCAAGAGACCCTGCCCCTGACCCGCACCACCTTCTGGCGGGGTGAGTACGACGGCAACCCGAACCTGCGAGCTGAGTTCTTCACCGCCTGTGGCCTGCAGCGATGAGTGAGCTGGCCCCACTGGAGACCCTCTACGAGGCGGCTGGGGGGGCACAACTTCCCCTGCCCCCCGAGTTGGCGAGCCTGTACGGCCAGCTCCGGGATCGGCCCCACCTGGGTCCGCCGCACGTGGCGGGCAACTTCGTCACGACCCTGGACGGCGTGGTGTCGCTGAACGTGCCGGGTCAGTCGGGGGGCGGAGAGATCAGTGGGTTCAACCAGCACGACCGGATGGTGATGGGACTGCTGCGCGCCCTCGCCGATGCCGTGATCGTGGGAGCCGGGACCCTCCGAGCGGTGCCCCGGCACCTCTGGACCGCCGACTACATCTACCCGCCGCTGGCGGACCAGTATCAGCAGCTTCGAGAGACCCTGGGGATACCGGATCCACCGCTGAATGTGATCGTCACGGCCCGGGGTGAGATCGATCCGGACCTGCCCGTGTTCCGCTCGGGTCGGGTGCCAGCCCTGATCGCCACGACCGTGCCAGGGGCCCGCCGGATCGCCGAGCTCGGCCTGCCTCCTGGGGTCCGGGTCGTATCCGTGGGCAGTGCCGACTCCCTCAGCCCCCGGGCGATCCTGGACGCCGTATGTAGCGCACGACAGTGCGATCGGATCCTGGTCGAGGGCGGCCCTCACCTGCTAGGCGACTTCTTCGCCGAGAGTTGCCTGGACGAGTTGTTCCTGACCCTGGCCCCCCAGGTAGCCGGCCGGGATGGCCTCGACCACCGCCTGGGCCTGATCGAGGGCAAGGTCTTCGCCCCGACACGATCCCTGTGGGGCACCCTGGTCGGGGTGAAGCGAGGCGAGAGCCACCTCTTTCTGCGCTACGCGTTTGCCAGAAGGGAGGGCGCAGAGGGCGGGGAGAGTTGAGATGAGCGTGGGTGCGGCAACTGGTGACCCAAGAGCAGGGGCTGCTGCCCGACTAGCCACCAGGCTGAGTCCATCGGTAGAAGGCGTGCTTCGCCAGCTCGGCGGTAGCGGCGTAGAGCGCCACGATGATGGCGATCATCGCCAACAGGGAATCCGGCAGCGGCTGGAAGCCGAGGGACGCCGCAACCGGACTGTAGGGCAGGGCCACGGCGCCCGCGACGACCAATAACGTGGTCGCCAGCAACTGCCTGCCGGGTCTGCTTCGGAAGAGTGGCCGTCGTGTCCGGATAACCAACACGGTGAGCGAGGCGGAGACAACCGACTCGACGAACCAGCCCGTCCTGAACTGTTCGGTGGTGGCGTTCGCAACCAGCAGGAGCGCACCAAAGGTGAGATAGTCGAACACCGAGCTGACCAACCCGAATGTCATCATGAAGTTGCGGATGAACCGGAGGTCCCAGCGCCTCGGCATCTTCACCATCTCATCGTCCACGTTGTCGGTGGCGATGGTCATTTCGGGGAGGTCGGTAAGCAGGTTTACGAGCAACACCTGCTTGGGTAGCAGTGGCAGGAAGGGCAGGAATAGGGAAGCTCCGGCCATGCTGAACATGTTGCCGAAGTTCGCGCTGGTGGCCATGAACACGTACTTCAGGGTGTTGGCGAAGGTCACTCGCCCCTCCCTTACGCCTTGGACCAGCACGCCCAAGTCCTTTTCCAGCAGCACGAAGTCGGCGGCCTCCTTGGCGACGTCGGCGGCGCTGTCGACGGAGATGCCGACATCGGCGGCGTGGAGTGCCGGGGCATCGTTAATGCCATCGCCCAGGTACCCGACCACGTTACCCGCCTTCTTGAGGGCCAGGATGATCCGTTCCTTCTGGTTAGGCTCCACCTCCGCGAAGATGTCCACCCCACCCACCCGATGTAGGAGCGCCGCATCGCTCATCTGGTGCAGTTCTGGTCCTGCCAGGATGCGCGGCTGCTCCAGGTTCAACTGCCGGCCGATGCTGGCCGCCACCACCCGGTTATCCCCGGTGATGATTTTCAGTGAGATGCCCAATCCCTTGAATTGAGCTATTGTCTCAGCGATCCCCCTCTTGGGCGGATCGGCCAGGACCAGGAATCCGAGAAAGGTCATGCCGGCCTCGTCGGACCTGCTCATCGGAGCCTCGCCCTGCAGATCCCGGTAGGCAATCCCGAGGGTGCGAAACCCCCGCGCACCCAACTCCAGGAATCGCGCCTGTAGCTGTGCTCTCACCTCCTCAAGGTCCACCAATTCCCCATCGGCGACCTCGGCGGAAGAGCAAACAGCCAGGACGTTGTCCACGGCTCCTTTGCTTATCAGCCTGCGCCGGCCATCCATCGCTACCAGGATGCTGAGCCGCTTTCTTAAGAAGTCATAGGGGATCTCGTTCAACTTCCCGTAATCGGTGAGATCGAACTTCCGGTGGCTCCGAATCGCCTCGTCAATGGGATTGGCGAAACCGGTCTCGTAGGCCGCGTTGAGGTAGGCATAGAGAAGGACTTTTTCACTGTCTTTGCCAGCCAGATCCAGAGCCGAGTGCAGCTGCACTACTCCTTCGGTAAGGGTCCCCGTCTTGTCCGAGCAAAGCACGTTCATGCTGCCAAAGTTCTCGATGGCTGCCAGCCGCTTCACGATCACCTTCTGGGCCGCCATCCGCCTGGCACCATGAGACAGGTTGATGCTGATAATCGCGGGGAGGAGTTGGGGCGTGAGCCCGACGGCCAGCGCCAGCGAGAACAGAAAGGAGTCCAACACCGGGCGCGCCAGGAAAACGTTGATGGCGAAAACGCCTAGCACCAGGAGCAGGGTGACCTCGGCCAGCAGATATCCGAAGCGCCGCACTCCGTGCTCGAACTCCGTCTCGGCAGGTCGAAGGCGCAGCCGCTCGGAAATCTTGCCGAACTCGGTGTTCGTCCCCGTCCCCACCACGAGAGCCGTGGCCGTGCCGCTGACGACGTGGGTGCCAACGAACAGGGCGTTGGTCCGCTGCGCCAGGGCCGTCTGCGCGGGAAGCACTCCAGGGCTCTTCTCCACCGGATAGGTCTCGCCTGTCAGGGTTGCCTCGTCGACGAACAGGTCCTGGGATTCCAGGATCAGGCAGTCGCCCGGGACACCTCGCCCGGCGGAGAGCGACACGACGTCGCCGGGCACCACCTCTTCGATGGGGATCTCCACGGCTTTCCCCTCGCGCAGCACCGTCACCCGAAGGTGCACCAGGGCCAGTAGCTTATCGACGGCACCGGCCGCGCCTCGTTCCTGCCAGAACCCGAGCAGTCCGCTCGCGACAACGATGGTAACGATGATGAAGGCATCGGTACGGTCCTCCAGGTAGAAGGACAGGCCGGCGGCGAAGAGGAGCATCAGGACGATGGGGCTGCTGAACTGGGACAGCAGTAGGGAGAGAGTCGCTGTTTTCCGTCCACGTCTCATCAGGTTGGGTCCGTACCGGGCCAGCCGCTGGCCGGCCTCGCCGCCCGACAGGCCGCGGGGCGAGGATCTCATCTGCTCCAGCAGCTTTGAGGCTGGGTAGCTCCAGAACTCGGCGGGTTTCTCTGCCGTGATGTCCATTTTCGAAGATTGCCCCCCTTGTAATCGGTCAAGACGACGACCCGTCGCCAGGCTGCCTCCGACCTCAGCCCTGCTTGACCGTCTCGACGCTTTGTCTCCCGCGCGCCACTAATCCACGTCGGCCCTGGACCGTCTCGACCGCCCTCTCGATATTCCACCGATTCCAAGGATCGCGAGACCGACCACGGCGCTCGCCAGCAGGAGGCCGGAGCGCGTAGAAGAAGGGGAGACATTGGTCCTGCGAGTGTCCACTTCAGGACCATCCAGCCGATTTCCGCCGCTGCCTTCTCCTGGTCTTTCCCCTTCGCCGTGAGGTATCCCCTGCTCGGCANGCTCCTCCTCGGTCACCAGCACGGCGCCCTTTGTCGGAACCACGTGCGCGCCGTGCCTCTTGGCGCGCACGTGGGTNAACTCCGCCCCGAAGAGGAGAAGCTGCGCCCAGTAGTAGATCCAGAGAAGCAAGACGACGAGCGACCCGGCCGCCCCGTAAGCCGAGCCGAAACCTGCATTGCCGAGATATAGTCCGATGGCCAGGGTCCCAACTGCGAGGAGCAGTGCGGTGAAAGCGGCACCCAGCCACACATCCCTCCACTTGACGGTTGCGTCGGGCAGGACCTTGTAGATCATGGCGAAGAGCAGGGTCATCGCGCCGAAGGATAGGAGGAAGCCCGCGGCCTGCAGCATCAGCTCGGCGGAACCGATGCCCGTCACCTTGCCGAAGAAGCTGACCACCGCTACCAGCCCGGCACTTATAAGCAGGGACACAAGCATTAGGAAACCGACGCCCAGCACCATCATAAAGGGCAAGAGACGGACCTTTACAGTTCCCATCAAGCCGCGGCCGGGCTTCGGCTGCACTTCCCAAATGGTGTTCAACGCATCTTGAAGCTGCGCAAAGGCTCCCGCGGCGCCCAAAATCAGAGTGGCGATGCCGATCACAGTGGCAACCACGCCCGAGGAGGGTCTGTTGGCAGCGTCGATCACTATCTGAATGGCCTGGGCACTCTGGCGCCCGACCAGGCCGTCGATCTTGCCCACGATCTGCCCTTGCGCCGCCTCTGGGCCAAAAACCAGCCCGGCCACGGCTATCAAGATGATTAGCAGGGGGCCGAGGGAGAAGGTGGTGTAGTAGGCCAGGGCCGCGGCCATCCGGGATGCCTTGTCCTCGTCCCACTCGGTGTAGCTGTCTTTGAGCGACCGGAAAATGGCCTTGGAGTTCACGGGGATCACCTCGGGGCAGCGCTCTCAATGAACCAACTGGATAGCGGTCCTGCGGGCTACTGGGGACTGGGATCAAGCGTATGTTCTGTCACCCCGGGCTTCACCACCCGGCCCGACCTGCACCAGAGCGCGGAGAAGCCGGTCAGGAGGATCAGGCCTGACCGGCTCCGAGCGTTACGTGGTGGCCGCCTCGTCGATGGCTGCCCTGGCGTTGTCCTTGATTTCAGCGATCTTCTCCCGGGTTCTGCCCGTAGCTTCGTCGATCTTGCCGCGAGCCTGAGTCTCCTCCGACCCGGTGGCTTTGCCCACGGCCTGCTCCGCCTTGCC
>JGI24132J36420_10001373_pt1 | contig 11095 bp, 10 predicted proteins | sample BarGraNGADG00212_3_FD_36420 | JGI IMG/M metagenome (IMG submission 36420) | reverse complement strand
TCCGGGCCCTCCTTTGAGCCGTGAGCCTTCGCAGACCCACAGCCTCGGGAGTGGCCCGGACGTCTTTCAGCCGTTCACAACCTCTTGAGGCACGTCACCTAGATGCGTTCTCGGCTAGCCGGGTTTGCGGTCAGTGTTCGGAGTGTCGGGATTGGGGTCAGCGATTAGCGAGCCGGAAAAGAGCTTGCGAGTATCGCCTTCCCGTGGGCTTTCGTCGGTTACTCGAACTCGACTTCGTCGATACCGGCCCACTCCCCGGGGAGCGGGGTGCCGACGGACTTGTGCAGGGCGACCTTGAGCACGCCCAGGCCGAGCAGGGCGCACTTGAGCCGGATCGGAGTCAGCGGGGTACCGCTCTCGATCATCATCGCCGGCAGCGGCGTGTCGTCCTTGTCGATCGCGGCCACTTCGGCCGCCTTGCGGCCGACGACGTCCTCGCTCAGCATCGAGGCGGAAGCCTGGCTGATCGCGCAGCCGTGCCCTTCGAAGGCGATCTCCTCGATCGTCTCGCCGTCGGCGCCGAATCGGAGCGTGACCAAAAGCTCGTCGCCGCAGAGCGGATTCTGTCCCTCGGCCTCCGCGTCGGCGGGGTCGAGCCGGCCGTGATGGCGCGGGCTCTTGTAGTGATCGAGAATCAGCTCGCGGTAGAGATTGTCGATGCTCATCAGTGCTCCGCCCAGTAATGCTTGCGAGATTCTTGGTCGCTAGCACCAAGCGTGATAGCGGGCCAGAAGCCGGAGGGTGTTGCTGGATGGAGCACTATGCGAAGACCTTCTGCGCCCGTTCGATACCCACGACGAGGCGATCGATCTCTTCGGGCAGCGAGTAGAGGTAGAAGCTGGCGCGGCTTGTCGCCGCGACCCCGAGCTTGTGCATCAGCGGCTGGTTGCAGTGATGGCCCGCCCGCACGCAAACACCTTCCGCGTCGAGGATCTGGGCGACGTCGTGTGGATGGATTCCCGCCAGGTTGAAGGAGACGATTCCGGAGCGGCGCTCGAGTGGCGGCCCGTAGAGAGTCACGCCGGGCAGCTCGCTCAATCGCTCCAGCGCGTAGGCCGTGAGCTCGTGCTCGTGCGCGGCGATTGCGTCCAGGCCGATGCCTTCCAGGTAGTCGATCGCCGCACCGAGGGCCACCGCCTCGGCGACCGGAGGCGTTCCAGCCTCGAACTTGTGCGGCAGCTCGGCCCAGGTCGTCTTCTCGACCGAGACGCGCCGGATCATTCCCCCGCCGGTCAAAAACGGGCCCATCTGCTCCAGCAGCTCACTGCGCCCGTAGAGCACTCCAACGCCGCTGGGGCCGCACATCTTGTGGCCCGAGAAGGCGAGAAAGTCGCAGTCCAGCGCCTGCACGTCGACCTTGCGCTGAGGCACTGCCTGCGCCGCGTCGATAACGGCGATCGCGCCCNGTTCGTGNGCGAATGCGATCAGCTTCTCGACGGGAACTATCGTCCCGAGNGAGTTCGAGACGGCCGTGATGGCGACGATCTTCAAGCGACCGCCCCCGGCCAGCCGCTCGAGCTCGTCCAGCTCCAGCTCGCCNTCGCCGGTCACCGGAACGACCNTGAACTCGGCGCCGGTGCGCCTGGCCACCTCCTGCCAGGGCACGAAGTTGGAATGATGCTCGAGCTCGCTCGCCAGCACGATGTCGCCCGGGCCGAGGTTGTCCAGGCCCCAGGCGTAGGCCACGAGGTTGAGGCCTTCGGTCGTGTTGCGCGTGAAGACGATCTCCCGCGGCGAGCGGGCGTTGACGAACTCGCGTGCCTTCTCGCGCGCCTGCTCGTAGGCCGCGTTGGCACGTTCCGCCAGCGCGTATACGCCGCGACCGACGTTGCCGTAGGAGTGCTCGTAGAAGTCTTCCAGCGCCGCCAGCACCTGCCGGGGCTTGTGCGCGCTCACAGCCGAATCGAGNAAGGCGAGCGGCTTGCCCTCCTCNAGNTGCTCGAAGATCGGGAAGTCGGCGCGGATACGCCGCGCATCCAGCTTGACGTTTTGCTTCACGGCCACAGATCTATCGTACCGAGCCGGTTACTTGCCACCTTGCCCGGGTCGAGCATCGCTCGCGGGCGTTATCCGGTGACCGTCCGACTCCAGGGCGCGCAGGGCCCGTTCGAGATCGCACTCGCGGACGAGGAGGTAATCGGTGTCGAAGGTGGAGAGCGAGAAGACGGCAATATCCGCCCGCGCCAACGCTCCCGTCAGCGTCGCGAGAATCCCTACCAACGAGAAGTCGAGCGGGCCCGCGACCCGAAGGACGCGCCAGCCCGGCTCGCTTCTTACCGACTCCGGCACCGAGTCGGCGGTCGAGACGATCGACAGCTCGTCGGGCGTCCGGATCAAGGCCTGCAGATCTCCTCGCGCCCAGTCGGGAAGGGGCTCGTCGGGCGAAAGCCGGCTCACCGCATAGGCGCCGGCGAGCAACTGAAGCTCGAGGCCGGTCACGGCAGACTACGTAGAAAGGACGTCCAGGCCGTTGCTACCGCGCCATGAACGTCCTTTTCACCTTCGAGCTTAGGCCGCTGCGCGATTTCGTTCAACCCAACCTCAGGGCTCGATCAAGCGGATGGTGATCTTGTCGCCGGGGGCGGCCCCGAACATGTTCGCCGCGTCACCTCCCGATATCGCGACCGCCAGATTCTGGAACGAGTCCTCGTAGAGCATGATGTCTCCGCGCCTGGCGTCGGAGAAGGTGCGCGCCGTGATCGCGTAATAGCGCTCGCCGCCGTGCTCGAGCTCGATCTTCGTCCCCACCGAGAGGCCCAGGGCTTCGAGATGCTCGTTGCGCAGATTGAGTTGCATGTTCCCGAAGCGGTCGGTGTCGACGACGGCCGCCTTGATCTGGCCGTGGCGCGCCTTCGGCTCCGGGATGTCGAGCCGCACGAGCTCGCTCAGATCGAGGCTCGGGCCCAACTCTTCGATCGGGACGCCTAGCGCCAAATGAGCCGCCGCCGGAGAGAAGACGTCGCGGCCGTGGAAGGTCGGTGATATCTCCTTCATCGCGTAGGCGGGATTGGCGATCTGATGTGCCCGCACTAATCCGCCCATGCGGTCGGCCGCGGGCAGCAGAAGCCCGTTGTCGGGACCCACGTAGAGGCGGCCGCTCTTGTCCTCGACCGCGATAACGCGACGATCGGTGCCGACTCCCGGATCGACGACGGCGAGATGTACCCCGGGCGGCATATAGGGAATCGTGTCGGCGAGGGTCAGGGCTCCCTGGAGCAAACGCCGCGGCTCGATCCCGTGCGTGATGTCGATGATCTCAGCGTCCGGAGCAATGCTCTTGATGACCCCGTGGCAGGTACCGACGAAATCGTCCTGGAGACCGAAATCGGTCAGGAAGGTGATGAAGCGAAAGCGCATCTGCTCCATTGTCACCGCTTCGGCAGCCAATACCAAAGCCCTGTTATCACCGGCTCAAACAAGTGCGTCGGCAACGGCGAAGACGAGAAACACGATCGCGATGACGCCGTTGATGGTGAAGAAGGCTGCGTTCAACCTGCGCAGATCGCTCGGCGAGACGATCAGGTGCTCGTAACAGAGCAGCGCCGCAACCGCGACGACGCCAAGCCCCCACACGACTCCGGCTCCGCCTGCGATACCGGCGACGGTAAGCGCCGAGACGGTGACGAGATGGAGCGCGCGAGCAGCCCAGAACGTCGCGGATACTCCGAAGCGCACCGCGAAAGAGTGGAGTCCTTGCTCGCGATCGACCCGGACGTCGAACAGCCCGTAGAGGAGATCGAAGCCGGCGACCCAGCAAGCGACCCCGATCCAAAGCGCGAACGGCGCCGGAGAAAGCGACCTGCCAACCGCCAGCCAGGCGGCGAGTGGCGCCAGGCCTATAGTCGCGCCCAGCCAGAAGTGACAGAGCCAGGTCGCCCGCTTGAGATATGGGTAGATGACGAACGCCGCCACCGGTATCGGCCACAGATAGCGAACGACAGGGGCCAGCCGAAACGTCGCCAAAACCAGCAACACAAGTGCCGCGAGGCAGAAGAGCGCCGCCTGCCACAGCTCAAGGCGCCCGCTCGGAAGCTCGCGCCCAGCCGTGCGAGGGTTTCGCGCATCGATCTCGCGATCGACAACCCGATTGATCCCCATGGCCAGCGAGCGGGCGCCGACCATGGCCAGCGTGATCCAGAGAAGCTCCTCCCAACGAGGAAACTCCTTCGCCGGGCGATACGCAAGTAGAACGCCCACGTAGGCGAAGGGCAGCGCAAAAAGGGTGTGCTCCAGCTTTACGAGCGCCGCCAGGCGCCAGACGATCGGCGTTCGCGAGCGCGCTTTAGCCGTCGTCATGCACCGTTTTTTGCTCGTCGCCGAGCGCGTCGGGCTCACACCCGTTCGCCAGGCAGCTCTCGAGATCGTGCAGCAGTCCGTTTATCCACCAGGCCAGATCGTGCTCGCGAACCCACGAGCGAATGTCCCCGATCCAGCGCCGCCGCACGTCCGCTCTCATCGTCAGCGCTTCGTAGATCGCATCCGCCTGAGCTCGGATGTCGAAGGGATCGATCGTTAAAGAGAACGGGCCGAGCTCCTCGTGCGCTCCGGTGTTCTCCGAAAGGATGAGGACGCCGTCGCGCTCGTTCGCCAGCGGGGCCTCCTTGGCGACCAGGTTCAGTCCGTCATAGACCGCATTCACGAACAATGCGTCGTACTGCTTGTAGGCGGCGACCGACTGGTGAACGTCATCTTCGATCTGCAGGTCGATCGGAGTCCAACCGGATCGCTGGAAGCGCTCGTTGACCCGCAGCGCCTCGCGTTGAATCGACTCGACGTAGTCCTCATACTCGGGGATGTTCAGGCGCGAGGGGTCGAGACAGGAGAGCATGGAGACGCGCCCGTGCAGCTCGGGATGCAGCTCGAGGAAAAGCTCGAAAGCGCAAAATCCGCGCACGATGTTCTTCGAGGGATCGGTGCGATCGACACGCACGACCAGGTACTCGGGTCTTGTCTCGACGATGCGGCGCTCGTGCTCCCGAACCCTCGGATCGTCGACCAGCGCCGCCAGCTCGTCCGGATCGATCGAAATGGCTCGAGCGCTCAAGCAGGTTTTTCGGCCGATGTGGGAGACGGCGGTTTCGCCCGAAACGCGCTTGGCGCCCACTACCGACTGCGCCGATTGGATGAAGTTGCTGCGCCAGCGGGTGGTGTGAAATCCGACCACGTCGTTCGCCAGCAGCCCGTCGTGGATGGCCACCGTGATCTCCTCGGGGAGGACGCGCCAGCAGTGGAGCTGTGGCCAGGGGATGTGGACGAACTGGAGCAACGAGGCCTCGGGGGCCCGTGCCCGCACCAACCGAGGCGCCAGGTAGAGGTGATAGTCGTTGAAGAAGACGATCGCCTCGGGCCGCCGCGACAACTCCTCGAGCGCGGCCTCGGCGAAGGCCGCGTTGATCGGCGCGTACCCCTCCCGCCAGGCCTGCATTAGGCCGCTTCGCTCGCAGTCGGGCTCGCGAACCAGGTTCCACAGACAGTGCTGCGCAAACCAGAGCGCCGGATTGGCGACGACGTTGTAGTACTGGTCGTATGCCGAGGGCTCGTGCGCCAGGAAGCGAAGTCGGCAATCGCTTCCGTTAGCGAGCCGTTCCTCGACCGCCTGCCCCCCGCTCTCCTCGGCGATCTCGCGATCGACATCGCTCATCGCGCTGGCGATCCANGTCACGTCGTGATGCGTGGCCAGGCTCCCGAGCGCCGTTACGAGACCGCCGCCTCCCCGTTTGGCCTCGCGAACTCGCTCGAGCCCATGCTGATAGGTGACCGGACCCCGGTTCGAGACGATGATGATCTCTCGCCGCTTGCCCACGCAGGTAGAAGCCTACTAGCTCCGTCATCACGCCCCGCACGGCGGGCGCGCAGACCTAGCGGAATAGGCTCTCAGACGTCGGCGATCAGCTCGGACTCTGCGCCGTTCGTATCGTGACCGAGCAAGTGATTGAAGAGCACCAGCCAGTCGCGGAGAAGTCGCGGCGTGAGGAACATTCGCCGCACGTCTTCCTTCCCGAGCAGCGCCCGCCTACGGGCCTGCTCCGGATCGCGCAGGGCCTCCAAACAGGCCTCCGCGCATTCCTCAGGCGAAGAGACCAGGCGACCCGTCTCGCCGTCGCGAATCTGAGTCACGATGCCGCCGNCACGCCCGGCGACGGTCGGGCGTCCCTTCCACAACGCNTCGGAGACCGTCAGCCCGAAGCCCTCTCGAATCGATTTCTGAATCACCACCGAGGAGTGGACCTGGAAGGCGTTTACCTCAACCGAGCCGACGTTGTTCAGGTTGGAGAGGATGAAGATGTCGGGGTCGCCGTCCGCGTAAGCAACGGTTCTGTTGTAGTAATCCCAGCCCTCGGGATCGTCGTGCGCCATCGATCCGACGAGCGCCAGCTGGATCTCCGGGAACTTCCGCTTGACCAGCCGATAGCTGTCGATCACTCCGAGCGGATCCTTCCAAGGATCGAAGCGAGAGACCTGCGTTAGAAGTGGGCGCTCGACGTCGATCCCGAACTGGTCGAGAATGTAGGCGGCATCCTCTCGCGACAGAGCCATGTTCTTTGGCGCCAGCGGGTCGATAGCAGGCGGCCAGATGAAAGCGGTGGGCAGACCGGGCCTCGCGGGGATGTACTNCCGGAGGTGATAGATCATCGCGTCGTAGTGCGAGATCTGAGGCGCAAGGAAGTCGATCACGTCGGGGTCCGGATCCGAGAGGTCGATGTGGCAGCGCCAGACCCATTTCGCCTTCGAGGAGGAGAAGTGCTCGATCACGCCGATCGGCTGCGGGTCGTGGACGATGATCACGTCGTAGTCCGAGTCGTCGAGCTGCGCCGCGTTCAGCTGGTTGTAGCGGCCGAAGATCTCCTTGTCTTCTTGCGTGAAGCCGCGCCGATCGCCCTGAAGCGCATTGTGGACGGCCTTCGTGACGTTGAAGAACTCCTCTTGGCCGTGAATGATGCGCCATTCGACCTCGAGCCCGGCGTCGCGCATAAGCGGGATGAGGGTGTACTGGATCTCCGCGACGCCTCCGCCGAAGGCCGTCGCCGACAGGTGCAGAACGCGCAGGCCTTTGATCGGCTCGACCAGGCGCTTGATCTCCTCCATCAGGCCGCGCGAGACGATCGAGGCGTAGTCGGCAAGCGACTTGTGCCCCGTGTTCACGAGCTGCAGCATCGTCCCCGAGCGGGCGCCCCGGGACTTCCGTCGTTCGCCTGGGCGGACTTCTCTTAGGAGTCGAGTCTTTTTACGAATCGAAGCCGTGATCCGCCGCCCATCTTCTCGCTGATCTCGAGGTCGTCCACGATCGCTCGAATGATCGCTATCCCGAGCCCTCCCTCACCGAAGTCGATCTCTTCGAGGCCGCTTGGCGGCACGAAGCCGCGCCCCTGGTCGCAGACCTCGACGATCAAGCGGTCGGGTTGGAGCTCGTAAAGAATCTCAACTGTCCCCTCGTCGGAGCTGTAGGCGTGCCGGACCGAGTTCGAGCAAGCCTCGGTCAGTGCCAGCTTGAGGTCGGCGAGCGTCTCCTCGGGAAACTCGCGAACACGCGCCATCGCCGTCAGGGCCAAGCGCCCGAGCGTGATGTACTCGGCCTTCGCCGGGATCGTAAGGTTGATGACTGCGCTTTCCGAGCTCATCGCAAATTCCGCATCGCTATTCGACCCCAACGAATCTAGCCTCAGGATAAGACAAACGCGAGCAGTGTATTCCCTCGCCGCCCGGCAATCATGCACTGAGAGTCGCGCGCCCGCCTGGAGAACGACCTTCGCTGGCACGAGACGCCGCGACGAGCNGACTTCGTTTTCGCCCGAAGCACCGTTTTCACGTGGAAACGACGGCGCCTCAGGCTTCTTCTTCGTTCTTCGCCAGAGGCAGCGAAAGCACGAAGCGCGTCGATCCGGGTTGCGACTCCAGTGTCAGGTCGCCGTTCATTCGCCTCGCCCATTCGCGAGCTATTGCCAAACCCAAGCCGCTGCCCGAGGATTTCTCTCCCACTAAGCGGAAGAAGCGCTCGAACACTCGCTCCTGACTGTCGGTCGGAATCCCCGGGCCGTCGTCCTCGACGATCANGAGACCATGACCGTCCTCCTGGGCCGCGCCGATCGATACCGAGACGCCGCGAGGAGTGTGAACGAGCGCGTTCTCAAGCAGTATCCGGCCGATCTGGAGCGCGCGCTGCTCGTCGGCTTGGGCGACCGGCTCGACCTCGTCGGAGACCGAGAGTGAGAGCGGATGCTCGGCGAGCTCGGCTGCGGCGTCGAACTCCCGTTTCAGCGACTCAGCCAGGGCCGCCAGGGCCAGCGGCTCAGGCATCAGGTCGAGCTTGTCGGCGTCGAGGCGCGAGAGGTCGAGCAATGCCTTCGCCAGCCTCTCGAGACGTTCCACCTGGCCTCGCATCGTCTCTAGAAACTCCTGCCTGCTTGCCTCGTCCATTTCCTCTTCGCTCAGGAGCTCCAGAGAGCCCGAAAGAGCGAAGATCGGCGTCCTCAGCTCGTGCGAGGCGTTGGCTATGAACTCGCGGCGCGCTTCGTCCAGCCGTGCCAGGCGCTGGCGCATGCGCTCGAAACTGCGCGCGAGCTGTCCGACCTCGTCCTCCCCCTCTTCTCCGATCGGTTGGTCGAACGAGCCCGCGGCGATCCTGTCGGCGCCACGCTCGAGGCGGCGGATCCGCGAGGTGAGCCGGCGAGCGCCCAGAACGCCGATNAAAAGCGCGATCAGTAGAGAGGGAAGAGCCGCGATCAAGAGCTGCCTGCGCACGGTCTCGACGCTCCGCTTCGCCTCACCGAGAGAGCCCGAAAACAGGACTATCTCGGATCTCCCTGTGACAGGTACCGCCACCTCGGCCCGCTCGGTACCGTTTCGATTCAGCGTTCCGCGTTCTATTCGGCCGCTCGTTGCGGCGGCGAGAGCGATTGGATCGGACTCGATAGCGCTCGAGCTCGCGCTCAGGGAATCGGCCAGCACNGCGAGCTGTAGCGGAGGCCCCAACGCTTGAAAGACCACGACTCTCACATTGAGCGCCGAGGCGCTGCCCTCGACGCGAGACTGAAGGGCAAAATTGTCCCCGCTCGTCACGGCCAGCGCGATCCCGCCGGCCGAGCGCTCGAGCTCGTTCAAGCGACTCGAGACCAGCTGGTGATCGAGCGTAGGGACGACGACCAGATAACTGGTTGTCAGCGCGACGAGGACGAGCACGACCAGCGCCGTGACGAGCTGGCCGCTGACGCTCCTCAGCGCTTTCATGGCTCACGCAGCCGGTAGCCGACTCCGCGGACGGTGAGAATCAGCTCGGGCTTGCCCGGATCCCGCTCGAGCTTCTCGCGCAGATGGCGCACGTGAACGTCCACCGTCCTCGGATCCCGATACTGCGAGCTACCCCAGATCTTCTCGAGCAGATCGGACCTGGAAAAGACACGACCCGGTTGCTCTGCCAGGATGCGCACCAGCTCGAACTCCACGTAGGTGAGCTCCGGGGCCTTGCCCTCGACTTCGACGCGCCGCCGGGCGCGGTCAACGTGAAGCGGACCGACTTCGATCGCCTCGCCGGCGTTCGCGGCGCCAGGGAGGCTCGCCTGAGTAACGCGCGCACCCGGCTGCGAAACTCGCGGATTGAAAAGGGCTTGGTGATGTAATCGTCGGCCCCGATCTCGAGACCGATCACCTTGTCGATCTCCTCGTCGCGAGCGGTCAGCATGATGATCGGGACTGCGCTGTGCGCGCGCAGGCGGCGGCAAACCTCCAGTCCGTCCAGCTTCGGCAACGCTAGATCGAGGATTACGAGATCGACCGCCTCTTCGTCGAAGCGACGCAGCGCGGTTTCCCCGTCTCGCGCCTCGACGACGCGATAACCGTCTTTTTGCAGCGGAAACGACAGTAGTTTCTGGATCGCGTCCTCGTCATCGACGAGAAGGATCGTGGGAGAGTCCTGCATACCTGGTCCCAGCCTGATGCCTACTATAGCCACACGGTGAGAGTCCCAATGCGGCCCAAACCCCGGCCGGCTCGACCGCGACCCGGTTCGCTCGAGCGGCCGCTCAGCGCACGGATCTATCGCGGCGCCTGGTTTGTTGTGGCGATTCCTGTCTTGTCGTCGCCTTCAGCGTCGCGCGGCAGCAAACGCTCGCAGTGCCGTCCCTGTCGTCCAACTTCGATCCCAGCACTGTTGTCCAGACGATTAAGTACGACTTCGCCCCCTACTATCCCGATCGCAGCCCCGGCGCGGCAGGCAGCGGGACGCTCCGCAACTGGATCGAAGGACAGTTCGCGGTGCTCGGGCTCAAGACGAAGGTCGATCAGTTCGACTCTCGAATTCCCGGTCTCGGCAAGGTGAGCCTGAGTAACGTCAGCGCGACTGTTCGCGGCCGTTCCGCGACGGAGATCGTCATTCTGGCTCACCGTGACAACAGCGGCCAGGCGCCAGGGGGCGGTGCCAACGACAACGCCTCCGGCACGGCAGCGATGCTCGAGCTGGCGCGGGCGTATCAAAACCGCCGCGACTACGTTTCTCCGCCCGAGCCGGCACACACTCTCGTCTTTCTTTCCACCGACGGCGGCGCCTTCGGCGCCGTTGGGGCTGCACGCTTCGCCCAACGTCACAGCGCCGAGCACCGTATCGCGGCGGTGATCGTCCTGGACTCGATTGCGGGAAGCGGAAAACCACGCGTTCTCTTCAACGGCGACACGACTAGCTTGTCCCCTCCGGTCCTGGTCGCGACCGCAAACCAGATCCTCGGCGAGCAGCCCGGCGGCGTCATCACGCACACAAGCCCTTTCCATCAGCTGCTCGACCTGGCCTTTCCATTCAGCCTCTACGAGCAGGCGCCCTTCGTCGCGCGCGGTATCCCGGCCGTGACACTCACGACCGCCGGTGACAGGTACCCCAACCCGCTCACCGACAAGTACGAAAACACCTCGAGAGCGCACCTGACCCAGATCGGGCAAGCCACCGAGCAGCTGCTGGCCGCACTCGACCAGGGCGCTCCAGAGCCTCGCGTCGGCAGCGCCTCTTACATCTATCTGGGCGGGCGCTTCGTTCACGGCTGGGCGATTCAGCTCCTACTCATCATCGCTCTAGTTCCTGCTTTGGTGACCATCATCGATCTCTTCGCGCGCT
>JGI24132J36420_10001369_pt1 | contig 11124 bp, 10 predicted proteins | sample BarGraNGADG00212_3_FD_36420 | JGI IMG/M metagenome (IMG submission 36420) | reverse complement strand
ATAGGGAATGGTCGCGTATAAGGAATGGTTACGTATAGGGAATGGTCACGTATAAGGAATGGTTACGTATAGGGAATGGTCACGTATAAGGAATGGTCGCGACCATTCCCTACTGTATATATTGCCTTAGATTTTTCCTTACTGATTTCCATTCCGGGAATAATTCTGATAGCAGTTTATAAAATCCAGTACCATGATTATGGTGCTTAAGGTGGCACAATTCATGAATAATTACATATTCAATATATAGGTCATGGAGTTTGATAAGCTCTGTGCTGAGTGTAATTACACCTTTATTTGAACAGCTTCCCCACCGGCGTTTCATTGACCTGATAATCAATCCTGTTGGTTTAAATGACTGATTTTCATGTTTAATAAGGGCAGCTTCCATAAGCTCAGGAAAGATTCTGGCTGCTTCTGTCTTATAGCCTTTATAGAGCAGGCTTTTTACAGCTTTTTCATCATTTTCTTTTTCCAGGCCCATCTGAATGGTGTTGTCAAAAAACAGGACAAAGCTCTTTTGTGTTTTTTCAATCCTTAGAACTGATTCGTTGCCACGAAATAAGTGACTCTCACCACTGATGTAGGATCTTGTGATCTTTCCATTTCCCCTGTTTCTGTAGTTATCCCTGTGCTTTATTATCCATGCTGCCTTCTCCTGTACAATTCTGTTTATTGTTTTCTCAGATGTCCGGAAAGGCACCCTTACAACAACAGATGAGTCAGGCAGTACGCTTATCCCCAGAGTCCTCCTTCTTGAAAAGATGACAGCAAATTCTATGTCCTGGTAGTTAAGAGTTGTCGGTTTTTTTTTCATTAAAAGTTTATGTTCAATTAGTTGATTTCCGAAAATGTATGAAAACTGTACTTCCTGTTTTCAAGGTAATTTAAAGTTGAGTCGAGGCGAAGATAAAAATTATCTTTTCTTCTTGAGCCGGTACCATGATGAATAAATAAAACATAGCTATCTTTCTTCCTTTGTTGTATCCATTCTCGTTCAGAACATCAGGAAGTCCATCAGAGCCGGGTAATCCGTTAGCAAGATATTTGTAAGTGAAAGAACTTGGATTTTCCGAATATGTGAAGAGCATCTGATATGTAGCATTTGCTGAGGTTGCAACGTACTGGAAATGTGATTTTTATTTTATATTTGATGATCAAAGTTACAAACATCAATTTCAGCAAGATGAAGATTCAGGAAATAATAAGCCAGATAGTAGAAGGGAACAACCTGTTTAGAAAATCGCATCATCAGGAGTATTTTGATAGTTTTAAATCTGAACAGCGGCCATACATAACACTGGTAACCTGCTCCGATTCGCGGGTTCCTCTTAATGCACTAATGAAGGATACTTCAAATAAAGTCTTTTCAATTCAGAATATTGGTAATCAGATTTTATCGACTGAGGGTTCAGTAGATTACGGAATATATTATTGAGAAAAACCTCGACTACCAGGTCAATATTGCATGCAAAAAATACAAAGATCTTATCCAGTCAGGTGAGCTTACAGTAAGACATTGGAGTAATGCACAATATGCCTGTATTTGAAAACCTGACTCTAAAACAAAAAGAACTGCATATAGGGAGACTTCCGGAATAAGGTTGAGGTTAAGGTTAAGGTTAAGGTTAAGGTTCTCTTGACCTATTGTTAAAAATTTCTTAAAATCCGGATTACAGGAATATTTTGATGTTCCTCTTTGTCTATTCTATAAAACAACTTTAAATTATATAATATGAAAACAGGAATGAAATTTTTATCAGTCATCGTTTTATCGATGCTTATGGGTACAGCTATAGCACAACAGGGGCAGGGACAGGGTCAGAGGGTTCAAAGGACACCTGAGGAAACTGCCAAAGCTCAGGTTGCCTGGATGAAAACAGACCTTAAACTTGATCAGGCAACGGAGACTAAAGTTTATGATGTTGTTCTGAAGTATGCCAAGCAATCAGCTGATGAAAGGGCAAAAATGACTGCTGGTGGTGATCGTGAAGCAATGAGAGCAAAGATGGCAGAAGTCAATACCGCAAGAGATAAAGAATTAAAAGTTATACTTGGGGACAAGACATTTGAGACTTTCAAAGCCAAAGAAGCTGAAAGACGTCAGGCAGCAAGACCTCCGAGACAAAATTAAATTCGCGGTTACCCGAACTGATGTTGGTATTAAATTATTCCAAATAATTATTACCGGCTTTATCTTGACAGGTTAGATGGTTAGTATAAGGAAAATGGGAGGGTAACAACGACGGGCGGCAATCTGCCGCCCGTTTCTTTTTTTTTATTCCCCCTTAATCGTAATTATTGTTATTTCAGGCGGCATCCATATCCTGAATGGAATTGCCAGGACTCCAAGTCCCCGGTTGACATACTGGTACTGTTCTCCTGTTTTCCAAAGTCCATTCCAGTGAGGGTAAAAATATTTTGAAGGGCTCCATTTGAAGGTTTTTGTAAGTATTCCCATTTGCATACCATGTGTGTGTCCCGACAGGGTAATATTTATGTTAGTTTTTCCGGTCACATCTTCCTCCCACTGATTAGGATCGTGGCTCAGAAGTATTTTAAGATCAACAGAATCAAGTCCTGATATTGCATTGGTCAGATTTCCATGAGTAATATCCGGATGGCGTCCCATCGTGATTATCCCTATCAATCCGATTTTTGCACCTCCAATTTTTACTATTGTGTTCTCATCATTCAGGACTTTGTATCCTGAAGCTTTTATCAGTTGATTCATTAACAGTACATTATTCGCTCTGTCTGCCTGGGTGAAATCAGGTTGGTAAGTTCCGAAATCGTGGTTTCCCATCACCGCAAAATTGCCATACTTACTTCTGGCAACTGATAATAATGTATCATTTCCTGCAAATTCCCGCCATCCATAACTTACGAAATCACCTGTATTAAGAATAAGGTCAGGTTTATAAGTATTCACCCGCTCCATGACTTCAAGCAATACTTTTTTATGATGATAAAATCCGGAGAGATGCAAATCTGATATCTGAACTATCTTCAGTCCTTCGAGATCTTTGTTCAGCCCTTTGATCTTGATTGTAACTTCTTCAGTTTTAAAATTAAATCGCCCATGAAGGGTACCTATAGCTATTATTGAAAAAATCACTACTGAAAAGGCGAGTCCGGTATTTGTTAACCAATTTATATGACCACCGGTATTTCTTCTTAGCAATTTGCCAGTAAAATGGAAAACAATCAAAATGATTCTTGGAGCGACAACACCGCAGATCATCCCGGTCATGTTCATCATGAGCCAGATGTGCTGCGGATTATCGTAAAAGCTGTTATAGTGGGCTATCTCAAAAAAAAGTACCCAGAGCCAAAGGCTGAGGAGAGCATGAAAAACGATTGAAATATAATAAAGAGGTTTTGATTTTCCGAAAAGATGTTGACGCAGAACCAGGGGTGTAAGAATCTCAGCAATGATCAGAACAAGAAATAATATCATAGTGAATAATTTAATATGTAAAAGTACTCAATTATTAATTATCCCGATTATTCATAAATTCTTAGAATTCGTTCATAGCTTTGGTTCAAGTTTTGTAATTTGGTGAAGTGGATGTTTTAACCTGCTGCAATTTAAAATCGAAAAGGTAAATGGAAAACAAATTATCAAAACCGAATCTGACAATTTTTGAACAGATAAAGAGATTGGACTCAGGTAAAAATGAATTCTGGACTGCCAGAGATTTAAGCAAGGTATTAGAGTATTCGGAGTACAGGCATTTTAAACCAGTAATTGATCGTGCAAAAGAAGCCTGCAAAAACAGTGGTTACCATGTTGTCGACCATTTCGAGGATATCCTCGGTATGGTATCAATTGGCTCAGGTGCTGAAAGAGAACTTAATGATGTAAAACTTTCCCGCTATGCCTGTTACCTGATAGTACAAAATGCCGACCCCGGAAAAGAGATTGTAGCCCTCGGGCAGACTTATTTTGCTGTACAAACCCGTTTGCAGGAAATACAGCAAATGGAGGTATATCAGGAATTGAGTACTGAAGAAGAAAAACGGATTTTTCTTCGTAAAGAAATGGCTGAACACAACAAACACTTAGCAGAAGCCGCTAAAACAGCCGGTGTAATTGAACCAATTGATTATGCCATTTTTCAGAATCATGGGTATATGGGTTTATACGGAGGTCTTGATGCAAAAGGAATTCATAAAAGAAAAGGATTGAAGAAAAGGGAAAGTATCTTAGACTACATGGGCAGTACTGAACTAGCTGCCAATCTCTTTCGAGCTACTCAGACAGAAGAGAAATTGAAAAGAGAAAAAATAAAAGGAAAGCAGAAAGCAAATCAAACACACTTTGAAGTTGGCAAAAAAGTCAGAAAAACAATTCAGGAACTTGGTGGAACAATGCCTGAGAATTTGCCTGTTGCTGCCAGCATCAAAAAACTTGATCGAAAAGATGAACCGAAAAAAATAGCTTATAAAAAGAAGAAATGAGTAATCTAAATAAACATAAATGGTTGCATTTTATTGTTAGCAATCATTCAAATTAAAAAACTGAATTGGGTGCGAGATGAGAAAACAATATTATGGCTTGAAATTTGTTCAACTTCATAGAACTAATTTCAATAAGCGAAAAGTGACTTATCTAAAATATTTAACCAAAACAAATTAAGAACATGAGACAACTTAAATACTTTTTATCGATCTCTTTCATATTGATTTTGACTTTAGCCATAAAAGCCGAAACTTTTTTTCCTTTGGATACCAATAATCCAATGAGACCTGAAAACGATCCAGTAATTCATTTTGTTGGAGAGCTTTTTGGCGGGGGAGTAGTGTTTTATGTTGATGGATCTAAACAACACGGGTTAATTTGCAGTCTGTCAAACATAAGAGATGCCAAATCTATAGAACTATATAATAAACAAGACTCAAAATATTTAAAAGGCCGACCGGACTCTTCAGTCTTAATGAATCAAGTTTTTGCTGTAAATAACCCTGATCGAGCGAATGAACTTTGTGATAACTTTACAAATTCCGAATACGGGACAGGACATTATTCTGATTGGCATTTACCGTCAATTGATGATTTGAAAATTCTATATACCGTCAGGAATGTAGTAAACAAAAGTTTAAGTAAATATAGCACTAAAATATATGACAATTTGGACAAAATGTATTGGTCTTCTACCAAACTTACTGACGATACTAAGGGGACTAATTGGTTATTAAATTTCGATGGTGGTAGTTTAGTATCTACTTTCCGTCCGGTTCCTGGGACTACTTTTGTCCGTGCGATCCGATCATTTTGAAATTTCTGCAGAATGACAACAGTTACATAAATTATATTGTTACTGAACTTGAGAATAACACCATGTCAAAATATTTGAAAAAAAGGCAACATACTACAACAGTTAGACATTATGTAGTACATAGCGCATTTCCGAGTTTTATTTATCTCATCAAATTTCATGGTACGCAGACTATTCCATCTACTACAGACCCTAAGTATACCTTGCTATCCCTGTTATGCTTAATCCTATTTCTATGACCAATTGACAAATCCCGACAATTTTCAAATTATCTTGACTAAAATAAAAATGACTTATAAAGCTTCTATGAAAAATTCTTCTGTTCTTTTTTTCTTACTTTTTGTTTTTCAGTCTCTTACATGTCAGACTCTGCAGGAATGGCAAGAATCTGGAGTAGCCACTTTAAAGGGAACGGTAGTTAATTTTGAAAAATATTCAAAAGACTTTAATAATATTGAAATTCAAGTAAATGACTGGACAAATGGGTACAGACGAAAGTGTTTTGCGAAAATTGACCAAAAAGGATATTTTATTGCTTCAATTTTTGTCTTCAACAAACAGGAAGCTTTTATTTTATACAAAAATCATGTTTCGACTGCAATCGTAAGGCCCAATGATACATTAACCCTTCTTATAAATGCAGACACATTCCCAGATGGTATTAATTATCAAGGAGAAACAGCCGCAGTCAGTCAGATTACAGACAATTATTACAATAAAATTCAGGATTCAATTTTCTCAATTAGCAATTCAAAACTAAATTTCAAATTGAGAGATTCTCTATCTTTTGAAAAATATAAAACATGGAGAGACAGTGTATACCAGATTGAATTCAAAAAGTCTGAAATCTATTTACATCAAATAAATGATAACCCATTTTATGCCAATTTAGTCAGAGACGGAAGACAATTAAGATATTTTACCGAATTGGCAGGATATAAACCCTGGAGGATGCCTCTATCAGATGAAGTTAAGATGAAGTGTTTAATCTCGATAGTTAAAAGTATTGATCCAGATACAACACAGAAATATTTTATGATTAACTCAAATTACTTATCATTGGTAAATACTTTATATTCATCAGTTTATTTAATAGGGGGATATTTCGAACTAATTAGCCGAGTAAATTCCCCTGAAAAACAAACTACTCTTAAACCTGAAAAGAATGCTCAGACAGCAAATTCGCCACATACCTCTAAGCAATATGTTAAAGACTTTTACCCTTATTATGTAGCTGCATCTAAGTTAATAAGTAACAAAAAACTCAGGGAATCGGTTCTGGCTCACTTTTATACTGTAACGCTTGAAATGCAAAACGTAGACTTAGGGCTTGATACCATTTTACTTCAGATTTCGGATGAGAGAATAAAGCTATCACTTATTAATGAGTTTAATACTTATAAGAGGAGGACATCAATTCAAAACTCTTTGAAGGTTAACACTACGATACTTGATGAATTGAAGACCAGGTATAAAGGGTATGTTCTTTATATCGACTTTTGGAGTACTTGGTGCCCACCTTGTATTGAAGGACTTAAGTGTTCTACTAATCTTAAAAAAACATTTGAAAATAAGAAAGTTGCATTCATATATTTATGCTGTAATTCGGATAAATCAACCTGGGAAAAAGTAATTAAAGAGCAAAAGCTAGATGGTGAGAATATGCTGCTTAACTCTGAAGATTATTCTCAATTAGCAGGCGAATTCAACTTGATCGGCGTCCCCAGATACATAATTGTAGATAAAGCTGGAAAAGTAGTAAATGAAAATGCCCCAAGACCATCCGATAACATCAAGATTCAAGAAATCCTTATTAAGGAGTTGAATAAATACATTGACAAATAAACAGATTGAAATGTCGACCTAAAATCTGGATTTTAAAAATAGGCCTAAACATAAAAACAGCTATGTATAATGCGGGACTCAGAGCAATCGAAGGTTCAATTAATCGCATCAGGGTTTCCGGCACCCGGAATATTCTATCTCCGTAGCCCCGCACTATGCAAAACTGCAACTGTTAATTTATTTAAGCATATATTTTGGGGTAAAAACAGTATTTTTGTTAGCGATATCAATAACTTTATTCCACTGGAAGAAGTTAACCTGGATGTTTTGAAAGAGATAATCAGCAGAGGGGTTATCAAATAATCAGATGTTTAATCTTTCAATAATTAAAAAGATAAGCTGAAATGGCTAATGAAAATGCAGTGGCAAAAGAAGGGTTTAATGAAATATTGCTTTACACTACACCAAACGGGAAGGTAAAAGTTGAGATTTTTTTGCAAAACGAAACTATATGGCTTACCCAGCAAAAAATTGCCGAATTGTTTGGAGTGGATAGAACTGTAGTTACCAAACACTTAAATAAGATATTCATTGATGGTGAATTGCAAAAAGATGCAACATGTGCAAAAATTGCACATGTTCAAAAAGAAGGACAACGAGAAGTTACCAGACTTGTAGAATTCTATAATCTTGATGCAATAATATCAGTAGGCTATAGAGTTAACAGTACACAAGCTACCCATTTTCGTATATGGGCTACAGAAAGACTTAAAGAGTATGTAATAAAGGGTTTTACAATGGACGATGAACGTCTAAAAAATCCTACCAATATTTTTGGCAAAGATTATTTTGAGGAACAACTTGCAAGAATTAGGGATATCCGTTCAAGCGAACGACGATTTTATCAGAAGATAACTGACATATATTCAGAATGCAGTATCGACTATGTAAAAGATGCTGAAATTACAGAACTTTTTTTTGCTACAGTTCAAAACAAACTTCATTGGGCAATTACGGGACAAACTGCAGCCGAAATAATTGCTACCAGGGTAGACAGCAATAGAATAAATATGGGACTAACAGCATGGAAGAATGGACCTTCTGGTAAAATCAGAAAAACTGATATTGGTGTTGCAAAGAATTATCTGAATGAAAAAGAGCTTGATGGATTGAACAGAATAGTTACAATGTATTTAGATTATGCTGAAAGTCAGGCACAAAAAAAAGTTCCAATGTATATGAAGGATTGGATTGAAAGACTTGATGCGTTTCTTCAATTTAATGAACAATCAATACTAAAAGATACTGGTAAAGTATCACATATGGTAGCTTTAGCTCTTGCTGAAAAAGAATTTAAAAAATACAGCATTGCACAGGACCGATTAATAGAAAGTGATTTTGATAAGATCCTGAAAGAGAAGAAAGAATTGCAGCATACCGAAGTAAAATTTTACGACCCTGTATTTGATCCTGGTACAAAACTGACCTATTCAGTAATATCAGCAAAATTTAAAGATAAATGGATCTTCGTTCGTCATAACAAACGTATTACCTGGGAGATAGCCGGCGGACATATCGAAGAAGGCGAAACATCTTTTGAGGCTGCAGGAAGAGAATTAATGGAAGAGACCGGTGCTCTGAAGTTTGACCTGGTTTGTATTGCTACATACTCAGTAAAAAAAGATGGAGAGACGGGATGGGGGAGACTCTATCTCGCAGATGTGAAGGAAATAGGTCCTATTCCCGATATGTCCGAAATCGCTGAGATCGCTATTCTTGATAAACTTCCTGAGAATCCTACTCATCCTGATATTCAACCACATCTGTTCAGGAAAACGTTGGAATTCATAGGATGATTTGTAGTGGCTGATGCCTATAGAAAAAGACAAAAAACAAAAGTTTGAAATCAAGACAAAAGACAAAAGTCACAAGACAAAAGTGTGGAGATAAAGCACTTTTATCTTTTTCCTTTTGTCTTTTGTCTTCATTTAAATATATTCGAAAGTGACTTTCTTAAGCCATTTTTCTTCCAGCAGTCGTGCAATGCGCTTTACAACCGTACGTCTGATTTCCAGATCTACAGGCAGGTTTGGGTCTTGATGCGCAATGTTGATTCTTGTCCCAATAACAAAATGAATTTCATCACTTTCCATGATAAGCCTTACAATCTTATCAGCCGGCCCTTTACCAAGTTTGACACTGTTATTATAGGTCTTCAGAATTTCATTTACCTTCTGGAGTGTCAGGATTCCTTCTGTTACAAGGTCAATCCCTTCAAGGAAACTCTCCGGCGGTAATTCAGGATCTTCAAAGATGAGTTCATCAATAATTGCTCTGCCCAATTCGCGTGCAACAATATCTGCAGTGGTACCTCCGCAAAGAATCACTTTCCCTTTATAATTTAGAACTTTTACCGACAGATCCTTGTCCTTATCTTTTTCGTAAGGAGGACCTGTGCAGATAAGCAGTTTACGCGGTTCCCTAAAGTAGATTGTTGCGCAGCTGATATCGTCACGGGCCTTGTAACTATCGTTTTTATGAGCCATAGTGACTATCTTTCCAGCGAGCATCATGGCTGAAATTGAAGCTTCGCTTGTAACCAGGGAAGCTGCATAATTAGCAATATTCTCTCTTTCCCAGCCAAACGGAAATGCATCACCACCCATGCCACTCTGGGAAACTCCGTCAGAGCAAAAGATTATCCTGTCTTCTTTTTCAGGCACAAAGGTGCAGTTTTTAAGCACTTTACCTGCATGTTTACCTTTATCCAGAACAACTTTTTTCCAATTAGGATCAAAGATCTGGTTTCCTCTTAATACAATTGTCGATGGATTGTCATATTCAAGAATTGTAGCACGTCCGCTGCTCTCAATATCTATTATTGTGAATGTGGAATAGCTGATTTTTCTTTCACTGCAAACCGGGAGGGTATTCATAATTATTTCAGCAATACGATCAACCTCTTTATGCTCGCGGGTAAAATTAAGAGCCATTGTTGCTGTGAGAGTAGCGAGGATATTTGCTTTTACACCATGACCCATTCCATCTGATAATACTGCTATAACCCTGTTTTCTTCTTTAATAGACCTGTAAAGGAACACATCCCCGCAAATCCTCTCTCCGTCGTAGTTCCTTTGCTGGCTGTTTATTTCTATAAAAAAGTTCCTGTTCACGGGTTCCTGTTTCAAATTATTTTCTTTGAATACTTTTTTTTGTCTTGTACGATTCGATTATTGAGTTGAGCATCTGTTCTGTTTCTGATGCCCCTTCGCCAAGTAGGAATCCGATCTTTTGTACCATTTCAAGGTTCTTATCAATTACCTCACTAACCCTGTTTGTAACCTCTTCGCCCTGCACTTCAGGGGAGTAAAGGTCGCGGATTATTGCACCGCACATCTTGTTTTTTTTGATAGGGAAGATTGATATATTCAGCATCTTGTCTTCAAAGTGCACATCCTTGCTCACAACAGGTTTATCCTCTTTAATAACAAAGGTGAACAAATTATAAACATTGAAAGGGATAAGCGTCTTGATGTCGGCACCTGCAAGTCCGGGTATTACATCGGAAATAGCTTTGGCATCTTCACCTATTATGTTTATAAAGCTTTGATTTGAATGAAGTATCTTAAGATAATTATCAACTATTACCACCCCTGTCGGAAGTTTTTCAAGCATATTATTCATCATGTCTGAAGCGCTCTGGGCGATCTCTTTTTCCCTCATGGCCAGCTCTTCCGAATCTTTCAAAGCTTTCTTTGTTTCAGCCAGTTTCCTGTTTGTGTGCCTGAGAGTTTCTATATATTCCTGTTTATTACGAAGGTTGAAGGTGTGGCACATTTCGGGAACGGCCAGTCCTTTAGCGACAGTAGATGCAAATTCGCGGCATGACAGGTATCCGCAGGCTCCGCAGTTTATCTCTTCATCAGGATTGTTCTTACCTATAATTTTAAGAACTTCATTTATAGCTTCTTCAGGGGGATCGGGAATTCTCTGGTCGTTAGGGGAAAAGGTCCTTGAAAGTTTAAGTTTCGACCACTTTTCCATGTCTTTCTGCCAT
>JGI24132J36420_10001365_pt1 | contig 11139 bp, 9 predicted proteins | sample BarGraNGADG00212_3_FD_36420 | JGI IMG/M metagenome (IMG submission 36420) | reverse complement strand
CCTATTTCTGGAAGGACTTGCTGATATTGAGCGGTATCTCGGTGACCATGGTATCCATATCGCTGTTGAATTTCAAGCGTTTCATTTCCAAGTGATGGCGTTCGCTAGATTATTTTGTTATATTAACCGCTTAGCTTGAAATATGAACTTTAATGAAATGTTAAATACTTTTATCAAGTTTTGGACAAAAACGCCAATTATGATTCGCTCAGCTAATTATATATTAGTTTGGTTTGGCGCCATTGTCGGAATAATTCTTGGTGCCTCTGTTACCCTGGCATTAATTTTGTCACCCAGAATAGAGAATGCAAACTATGCACCTCTTTTTAATCAATATTTTATTTTGTTTCCTATTGTTTATGTCCTTGGAACACTAATTTTTTTTCAAGATTTTTGGTTTGAAATTGGAAAAATAATAAAGAGGTTGTTTTCAAAAGAAAAATACGAATGGCATAGACCCCGTGCTGTATTTTTTGGCGGATTTTTAGGAGGTGCCCTTTATGTAATATTGCTAAGTTATTTAAATAATATTTCAGTGTGGTATGCAGCAGATTTTCTTGTTCTTTTCTTGCCATTTTCCCACGGTTTCGCCAGATTAGGATGTCTTAATCTTGGCTGTTGCTATGGAAAAGTATGTGCAGAATCACACTTGCTAAAAGTTGTTTATTCTCACCCTCAATCTGAGCCTGTAAGAAATGGTAGTAAAAAAGCCCCTAGATATGCCGTGCAATTGTATGAAATGATACTTTGCATTGCTTTAGGTATCTTTCTTTGGGCCTTACTGGGAAAAGTTTCTGCCGGAAAAATATTTGCTTGTTATTTGATTGGTTATGGATTAATTAGATTTTTACTGGAATTTGTTCGTGATAATACCTATGAATTACAAATTGGCATGCTATCAATCTGGCAATATATAAGTCTTGCTTGTTTTATGCTTGGAATAATTATATTGTTAGTCTTAAAAAATGCTCCTCCTTTAATCATTACTAACAAGCCGGTCGGAATAAATTTAGGCAAATATATTTTAATTGGTATTTGGAATGCTGCAGTAATTGGCATCAGTTTCAGTCTTCATTTTAGGAAAGCAGGACAGTCCCTTTAAAATAATGAAAAGAAATACTTTGCCTGCAGGAAAAGAAGTAAGGGTGTACAATCATGCGCTGCAAAAAAGCTCCGGATATTCAAATCATTGCCCACTATTGACATTGCAAATATTTTTCCTCAATTTCCCCTCAGTAATACGATGAATCTTGTTTTTACAGAGACGCTTCCAGCAGAAGAAGATTTAAAAAAAATTGAAGAGGAAGCTGTCCTTGAAAATACTGTTGTGGGTTATTTCCGACCTTTATTTAAAAAGATGTTTGCCAAGGGTTATGGTCTGGCAGCATATAATAATAATATTTTTCTAGGGATAATGTGCGCGGTTCCTTTTGGCCGAAATTGGATAGAGCCAGGAACTTTTTTTGTGTTAAAATCTTATCGTGGTTGTGGAGTTGGCTCAGCCTTGATTAAAGAGCTGATTATAAGATTCAAAGGTAACAAAAGAATATATGTCGCGACTAAAAATTCTATTGTTTTTGATTTTTGTGAACAAAATGGTTTAAAACAATGTGAAAATTATTGGAACTTGCCATTGGCTGTTAAATGGCATTTGCTTAAAAAATTATCAATGGTGAGGGTCGCGTTTATACTGGCTTTGAAACGGAATTTTCATAAAGGTATCCGTTTTTATTTATCTCCAGAAAATTAAATTTACATCCTGATTATAAAATATCAAAATATAAAAATAGAAGTCAATCGGGGTCAGGGGGAAATCTTGGACACGAATTACCTTGCGATCATGGGCCAAAAAACTCACTTTAACCGATCTTCTGGAAAAAGCTTTGAGCCAAATTGATTTTCCTTTCAGTCCTATCAGTAATTTCAGGTGAGACCAAGCAGAATCCCATAGGGTATTTAGATGTATTCGATCGGGAATTTATCATTCCATATGAAAACTGAAGCCAATTCTAAATATGAAATAACCATCAGGTTTTTGGATTATGAAAAAATGGGGTGACGCCAGTTACCATTCATTTACAGCGTTGCCTGTAAATGGTATAATGAATACAGATGACTGATTTAAAGTATATTGCCGTGGAAGGGTTGATCAAATCCGGGAAAACCAAGCTGGCCAGGATACTGGCCGAAGAGTTCAAGTCCCGGCTGGTTCTGGATAACCAGGGCAACCCTTTTTTAAAGGAATATTACGAATCTTTTTCGGCCAGCTACAATCCCCTGGCCCTCAAAGCCCAGTTGATATTTTTGATCAATCGTTTCAACCAGCAATTGGAAATGAAGCAGAAGGATCTTTTTCAAAAAACCACGGTCGCCAACTACATTTTTTACAAAGACGGCATCTATGCACACACGATTCTCAGCGACGAGGATCTTGATATTTATAAGAAAATATTGCATGTTTTTTCCGAAAAAATCGTTCCCTGCGGTCTGGTCGTCTATTTGCAGACTTCTTTCGCTGAAATGATCCAGCGCATCCACAAGTTTGGCAGCGAGCTTGAAAAAAGGATGCCCAGTGAGTACTGGCGGGAAATTTTCGAGGCTTATAATTATTACTTTTTCAACTACAAATTATCGCCGCTGCTGGTGGTCAATGTCGAAAAAATCGATTTCGAAAACCGCAAGGAAATCGACAACCTGATCACGGAAATAATAAATCATAAAACAGGAATCAGCTACTATGCGCCAGCCTGATTTGGAAAAAAAGACGGTTTTACGCCTGGCCCAGAAAAAAGTCAAGGGCGAAAAAATAACGGCGGTGACGGCCTATGATTTTCCGACCGCCCGCATCGCCGCCGACGCCGGTATCGATATCCTCCTGGTCGGGGATTCGCTGGGCATGGTGCTGCAGGGACATGAAAACACCCTGAACCTGGTCGGGGATTCGCTGGGCATGGTGCTGCAGGGACATGAAAACACCCTGAAAGTGACCATGGACGAAATGATTTACCACACCTCGATGGTCGCGCGCTCCGAACCGCTAGCGCTGGTGGTCAGTGATATGCCCTACCAATCGTTCCATGTGAGCATTGAAAAGAGCGTGGAAAACGCCTGCCGTTTTGTCAAAGAAGGCGGGGCCGAAGCGGTCAAGCTCGAAGGCGGCCGCAAAAGATTCCGGGTCATTGAAGCCCTGCTGAACGCCGAAATCCCAGTCATGGCCCACCTGGGATTGACCCCGCAATCGGTGCACCAACTGGGCGGATTCAAGGTCCAGGGCAAGCTGCGCGAAAAAGCCCGCGAAATTTTCGCCGACGCTCTGGAATTGGAAAAGCTCGGCGTGTTCGCCATTATTTTGGAATCGATTCCCCAGGAACTGGCTAAAAAAATCAGCGAAAATCTGAGTATTCCTACCATCGGCATCGGCGCTGGCCCTTTCTGCGATGGCCAGGTGCTGGTTTTTCCAGATCTTGTCGGACTGACCAGCATGTACCTGCCCAAGTTCGTCCGCAAGTACGCCGATACGCACGCCCTGTGGCTGAAAGCTCTGCGGGATTATATCCGCGACGTGCAGAACGGTGTTTTTCCCGATGACCGGGAAAGCTACCATCTGCACAAAGATATCGACGAATTTCTCCAATGAAATTTTGCCGTACCATAGAAAGCCTGACCCAAGCATTGTCGTTGGCCGGTCATAAAAGCGTTGGCTTTGTGCCGACCATGGGATTTTTGCATGCCGGGCACCTGAGCCTGGTAGCAAAATGCCGGCAGGAGAACGACCTGGCCGTGGTATCCATTTACGTCAATCCTGCCCAGTTCGGTCCGAACGAGGGTTTAAACCGTTATCCGCGCGACCCGGAACGCGATATCGCCCTGCTGGAAAAGGAAAAAATCGATCTGCTGTTCATGCCCGATTCCCTGGAAATTTATCCGCCCGGCTACGCGACCTATGTCAGTGTCGAGGGTTTGGATGCGGTCTTGTGCGGGAAATCACGCCCTGGCCATTTTCGCGGCGTGGCCACGGTGGTGCTCAAGCTGTTCAACCTGGTCGGCCCGCAGCGGGCCTATTTCGGCCAGAAGGATGCCCAACAGGCGATTATCATCAGGAAGATGGTCAGGGATTTACATCTGCCTGTGCAAATCAGGGTGCTGCCGATCGTGCGCGACAGCGACGGCCTGGCCCTTTCTTCGCGCAACGTCTATCTCGCCCCGGCTGAAAGGCTCGCGGCCCGGCACCTGCCCCAGGCACTAGCTGCCGCCGGGGTCATGATAAACGGCGGGGTGGGGGATGCGGCGGCACTGAAAAAAGCCATGACCGAAGAATTGGCCAAAGACCGTCTCATCCATATCGATTATATCGCCGTGGCGCGGCTGCAGGACCTGGTAGAACTGGCGGTCATCCAACCGGGAAATACACTGATTGCCGCCGCCATCCGCGTCGGCAAAACCCGTCTTATCGACAATTTACTATTAGGAGATTTGTCATGCTGATTCCATTTCTGGTTTCAAAAATACACCGGGCTACTGTCACCAGTACCGATATCAATTATGAAGGCAGCATTGCCATTGCTGAAGATATCATGGAAAAAGCCGGCCTGCGCGTGTTTCAAAAAGTCGATGTCTACAATATAAACAACGGGGCGCGCTTTTCCACCTACGTGCTGCCCTGGCCCCGCTCTTCCAAAGAAATCGTGGTCAACGGCGCCGCCGCCCACCTGGTTCAGCCTGGGGACATGATCATTATCGCGGCTTTTGCCCTGATCGCGGAAAAGGAATTGGAGTCGCTGAACGCCGTGATTGTCAAAATGGGGGCCGGCAACGAAATAGAAAAGATCACTAACACGAAACTATGAAAAGGTGCGAGCCCCTTCGTGCTAAGGAAAATCCATGAAAAAAGTACTCGGTCTGGGCAACGCCCTGGTTGACATTCTGGTTAAGATCTCTGATGAGCATCTGTTGGGCTCCCTGCAGCTCCCCAAGAACTGCATGACCTTGGTAGAGGAATCCCAGATCAATGCCATTTTGGCCAGGATCGCCCACCTGGAAAAGCAGGAGACCTGCGGCGGCTCGGCGGCCAACACCATCAGCGGCCTGGCCCGCCTGGGAATCCAAACCGGTTATATCGGCAAGATCGGCCATGACGCCTTTGGAACTTTTTTTGACGAGGATATGAAGAAACACGGTGTTAACACGCATATGTTTTTCGGCCGCGCCCAGACTGGGAGAGCGTTGGGTTTCATCACTCCCGATTCTGAACGCACGTTCGCCACTTTTCTGGGTTCGGCGGTGGAACTGGAAGACTCTGACCTGCATGCGGAATTGTTCAGCGGCTACGATATTTTTCATATCGAGGGCTATATGGTGCAGAACCACCGGCTGTTCGAAACCGCGGTGCGGCTGGCCAAGGAAGCCGGGCTGGAAGTTTCGCTCGACCTGGCCAGTCACAACGTGGTCCTTGAGAACATCGACTTTCTGCAGGACATGGTGGCCAGATACGTGGACATTGTCTTTGCCAACGAGGAAGAGGCCATGGCCTTCAGCGGCAAAAATTCCCCGCACGAAGCTCTGGTCACAATTTCCCCCCAATGCCGCATCACCGTGGTCAAGCTGGGCAAAAACGGTTCGCTGATCAGGCAAAAGGATGAACATCACCAAATCGGCTGCATCCCGGCCCGGGCCGTGGACACTACCGGCGCCGGCGACTTGTACGCCGCCGGATTTTTATACGGCCTGATTCATGGTTACACCTTGAACATCTGCGGCAATATCGGTTCGCTGCTCTCGGGTAAAGTGGTAGAGGTGGTCGGCGCCAAGCTGGATGAGCGGCAGTGGCTGGAGGTCGAAGCCGCTCTGCCCAAGCTCATCTCCTGAAATTCAACGCTGGGTTTTAGCGGAATGAAAAGCAGGAGTGAAGAGGCCGTAGCCGTGATGGGTAAAGGGTTCAACTGCGTTAAACTATATAAAATAAATCTAGGAGGAAAAAAATGCCCAAAAAATTCCGCGTTCCCATTCTGGCCGGATTGGCATTTGTCATGATCGGTGCCATGGCGGCTGGACTGGCTGGCCAAAACCAGCCCCCTAAAGGGACGGGCGTAGCCGCCCAGCCCCCCAAGGGGACGGTCGCAACCGCCCAGCCGCTCATCCCGCGCCAGATCCTTTTCGGCAATCCGGTCAAGGCCTCGCCGCAAATTTCCCCGGACGGCATTCGCCTGGCCTATCTCGCCCCTTCGGACAAGAACGTGCTCAACGTCTGGGTGCGCACCATCGGTAAAACCGATGATGTCCAGGTTACCAACGACACCCACCGCGGCATCCGCATCCATTTCTGGGCCGAAGACGGCAAACACCTTTTCTACATGCAGGACCTCAATGGCGACGAAAATTTCCACGTCTACGCGGTCGACATCGAATCCAAGATCGTGCGTGACCTGACGCCGTTCCAGGGCATCCGTGCCGAACCCGGCAGCGTCATGCTTGATAAAAAGTATCCCAACGAGATGTTGGTCGGCTTGAACCTGCGCGATCGCCGTGTCTTCGACGTGTACCGCGTCGACCTGAACAGCGGCGCCATCACCCTTGACACGGAGAACCCGGGCGATGTCCTGGGCTGGGTCACCGACCCCGATTTTCAGATCCGCGCCGCCCAGGCCCAGAATCCCCAGGACGCATCCACTGTCCTGCGTGTGCGTGACAGCCGCACAGCGCCCTGGCGCACGCTGTTGACTCTCCCGTTCGGCGAGAACGGCGGCATCGACGACTTCAGCGCCGACGGCAAGTCCCTCTACGTGGAAACCTCGGTTGGCGCCGACACTGCCCGCCTGGTCAAAGTGGATATCGTCAGCGGCAAGGAACTGGAAACCATTGCCGTGGATCCCAGGGTTGACGTGGGCGGGGTGATCATTCATCCCGATACGCACCTGGTGCAGGCGGTCGGTTTCAACTACCTGAAGAACGAATGGCTCGTACTAGATCCAGCCATCAAAGCTGACTTTGAAGTTCTGGCCAAGATCGGCCGAGGCGAGTTCTACCTTTCCGGCCGTGACCGTGCCGACAAGAACTGGCTCATCACTTACCAGGTCGACGACGGGCCCGTGGCTTGGTACGTCTACAACCGCGAGAGCAGAAAGCCGGAACTGCTTTTTGTCAACCAGCCCGACCTGGCCAAATACAAGCTGGCCAAGATGGAACCCGTAGTCATCAAGGCTCGCGACGGTTTCAAGTTGGTTAGCTACCTGACTCTGCCGGCCGGGGGCGCGGCCAAAAAACTGCCGCTGGTGCTCAACGTCCACGGCGGGCCGTGGGGGCGTGATGGCTGGGGTTACCGTCCCGAGGCGCAGTGGTTCACCAACCGCGGTTACGCTACCCTGCAGGTCAACTTCCGCGGCTCGACCGGCTTCGGCAAAAAATTCCTCCATGCCGGTGACAAGCAATGGGGCGTCGGCACTATGCAGCATGACCTGACAGACGCGGTAAAGTGGGCCATCGCCAAGGGCATCGCCGATCCCAAGAAGATCTGCATTTATGGCGGTTCTTACGGCGGCTACGCCACGCTGGCCGGCCTGGTGTTCACCCCCGAGCTTTACGCCTGCGGCGTGGACATCGTCGGCCCTTCCAACATAAAAACGCTGCTCCAGTCGATTCCGCCCTATTGGGCTCCCATTAAAAAGCAGTTCATCCTGCAGGTAGGGGATGTAGAAAATGACGAGGTGTTCAATAAAAAGATCTCACCGCTGTTTCATGCCGCCAACATCCGCGTGCCGCTGATCGTCGCCCAGGGCGCTAACGACCCGCGCGTCAACATCCGTGAAGCCACGCAGATGGTCGAAGCCATTCGCGCCAAAGGGTTGCCCGTGACCTATGTCGTCTATGGTGACGAAGGGCACGGCTTCGCCCGGCCCGACAACCGGCTCGATTTTTACGGCCGGGTCGATGAATTCTTGGCCAAGCACCTTGGCGGCCGCGCCGAGCCCTGGCAGGAGATCAAAGGGTCTTCGGCAGAGGTACGTTGATCACACGCTGATTAATTCTTTTGATTTTAAATTGAAATAAAAAAGGCGGGGACGCCGGTCCCCGCCTTTTTTAATATCTGTAGATCTTACTTCTCGCCAAGAATTTCCTTGGCCAGTTTTTCGGCTCCGTAGATCTTGTTCAGAGCTTCAATAATGGCCGTGCTGCAAACAGAAACTGTGCGGTTGGCGGTGTCGTCGTAGAAGAAGCGGCCGATGAAGCTCTCGACGTTGCCGTCGAAAACCAGACCGACGAGTTCGCCGGCAATATTGACCACGGGCGAGCCCGAATTTCCGCCGATGATGTCGCCGGTGCAGACGAAGTTCAGCGGCGTGGAGAGGTCGATCTTGTCCTTCGCATCGGCGACGCGCTTGGGCAGGTTGAAGGGGAATTTGTTGTCGAAGCTGGCGGCCCGGTCATAGAGGCCATAGAAAGTTGTTTTCGAGGGGGCGATGGTGCCGTTCATCGGGTAGCCCTTGACCGTGCCATAGGAAAGGCGCAGGGTGAAGGTGGCGTCGGGGTAGGCGTTCTTGCCGTAGACGGCGAAGCGCGCCTGGCCGATCTTTTCCCCGGCCGGTTTGGCGATGCTCTCGATGTTGTCCTCCGACCACTTCCTCATCTCGCGCACCATGGGGTCCAGCTTGCGAGCCAGGACGATAAACGAATCGGTGGAATTGGCCACGGCCGCTTCGCCGCCCTCGACCAGCTTTTTCCTCTCGGCCGGGTCGGCGAGCTTGGTGCCGGCCAGCAGCGCCTTGGCGACTTCTTCAGGCTTCTTGCCCTCCAGCGCTGCCTTGACAAAAGCGTCTTCGGGTCCGAGTTCCTCCAGCATCTGCTGCAGGGCGTCGACGATCATCACCTCTTCCAGGCCCGGGTAGACGGGGGCCGGCGAAAAGAGGCGGAAGCGCAGCGATTCGACCTGTGAATCATGGTAACCCTCCAGGCGCTTACCGTCGGGCTTCTTGATTTCAGCTACGTACTGCACGATCTGCAGGGCGATGCCGCCCAGGCGCATGCCCGGGACGCGGCGGTAAGAGAACTCTTTCATGCGCGGCTTCTGTTTTTCGATGGCCGCGGTGATCTGTTCCCAGGCGCCGGCGTACTCGGCCTTCCACTTGGGATCGGCCTCGACCAGCTTGCGGAATTCCGCCTCGCTGGCGGCCTTCTTTTCCAGGATGCCAGGGGCTTTCAAGCCCTCATATTCGCCGCTGGAGACCTTGAGCCCGTTCTCGATACCGAAGATCATGCCCGCGGCCTGGCGCGCTTCTTCCGGACCCTTGGCGGCGTACTTCTTTGCCACTTCCAGCATGCGCTTCATGGTCTTGAGGCGCAGGGGGTAGGAGTATTCGCGCTGGAACTGGAGCTGGGACAGAGTCATCAGGCGGTTGGTCGAGCCCGGGTGGCCGGAAACGAATACCAGTTCGCCGTCTTCGGCGCCCTTGGCGCTCCACTTCAGGTAGTGGCTGACCTTGGCCGGCTTGCCCTTTTCATAGGCGCGGAACAGGGCCATGTCGAGGTCGTGGCGCGGGAAAGTGAAGTTGTCGGGGTCGCCGCCGTAGAACGCGGCCTGCTGTTCAGGGGCAAAGACCAGCTTGACCTCGGTGTACTTCTTGTAGCGGTAGAGCCAGTACTCGCCGCCCTGGTAGAGCGAGACCACATCGGAACGCAGGCCGGTCTTTTTCAGGCTCTGGCGCTCGATGGCGGCGATGGCGGCCTTCTTGGCTTCCAGGCCCTTGGCCGGGTCCATGCCTTTCTTGACCGAGGCTAGCACCTTGACGGTGACGTTCTCCATGGAGATCAGAACGTTCAGTTCAAGGTCAGGGCAGGGGAGCTCGTCGGCCGCGGTGGCCGCGTAAAAGCCGTCATTGACGTAGTTCTTTTGCGGCGTGGAAACTTTCTGCAGCTGGCCCAAAGCCACGTGGTGATTGGTCAGCACCAGACCGTCGGGACTGATGAAAGAGCCCGAGCCGCCGTCGCCGACACGCACCGAGGAAAGGCGGATGTGCTCAAGCCAGGCCGGGGTCGGTTCAAAACCGTATTTTTCCTTCAGCTGTTTGAGCGGCATGTTATCCAGCGTCCACATGCCTTCGTCGGCAGTGAGTGGACCTGCCAGCACAAACATCATGGTTACGACTGCCAGCAAGAGAGTTCCCGGCAGCCATTTGTTTTGATTTTTTTTCACTAGAAACCTCCTTGTGAATATCTTATTATACCGTAAAAACTGCCAAAAAGTTTAAAAAATTGAATTGTGCCGCTCCGGTCCCGTTTTTTTTCCGGTTTTTTTCGAGAAATATCCAAAATTTCATCCCGAACCCAAAAACATGTCCGTGTTCCCGGTGCGGGGCGATTGACAGCCCCGGCTTTTTAATGGTATAGTGCAGGTCTTCCAGCATTAAGGGGGCCATGGTTTAATGGTAGAACGCGACCTTCGCAAGGTTGAGATGGCGGTTCGATTCCGCCTGGCTCCACAGAGAGGACTAAGTGGTAGTGTTAGTCTAAAGGCGATTGGAAGGGTTTTCTTAAATTTTCAGTAATTTTTTCTCTAACACTATCACTAACACTTTTAAAACCATGATCAGTTGAAGCAGTAGAGTTAGTGTAAAGGCAATTGAGAAGAACGGGACCGGCTGCAGCCGGCCCCGCTTTGAATCAAGTTCTGTGGTTCTGCTCTATTGCACCGCATTCAAGGCGTTGATGCGGCCCTTGCCCGAATAGGGGTCCGCCCCAGGCTTGAGTATGTCGTCGGCGGTCTGCTGGATGATGGCCTGCAGTTGCGCTGGCTTCATCTTGCCGTACTTGCCGACGATCAGCGCTGCCACGCCGGCAACATGCGGCGCCGCCATGGAGGTGCCGGCCGCGAAGAAGTAACCGGTGGCACTGCCGGGGCTCAGAATCATGTCATAGGTTCCGCAGGTCCCGCCGCCGGGGGCGGCCACGCTGATGACCGACTGGCCGTAGTTTGTGTACGAGGCCGGCTGGTCGAAGTTGGCCAGCCCGCACGGCCCGGTGGCCGCGACGGCCATACCGTTGCCCGACTGGGCGGGAATGGACCACAGGCGGCTGTTGAGATCCCAACCCTCGTTGCCCGCGGCGCTGACGCAGAGAACACCGGCGGCGGTGGCGTAGTTAATGGCACGG
>JGI24132J36420_10001360_pt1 | contig 11170 bp, 17 predicted proteins | sample BarGraNGADG00212_3_FD_36420 | JGI IMG/M metagenome (IMG submission 36420) | reverse complement strand
CAATCCATCAGGAAGTGGTAAGTTCCATATCATTATCGGGGCTAGCATACCGCATGGTCGTAACCTTAGCTTATTAGAAAAACTAATTGCGACTGATGGAACTATCGATGCAAACAAAATCGCCGAGGCGCGTGCCTTGTAGCTTTTGTAAAATATAGGCGTTTGGCTTTGTGCCGGACGTCTATTTCATTTTATATTAACTTGATACCGCAACCCGGACGTGTATACGAGCCTAAACCAGCGCTACGATATGTGTTAGTGGTCGGTGTTGAAGACTTATTATCCGGTAAAAAATTGTTGATATGTTTGGTTCTAGACATGGAGTTAGGCTTATCAAGAGCGAAAGTGGACCTCAAATTATATTTGTCGTTTGCTGTAGTCAGCTAGATCGACTCATTAGAATTTGTGAGCTGACTGAGAACAATAAAATAAAGGGTCTGGCTAATTAGCCAGACCCTTTCAAATTGCAATTTGATATTACATTACTTTTCGGGGCTGATGTATGCGTTTTGGTTGGCCTTGTGGAATAATCATTTTAGCAGCTTTTTCGCGAAGTTTAAGCGACAATTCGGTCTGTCCTATTCGTTCATAAGCATCGGCTAAAATATTTAAAGTTTGAGGAATTGGGTCTAACTCAACAGCTTTTTCGAGTGAGTCAACCATTTTTTTATCATTACCTAATTTTTCTTGGACTTTAGCATAGGCAATATGACGAGATGCTAAATCGCCATCAATTGCGATTGCTTGCTCGAATGCTAATGCAGCCTTATCATAATTTTTAGTTTCAAAATATATTAAACCAACGTTATGAAGGCTACTAGCGCTAGTCTCTAATGATTGAGCAATCTCAAAACACTCAATCGCATCCGTAAATGATTTCTGTTTAGCGTAGAGAATGCCAAGCCGGTTATAGGCACTGGCGTTGCGCTCATCAACGCGTAGAATTGTAAGTAAGGCCTTTTCGGCTCGTAAATATTTTTTAGTTTGAAGCGATTCTTGAGCAATAGTCCAAAGCTGATTAAGTTTATCAGATAGCTTAACTGGCAAATCAGAAACAATTTCATCAATTGTTTGCGGTTGGTAAATAACCCATGCGCCGAGAAGAATTATGAATATTAAGCTTAACATATATTGGATATATTATACCAGATTACACACGGTCTTTAAAAAAGTCCTACAGTACCATTCTGGCTAAAACTAGGCGAATATTGCCATTCGCTTCAATCTGTTGATAGGCAAATAAAATCGCTTCAATGCGATTAATAGCATCAGCTTGTGGATTAGCAATAATGCTACGTTTTAACATATTGGCCATGTCAAGCAATAAAGTAAGCGTAGCTGTTCTGTCATCTTTATAATTATGAATTATTAATAATTTTTGGTATAAATTGCCTTGGATTAACTGCCTAGCGTCTTTTACTATAATGCTTTGCTTTTCAAAATATAAATTATCGTTGTTTAATCTGGTTAACTCGGCCGGTAACCCCTCAGCCATGAATAATAATTGTGAGCGTTTAGTTTTGTCTATTTCACCAAACGAATCAAGTAATTGTTCTGATTGAAGCTTTGTAATCGGCCTAATCTCTAATTTTTCGGTTCGTGATAAGATTGTTGGTAATAATTTTGAAATTGAATGTGAGACAAGAATAAAATAAACATCCTTACCAGGTTCTTCTAGTAATTTAAGAAAAGCATTTTGAGCTTGGTCGGTCATTCGCTCGGCATAATCAATAATTATAATGCGCTCACCCGCTGTCTTAGTGCGCGTCTCATCATAAAGTCGTCTCATAATATCAACACTGATAATACCCTTGTCGACATCAATCTTGTCGTCTTTTTCCGGTAAAATTATAATTGGTTTGACACCTCTAAGTTCGGCCAGATAACAACTTACCGTGCTAAGCCCGACACCAGGTTCACCTGTTAGAAGCAATGATTGGGGCATTTTTTTAGCAATAGCAAGCAATGTTTTTTCGCTAATCTGATTTATTATTGGCTTAATCATAGAGAAATATTTGGAAATATATCTTTAAATTCTGTTGGAATTGGTGCAATAAAAGTTTGTCGGTCACCACTTGGGATAGTGATTTCTAGGCTGGCTGCATGTAAATACAGTCGCTTGGCTGGTTTGCCGTATATTTTATCACCTAGAATCGGCGTATTAAGATAGCTCATATGAACGCGTAATTGGTGGGTGCGACCAGTCTGTGGCTGTAATTTAACCAGCGAATACTTGTCTGTCGAATCCAATACTTCATATTTAGTAACAGCTGGTTTGCCATTGCTGTCGACCCTGAATGTACTCGGTTTGGATGGATTACGATTAATTGGCAAATCGACATTGGCTTTATCCAGCTTTGGAGATCCGTCAAGAATGGCATAATAAACTTTTTTTGTTTTACGATCAGCAAATTGCTTTTGGAGCATTGTTGCAGTCTCGGTGTTTCTGGCGCCAATCATGATGCCACTAGTGTCGCGATCGAGACGATGGATAATTCCAGGACGATTAGTATCACTGTTGTAAGTTGAATAGCGTTTAAAAAAGTCAGCTACGGTAAACTCGTCGTTCATCGCGCCCTTAGAATGAGATAACACGCCGATTGGTTTATTTATGACAATCACATTATCATCCAAATAAATAATCGGAAGCTCATTTTTACTAAAATCGATACCCTCTGGAATATTAATTGCTATTAAATCGACATCGGTAACATTTTGTTTTGGTGAAGTATTTACTTTACCATTTATACTAACGTGTCCAGCCTTAATAAATTTTTGCCAGGTACTACGCGAGGTTTCAGGATAGCGATTACTTAGTTCAGCATCTAGCCTTATTTTGTCTGAAATTACAGCAAATAAATAGCAATCTTTACCCTTGAATGGAATAGCGTATGATGCGTTATCTTCGGGATTTGGGTTTTTAAGCAACTCACCTTTTATGTCACTTTTATTTGTTTTAATCTGAGATATGACATAATCCATATTATCAGCAGCAGTATCATCCAATAAAATAAAAAATTGCTTTTTTGCAAAACGAAAAGTTATTAAAGAATTAAATGGACTAGGATGAGATGTTTTAATAGCTTCAACATGACGAGGTACATTATCTTTACCTGCCAGCTTATACTGACGTAGGACGTCCAAAGCATCTCGACTTGATATCTTCATCGGTTAAGCCTTTGGTCGCAATCCAACAGCCTGCTGAGCCTTTAAGAGAGTTGCGTTGGCTATTGGGGTAAGGATTCGCTCTGATTCCTCGAGCTTTGCGATTAACTGCTCGTCGGTAATGTTATTTAGTTTAGCTTGGAAATCAGTCAAAAAGCTGCTAACTGCGTCGGCAACGGCTTTTTTAAAGTCGCCATAACTAGTAGCACCTTCCCATCGGCTGTTTACTTCAGATTGATCATGACCACTTAGTAGCGCTAAGATTTGTAATAAACTTGTAATTCCTGGTTGATTGTCCCAGTCAAAATGGATACAACCAATACTATCAGTTGTAGCACTCATAATCTTCTTGACCGCATCTTCGGGGTTATCGATTAAAAGTATCTTTGATTTGTCATCATCAGAACTTTTTGACATCTTTTTCGTTGGATCAGTTAAACTACGGATTCGAAGTCCACTATCGCGTTTTATAAATTCAGTCTGAGCTTTGGTTGGTTCTGGAATAGTAAAAATATCACCAAATTTATTATTAAAACGAATTCCAATATCGCGTGTAATTTCAAGATGCTGGAACTGATCTTCGCCAACAGGTACGTACTTTGCGCCGTATAATAAAATATCAGCTGCCATTAGAACTGGATAATTAAATAGCCCAACAGTGACACTTTCACTATTTTCAGATGATTTCTCTTTAAATTGAGTCATTCGACTCATTTCACCCATATATGAAAAACAATCAAGAATCCAAGTCAGCTCACTGTGAGCTGGAATATAGCTTTGGCGATAAATAAAAGTATCAGGATTATTTATATCTAAACCAGCTGCGACAAAATATTTCAAATTATTTAGAGTATTTCGGTATAAAGCGCTGTAATCGACTGGCGTCGTAAAACTATGTAAATCAGGCACAAACATATTAATCTGATATTGCCCAGCAAATTTATTTTGCATTTCAACCATTGGCACGAATGCACCTAAATAATTTCCAATCGTTGGTTCTTCGTTTGATCGAACGCCAGTAAGGATTATTGGTTTTGTCATAATTATTATCATTATATAACATTTGACGGCGTATCACTAGAATGTAGGTTAAATAAAATCACCCAAATATTGACTATTTAACAAAAATGTGATATACTCACACCTATCAACCGTGGTTTTTACTGCGTAAGATGACCGTTTACAATTCAGATTATTAGTGTTCATATCAATCCCCTATTATTTAGGGGTAACTTGTTAGTTTATTATTATTAGTAAATTAACGCGTTGCCACTAAAATAGTTATAAAACAAAAAAGGAGGGAATGATATGAAATATGAAGATGCGGATTTCGAAGAGTGGGTTGAGGATGGTGTTATGTACCTCTCAAAACTTAAGCAAATTCAAGCCGATCAACTATTAAATAAAATACTTGATTTGGCTGACGTTTGCGAAGATTTAGAGGTAATGCTAAAGAAAATTAATAAAAAATATTTTCTTGGTGAAGCATCAAAAAAATTAACTCAGCTATTGGTAAACAATCTTCAGCAAATTTTTGCTGCTGATTCTGACATCAAACCGGCAAAGGCAATAAAAATTGCTTTTACTATTGGGCTCTTTCAGAAGTACTTTCCAGATATGGAGAAGGAGTTAATGCACGCCGCAAAGCTGTGTATACCAGGAAATAAAAGATGAGGAGGATATTATGAGTATTCTATTATCGAACAGCGATGAATCGTATTTTGATGATTTTATTACAGTTCTTGCAATATCAATCGAGGAGGATGATGAGCAAAAAAAATTCATCAAAGAAGCATCGAAATTTCCAAAGGAATTTTATCAATATTGTATCCACTCTGGCCTCGACAAATATATGTCCCTCGTTGCAATCAGACACTGTCCGACGATACAAGAGCGATATAGTTCGGCCGACTTTATAACTTTGTATTGTAAATACGGAATATCTGGTTGCACAAAATAATAATCTGAACAATAAATCTATAGCCTCGGAAATTTCCGAGGCTATTAAATTTTCAAAATATTTTTGTACTACTGTTGTATTTATGTGTCACATATTGACAATGTTCTACTTTTGTGGTATGTTTATCTTAACAATCATCTAAAGTTAATGATATTTTAGGTGTTGGTGGTCATTAACAAATCAAATTATTACAGTGCATGTCTAGATGTTTTTTAGATATTTGTAATTTTCTCTGTTCGAGTGCGGCACTTTGGTTTAGCAATAGCTTTCTATCCTAACTTAAAGTGCTGCCCTCGATATTATTTAGGGCGGTGAAAACCAAAAACCCAAAATAGAAGGAGGAGAATTATATGTCTAAAACCAAGAAAAGATGTCCGATATATCAAGATGATAATGATAGTGGAGCTTCAGTATTTATTGAGAAACGTTGTCTCAAAATAATTGATTTATTAGTTAAGTCAATTAAGGAACTTCCCGTGTATGATCCGGATGGGTCAATCAGGGGTAAGTACTTTGATTTATTTGACAATAACCCAGTTGTTGAAGAGTGTTTGTTAATTTGGCTTGAACGAAACTATCCAAAACCAGAAACAGTCGTGCCAGATTATTTGAACAATTTAATCTACAGGGTTGGACGAGAAGCGTTCAGGAACGTCACATTATTGTCCTATTATTTTCCTAGAATTTAATTAAGTTATTTTTTGGCTACATTATAGGAGGAAAAATTATGGATATGATGAATGGGTCAATAACCGAAAAGACAATGCCCTACTCTGAATTTTGTACACTATGTGACAAAGAAATCCTTATCTCAAAAAATATATTTGGAAAAGTGTACAAGCCATATATCAAAAGACGGTTTTTAAACATGTTCCAAGACAATCCGCAGCTGGAGTGTGAGATACTAACAAAGATAGAACTGCCGTGGTATCACATGTTGAATGGTATCTTGCAAATAATATATGCCGTGGGGAAAGATTCTTTTTCTGACAAAGCAAGAGCTTGTAAGCTCTTTCCCGGACTATAGTTATTCATAGGTAGCTTATTGCTATATAGTGCTAACGCATTTATAGCAGTAGGCCCACCCGTGACCTAAATTTAGACATGCACTTTTGTAATAATTTGATTTTAAGGCCATATAAAAAACACTCCGGATAATACCGGAGTGTTTTTTGTTTCTGCAAAGCTTAGCGCTTTGAGAATTGTTCGCGCTTACGAGCAGAACGAAGACCATATTTCTTGCGTTCTTTTTCGCGGGCATCACGTTTCAATAAGTCAGCTTTTTTAAGAACTGGACGTAAATCACTAAATCCAGCAGTAATAGCCTTGGCAATTGCTAATTTAATAGCATCAACTTGACCAGATACACCACCACCTTTTACGACAACCGTAGCGTCGAAATCAGTTTGCTTATTAACTAAAGCTAATGGATCTGTAATTTCAGCCAGCATCGTTTTGTTTTCGTTAAGATACTCAGCCGCTGGTTTGTTGTTGATTGTTAATTTGCCTTTACCAGGGACTAGACGAACTTGAGCTGTCGCACTTTTGCGTCGGCCTAAGCCGTAAAAATATTTAGCTACAGCCATATTAACCCTCCAAAACTTTCTCTTCAAGTTTTTTACTCTTTGAAGTACCCTTTGTGTTAGAAAGTTTAGGCGGGTAAACCTCTACTTTCTCTGGTGTTTGAGCAGTATGTGTATGATTTTCACCAACGAAGACACGTAAGCGAGCCATACGATCAGACGCCAATTTATTAACTGGTATCATACCTTTTACAGCTAGCTCAATAACCTTTTCAGGTGACTTAACACGCATTTCACCAAGACTTGTCGTAGTTAGGCTACCAGGGTAACCTGAGTGACGATAATACTTTTTAGAAACTTCTTTATCACCAGTCGATACGAACTTTTCAGCATTAATAACCACAACGTAATCGCCGTTATCAACGTGAGATGTATAAGTAGGTTTATATTTACCAATTAAATATTTAGCAATTGTCGTTGCGACTCGACCTAAACTGGCTGTTGAAGCATCAATTAGAATCCAGCGTCGACTAATTTCGGTTGGTTTTTGTGAATACGTTTTAGCATTAACAGACATTATTTAGCCTCCAAAACTTTCTTTGAAAGTTTAGGCGGCCGAGCCTCCTTAGCACTTTCGTTTACAATAGGTTTATCAGAAATCTCATCAACAAACGAAATTGTTGCCATTTGTGTGCCATCACCGACTCGAAGTGTAGTTCGCTCAACTCGTACGTGACCACTGGTGCGTCCAACTAATTGTGGTGCAATAACGTCAAATAGCCTAAATGCAGCGGCTTCGGTATCGAGAGCCGCAATCACTAAGCGACGGTTGTTTAGACCACCTTTTTTTGCTTTAGTGATGAGCTTTTCAATGTAACGAACTAATTCTTTGGCTTTTGGTAATGTTGTCTCTACTTTAGTTTGGATAACTAAACTAGTCGCTAAGCCTCGCAGTAGCGCATGTCGTTGATCGTTCTCACGACCAAACTTGCGTCCAATATATCCGTGTCGATGCATAATTAAAGTTCCAATTCCGCCAATTTTTCTTTGACTTCGTCTAGCGCTTTTGATCCAAAACCTTTAAGTTCGCGTAAATCTTGCTCACTTAATGTTACTAGATCATGGACGGTACGAATTTCGTTATTAATCAAAGCATTGGCTGTTCGTGCGGTTAGATTTAACTCTTCAATTGGAGTATTTAGTTCATTTGTCTCATTATCAATATCTTGGCCTAGAGCAGGTGCTGAACTCACAACTGTCGAACCAGCAAGTGCTGTGTATTGATTAACTAAAATAGCAGCAGCTTCTTCAAAAGCTTGACGAGGAGTTAGTGACCCATCGGTTTCGACTGTCAAAGATAGTTTATCAAGATTAGTTTCTTGGCCAACACGTGTACTATCAACCTTATAACGGACGCGAAGAACTGGGCTAAAGATTGCATCAACAGCAATCATATCGCTGTGGAGTCTTTTCGTACTAGAATCTTCGATTGTTTGATAACCACGACCAGATTCAACTACAAAATCAATTGAAACTGATTTTTTAGGATCATCAATTGTGCAAATAATTTGATCAGGGTTGATGACTTCGACATCAGCTGTAGTTTTAATATCACCAGCTGTGACGGCACCGGCGCCCTTTTTCTCAAGTCTAACTTCGACTGGCTTATCACCGTAAACCTTTAGACGAATATTCTTAACATTTAACATGATATCAATGATATCTTCTTTGACACCTGCAACCGTTGAAAACTCATGAGAAGCACCTTCAACACGAAAAGCTACGATTGCAGCTCCTTCGATACTTGATAGCAAAACACGTCTAAGGCTATTGCCTAAAGTATTGCCGTAGCCAGCATGTAGTGGCTCAATATTAAATGTTGCGCTAGTAGCTGTGTGATCTTCAATGTTTGATAGGGCTGGATTGTGAATAACTTTTGTCATATATATTATTTATCCTTAACGTGAGTAATACTCAACGATTAATTGTTCTTTAATATCTGTTTCGGCTTCTTCACGCTTTGGCAAACCAGTAATCGAAATGGTTAGTTTCGTTGGATCGCTTTTTAACCAGCTTAGAGGCCCTTGGAAAGTATTTTTCGTGATATCGTCCATTTGGCTAAAATAGCCTGATTTAGCACTTTTGGGACGAATGGTAATTTCGTCACCAATCTTCATACGAATTGATGGAATATCAACGCGTCGACCATTCAGTAAGAAATGTCCATGGCTAACAAGTTGACGAGCTGCTCGGCGGCTAGTTGCAAAACCAGCACGATAAACAGTATTATCTAGACGTCGTTCGAGAAGTTGCAATAGCGCTTCACCTGGAAGTACGCCGTGACCACTTGATCGATCGGCCTCTGACATTAATCGTGCGAATTGTTTTTCAAGTAAGCCGTAAGTTCTACGAACTTTTTGCTTTTCGCGAAGTTGTGTCAAATATAGACTAGATTTACCTGGACGACCATTGGCATGCATGCCTGGAATGCCAGTTTTCTTGGCCATAATTTTGAACGCCTTTGGATGAAGGGCAAACCCTTCGCGGCGACTTTGTTTAACAATTGGGGAAGTATCTCGTGCCATATATTAAACCCTTCTCGCTTTGCGTGGACGAACACCACCATGTGCTATCCCTGTGATATCGCGAATGCTGTCGACTGAAATTTCAAAGCCTCCCATTGCCCTAATTGCTGCATCTCGTCCAAGGCCTACGCCTTTTACGAAAACATCAACGGCGCGAGCACCAAATTGGCTTTTAGCTAATTCGGCAACTTTTTCGGCTGCAACTTGAGACGCATAGGCCGTCCCTTTTTTGCTACCACGAAAACCGCAAGCACCAGCACTTGATGAAACTAAAACATTACCAGTTTTATCAGTAAAAGTTACGATTGTATTATTAAATGTTGCTTGAACATGAAGCTGACCAGAAGGAACTGATCGGCGTTGCTTTTTCTTGACAGCTTTAACTGGAGCTTTAGCTGTTGCTGGAGCTGGAGTCGCATCTGTAGTTGTGGGTATAGTTGTATTTGCTTCTGCCATAATCTAATTCCTTTCTATGTCTTAGATGCTGATTTCTTCTGTGTTCCACCAACTGCAACGCCTTTACCCTTACGAGTTTTGGCGTTGGTTCTGGTACGCTGTCCACGAACTGGTAAACCAGCTTTATGGCGAAGTCCACGGTAAGAGCCAATGTCTTTTAATCGTTTGATATTATTAGTCACCTGACGCTGTAAGTCACCTTCGACGGTGTAATTGGTGTCAATTACTTCGCGAATGCGTTGTTCTTCAGCCTCGGTGAGATCCTTCACCCGAGTGGTCGGCTGTACTTTAGCCGCCGCAAGGATGGTCGATGCAAATTTAGGACCGATGCCGTAGATATACGTCAAAGCGATCTGAACTTGCTTGTCTGATGGGATTACCACCCCAGAGATTCGAGCCATGCTTAACCCTGCCTTTGCTTATTTTTAGGTTTTTTCTTGTTAATAACCCTTAGTATGCCTTTTCGGCGTACTAATAGATCATCAGGACTAATTTTTTTGACACTAGCACGAACTTTCATGAGCGTTAAAAACTCCTGTTACCTTTAAATTTAATTAATCTTTTAAGCGGAAAGTGATTCTACCCTTACTGAGATCGTAAGGAGTCAACTCGACTTCCACTTTATCACCTGGCACAAGCCGGATATAATGTTTGCGCATTTTACCTGAAATGTGGGCGATTATACTATGGCCATTCTCAAGTTCTACCTTAAATTGAGTATTAGGCAATGCTTCCATCACCTTACCTTGCAATTTAATTACTTCTTTTTGACTGGTCATAAGTTACAATATACGATTATACACCAAAGAGGTGTATGCGTAAAGAGATAATAACAACAAAATTAATACATTTCTGTATTTATTGTGTTATCGAATTAATATAATTATATCGCACTGTAAAAATGTGTCAAATATAATTAAAAAAGCACCCCCGAAAGGGCGCTTTTCTTAAAAATTACGAGTTGAGTTGATTAGCCATATTAGCAATTATATTGCTATGGCTATACATATGAACACAATCTGGGACGTTAAACTAACAATTGTGGCGATTATATCTCCACGCACATTAATCATTGACAAGGGCTTGTCTGTTTGGTCGGTGTAAAATGCTAACTTTACCATTGATGCAACTCCACAAACGATAGCTAAGATCATACCTACTGGTATGAACTTTTGCAACCAATCGGTGGGAAAATATTGTGTAGCGAACAATATAAACAGTAATTGTAGAAAAAGTATCCCCGCGATTATCCATAATGAAAATTGAGATGTTATCTTATAGAATTTTACCATAAATAATCTCCTCCTTTAGCCTTTTCGTAATTTTTAAGACTCATGTGTTATTTTGGATTTTTTATCACGAAATTACACAATAATATCAGCCTAACATAAATCAAGTTACGATAAAACCATTAGCTATATAAATAGCGATTTACTTATAATCGTCGTACGTAACCATTAGAGCGCGCCAATTGATTTGGC
>JGI24132J36420_10001359_pt1 | contig 11171 bp, 12 predicted proteins | sample BarGraNGADG00212_3_FD_36420 | JGI IMG/M metagenome (IMG submission 36420) | reverse complement strand
ACCGAATCATTCCCGGAAGATCCTTTCATATTCTTCTTACCCGTGGAACAGGAAATTGTAAAAAACAGTACAAAAGGGAGAAGAAACAGGTTTTTGTTAATCATAATCATCAATACTTTCCTAAGTTCAGATTATACAAATATAATATTTACCCGGGGAAAATAAAAGTTAGGGGATTACCTTTGGTGGTCCCAAGGGGAACAAAAGCATTCAATCGAACTGTATTAGAGCATGTTAGATCGAAATGTGCCTGTGACTGACGGGGCGAAAGCTTATCTGGCCGGAACTCAAATTAAAATTTTCTCTCTGCTTTTCTATAGAAGGATGGCAGTAAGGCAAAAAGACCACAAACACAGAGATTTCGATTTGATTATTAATCTTTGTAACTTTGTAAAAAAGGTTTAATGAAACAAAGGATTTACATAGATACTTTTGGGAATTATTGCACAGATACAGTTCTGACAAGTTCGAGAGGATCTATTTGACTGAAGAAGCTATAAGGCTGGCTGACAAATATATAGCCGATAATGTTGTCGGTAAGACAAGTCTTGAGGATTGCAGACATATTGCCATTGCGACAATTAATCGAGTTGATGTTTTAGCAAGCTGGAACTTTAAACACATTGTTAATCTGGACAGGATAAAGGGGTATAATTCTGTTAATTACAGACTTGGATACCCAATGATTGAGATACGTAGCCCTAAAGATTTATTACATTATGAAGACTAAAAAGGAAAAATCGTTTGACGCAGTTAAGATGATGCGTGAGATACGTGATAAAATTAGTTCAGAAACTCAAAACATGACATTTGAGGAATTGAAAAAATATATTGATTCGCGTATCAAAACAAGTGGATTAAAACCTATTGGACAATAATTCCTTCTGCCACAACAGCNAGGCATAATGCGGGACTCAGTGCAGCCGAAGGTTTCTTCAATCGCATCAAATTTTCAGGCACCCTGACTATTCCTGCATGCGAGACAAAGTCATTTGGGCTTCCGGCCGACGAGCATTTGACAATTGTATATCCTCTGTTTCTGGATTAAATTGTTTTTTAGCAGAAACCGCCGTGATGGGTTAAGTGCAATACCATATGTAACAAGGTATGCAAAAATAAGAAACCGTCTGTAATATATTGAATTACAAGCGGTATTTTGATCTTTCGGCGGAGAGAGGGGGATTACCTTCGGTGATCCCNGGGGGGGAGNCTTGCAAAGCCAAAGCAAAACCGATAATGAGCTCATTGGTAGATGGGGATTACCTTCGGTGATCCCAGGGGGGGAGCCTTGCAAAGTTTAAATGAACCCTTCGGGTTATTTTAATTTTCCCTTCAGCACTTTTTGAAAGCAAGCTTTCAACAGTGCTTCGGTAAAATCAAAAATCCCGCCGTTGGCGGGATTCATTTAAACTTCGCGGAGAGAGGGGGATTCGAACCCCCGGTACAGTTTCCCATACGGCAGTTTAGCAAACTGCTGGTTTAAGCCACTCACCCATCTCTCCAGTATTTTTTTTGTTCGATTGCAAACTTTGTTCTCCGTGGCTTAAGCGGAGAAAGGTCAACAATCTCTCTTCTGTCATGTATCCTGACTTCCAGAGAGCGACAAAAGTAGGAAAACAAGTATAAAATGCAAAATTTATTATATTTTTATTTTAAATCCTGTTTCCTTTCCAGAAGAACAACATTCTCAACATGATGAGTATGAGGAAACATATCCACAGGCTGTACCCGGGCAACTCTGTAACTATCTGACATTAAAAGAATATCACGTGCCTGAGTCGAGGGATTACAACTGACATATACTATTTTATCAGGGGAAGCTGAAAGAATGGTCTTTACAACATCTTCATGCATTCCTGCCCTGGGGGGATCGGTTATTATTACATCAGGCTTTCCATTTTCCCTGACAAATTGCTCAGAGAGAACATCTTTCATGTCACCGGCAAAAAACATTGTATTATGGATGTTATTTATTCCGGAATTGATTCTGGCATCCTGTATTGCTTCATCGACATATTCAATACCGATAACCTTACTGGCTGAACCGGCAATGAAATTTGCAATTGTCCCTGTTCCGGTATATAGATCATAAACTACTTCCTTTCCGGTCAATCCGGCAAAATTTCTTGCAACACGGTATAATTCCAAAGCCTGCCTGGTATTTGTCTGATAAAACGATTTTGGCCCGATTCTGAACTTCAAATCCGTCCATCCCCTCCAATAAATGATCGTCACCCTTGTAAAGTACCGGTGTCTGATCATTAAGAGAATCATTTCTTTTTGAATTAATAACATACCAAAGTGAGGTGATCTGAGGAAATTCTGCTGAAATAAAATCAAGCAGCATTTCCCTTTTCTCAACATCTTCATGAAAGAGGACAACAATAACCATCACTTTGCCCTCAAGAGAGTTCCGTATCACCAGATTCCTTAGAAATCCTTTCTGTTCCCTGAGATCGAAGAATTCAAGATTATTTTTCAGGGAGTATGCCCGTACTGCATTCTTAATCGAATTTGAAGGTTCAGGCTGCAGATGACACTCTTCTATGTCAAGTACTTTATCGAAAAGTCCGGGGATATGAAACCCCAGAGCACCTTCCTTTTCAAACTTATTTTCAGAACCTATCTCCTCTTTTGTGAGCCACCTTTTATCGGAAAATGTGTATTCGAGCTTATTTCTGTAATGGTATTCTTCCGGTGATCCAATAATAGGACTTATCCAGGGCAGTTCAATTTTCCCAATTCTCGTCAGATTATCCCTTACCTGTTTCTCCTTATACTTAAGCTGAAGATTATATGGAAGATGCTGCCACTTGCAGCCGCCGCAAACTCCAAAATGTTTACATCTCGGATCAATCCTGTCGCTCGAATATTCATGAAATTTCAGTACTCTTCCTTCAAGATATTTTTTTCTTTTCTTTATAACCTTCAGATCAACAACATCGCCCGGGATTAGCATCGGAACAAAGACTACAAGGTTATCAACTCTTGCCAGTGCGTTTCCTTCAGCACCAATGTCAGTTATCCTGACTTTTTCGAGCAATGGCAATTCTTTTTTTCTTCCCACTTATTTATTCTTTCAAAATCATTAGTACAATTTAATACTGCTTCCTGAATTTTTAATTTGAAGATCTCAGATTTATAAGGAACTGAATCGCCTGTATCATTGCCGGTGCAAGACCATTACCATGATCAACATTAGGAATAATGGTTTTTTTAATCAAATCAGGAGATGTCCCGGCCTGGATCATAGCAAAATACATATTTTCTGTTGAAATCGGATTAACCTGTGTATCACTTCCTCCATGTATCAATAATAGAGGTATGTTGCTATGCCATGCTGAAATACTGTTATTATTCAGAGCATCTCTTATTGAGGAATACTTGGCGGAGGTAGCATAACCTGTTAAAAAATCTGAGGTAATTAGCCCTGGAATCGACGTTGTAAGCTGACTGTTTATCTGATCAGAGGTCAATAAACCAGTATATAAGGTGCTGACCCGGGAGGCATATGGCTCTTTGAAAATATCAGAAACAGGATTGGTAAACTGATTATAAAATGAATAGGCATTGAGAATATAACCCAGATATACGGGCATTGAATAAGAAGGTGCACTTAACATATTCTGCATAAGAAGTGATATATCATATGGTCCTGCTCCACAAACACTTCCCTTAAGATTAAAATCATTGCTGTAATCAAGCTCAAGCGCTTTATGTAATGCAAGAGTCGCCCAGCCACCCTGTGAATACCCCAGAAGATAGTACTCATCTTTCATTGTTATGCCAGGTATTTCCGAAGCGGCAAGTTCTTTTGTTGCATACAACATATCAACCAGGGATTGTACCGTAGGTTCTTTAACCANATAAGGATGAGGNATTTGCGTTGATTCACCAAATCCCGGATAGTCGGCTATCACAACAATATAACCCATTGAAGCCATAATCTCAATCATCTGATAAGACAAGCTTGACGGGGCAACACTTGGGGCATTTGCATTAACTGTATTGGTCCCATTCTGGAACGATAAAACAGGATAATCACCCGGAGTAACCGGAATGCAAATCAAGCCCGATGCATTAATCTTCTGCCCATTTACAGTAGTCTTATATACCATCTTATAAACATTGATATCGGTCACTACAAGAGGCTGAAGAGTGCTTGCCCCGGGAATTGATGCTGAAACAAAACCAATCAGTGAAGTAACCGTTGCCTTTGTATATGAAACTTTTAGCTCTTTTGAAATATAATAGGTATAATCAGGCGGCTTATTGTCCTTTTTACAGGAAGTGACAAGAGCCACAGACAGTAAAACTATAGCTCCAAACTTCAATAATGATCTGTTATTCTTCATGATATAAAATATTTATGAATTTATTTGAGCTTGTGATTTAGACTTGAAATCATAGTGCAAATATAACCATTTAACCACAAAGTGACACAAAGTCCGGCACAAAGGGACACAAAGAAAATCAGATTATAAAGAGCCATATTAATCGGTCTTAAACAAATCCAATAACAGATCTGGCTATGTTCGTAAAAAGTATAACTTAAAAAATTTGCTTTTTTGAAAGAATTGATGGAAATTAGCAANTGAAATTTGTCTCGCAACAAATTGACTTTACTTAACGGTTTCTAATACTGACTTTTATGAAAAGAGCCATTTTCATCGTGCAGCTCCTTGCATTTGGGGTTATTTCATTTTCTCAAAACCTTGTTGTAAATCCGGGGTTTGAAATATGGGGAAAAGTTACTAAGCCAACAAGTTGGAATTCAGCAATAAACTGTCAGAAAGATTCTGTAGAAATCAGAACTGGAAGTTACTCATGTCGGCATTCTTCAAGTTTAAGCGAAACAAAGAGTCTTGCTCAGGTGATCACTGTTTTACCTGATAAGAAGTACCGGTTATCATTCTTTTATAAAACCATAATAGTAAATAATGAACACGGATGCAGAATATGGTGTGACTGGAAAGATGCTTCAGGGGCCCCTATATCTGATGCAGCAGCAAAATTGATTTTGCAACCTTCTGCTTATATGAAAAGTGACATATGGCAGGAATTCACAACAGATATTACCTCCCCTACTAATGCAGCATTCTTTAATCTTGAAGTAAGAACTTATCAGAACACCATAGCTTACTTAGATGATTTTGTATTTCAGGAGAATGTTGCAACAGGTAATAAGGAAGAAAAAATCTCAGAAATAATTATCTATCCTAATCCGGCTCAAGATTTCCTGCATATCAGCAATATTGATGAAATAAAACATATTGACATTCAAAATATTGCAGGCATTTCTATCTGGTCATCCAAATACTCAGGTGAAGAATCAGTAATAATCCCAATATCCAGTTTCCCGGATGGTATTTATATTATAGGTATACATACTTCCAATAAAATTATCTTCAGAAAATTTATTAAAAGAATTAACTGAGAGGGATAGTTATCATTCAAGATAAAAAAAATAGCCACTAAGCCACTAAGGCTCTAAGGTTCACAAAGGACTATTTATGAAAAGAATAACTTAGTGCAACTTTGTGTCTTTGTGTCTTGGTGGCAAAAAGAACTCCTTTCCCGACTCCCATTCTTTTCCTATATTTGCAGACATTTTAATTTTACATATGGTTTCGGTTCAGGATATTTCAGTTTCATTTGGCAGTTTTGACTTATTAACAAATATCTCCTTTCTGATTAATGATCAGGACAGGATTGGTCTGGCAGGAAAGAACGGTGCCGGCAAATCAACTCTTCTTAAGATTATCTCAGGTCTTCAAAGTCCTTCTTCAGGTCATATTGATATGTCGAAAGATGTTACAATAGGGTATCTGCCTCAGCAAATGAGGGTTGATGATACAACAACAGTNNTAAATGAAACTGTAACTGCATTTTCAGAACTAATAGGCCTTTCTGAAGAAATAGAATTTTGCAGTTCAGAAATTGCCAGAAGAGAAGACTACGAATCGAACGAATATCTGAAACTATGCGATCATCTTACTGTGGTTGAAGAGAGATACAGAATGCTTGGCGGAACAAATTATATGGCTGAAGCTGAAACAACTCTCCTCGGACTCGGGTTTGAACGGAAAGATTTCGACAGATATACAAAAGAATTAAGCGGCGGCTGGAGAATGCGAATTGAGCTTGCCAAGATCCTCCTCAGAAAACCTTCGCTGTTTCTTCTCGACGAACCAACCAACCATCTTGACATTGAATCCATTCAGTGGCTCGAAACATTTCTGGCAGGTTATCCCGGTGCCGTTTTGATGGTCTCACACGACCGTGCATTTCTTGATGCTGTAACCAAAAGAACTATTGAAATCTCCCTTGGTAAAATATACGATTATAAAGCCTCNTGGTCTAAGTATCTGGTACTCAGAGAAGAAAGAAAAGAACAACAGATAGCTGCTTTCAGGAACCAGCAAAAGAAGATAGAAGATACCGAAAGATTTATCGAAAGATTCCGGTCAAAAGCAACAAAAGCCGTTCAGGTTCAATCGAAGATCAAACAACTGGATAAAGTTGAAAGACTTGAGGTTGATGAAGAAGATACGAGTGCTATAAACCTCCGGTTTCCTCCATCACCCCGGTCAGGCACAATAGTTGTCGAAGCAAAAGAGCTCTCAAAAAGCTATGGATCATTAAATGTCCTTAATAAGATTGATATCAAAATCTCAAGAGGTGAAAAAGTTGCATTTGTAGGGCGAAACGGAGAAGGAAAAACCACCTTATCCAAAATCATCAAGGGCGATCTTGATTACACCGGTAGTCTAATAATGGGACATAACGTTAAAATCGGATATTTTGCCCAGAACCAGGATGAACTGCTGGATGAGGAGAAAACAGTTCTCATGACAATAGATGATGTTGCCAAAGGTGACATAAGAGCAAAAATCAGAAATATGCTTGGCGCATTTCTTTTCAGGGGAGATGATGTTGAAAAAAAGGTCAAAGTTCTTTCAGGAGGTGAACGTTCGAGGCTGGCTATGGTCAAACTTCTGCTTGAACCCAGCAACCTTCTGGTACTTGACGAACCGACCAATCATCTCGATATGCGTACAAAAGATATCCTGAAACAGGCTCTCATCAAATTTGATGGCACATTAATTGTGGTATCTCANGACAGGGATTTTCTNGACGGTATNGTTGGAAAAGTATTTGAATTCAAACACAATAAAATAAAAGAAAATATAGGCGGTATTTATGACTTCCTGAGAAAGAAAAAGATTGAAAACCTGAAAGATATTGAAAGGAAAGACAAGATAAAAAGTGATTCGGTGCGGACAGATGTATCTTCCAATAAACAAAAATACCTGGATAAGAAAGAGTTTGACCGGAATCTCAGAAAACTCAGGAAGAGACTGGAGGAGTCAGAAACAGCAATTGAAAAGCTCGAGGCAGAAATTATTGCGGTAGACAAATCCTTCATGGAACCCGGAAATACTTCGGAATCTCATGAACTGGATTATAAAAAATATCAGGATTTAAAAGACCAGCTTAACGAAGAGATGAACAAATGGACTCTATACAGCAACGAGGTTGAAGAGTTTTTACGAAATAACAGTTGAAAATGGAATCACTTCATTTTGAAAAAGAGTACAGGATACATGTTTACGAAACCGGTCCGGACGGGAAGCTNAACCTTTATTCTCTGTTCAATTACATGCAGGATATAGCCTCTGATCATGCTGTAAAGCTTGGATTTGGCAGGGATGATCTGATGCGCTATAATCATTTCTGGGTACTGTCAAGAATGTATGCTGAAATAGCAGAATGGCCATTATGGGGAGATACAATCATTTTGAATACCTGGCCAAACGGAACCGATAAATTATTTGCATTAAGAAACTATGAAGTAAGATATTCCGATGGAAGGCATATCGCTTCAGGCACATCCTCGTGGCTCATCCTTGACCGTACAACAAAAAAAGTCCAGCGGCCACATACAACCTTAACACAATATCATTTTAATCTGCAGAATGATGCTTCACCTTTAAGATATGCTTCGAAACTTGAACCTGCAAATGAAGAAGGACTGCTCTCGTCTTCTTACAGAATAAAAGTAAGCGATATTGATGTTAATCTGCACACAAATAATGTCAGATATCTTAAATGGGTATTGGACAGCTATAGCCTCGATTTCGTGATGAAAAATTTTCCTCAATCAACTGAAATAAACTATCTTGCCGAATCAATTTATAATGAAGAGATTGTGATCAGAACATCTGTTGAGAAAGAGAATGGTAACTTTTATAACCATTCAATCTTCAGATCAAATGATAATAAAGAACTTTGCAGGATAAGAATAGAATGGAAAGAGGGAAACCTCAAATAAGCTAATTAGTTTTGGGAATGAAGAATAGTATTGCAACCAGGGTCATTAGTCTGCTTCTTACCACTACTCTGTTTCTGGCAGTTTTTGTTTCATGCAGAACTACACAGAGTACAGTTGACCTGAAGGATCTTTCTTATCTGTATAATCCTACGAAAAATCCTATAAACCCTCGTTATAATATTACTAATCAAACTGACACATTATCTGTTCTTTCAGTAAAATTCTTCGCTGCCGATCTATATTTCTCTGAAGCAAATCCAACAGGTGTTTCTTCTGCGATGATGCTCATTTCTGTAAAACTCTTTAATATAAGTCATGGAAAAGTACTTGCCGATACTGCACTTCTTAATATAAGCATAGTAAAAGAAGCGGGAAAACCTGAATACGTTTATCCTATTCCATTAAAAGTTGAAAAGGGGACAGAATACCTGACTGAGATAAGAATTCTGGACAGGCTCCGCTTGAAGGTTGTTCAGGCTTTTGTCACCTTTAACACCAAGTCAGACAATAATAAATATAATTTCAGAGCGCAGGGACATTTCGAAAAGAATGAGCTCTTCAGTCAGGTGTTAAGAATAAATGAATACGTGAACCTCATTTACACGAGAGGGCCGGTTGACAGTCTCTTTATTTCATTCTACAAACCTTTCACTGAAGTTCCTGATCCGCCTTCAATGCTCGTACCAGAAAAAACTCTCGATTATGAACCTGAAAGGGTTGTTGCGCTGCACTATTCTGACATATTGCCAATAATGTTTCCAAGAGAAGGCATCTATCTTTTTACAACAGGAAGGAATATCAAAGAGGGATACACATTTCTGAATCTGGGCGAATCGTATCCTGCAATGACTACTCCTCAGGTTATGATAAAGCCGCTTGTTTATCTTGCGTCACGGAATGAAATTGAGGATCTGGCATCCTCCCTGAAACCGAAGCTGGCGCTTGATGAATTCTGGATCAAATGCGGAGGAAATATTGATAAGGCACGTGAGCTCATACGTATATATTATACCCGCGTTCTCTATTCGAACTATTACTTCACATCATACAAAGAAGGATGGATGACAGAACGGGGAATGATTTATATTATCTATGGCCCGCCCGATAAAGTATATAAAACATCGGAAGGCGAGAGCTGGGGGTATAGCAAATCAAAAACAAAATCTTCATGGGGAAGCAGATACAGTGTGGCTGAAGACTATCTTTTCTTTAATTTTAAAAAGAAAAATGATCGTTTTTCCGATAATGATTATTTTCTGAGCCGTAGCGAGACACTGGTTACATACTGGGATCAGGCTGTAGCCAGCTGGAGAAAAGGAGTCGTTTTCAGGCTCGATAACCCGGAAGGAATATAGAACAAATGAACTAATAATATGCAGAAAGAAACTGATTGCATTTTTGGAATAAGACCTGTTATTGAGGCTATCAAAGCAGGCAAGCAGATTGACAGGCTGCTCATTAAGCAAGGACTTCAGGGAGAACTCTATCATGAGCTGATGACTGAGGTGAAAACTCATAACATCGTTTACCAGATTGTTCCCATTGAAAGGATTGAACTCGTGACCAGAAAGAATCACCAGGGTGTATTAGCTTGGTTATCAGTAATTGAATATCAATATATTGCCAACCTGCTTCCAATGATATATGAAAAAGGGGAAGATCCTTTGATAATTGCCCTGGATGGTGTTTCTGATGTACGAAACTTTGGTGCAATTGTCAGAACAGCGGACTGTCTGGGAGCTCATGCTATAATAATCCCGGAGAAAGGATCAGCAAGAATAACAGCAGATGCAGTTAAAACTTCAGCAGGAGCTTTGCATTCATTTCCGGTTTGCAGGGAAAGAAGTATTGTAAGGTCAATTGAATTTTTGAAAGAATCGGGACTTAAAGTGATTTGTGCTGGAGAAAAATCAGGTACAAAAGCTTCGGAAGCTAAATTAACTGGACCATCGGTGCTGATTCTCGGAGCTGAAGATAAAGGTGTAAGCCGTGAACTTATCTCCCTTTCTGACAATCAGATTATGATACCAATGACAGGAAATATTGGGTCTTTAAATGTATCAGTAGCTGCAGGAATTCTGTTATATGAGATAGTTCGACAACGAACCCAAAAATAGGTTGAGGTTAAGGTTGAGGCTGAGAGTTACTCATTTCAGATAATCTCTGACTGCTTTACTAATTCCATTTTTCACGAGTACCCAGTTTTGCTTTTTAAAGCTTACGGGAGTTTCGCTTTCTTCTGCTTCAACAAAATAGGTAATAGCATTTGGAATACTTATAGCCAGCATCTGACTTGGATATTTCTGTTTGTGCCAATCCATAATTTGCTGCAATGAGTAATGTTGCAGTAATTCATACAAATCCCAAAAGTCCTTTTTGTTTGCATGTCCAAGAAGGATCTTTTGTACTTTCATAGCAGAGATATCAGCTATGCTATTCATTTTTATATTTTGTTTTCAGATTTTTTTAGTAAAGAGGGAAAGCAAACAATATCAGTAAGGAAAAAGTCCCGGGTTCAACTGTCTCAAGATATAACATCGGAATTCATTTAGAGGTTTATCAATAACCGCACTAGCCAGATGTATCCTGTGTTCAGGAAGAAATTTTGCTTTTAATAATGCAGATGTAACTTTTTCATCTCCATAATACCTGCGGCATTGGCGAATATCCTCCACATCGCCCCGCTCAAAAACCCTTTCAATGACAAAGTTGGCCTTAGAGTCATAGTCTAACTTTTCAAAGTCAACATCCCAGAAAATGCGTTTTTCAAAAACTGGCTTCATTTTCATTATATTCCCTTCTTAACCTTAACCTCAACCTTATTCAATAATGCTTT
>JGI24132J36420_10001355_pt1 | contig 11184 bp, 12 predicted proteins | sample BarGraNGADG00212_3_FD_36420 | JGI IMG/M metagenome (IMG submission 36420) | reverse complement strand
AAGCTTTTGCGTCTTTTCCCATAGCGATTGAGGTATATATGCCCTTGTTGCTGCAGAACATTTTTGTCCCTGGTATTCAAAAGAACCACGTACAATTGCTGNTGCCAGTTCCTGTGGATTTGCAGAATTATGGGCAAAAATAAAACCTTTGCCACCGGTTTCTCCNACNAGNTTTGGATATGAACGGTAGCCGGCAAGATTCCCGGAGACCTGTTTCCAGAGGTTGTTAAAAGTCGCATTTGATCCCGTGAAATGGATTCCTGCAAGATCTCTGTGTTTCAGAACGACACTGCTTATCAGCTGACCATTACCCGGAACGAAATTTATGACCCCATCGGGCAGTCCGGCTTCCTTAAAGACCTTCATCAGGTAATAGTTTGAAAGAAGGGCCGTTGAGGCAGGTTTCCAGACCGTAGTGTTTCCCATAAGAGCAACGCTTGTATTCAGGTTGGATGCTATTGCAGTGAAGTTAAATGGGGTGACGGTATAAACAAATCCTTCCAGGGGACGATATTCGAGCCGGTTAATGCTTTCATTTTCAGAGATCGGTTGTTCCTTGTAAATCATGGACGCAAAATATATATTAAATCGCAGGTAGTCAATTACTTCACAGACAGCGTCAATCTCCGCCTGGTAAACATTTTTTCCCTGTCCAAGCATAGTTGCAGCATTTATCAGAAATCTGTACTTTTTTGATAATAGTTCAGCAGCTTTGGCCATGATTGATGCTCTTTCCATCCATGAAAGATTCATCCAGCACGATTTGGCATCCAGTGCAGCCCTGACAGCCATCTCAGCTTCTTTTTCACCTGCCATGTGATATGTGGCAAGTACATGTTTATGGTCAGAAGGCATTACGACTATTCCTGTTTTGCCTGTTCGAATCTCCCTGCCTCCTATAATAAGAGGTATATCTATTATGTTGTTACTTTGAGCAATTAATTCATCTTCAAGGANTTTTCGCTCAGGACTTCCGGGAGAATATTCAAATACCGGTTCATTTTTTGGTTCGCGAAAATTAAATATGGCATTGTTCATAGCAACTGAATATTTTTATGTCTAAAAATATAACAGGTGAAAAAGGTATAAGTTCGAAGTGACTAAAGTGTTTAAAGTACTTGGAGTACCTAAAAATCAGCATTAATGGTGTTAACCACTAAATACTTTAATACATTCTCAACTACAGGTATTTAATTTAGTTTTTCCCATTTGGTCTGCTTCATGTAGAAAAAAACCATCCGGATGATTATAATTCCAATTAACCCGGATGCAATTACAACCCACATAAGATTAAAAATGAGCAAATGAAAAAACCCGAAAAAAGCAGGTAAAATCAATGTTATCAGTGAGTTTATAAAGTTTGAACCACCGCCTGCTGCGATGGGCGATTGAGAAAAAGGCAACTTCCTTTGAATGAAATATGCCATTAACGAACAGATAACGAGAACATTAATGCAGCCAAGGAGAAGGTTAGGAATAATTTTAACTCCAAAAATTGGTATTCCGAACAGGATAATAAACAGGACGAACGGGAAAACAAAGGAAAGAATGACCGACTTTAAGGCCCCGGTCAATATAGGCCCTGGTAAATTGATAGGAGTAACATGGAAGATCCAGGAAGCTTTGAATTTTTCGGAATACGATATTTGCCCGAGAGCAGAAATTGAAATTAAGCTGCAGAAATAGATAAGTATAATGAAAAATGATTTTCCTTTAGATGATAATTCTGTAATTTCGGAAAGAGAGACCGACCTGTTTTTCAGGATAATAAGGATAAGAATTACAGNAATGTAACCAAAAAAGGGGTACACTTTGATTTTAAATTCGCGGCTGCGGCTCATCATTTTCCATGTAAAAAGGAATCCCNTAAATTCGCTTCCGCTTGTTGTGAGCTTTGCTGCCACAGATTCAATGAAAGATGATTTTCCTTTCCGGGATTTTCTTGTTTTCACATCAGCATTTTTAATTTCAACGGCACTGCTGTTTATCATTGAGAGCTTTTGAGTGAATGCAGGTGCAAGATATTTTACCACCACCAGCATACTTAATAGCGGGATAATAATTGACAATGCAAGACTGAGCAGCTGCATATTCCCAAAACTGAAAACGCTAAAGCTTTTGCACGTCTCGGCAAACCAGAAAGGAGGGAAAAGGCGGATATATTTCAATTGAGAAACCTGAAGGCTCCTGCCTACAGATGCCTCCATTAATCGTGGAACAAGCTGATAAGATCCATATATTGCTATGGCCAGTCCAATTTGTATATAGCTGATTATTGACCGGAACTTCTCAGGAGTTGTAATCTTAAGAATCAGGATATAGATTGCATTAATAAGAAAGATGCTAAGGAGTGCTGCAATGAACGCCATAAAAATAAAAGGGATCACAACCACACGGTTTCCTTTAATGAAAAAAAGGATAATTGCCGGTAAAAGCATTGGCAGTAATATTTTGTTCAGATGAATAGCGATATGTAATAACCTGGATGTTACGAATGTAGCATCATTTACCGGCTTCGGCAGGATTATCATATTATCTTTTATATCTATTAATACCGAGGTAAAATCGGAGATTAATGTCGCTGCCAGTAAAAAAATGAATAGTGTAAAGAAAAATGTCAGTTTGGTTGTCAGGTCTGAACCAATTGCAAAGCTGATTAAAAGAAGAGAGCCAATAGCAAGAGAACCGAACATCGTTTGGAGACTGGTCTTGTTTAACTCTTTTTGCTCTTTTCTTTTTTGCATCTGCTCAAAAGTTGACGGTCGCCGGTTATCCATTGTCAGCTTGGCTTTTAATATTGCCTTCAGATGACTGATATTTACATTCATCTTCCTGTAAAACGGGGAGCCTAAAAGAAACAGCCACAGGAATATCTTATCAAAGAGAGTCATAATAAGTTGTTTTGAATTGGCTGTCAGTTGCCGGTATGATTCCCAAATGCGTTTAAAAGTTTGTTACTTGCATCGGCCAATGATTCATCGGCTGTCAGATGGGCAAAAATCTGTTCAAGAGTGTTGTCGCCATCCTTCTTTTTCAATTCTTCAAAAGTGCCATCCGCAACAACACAACCTTCATTTATAAGTATGATACGGTCGCTTACCTTTTCTACAATATCCATCATATGACTGCAGTAGAAAATTGTCTTTCCCCTGGAGGCCAGTTTAGCCAGAAGATCTTTGACAATTATTACACTGTTGGCATCCAGTCCGCTTAATGGTTCGTCGAGAATCAGTATCTCAGGGTCGTGAATCAGTCCGGAAGTGATAAGCACTTTTTGTTTCATCCCCTTGCTGAAGGTTTCCATCCGTTGGTTTTTATTCCCTGCAAGACCAAAAGCTTCAAGCATCTTTTCAGCCCGTTCACCAGCAACTGAAGCAGGCAAATTATACAATGCACTCATAAACTGAAGAAATTCAACGGGCGTGAGGACATCATACAATTCTGCCATCTCAGGAATATATCCGATTAAGCTTTTTACTGCAACAGGGTTTTTTTTAACATCAATCCCCCGTATTATGACCTCTCCGGTATAGTCTGAAATGAGACCGCAGAGTATTTTTACTGTTGTACTTTTTCCAGCGCCGTTTGGTCCAATATAACCGATTATCTGACCCGGATTGATGTCGATAGAAATATCATTAAGGACTTTTTTAGCCCCATAATGCTTATTAAGATGGTGAATGCTTATTATTGGATCCATGTATTTTGTTTTGTAGCAGTTAGACTTTACTAATATAGTATTTATTTTTAAATTACCCGTTAACTTTATGCACTCCCAACTTTAGGCACTTATTCAATTATGCACTTCCAACTATTTGTTGTAATTTGGATTCGGTTTTCTTGAGAGGTTATTTGGCAATAATCCAATTTTAATAAATATGTCAGAGGTAAAGTACTACCATTTTTCTGCGACAGGGTTATTCTATGGTGTTGAAACACTTGTAGATGCAATTTCTGAATTACATGAAGGGGGTTTTATCTGGCTTGATTTTTTTCAACCGACAAAGGCAGAGCTAATGAAACTTGTAGATACAATTGGTATTCATCCCTTATCAGTTGAAGATTGTCTTGATAACAGGCAGGTTCCTAAGATTGAGCACTTTCCGAACAATACCTTTATAATTTTCAATGCGTTCAGTTATGCGGACAAAACTTTGTATGTTGATGAGATAAACCTTTTTATCGGTAAAAATTTTCTTATTTCTGTCAGTGGACGTAATTCTGAAAGCAGGAAACCCCTGAATGATATTGCTAAAATAATAGAAAAGGATCCGGGAACTGTAAAAACAGGGCCTGCCTTCCTGATGCATGTAATCCTTGACTATATTGTTGATCAGAAGTTTCAGGCATTTGATTCCCTTGAAGACGAGCTTGATCTGGCAGAGGACGAAGTGGTTAATAATACATCAGAGTTCCGGCCTACCGAACTTATCCGGCTGAGGAAATCTCTCCTGAGCTTAAGGAAAAGTCTGTTTCATGAGAGGGAGATACTTGTAAAGATTTGCAGGATGGATTGCCCTTTTATCCAGGAAAAGGCAATATTCCATTATCGCGATATCTACGACCATCTGGCAAAATTCTTTGAGCTTACTGAGACCTACCGTGAAATTGTTACCAGCCTTATGGAAATGTACACTTCCCTTCTTAACAACCTTATGACAAAAATGTCGAATGAAACCAATTCTTCGGTACGGCGGCTCACATTGATGGCTACTATTTTTATGCCGCTTACACTTATTGCAAGTATCGGGGGAATGTCAGAATGGTCGATGATGACCGGACCTGCTAACTGGAGAATTGCTTATCCTCTTTTTATCCTGGGGATGCTTGTAATCGGGGTAATTGATTATTATCTGATCAGACACCTTGAAAAGGGGAACCGCCTGCTTAAATAAAAACATGGAAAAAATTCTTCCCGGAAGTTTTAAAAGAACCAGGAAGAAAGAGTTATGATTTTTCTTTGACCTTAATATTCTGTCCCAGATCAAACATCATGAGGTGTTTTTCTCCGAATGAACGTATTGCATAAGAGAAGAAAATACCTGACAGGATATCAATGCTGTAATGACCGCGAGCAAGGAATAATGAGATAATAACAACAACCAGGCAAAATAAAATCATCCTTTTATACCACTTGTCAGCTACCAGCAGCATTAATAAAAATACATTTCCTGCGTGCCCCGAAGGATAAACGCCAAGTTCATATTTTGAAAATCCGTTAAACAGAGGATCTGATCCTGTGAACATAGGAGGGTTTCCAAAAGGAGTCAGGACAATGAATATTCCGCGAACTATATAAAATATACCGCTAAGGACTAAAAATAAAGGGATCTTGTTATAGTCCTTTTTATGAACAATATAGACCATGGCAATAGCTACCGGAAAAAGGCAAAAGAGATCATAGATCAGGGAAACATTATAATAAGGGAGATTGTCGAGAATAAGATCTGAAAGCAGCGGAAGGGTTTTTCCTTCACTCATATAATTATGAAGATATGTCTGCGATGCAAAATTCAACCCTCCTCCGGCAATCAGGGTCAGTATACCCAAATAAAAATATCTGCTTTTGAAAATAGGTAAAAGTGACCGGACAATCTCAGAGATCAAAGAAATGAATCTTTTGTTTTCAGTTTGGGTATGATTCATATTTATCCTGATAAAATTTTTGTTTTGCAAATGTATAAAAGTTTAATTATGCCTTTGAAGGCGGAGCAAAGATAAAAATTTTTAAATGCCGGAGAATCCCTCGGCCAAATCCGGTGGAGACATTTCATTAAATATTTTTAAAATCTCCTCCCTGTATTTTTCCGGAGCTTCAAGATGGCCCCACCCCGACTGGGTCTGCCACAAACCATCATAAGCCGAATCGTGATATGAACGAATCAGATGAGGGATATCTCTTTCTGCCAACATCCCATCAAGCAGCTTTGCTTCTATTTCGTTATTGAATTCCAGGATTTTCACGGTTCGTTCCATTTTCTTAATTTTAATACGAAATAAAGGATTTATTTTGAGATAAATCTGCGCGGATATGCGCAATCTACAGAATTTTTTTTCTTTTTCCGCAGATTTTACTGGTATTCCAAATCCTAAATTGAGAAAAATGGCAGGAAGGGAATAAAGAAAAGACTTCTAATTTTCAATGACAGTACAATTATTAAGCAGGACATCCATCAGGAACCCGGAGCATTCGCCACGGATGGTGATTTGATTACCGGTTTTAAATTGTGCAGAGTCAGTTTTTGGAGGAAAAGTACAGATCACTGATGAAAAATCACTTCCGGTTTTGAGATTAACACTTAAGATATTCCCTTCACCTGTTTTTACAGATTCTATCGTTCCGCTGATCTCAAGAATTTTATTTACATATTTTACGGTGGCTGCTTTTTCCTCATCTTCAAAAGCTTTCTGGAGGAAAACGGCAGTAATTACAAAATCGGGTTTTGTCTTTTGCAGATCTTCATGCTTCATGTTGAAAACATAAAGAGATGCAAGAATGATACCTACTGCAAAGAAAAAAACAACAAACAAAGCAATTTTAACATAAGTTTTCATCTGTAAAATATGAAGTTATAAAGATTTGATTCTTTGCGTCATAGAGCAAACAGTGAAGATCATTTACTTTCAATCGGAGCATACTTAATATTAACAGTTACCTCAAGATTTTTTGAGATCTTTTCCCTTACTACCCCCGGAATACTTATTTTATAATCTTCAGGAACGATATTAAATTTAGAACTTGCATTAATTCCACCTGAAACCACTTCCAGTTTGCCTTTTATACTGATTTTGTTAGTCACATCATGTATTGTCAGATCCCCTTCAACTGTGACGTTATAAATTCCATTCTTTTTAAAATCGACTGACGAAAGATCAGTGATCTTTCCTTTAAAGGCAGATTTTGGAAATTTTTCCGATTCCATGTAGTTTTCATTGAAATGTTCTTCCATAAGCGCTCTGTCAAAATGGAACGATTTTATAAGTGCCTGGAAAACAATCTCCCCGGTTGAAATGTCGAGAACACTGGCTACCTGATTATTATCGCCTTTAATATTCTCCATGAGTGTTTGGGAATAAAAACCGATATACCCGGTCTTGGTCATGTATTTCTGTGCACTTGCTTCAAAAAACATAACTGAAAGGATTAAGATAAAAGTTAACTGTCTCATAATTACACTATTGTTTAACATTTAACAAACAATAAGGAAAATAGTTCAGATGTGTATTATTCAGGTTCTTTTTATTTAACCGCAAAGTCCACAATATTCTCTTTCAGGTCACCGGATTTTATTTCTTCAAAGTAAATACTCTAGAAATATTAAAACCGAAATGGACATCACCATGTCCCCAGCTTCCTGTTGTCTCACCTATAAATCCCTTCTCGATCATTGCCAGTGAATTGGTAAATAATAACTGGAAAACATGTCCCCCTGTCTCAATATCAAAACCAACCGATAACGGATTATAAACCTTCTGGCTCATGTAAGTTTTTGGATTCAGCAGGTAATAATATTCTGCATTAAGGCTTATTCTTTTTGTAAGCTTCATTCTTCCTCCTCCGCCGACTGCAAAAAGATCATTAGGATCAAGCTCCGTAGCGGTCATGTTACGATGGACAAAAGTCGGAGTAATCTGAACGGAAAAACTTTGGTTTATTTTTCTTGCAATCAGCACCTGGTGTACATATGAAAGCCTTGATGAAAAATAGTTAGTTCTGGAAGGATCGGCCCATTTTAACGACTTGAGTGCAACGGATGACATGATTGAAACGGAAACAGGCATGACGCGTGCCCCTGAAGATTGTCTTAAGAGCGTGAGTTTTGTAAATCCGTCAAATGTCTTTTCGTAGGAACCTCTTCCGGCTCCGACCATTAGCCATGGTAAGATCCCATATTCGAGACTGAAATGAATATTTGACTGATCGAGGCCGAAGAATTCATAAGGACCTGAATTGATGGTCCCGAAACGGTGTGAAATTCTGAAATCAAGCTGCCCGGGAGGCATTCTTTCGATTGAGTGACCGTTCAGGATTCGTGTCGATTTGAATGTAGCTGTGGTTAAATTTATCTCCGGTGCCGCATTTTTATTAAGCAGGTTCATCAGGTCATCCTGTGCAAAAATGGTTGTTGCGATCAGCAGGAATAGAATTGCAACATATAAGCGTTTCATATTTAGTGTGTTAATTTTTGGGTTCAATTGTTCAGCATGCCTTTACTTACCCAAATATCAAACTGGGTTATTGAACAGGCTTTGATATTTCCTCCGTTCTTAGGCATTGGAGAATAACTTCCGGAATGCTTGACAGATCCGGCAATTGATGTTGCCTTTGCTTGCACATCAGCGTAATTTTCGAGCCTGATATTATTTCCGGCAGAAGCTGCTGTAGCATTTGAATGGCATGACAGACAACTGTTTGCCAGTATTGACTTTATTGTTCCGCTGAAAGTGACATTAACAGTATCGCAGGTTGTGGAGATTGACGGGTACAGTGCTTCTTCATTATCGTAATAGCATGATACAAGGAGAAGGGAAAGAAGAACACTAAATGAGAGAGGTAAGATTAATCGCTTCATATCCTGATCGGTACTAATTGTTTAAATATCCATTATTCATTCACTGGCAGGTCGTCGGGCGGGCACCCTGTTCAATCCAAAAACGTATTATGGTTCTGTTTTCTAATGACAAAGGCTGGTCTGGCGGCATTTTATTTCCGTAAGTAGCAGTAATTGTTTTATAAGTTCTGCTGGCACCCGGATTTCCGGGAACTACGGAACGGCTGATATCAGCATAATTTGTCAGCACCAGATCCGATTCTCCGCGGCCATCGTGGCAACCCGTAATGGCACAGCTGTTTTTAAAGATCGGCAGGACATCACGGTCAAAACAAATCTCCGGCATTCCTGTTATATCGAAGGTATGTGTACAGGATGTTATCCATGTGAACGATGTTAAAATTATCAAAAGAAAAAGAGTAACGCAAATCTTATCGGGTTTCATGGCNGAGGGTTTACTGAACAACCTAATTAATATTAANTANACTCAATTTTTATCAATTTATTGTTTAAGGGAAGGTGGTAAATTACATAAAAAATTTCTGAAATTCATTTTCAAAATTTGGTGTAAAAACATTTTTTCCGATGGCATTTCTGATTTCCCGCATTGACCAGAACCTTCCTTTCTCGATCTCGATTTTATTAATAACAGGAATCTCATTCGAAATAGTTAAAAATGAATGAACAAGCTCTCTTTCTCTTGACGATACCCAAACATATTTCCCTAAAAACGATGGTTTAAAATTTTCAATATCAATCTCTTCTTTTACCTCTCGGGCGAGAGCCTTTTCAACTGATTCTCCGGGAGATACATGTCCCCCGATAGAAGTATCCCATTTCCCGGGCTGGATATCTTTCGACTGTGACCTTTTCTGAAGAAACAGGTCACCTGAGCTGTTAAAAAGATGAAGATGAACTACAGGGTGAAGAAGCATGCTCTTGCCGTCATGGCAGAGACTTCTGGGAGCTTCTCCGATTATATTGCCCTCTTCATCAACAACCGGGAATATTTCTTCTGACTCATTTCCGATCATAGCCATTGTTCTAACTGCAAAGCCGTTACGCCTACGGTGTCACCATTTCGGTCCTCAGCTTAGCCGTATAATCACGTATTTTATTCAGGGTCTCAACCGTAACGTTGCTCTTGCTGCCTGATATCCGAAGGACCTGCCGGGAGGTATCAATTTCAAGATCTCCTTTTTGGAAGTATATGTCGAATGAATCAAAATAATTCTTCAGGTATTTGAGTTTTTTTGTATAATAGACAACAACGGGGTCGTCGTAATAATTCTTCATGAAGCTTAATAGGGATGTCAGAGTATATTTTTGTTCGGCAATTTTTTGAATCACAACAGGATCGGGATCCGCAGGGTTATAAACAAGGTGAGTGGCAATATATAAAGCTTCAACCCATCCTCCCATAACCATCAGCCCTGCTGTGCTTTCCCTTCCGCTCTGACGGAGATGATCTTCGATATTTCTGTACGACGTATTCATCATGACCATAATTGAATCCGGTTCAGCCATATCATTCTGTATCTGTTTTATTGGTTCGGTAAGGAGAGCATCAGGTAAACCGAGTTTATTGCTCATGGTGCGGATTGTAACCATATAATCTATCATTTCCTGNCCGAGTCCAAACAGCTTGAGATATCCGAAATCCACGCCGTATATACCGGTGTTGATAGCAGCCTTTGAGTTGCTCAGGTAAAGGTCCTTGTTTGAGACAGGATTAAGAGCTGTATTATTGTATGGAACGCCCAGCCTGTTAAAGATTGCACAAACTTCTACAGGTGTCAGAATTCCGTAGAAGATCTCATTCTTTACCACCAGCTGCTTAGTGTTTGCAGAATCAGGTTTAAAGGTTGAAAAGTCTGGAACGAAGGATTCTTTTTCGGGAGTTTTTGTTTTGCATGAATAAAAATGAAGTGGCAAAAAAATAAGCAGACAGTACAGGATGCTTTTCATGCGGTTTTTATTATATGTCAAAAATAATAATAAATCGGAAAATATAGCTTATTGCTGCTTTTACTTAACTTTTAAAGAGAAAATTATAATAAAATTCTGTTTCCCAGCTTCCTTGAAATCATCCTCAGAGCAACCTTAAGATTCTGATCCTTCATCTGAAGGGCCTGTACCCGCTCCATATCATTGGTCTTCACTGCCTCTTCAAGCTGTGTCATAACATCCTTTAACAACACCTTGATCTTATCTCCCTTGAATTTAAGAACAGCATCCGGAATAATCTCTTTGAGTTTCATCTCTTCAGTTTCAACATATGTCTGCTTGTTTTTCCAGATCTTGCTGAGTTCATGCGAATCGGAGAGAAGATCAGCCGATAATCTTGAAATCTCAGGATCTTCATGCTTGACAAACTGTTTATCACCGGGAAAGATACCATGTTCGACATGAAACCGGAATTCAGCAAAAATATTTGCGCAGATCCTGTCATCAAACAACAGGTCATCCGAGGTTATTTCACCGACAATATAGTCCGAAACTGTCAGAACCTCCNCTTTCCCTTCCTCTCNGGTTATTTTACGTTGAAATTCAAGGCTGCCGAATTTAAGGAGCAACCTTATTATCTCCTTCTCTGAATATAAAGTTAAGATCTCCTGTTTAACAGGTTTCA
>JGI24132J36420_10001354_pt1 | contig 11186 bp, 7 predicted proteins | sample BarGraNGADG00212_3_FD_36420 | JGI IMG/M metagenome (IMG submission 36420) | reverse complement strand
TTCTTTCCCGTCTCACACCACCCGGAGCGCCGGCATCAGCTCTGCGTCCGGCCGNTGGAAGGGTTCCTGTTTCCGGTCGGGGTGGGCGAGGATTGCGAGCCGCTGTGCCTGGGCCTTTGCCGCTATCCGCTCACGGTGCGGGTCGAAGACGGGCTGCGGAGGACGAACTTGCGCGGCTGGCGCTTCAAGAGCTTCTGCAAGACGCAATACGCCAGCCTGCACGGCTGGGAGCACTTCCGCCGCTGTCACACAGCGGTGATTGACTTGCTGGCCGCCGCGCGGCGATTGGGCCTGACCGTGGAGATCACCGACGAGGGCGACTACTGGCCCGGACGCGATCTGGAGGCGCTGCGACGGAGCCTGGACCAGATGAATGCCGTAGTCGCCGCCGCCGCCGGAGTGTTGAAGGATTACGCTGAGGAGAGTGGGGGAACGCGAGTGCAGTCGCCCATCCTGGCGCATCCCCACTTCGAGCGGTTGGAAGCCGAGGGCGCAACGCGTGGATATGCGTCCCGGTTACGCCGGATGTTGAGGCGACAACCAGGGTTCTGAAACGAGACGCCGATTGCGTCGCCAAGCTCAAGAAACGCACGCTATCCGAAGCGCGAATGCTTTAGCTTGCTATCCGAAGCGCGAATGCTTTAGCTTGCTATCCGAAGCGCGAATGCTTTAGCTTGGCGACATGCGCCGGTGGTTTTGGATAGCGATTCTGTACGAGACACTTGCTGCTCTCGACGCTCTCGGTCCGACCGCGAAGGACGCGTTTCCCGCCGTTGAGGAGTTGCTGCATAAAACCCCACCCGATCCCCTGGCACTTCTGAATCTCAAATGAAAACGCGGCGGGCATTTGTTTTCGTCGTTTTGATCGCGGCTTTGGTTGGTGCAATCCTGATGCTGTCTGCGCGTGAACCGCGTTATCATGGGCGGTCGTTGACCAGTTGGTTACAGCAATGTTCCGACACTCCGCTGGCTGAAACGCAGCGCCTTGACGAAGCACAGAAAGCCATCCGCGCCCTGCCGCTCGACAAGGTATTGCCGAGGTTGCTCCGGCTGGTAGAAACCAAAGATGATCCTGCCAGCCAATGGATCAAAGACAAGAGCGAGGAATTGAAATTGGACTTTCTCAAGTGGCGTCTGGCGGAAGACTGTCAGCAGCTTGGGATCGCCGGGTTTGAAACGCTGGCAACGAATGCCACACCCGCCATCAGCGCATTGGCAAAACTTCTCGACGACCCGAAACACGCATTCACCGCCGCCAGATGTCTGGCCGGTATTGGCAAACCTGCCGAGTCAGCCCTATGCCAATGTCTGACCAACCAGGAATGGCGCGTCAGGCAGATGAGTGTGTTTGTCCTGGCTTCGGTGACGGATGATGTCGAGGTGTATGTGGATCGCCTGACCAACAGCCTCCATGACTCGGACGAATCCGTGCGATTCGCCGCCGTGCAGGGGATTGGCGCGCAAACGGAACTGCCCGATAAAGTTATACCGCTATTGCTCGCTGCTCTGGCGGATCCCGGTGAAACGATTGCCTCACATGCTGCGGCTGCGCTTGAAGATTTCGGCACGAATGCAGTCACAGCCTTTCCCGTGTTGAGCAATGTTGTGGAAAAGGGAAGCTCCGCCAACACAGCTAACCGCGCCTTGAGAACCCTGGTCGCCATTGATCCAAGCCGGGCTTTGCCCATGATTCTCAAAAGTTTTCAGTCCACCGAGCAACCGCGGCGACGCACCGCTTTTCGGATTTTGTGCAATTACCCGCTGAAGACACCTGACCTCCAAACCCTGATTGAACAGGCGACGACGGATTCAGACCCGGCGATTGCCCGCCGTGCGAAGACACTGATGACCGACCAGTATCGGAAGGCTCACCCGAATGAAACTCCGTTTCCGGATGAACCAAGCTATGGAGGCAAGCCATTGGGGGACTGGTTGCTAGCACAGGATAATGGAGACATGTTTTCGAAAGAGGCGCAGGACGCGCTCCGACACATGGGAACCAACGCCCTACCAGCCTTGTTAAGGAGACTCGCTTACAAGCAACCGCCCTTCAATCTGCCCGCTCCCGAAATAAATCACGATGCACTCAAAGCGTTTATTCTGCTGGCTGAGCAGGCCAAACCGGCTATTCCGCAACTAATGTCTCTCATGGACACACCAGACGGAGACACCGCCCTGTTTTCCATGATGGCGGCGGTTGGAACTGGTGCCGATGCCGTCCCGTGTTTAATCAAGGGCCTGACCAACCACTTCGCCGACGTGCGTGGAGAAGCCGCCAGCTATCTGGGCAATGAATTCGGCGCTCAATTTCTTCAGCAACGCAGAGCCGCCCTTCCTTTTCTCGTCAATCTCCTGACTGATACCAATGAAAGTGTTCGTATGAACGCCACCCATGCGCTCAGAAACATTGACCCTCAAACTGCGGTTCGATTCGGAATCAAATGAATCNGTCCAATACGCATAGCCCAACCACGGGCGTCCGCCGCTGTGCATGGCTGGCCGTGCTATTTGTTTCCGCCGCCTCGTTGCGCGCCAACCCAATTGAACTGCCCGAACGGTCCGTCACGCCGCAAATCGCTTTCCTCCTTGCCTTTGCCATTCTATTGGAAGTGGTTTGCATTTGGTTAGTGCTGTGGCGTTCGCGAAAACCGCGATTCTTCATACTGTGGCTCATCGGCATGAATCTGCTGACCTATCCGGCGTTTGTGGGACTGCTTCGGGCGCTTGATGATCTGCGTCCAGCTCTGGCGGTGCTCATTGGCGAAGCAGTGGTGGTCGTGGTTGAAGGAGGCATGATCTACCTGATGTGTCGCTTTATCCTCCCCGCCCAATCAGACCTCACCGCCCCATCGGCCATCAAATGTTGGCTGGCTTCGTTCGTCGGCAATGTCTGTTCAGCGGCAACTTTTCCGATTTTGCTCGCGATTTACGACCGATTTGTTCCCGATTAAGTCGTCAAGTGTGGGACACGTCACCCTTCTCCACCAGAAATCCGCCGGACAATGAACGATTCATCATCCGCACACTCCTGCGCTTTGACTGGACCGCTTTTCAGCATGTTTGGGCGTGTTGGCGGCCTAATAAAGCCGGCGTGACCTTTTGGGATCACGCCGGTTGCGCCACGTCAATTTTCCATCTTAATCTCTAGACGTCATAGTAGAGATGGAACTCGTAGGGATGGGGGCGCAGGCGCAGGGCGTCGTGTTCCTTGCGCTTGGCGCTGGTCCACATATCCAGGAATTCCTGGGTGAATACGTCGCCCTTGAGCAGGAATTCGTGGTCGGCTTCCAGGCAATCGAGCGCCTCGCCCAAGCTCCCCGGCACGTTGGGCACCTTCTTCAATTCCTCCGGCGGCAGTTCGTAGATGTTCTTGTCCAGCGGTTCGCCCGGGTCGGTCTTGTTGATCACCCCGTCCAAACCCGCCAGCAGCAACGCCGCAAAGGCCAGATACGGATTGGCCGACGGATCGGGCGGGCGATACTCGATGCGCTTGGCTTTGGGATTCTCGCTGTAGGTGGGGATGCGCACCGCCGCGCTGCGGTTGCGCGAGCTGTACGCCAGGTTCACCGGCGCCTCGTAACCGGGCACCAGGCGCTTGTACGAGTTGGTCGTCGGACTGCAGATGGCACAGAGGGCTCGCGCGTGCTTGAGGATGCCCCCGATGTAGTGCAACGCCATCGGGCTTAGCCCGGCGTATTCGTTGCCGGCAAAGAGCGGCTTGCCCTTCTTCCAGAGGCTCTGATGCACGTGCATCCCGCTGCCGTTGTCGCCAAAGAGCGGCTTGGGCATGAAGGTCGCCGTCTTGCCATTCTTCCAGGCCACATTCTTGACCACGTAGCGATAGACCATCATCTTGTCGGCCGCGCGCAGCAGCGAGTCGAACTTGTAATCGATCTCGGCCTGGCCGGCGGTGGCCACCTCGTGATGCTGCCGCTCGATGGGCACCCCCAGCGCCTCCATGGTCAGCACCATCTCGGTGCGGATGTCCTGCTGCGTGTCGTTGGGCGAGACCGGGAAGTAGCCTTCCTTGTGGCGGATCTTGTAGCCCAGGTTGGGCGCCTCGTCGCGGCCGCTGTTCCAGATGCCTTCCTCGGAATCCACGCGATAGAACGAGGTGTGGCCCTGGTTGTCGTACTGGACGTTGTCGAAGATGAAGAACTCGGCCTCCGGCCCCATGTAGGCGGTGTCGGCCAGGCCGGTGCTGAGCAGGTATTTTTCAGCGCGTTGGGCGATGCCGCGGGGATCGCGGCTGTAAGGTTCCTTGGTGCCGGTCTCGGCGATGGTGCAGGTGACCGACAGGGTGGGGACGGCGCAGAACGGATCCATAAAGGCGGTTTCCGGATCGGGCATGGCCAGCATGTCGGAGGCCTCGATGCTTTTCCAGCCGCGGATGGAGGAACCGTCGAAACCGAAGCCTTCCTCGAAGACTTCCTCGGTCAGTTCGCCGATGGGACAACTGAAGTGCTGCCAGATGCCGAAGGTATCGACAAACTTGACGTCCACCATTTTGGCTCCTTGTTTCTTCCCTAACTCGATTACACTTTTTGGTGTGCTCATTGGTTCATTCTTTGGTTTTGTTTTTGAGTGCGTCGCCGCGACTGGGTGGCACGTGCCCCAAACCCAGACGCGGCGCGCACAAGATTGTTTGGGTTTGATTACGCCCCGTGATAACCCTCTTCGCCGTGTTCCGCGAGGTCCAGACCCAGCGTTTCCACGTCTTCAGTCGGACGCAGCCCGATGACCGCTTTTACGATGCTGGCGATGATGACCGTGCCGACAATCGCCAGTGCCATCGTGATCCCGATGGCCTTGAGTTGCTCGATCCAAAGGCCATGACCGATCAGCTTGGCCAGGCCGTTGGCCTTGGCCGCATCGCCGGCGAGGTTCGAGTTGACGCTGGCGGTGGCGAGGATGCCCGTGAGGAAGGCGCCCAGGGTGCCACCGACCGCATGCACGCCAAAGGTGTCCAACGCATCGTCGTAACCCAGCCAGGCTTTCAACTTATAACAGGCAAAGAACGGCACGAGGCCCGCAGCTATGCCGATAAAAACAGCGCCGGACGAGTTTATGAACCCGGTGGCAGGAGTCACCACCACCAAACCCGCCACGGCGCCAGAACAGAAGCCTAACACGCTCGGTTTGCCTTTGAGGATGTATTCCGCCATCGCCCATACAAAGGAGGCCACCGCCGTGGCGAGCGTGGTCGTCATAAAGGCGTTGGCCGCGATGCCGTCGGCCGCGACGGCGCTACCGGCGTTGAATCCGTACCAACCGACCCAGAGCATGCCGGTGCCAACCATGCACAGCACCATGCTGTGGGGCGGCATCGGTTCCCGGCTGAAGCCCAGTCGCTTGCCGAGGATCATACAAAGGATCAGGGCCGACCATCCCGAGGACATGTGCACCACGGTGCCGCCGGCGAAATCGATGGCTTTGATGGCCGCTTTCGGATTCCACACGCCATTCATTAATCCATTGATGCCCCANACCATGTGGGCGAGCGGGAAATACACCACGAACATCCACAAGATCATGAACAGCAGCAGGGCGGAGAATTTCATGCGCTCGGCGATGGCCCCGATAATCAGCGCCGGCGTGATGATCGCAAACATGAGTTGATACATCGAAAAGACGTTGTGCGAAACCCAGTAAGAGTAGTTCGGGTTGGGATTGGAATCCACGCCATCGAGAAACGCGAACTTGAAATTCCCCACCACCCCGCCAATCAGGTCGTCACCATCGGCGAAGACCAGGCTGTAGCCGCAAAGCCACCAAAGGATGCTAACCAGGCCGGCTAACATGAAACATTGCGCCAGTACCGATAAAACGTTCTTCCGGCGCACCAGTCCGCCATAGAACAGGGCCAGGCCGGGCAGCGTCATGAACAATACCAGGGCTGAGGAGGTCATCATCCAGCCATTGTGGCCCGGACCGGAGCCGCCCACTTTCGAAGTGACCTTGGCAGCGGCGGCATCGGCGGCCCGCGCCCCGTTATTGATGTACGCCTCCAGGTCCCCTATGCGTTGCTCCAAGGAGGGTTCCGCTTTCGGGGCCGGCGCATCGGCCGCCACCACCGCCGGGGGTGAAACGAATGCCATGCCTAGAATCAATCCCAGCAGTAGTATTAATTTTTTCATGGTTGGTTGGGCGTTGGGAAATTTATTTGGAATTTGGCTTTCGAAACTAAACGGCTTTGTCGCCCCGTTCGTCGGTGCGAATCCGGACGGCATCCTCGATGGACGTGACGAAGATTTTGCCGTCGCCAATCTTGCCGGTTTTGGCCGCCTTGCTGATCGCCGCCACGGCCGCGTCCGCCTGGCTATCGGCCAGCACAATCTCCAGCTTGATCTTGGGCAGGAAATCGACGGTGTATTCGCTGCCGCGATAGATTTCGGTGTGCCCCTTCTGACGCCCAAACCCCTTGACTTCGGTGACGGTCATGCCATCGATGCCAATGTCACTTAGAGCATCCTTGACCTCTTCCATTTTGAACGGCTTGATGATCGCTTCCACTTTTTTCATGTTAAACCTTTGATTTCGCTATTGAGTACCGATCCGTGTCGCGGGCGATTCCTCGCCAATTCCGGCCACCCTTTCGGGTTCGCTGCCTAAAGCAACGGCCGTGCCATCCACGGTCACAAAGCCAACATATATTATTTATCATATTGATATATAAGGTGTTATATATTTGTTGTTTTTGAAAACTGCGGGCGAAAAAAGAGGGTGGGTGTTGATATTTGATCAGCGCGCGCGTTATTGGCCAGCTACAGGTGGGGCAATGGCTCAAAGCGCGCTGAACCCGAACGCGACTCAACGCAATCCTTCGCCTGCCGGGTGAGGATTCGACGCGACTAATGGAGTTGCTTTGCAGGCCCGCGGTTGGGTAAAAAGAGGCGTGAAAACCCTGATATCCCTGGACCCTTGGACGCGAGGATGGGCGGCTGCTTTGGTGGCGATTCTATATTGGAATTTGAGCGGGTGCGGCTATGCGCTCCCCCTGGCGGAACTCTCGCAGGAGTCGCAGTTATGCCTCGAGTGTCACGCCAATGAAACGCGAGGCATCTATCAAGATTGGGGAACCTCCAAGCATTATCGTGGGAATGTGGGCTGCTATGAGTGCCACCAATCGGTGAAAGGCAAACCGGGTGCCCTCGAACACAACGGATTTACGATTAGCATCGTTGTCTCCCCCAAGGATTGCTCGCGCTGCCACTCCAAAGAGGTGCAAGAGTTTAGCGATAGCCATCATGCCAGGGCGGGCGAGATTCTGGGTTCCCTCGATAACTACCTGGCCGACATTGTGGAGGGTGACACCAATTTTCATGGCCTGTCCGCTTTGAGTGTCAGTGGCTGCGCCCAATGTCATGGCTCGGTCGTGGAAGCCAACCAGGACGGCACCTTAAAATCGACCGGCTGGCCCAACTCCGGCGTGGGACGGCTCAATCCGGATGGCAGCATCGGCGCCTGCAGCGCCTGCCACTCCCGCCACAGTTTCTCCGCGGCGCAAGCCCGCCAGCCGGAAAACTGCGGCAAATGCCATCTGGGTCCGGACCACCCGCAAAAGGAAATTTATGAGGAATCCAAACATGGCATCGCCTATGCGGCCCATAAACAGAACTTAAAACTCGACAGTGCCAAATGGGTTTTGGGCGAAGATTACACGGCGGCGCCGACCTGCGCCACCTGCCACCTGTCGGCGGTGCGCTCCAAGGCGGGCGACCTCATGCCGGTAACCCATAATGTCGGCACGCGCATCAGTTGGAATAACCGGCCCCCGGCTTCGATCCGGCCTGAGGTGGCGGACGCCAAGCTGGGTTTGGCGAAAATGGCTCAACTCGATTGGAAGGCCCGCCGGGCGAATATGACCAAGGTGTGCACCGTTTGCCACAGTGACAACTACACCGCCAATTTCTACGACCAGTACGATGGCGTTATTAGCCTCTATAATTCCAAATTCGCCCAGCCCGGTCTGAATTTCATGAAAATCCTGACCGACAACAAGCTCATCACCGAGACGCAATTCGATGAGCAAGTAGAGTGGACTTGGTGGGAAATCTGGCATCATGAGGGCCGGCGCGGACGGCATGGCGCCGCGATGATGGGAGCGGATTATACCCATTGGCACGGCGTCTATGAGGTGGCCAAACATTGGTACACCCAGTTCATCCCCGAATTGAAAGAGATTGCGGAAAAGAACCTCCATTCCCCCGATGCGGCCAAAGTGGAAGGCGCGAAAAAGCTGGCGGCGGCGCTTATGGAACACTTAGCCAAACCCGAGCACCGCTGGTACACCGGCCAAATCCCGGCCGAGGAGAAGGAACAACGTAAGAAAGACATGGAAAGCCTTAAACTGCGCTTTTACAAGTGACCCTAAAAACGGCGGTTGCCCGCTAAACACGCTAACCAACGCGAAACCGGAGAAGGACTTCCGACGACCTCGTCGTTCACCCAGAGGATGAGCCGGAACGAAGCTCCAATTCCTTCCTCAAACGCCTCTTCCTCTCCTGTGGCAAAGGCTCAGGGCTCCTGACCTCGTGCCTCACAGCAACCCCCAAGGAAATCCTCCGAGCCCGGTTGCTACCGGTATGGACAAGTTTATGTTGCATATGCAACANAAACTTGTCCACATTGGAGCAAAACGGTTTCAACCATATTCCATGGAATCAGGATTCCTGAGGCTTCATTGTCCAAGCCGGCGCAAACGCCCAAAACGAGTCTCGCAACACCATTGCAGCCGGTATTCAGCGGCGCTGAAAAGCGCCCCTTTTGGCTTCTACCCGTTTTTTGGACAAGCGTTTGGATAAATTATCGGTCAAGGTACATCTCTGACAATTCGGACAGTAAAACGTGCTGCGCGCCGCTTGCACCAGGCGCCGAATTCCGGTGCCACAAACCGGACACGGCTGCCCTTGGCGATCATATACCTGCAGGCGCTCGGTGTAATAATCGGGGGTTTCGGTCGTTCGGCCAAAATAGAACCAACCGTCCTTGGTCCCCTCACCCGCCCAGTCCAATGGAATGGTACTGCCTCCGGCGATGGCATCCTGCAATACCGCACGCGTCGCCGCTCCCACCCTTTGCACCTGGGCCAGCGTCAGTCGGTTCGCGGCCACCCGGGGCGAAATCCCCGCCCGAAACAAGATTTCGCTGGCATAAATATTGCCCACGCCCGCCACCAACGATTGGTCCAGCAGCTTCACTTTGATGGCCTGCGACGATCGCTTCAGCGCTGCGGCCAGATAGGCCGTCGTACATTCCGGCCCCAACGGTTCCGGCCCCAGGCGCGCCAGGGACCGGTCATCGAAAGTCAGCCGGCCGAAATAGCGCGTGTCTTCGAACACAAAATTCCGGCGCCCCAGGTTGAAAACCACCACCGCGTGTTTGGGCAGCTTGGCGCCGGCCGCCTGCAGATACATGCGGCCGGCCATGCCCAAATGCCCCACCAACCTTCCGCGATCGCTCGCCCGGACCGTCTTCAGCTCGAACAACAGGAATTTGCCGCGCCGCTCGAGTTTTTGAAAGGTGGCCCCTTGGAGCCGGCGCTTAAAATCGCGGACGGGCGTTTTCCCCAGCACCTTGGCTCGGCGCACGGTAACGTGGCGAACGGTCCGGCCCTTTAACAGCGGTTCCAGATGCCGCCGCAGGATTTCGACCTCGGGCAATTCAGGCATACGGTAATTCCCGAATCACTCGGCCCGCATCCGGCTGGCCAATAACCGCCGCAACTGCTCCCGATTCGCCGCGTCGTAATAGTCCACCGGGTTGTAATCGTCGGTCAGGATTTGTCCGTGCTCGGCCTGAAAATTCACCTGGCTTTGGTAGGCGGCGGTCACCAGTCCGCGACAGAACGGATGCACGTCATCCAGATCGGGGGGGGGATGCAAGATGAGTTCGGGTTGGTCTGATGCGACAAAAAACACATTGCCGTTGCCGGTGGCATGCGCGCGCAGGCTGGCGAACACGCTGTGCAGAGTTCGTTCCAGGGAGGCGCAGAAAAAATCGCGCCCGGGGATTTGTTCGCCGAAGCTGTTAATTACCAGCACGCCGCCGGGCTTGAGCACGCGCCGGATGGCGCTGAACGCTTCGCGGGTCATGAGATGCGACGGCGAGGAGTCCCCTAGGAAGGCGTCGAGAATGACGGCGTCGTACTTTTTGGGGGTGCGATTCAAAAAATGGCGTCCGTCCCCAATCGTCAGGTTGAGCCGGTCCGGCTGCAGATCGAAGTAGCGCACCGCCAGCGGCACCACCGCCGGGTTGATTTCCACCACGTCCACGCGCGCGCCTTCCCGCGCGAATTGCATCGGCACAATCCCCACGCCCATGCCAATGCACAGGATGTCCGGAACCGCCGCGGCCTGGCGGTTGGTGGCCCACCCCAGTCCATAGGAGCGCGCCAGCCCGTGCAACATGTAGGTGAACAACGAGACGCTTTTCTTGAGGACCGGATCGTAGGTGTTTTGGGTTAAAAAATCATTGAGATAAAACAGCCGGTCCATGTCCTCGTCTTTCATCACCTGCAGCAGGCCGAAGGGCGAGTTATGCCGCTGAAGTTCTTCCATGTGGGCATAACGCGCGAATTTTTCGTTGCGAATCCCCCCGATGCCCAGCGCCAATCCCAGCAACGATCCCACCGCCACCGCCGTAAGCACGGAGGATTTCCGGCCCCAAACCCCAAAGTAAACCGCCACCAATAACATCAACGCCGCCGCCGTCCCTACCATGGTTACCGAATTGGGCATCAGCGGCACAAACAGGTATCCGATCAATCCCGTCCCAACCACGCTGCCCAGGGTGCTGATCGCCGAAAGCCGCCCTACCTGTCCCCCCACCCCAGCGACGGACGAGGTCAGGATGCGCACCAGAAACGGCCCCGTGATGGCCAGCAAAGTCAGCGGGATAAAGAACAGAACCGCCGCGGCGAAAATGGATCCGACGGCCAGGCGCCACTCCAGACAGCGATACGCGACGGCGGCGCAGATGGGCACGGTGAAACACAAATACATCGCCGCCACCAGCAGGCAGGCATACAGGCGGCCCGGGCGAGGCGAACGGTCCACGAGCCACCCGCCCAGGTAGTAACCGCTGGCCAGCGATACCAGCGTGACGCCGATCTGCGCTGTCCAGACGAAATGCGACGTGCCGAAATAGGGCGATAGCATTTTGGCGCCGAGAATTTCGACGATCAT
>JGI24132J36420_10001350_pt1 | contig 11195 bp, 11 predicted proteins | sample BarGraNGADG00212_3_FD_36420 | JGI IMG/M metagenome (IMG submission 36420) | reverse complement strand
TTCGCCGGCGACGGGCAAGATGCCGTCTACCTGATCGGCGCGGCGGAAGCCGACGATGGCGCCGCTCACGACCGGGTCGCGCAGCACCCAGGCCACCGCCACCGCGCCCGGCGAGGCGCCGTGACGCTCGCCGCTCTGGCGCAGGCGCTCGGCCGCGGCCAGGTTGCCGGAAAGCTCGGGCTCCTGGAAGTGCGCCACGTGCGAGCGAAAGTCGTCCTTGGGCAGCGCGGCCACCCGCTCGGCGCTGAACGAGCCGGTTAGCAGGCCCGAGGCCATCGGCGAGTAGGCGATGACGCCGATCCCCTCCGCGACGCAGTAGGGCAGGATCTTGCCCTCGATGCTCCGCTCGATCAGCGAATAGGGCGGCTGCAACGTCTCGACCGTCGCCAGAGCGTTGATGCGCTTTAGCTGCTCGACGTCGAAGTTCGAGACACCGATGTGCCTTACCTTGCCGGCGCTGAGTAGCGCCACGCACGCCGCCCAGCCCTCCTCGATGTCCTCGTCCGGAATGGGCCAGTGAATCTGGTAGAGGTCGATCGCCTCAACGCCGAGCCGACTCAGGCTCTCCTCGCACTGGCGCTCGATGGTGGCCGCCTTGAGCTCGTTGACCCCGCTGCCGTTGCGCCCTTCGAGGCCGCACTTGCTGAAGATGAAGGGCTTCTCGGACATCTTCGCAACCGCCCGGCCGACCACTTCCTCGGAGCGGCCGAAGCCGTAGACGGGCGCGGTGTCGATCCAGTTGACGCCCAGCTCGATCGCCCTACCTATCGCCGCGATCGAGTCGGCGTCGTCCTGCGGGCCCCAGCCCCACTCCCAGCCACCGCCCCCTATTGCCCAGGCGCCGAAGCCAACGACGCTGATCTCCAGTCCCGTCCCGGCAAGCAATCGCCTATTCATCCATTCCTCCTCAGGCTGCGGTGTTTTCTCAGCCTAGCTCGCCGGTGTGACGAGTGCGACTTTCGGGAAAGAAGTCGAGCCGCTAGATTTCGCACTCCAATGAGCCAAGAACGCCTGAACGGCAACGCAATCGAGATCGAGAGCCTGGTCAAGGTCTACAAGGGTGCGGTCCGAGCCCTGGACGGCATCGACCTCGTAGTACCGGCCGGCTCGGTCTTCGGCCTTCTGGGGCCGAACGGCGCCGGCAAGACAACCGCCGTCAAGATCGCCACCACCCTCTCGCTTCCAACCTCGGGAACCGTCCGCGTTGCCGGCTCCGATGCAGTTCGCCAGGCGGCACAGGTGCGAGACGCGATCGGCGTCGTCGGTCAGACGTCGGGCATCGACGTCAATCTGAACGGGCGCGAGAACCTGCGCCTACAGGGTCTGATTCGCTCGATCCACGGTCGCGAGCTCAAGCAGAGGGTCGACGAGCTACTCGATCAGTTCGGGCTCGCGGACTCGGCCAAGCGAGTCGCTCGCAACTACTCGGGCGGCATGCAGCGCCGGCTCGATATCGCAACCGCGCTCGTGCACCGGCCCCAAGTCCTCTTCCTCGACGAGCCGACAACGGGCCTCGATCCTGAGGTCAGAACCGAGATGTGGCAGGAGATCGAACGCCTCACCCACGAGGAGGGGCTGACCATCCTGCTCACCACGCACTATCTCGAGGAGGCCGACCAACTCGCCGCGAAGCTGGCGATTCTCGACCGCGGCAAGGTCGTGGCGATCGGCTCGCCGGAGGAGCTGAAGGAGGAGCTGGAGGGCGACACGATCCATGTCGAGCTGCGCGAGGACGCCGAAGACGGCGCCATCAGAGCCGCGCTCGCGAACGTCAAGGGAATCCGCCACCTCGATCACGACGTCAAGTGCCTGCGCGCCCGCGTCGAGCACGGCGCCACCGCTGTCCCGCTCGTTCTGCAGGCGCTGGAGGCGAAGGGGCTGGCGGTCGACTCGGTATCGGTCTCGCGCCCCTCCCTCGACGACGTCTATATGAACTACACAGGCCGCGAGTTCGCACGCGCCGACGAGGAAGGCGGCCGCAAACAGAAGCCTTCAGGAGAAGAGACGAGATGAGCGAGCTGATCAGTCACAGCCTGACGATGACCGACCGCGATCTGCGCCGGCTGATGCGCCAGCCCTGGTGGATCGTCGTCACATTGATCCAGCCGGTTATCTGGCTACTGCTCTTCGGCCCGCTCTTCAAGAGCGTCACCAACATCCCGGGCTTCAAGTCGACCTCATACATCCAGTTCCTGGCGCCCGGCGTGGTGATCATGACGGCCTTCTTCTCGGGCGGCTGGAACGGGATGGCGACGATCGACGACCTCAACCGCGGCGTCGTCGACCGCCTGCTCGTCTCGCCCATGCGGCGCAGCGCCTTCTTCATCGGCCACGTACTACAGACGTCGGTCTCGATCGTCATCCAGGCGGCGATCATCGTCGTGCTGGCCTACGCCCTCGGTGCCCACTTCGCCAACGGCGCCCTCGGCCTGCTCGTCATGTTCACGGCCGCCATCCTGCTCGGGGGAGCGCTCAACGCCGTCTCGAACGGTCTGGCGCTGATCGTCCGGCGCGAGGAGACGCTGATCGCCACGCTCAACGTCTTCATGTTGCCGCTCACCTTCCTCTCCTCCGCCTTCATGCAGCAGAACCTGATCCCGCACTGGATGCAGGTCGCCGCCCGCTTGAACCCGCTCAACTGGGCGGTCGTGGCATCGCGAGAGGCCATCACCTCCGGTACCAACTGGAGCTCGGTTGGGATACACCTGAGCCTGCTCGCCGGATTACTGGTCGTCTGTATGGCCTTCGCCCTGGGCTCGGTACGCATCTACCAGCGCTCGATCTAGACGCTGCTACTCGCGCCCAGCCCCGAGGCCCACTCGGGGTGCTCGAGCCAGGCGCGAAGCGGGCCCGCAATTAGCGACCAGCACCAGCGCCAGGCCGCCGATGGCCCAGAGCGCGATCACGACGAGCGCTTCGCCCGTGCGAGCCCCTTTGAAGTAGACCGTGTTACGAACGAAGTTAACGGCGGCGCCGTTCGGAAGCACCTGGGCGACTTGGCGAAAGACGTCTGGCAGGAACTCCTGGCTCGAGGCGCCGCCCGCGGTCGAGTTCCCGACCAGAATGAGCACGAAGGCGGCGATACCGGTGCCGGCGAGACCGAGGAAGGCCTCTAAGCCATAGGTGGTCAGCGCTATCGCCGCGGAGAAGAGGGCGCCGATCGCCAGGATCGCCCAGAAATGCCCGGCCAGCGCGCCGATCAGCGGCCCGACGGTCAAGGCGCCCACGAGCGCCGAGGCGAGTGCGAAAAACCCGATCGCGAGCAGCCGGTGAGCGAGCGCAGCGCCACGGCCGAAGAGATGGAGCAGGATGGCGAAGACGAAGCTCGTGACAAGTAGGCCGAACAGGAAGGCGGAGCTCGAGAGCCCCCGCGAGTCGTTGGCGGGAAGCGGCTTCAGGTCCCTACTCACCAGCTTGACGCGCATGCTCGGCGGCGCCATCGTCGTCATCATCGTGAAGGCGTGCTCGATCGCCTGCTGAGCGCCCGGTCCTGCGGCGCTCGCGGTCAGAAGCAGAGCCGTCTTCTTGTGCTCGATAAAGGCGCCGTAGGTCGAGCGCTCGAGCACCGCCGCGCGTGCGCTCGCGGCGTTCGGATAGCGCCTCAGCGAAAAGGCGCCAGGGGCGGCCTCGTCGAGATTCTTCTGGATGAACACCTGCGCTATCGGCGAACCTGCGTAGGCGACCCGTAAGCCGTGCGCCTTCGGTGCGTGCTGGGTGAAGACGTTGATCGAGACGAAGACGAAGCCGGCGACGGCGAACAGCGCGGCGAGACGAATAAGCGCTCGCAACGGAACTTGATCAGACGACACGTTTTCTCCTCCCGGTTTGTGGGATTCTCACGCGCAAGCGGAATCGGCGCAAGTGATCGGTGCGAGACGAGTGCGCTCGCAACGGGCGCCACGCCGTTATCCGGCGCGGCGCCCGTTTGATTTCAAGGCTAGGCAGACGGCTTGAGCGCGGCCTTGGGTCGCTTCGATCGAGCCATCAGGCCGGGGAGCTTCTCGGCCGCAAGCACAAGCACCAGGCCGCCGAGCGCCCAGAGCGCGACCACGAGCATCGCGCGATGGGTATTCGCGCCGTCGAAATACACGGTGTTACGCACCGAGCGGATGAAGGCGCCGTTGGGCAGGGCCTGGCCGATATTCCGGAAGAAGTCGGGCAGGAACTCCTGGTTGATCGAGCCGCCGGCGGTGCTGTTCCCAACCAGTACCAGCAGCAACCCGGCCAGTGCCAGGCCGGCGTACTTCAGCACGCAGGCGAGCCCCCAGGTTACGAGCACGGCAGTGGCGGCGTAGAGGGCTCCGAGAGCGGCCAGGGCGAAGAAATGACCAGGAAGCGCGCCGACAATCTGATCAACGGTCAGCGCCCCGATTATTCCCGCGCCAAGTGAGTAGGCCGCGCTCAATCCCATCCGCCAGGCCAGCGAAAGACCGTGCGCNAACATGAAGATGAGCACGGCGAAGACNAAGCTCGGAACCAGCAAGCCGTACTGGTANGTGTAGCTGGAGAGCCCTTGCGAGTCGTGCGCGTTGAGAGGCACGACATCCCTGGGCACCAGAGGTTGCCGAAGGGTCTTCGATACCTCGGTNCCGAGACTCAGGAGCGCCGCATCTGCNGCCTTGCCCGCCGCGCTCGCGGTGAGCAGCAAGCCGGAGTTCTTCCTGTAGACGTAGCCGCCGTAGGCTTTGCGATTCTTGATCGCGCTCGTCAGGCTCGCCTCGCTCGGNTACTGCTTGAGCGTGAAGTAACCGGGCGCCTTGACCTTGAGACCCAGGTTGATTATTCCCACCATCACGTCGGGAGCAACGATGCCCACGCGTAGTTGATGCGGCGTCGGATTGTGCTGCGTACCGGTGTAGATACCGGCGAAGACGAACACGGCAACGATGAACGCCGCGGTGAGCGAAATGAGAGCACGCGGCGAGAGCGAAGCGGGCATGGTTCCTCCTTGGAGCCGTTGGATGGATGATGCTCTCGCACCCGCGTGGGAATTGCAAGCTCTTACTGGATGTGGAGGGGTAATACGGAAACACCGGCCGGTGGTGGCCGGCCGGTGTTTCATCCCCTCCCACGAGGAAGCCCGACTACTTCATCCGGCCGTACTCGCGTTCACGCTCCTCGTGCTCGACCGGCTCGAGCGTGTGGATGGCGTGCTCTGTACGGATCTCGTGCAACGCCTCAAACCGTCGTCGCGATAGACCAACGCGACCCATTTCTATCGTTTGCNCAGTTCCCATCTCTCGAGTTCTCAATCAGCGGCGTGGCCTTTTAAGCAGCGCCTAACAGCGAAGCGCAGCCGACACTCGAATGACTCGATCAATTTGCTCTGCGGCGCCTGTTTCGCCGGCTCGCGGCGGCTCGNGACGAGCGCCGACCGGCGCGCCGCGCTACCTATCCGCCGCCTCGCTCGACGCGCCGGTAGTAGTCGCGCCAGATCAAGCGATAGACCCCGAGGCGCCTCGGCAAGCCCTTGATCACGGGTAGGAACGGTACGCAGACAAGCGCCAGCGAGAGAAGNGCCATGATCGCCCAGATCTGCGCGTCGGCGTTATCCGAGGTCTTGAAGGGTGGCACCTGATACCAGAGCGTGTAGAGCCACAACCACGCCTGCCCCGGGTAGTTTCCGGTCTCGTTCATCATCCCCCACTGACTACCGAGCAGGTTCTGCTCGTGCGCGAGGTCACCCAGGTAGGCGCCGTCGGCGAGCAGGAGGAGCGGCCTCGTGTAATCGGTCTGGTAGAAGCGACCGTTGGCGAGAAGGGCGCCGTCGAGCCCGCCGCTTTGGGCCTGGTTGAGCAGGTCGCGCATCATCAGCTCGACCGGCCCGTAATTACCGGCCGCGACGACCGGGGCGCCCGCAGAAAAGGAGACGTTTCCGAGCGCCTTTGCGTAGTTGCCCGTCCACAGGCTGCGCTGCGTGGCGGAGGCCGATCGGTAGCGCGCGAGCGCCGCCGCCAGCGCCGGGTCGGTCTTGCCCGGGAGGCCAAGTGGGCGCAGCACGAAATCCCGGGCGCTATCGATCGGGATGCGCACCCCCGCCAGACGCGCCAGCGAAAAGGAGTCGAAGACGTTCTGCCCGGTGCCCGGCGTGTGCGTGTAGGGCGGTCCGTAGGTGGCGGAGTCGCTGGTCCCGGCGAGCTCGGAGGTCGCCGTGCCAAGGAAGTCCGCCGGGTCGGCGCCCGCCCAGCGGGCGATCGTCACCGGCTTATCGTCGGGCGAAGAGAAGATCGCCCCGAGGACGACGGTCACCAGCAGGATCACGCCGACGGCGGCCACGAGCTCCTTGATCAGGTCGTAACGGCGCTTGGCGCCCTTCCACTCGAGCGCCGGATCGGGGGCGCTCGGATAGCCGGGATCTTCCTCCGCCGGCGAACGCCGCTCGCCGGCCGGAAGTGGCGGAACGACGCCTCGCAGGCGCACGAGCATGATGTGAAGGGCAACGAGCAGGATGAGGACGAGCGGCAGCAGCAGGACATGCCAGACGAGCATCTGGCCGGTGTTGAGAACGTTGAAGACAGAGCCGATCCCGGAGGCGTTGAGGCCGTCCTTGGCCTGGGTGGCTATCCACTGGGAATCGAAGTTCTGTTGCGAGAGATAGCCGGTGAAGGCGGTGGCGATCGCGGCCAGGAAGCAGATCGCGCCGGCCATCCAGGTGAGCGCGCGCCGCCCTCGCCAGGCGGCCATGAAGAACTTCGCCCAGAGGTGAATGGCCATGAAGAAGAAGAAGGCTTCCGCCGACCAGAGNTGGANGCTGTTGACGAAGNGNCCGATGCCNGANACGTGCCACCAGGNCGGNCCGAAGATCACCAGCACNANGCCCGAGCCGACCACCACGANCANCGAGGCGATCGTAAGCACGCCGAACACGTAGACCCAGGAGGAGACGTAGACAGGCTGTTCCTCGGCCAGCAGCTTCTCGGGCGGAAGTGCGCCGAAAACAGTCCGCCGAACGCGCCCCGTCCAGGTGCTCGGCGCTTCGCGGGCGCTCATCGCTTCTCGCGCTCGCGGGGAAAGGGCAGAACGAGCGCGAGCACGAAGACCACGATCATGAGCGCGATCACGACGAGATTGGCGACCGAGATCAGGAACCAGCCGAAATGGATGTAATGCGGCTTTCCGCCCAGGATCGAGGCGATCGCGCCGACTCCGTATAGCCCGGTCGTAGAAGTGCGTAGAGGCGAGAGTCGGGCACGAATTGCCCGGCTCGAGCGACGATCCGACGGTTTACGCCTGATTCTCATTTTCCGATGCCGGTTGAGCACCTTCACTACTCCTGAACTTATATCTCACCAACCGGCGCGTTGGAACACTCTCGCGGCTCCAAACAGAGCGAGACTAAGCCCGAGCGGCGTCGACCTTTCCTTTTAGCCGGCTCTCAGAAGCTCGCGCCCGAACGCTGCCGCCACCGGGCCTTGCCCGGCGAAGAGACGAGCTCAGGCGAGGCTGCGGACGGAGGCGACGGCCCGGACAGTGCCCGCAGCGGTAAGCGCGAGCCCGTATCCGTTCTCGTCCGCCGAGTAGAGGAGCTCGACTCCGTCCTCGAGATCGACCGGACGGCGAAACTCGAGCACGGCCTCGAACGGCGTGGTCAGATCGAAGCCGCTCCGGGCGGCTGCGTCCTCGATCGCCTCCCAGTAGGCGGCGTTGTTCAGGTGACCGAGCAGATCCAGATCGGAGTGCCGAAGCGGCCACGATGTGCGCTGGGCGGCCGCGGGCAAATCGGGAAGCTCGAGCCGCGTCGAGGTGCGACGCCCGCTTGCGGAAGGACCGTAGACCTCGAAGAAGTCGCCGCCGAAACGCTCCGGCCTCAACTCGCGGGTCAGGTGAACCCAGACGCTCTCGGCCTCGATCAGTCCGCCACGCTCGCCGCCGGCAGTCGTTCGGCGCGAGGCCGACGAGGACGCCGTGCCGCTCGACCAGGTCGTGAGCTCGACCAGCTCCTCGATCGAGATCGGCCGCAGCTGCTGGATCACTGTCCGGCGCACGAGCCAGAAGTGGTCGGGAGAGCCCCATCCCGTCTCGAGCACGTCGTCGCCGGCGACGTCTTGCAGGTAGCGCGCCACGGCATCCAAGCGCAGGCGTCCGCAAGGGTCGGCGTCCGAGAGACGCACCCGGCGCTTGCCGACGAATACGCGGCCGCCGTCAGGCCGAGGNACCAGCGACCGAAAGCCGGGCTCTGCTTCGAGATTCGGATTCTCCTCGNTCGCCATGCTCGTNCGGGAAGGCTAGNCGCGCCGCACAGGCCCCGCTCGACTCGAGCCGAAGATGCCGAACTCGGCCGGGCGGAGTCGCACCACTAGATCCTCAGTCCGGTCGGCGCGAATCGCGACCGGTCGCCGCGCTCTAGCCCTGCGAGAGGAGGTTGACGGCCCGGTTCTGGTACCTCACGCCCAGCTTGTAGTCAGCCTTGTAGCGCTTGTACCAGTAGTCGAACCTGNCCTGCTTCTTCGCCTTGGCGGCCNTGTCGGCGTTGATCGCATCGAGCCCCGTCTTGGCCCAGTACGTGAGCGAGGTTTTCGCGCTGCTGAGGCCCCTGGCGACGGTCTTCGTCTCGGCTCTGAGCGGTCTGAGCAGCGCGAGCCAGTGCNGGGCGGCCTTGCGCAGCGTCCTGCNCGCATTGGTGCAACTCCCCCACGTGCACGCGTAGAGCTTCTTGTTGGCCGCGTTGATGGCGACGAACCCTTTCCTCACGGTCACGCGAATCTTGTTTCCGCTCGTGGCCGCCNGCCGATTNGATTGAACCGCCTGGGAAAGACCNCCGCCCGCGCCGAGAGCGCCCAGCGGGGCGCCCGCTTTCTGGTCGGACGACGGCCGCGCCTGCGCCGCNCCGGTGATGACCAGCGCCAAACCAAGCACGAGCCANCCGGACAGAAAACGTGCCGCAAACCCGCTCATCAGCCAACCTCCGACGTAGATGCTCAAAGATGCCACTTCTATTCTCGGCGCGAGGACGCGCCCAGACAAGACCGAAAAGGCGCGCTCTCTCCGTCCCTCTCGGNATAAGCCGGAAAAAGTTATCGAACTGATTGCTTCGTAGAAAACAGAGAAGGCCCCGTTTCCGGGGCCCTTTCTAGTAGCGGGGGCAGGATTTGAACCTGCGACCTCCGGGTTATGAGCCCGGCGAGCTACCTGACTGCTCCACCCCGCGTCGCATCCCTAATGATAGCGCCAGATAGGTCTTTTTGGTCGCACCCCTTGCAGGATTCGCGCTACGGCCCGAAGGGGAGCCGACTGCGGGACGAGTGACGGGCACCGAGTTTCTCCGCCCGCCACCAAGCCACCCGCCCGCGGGGTGGTTCCAAAGTACCGTCACAACACGATAGAAAACGCACCAAGCGGTGGCGATTTCGTGCCAGAACTACAGCGCGCCGCCAAGCGCATACCTGGCGGGTTGGTAGCATCGCTTCCGTGATCGTCTTCTGGGTCGCGCTCGCTGTTCTCGTCGTCGCGTCCGTCGCGGGCGCCGCAGTCGCGGTCGTGCGCGCGCTCGAGACGAAGCAAGCCCTGAAGAGCCTCAAGGCTGCGCTCTGCGTCGAGCTGCAGCGAATCGCCCGGGCCGGCGAGCGCACCAACGAAGAGCTAGAGGCGGCCAGGAAGGCTTTCGAGCGGCTGGAGGTCAGCCTCAAACGGCTCGGTGCGGCACGAGCACGGATGCGCTTGATCAAGGAGACGTTCGCCGAGGCCGAGGCGGTCTTGGCGCGCGCCCGAGCCTTCGTCCCGAGTAAGTGATGCGCCGGTGCCAGTAGCGGCGATCGATATCGGCACGAACACGACCCGATTGATCGTGGCCGAGGTCTCGGGCTCGTCACTCGAGGAGCTCGAGCGCCGCAGCGTGATCACGCGGCTGGGCGAGGGAGTAGACCAAAGCGGCGTCCTTTCGCCCGAGGGTATCGAGCGCGTCCGCGAGACGCTGTCCGACTACCGGGAGATCGTCGAGCGACTCGACGCAGCGCCGGCGCTCGCGATCGCCACCAGCGCCGTTCGTGACGCCTCGAACGGTGTGCTCGGAGACGCCGGAGGCCCGAGCTTCCACGTCAGCCTCGACATCGGCGCGGTGCGCCTGACCGAGCGCTACCTGCACTCCGATCCACCCGCTCCGGCCGAGCTCGAGCACTGCGCCACGGCCGTGCGCGAGCTCCTGGTCGACCGCATTCCCACCGGCGTGCTGAACGCGCCGACGACCGCGATCGGCTGCGCTGCCACGATCACCACCATCGCCGCGCTCGACCAGAGCTTGCCCGCATACGAGCGCGAGCGCATCCACGGCTACTCGATCTCCCGCCGCGCGGTTCACGAGCAGCTCGCCCGTCTGGCCGCTCTCCCCCTCTCCGAGCGCCGACAGGTACCCGCGCTCGAGCCCGAGCGTGCCCCTGTGATCGTCGCCGGCGCGATCGTCTGCAGAGAGCTGCTCGACGCCTTCGCGCTCGAGGCGATCGAGGCCAGCGAGCTGGACATCCTGGACGGCGCGGCGCTGTTAGCGGCCGAGAGCTCAGCTTAGGCGTCTTTCGAGCGACTACGGTCTATGCTCGTAGCTGCGCCGGGGTGGCGGAATGGTAGACGCGCCCGACTTAAAATCGGGTGTCTTAGGACGTGAGGGTTCAAGTCCCTCCCCCGGCATTCTCGACGCGCTGGAACGACGCTGGACTGCAGGATGCTTCGGCCGCGAAGCTTGTCCGTACGGCGTGTACTGTCCTGCGCTTCGCGACCTCGCCTCCTTTGCCAGCGCCGCCCCAGCTCGCCGAGAAAACAATTTTCCCGCAACCAACCGGCTAGCGGCCATCAGCGCGCCGAGAAGCACTTTGTCGGTAGCGGTGCTTGTTCTTCCGTCCGCCGCGAGGACTACTCTGAGCGGTTCCCGTGCTGCCCTATCTGCTCATCGCCTTACTGGTGCTCGTCGTCGGCGGCGCCGCGGCGCTGGTCGCCGTGCTCACCTGGAAGAAGGGTCAAAGCGGCGAGCGCGAGCGCGATCTCGACCGGCGCTTGCAGGCGCTCGTCGAAACGCTCGATCGTCGCCTCGGCGACCTCGATACGAAGGTAGACAGCCGTCTCCAGACCGCGTCGGAAACATCCAACCGGATACACGAGCGGCTGGGCAAGCTGGGCGAGGCGACCGTGCAGATGAACGAGCGGGTCAAGGATCTCGCCCGGCTCGAGCAGGCGCTCAAGCCGCCCAAGGCGCGCGGCGGATTTGGCGA
>JGI24132J36420_10001347_pt1 | contig 11200 bp, 11 predicted proteins | sample BarGraNGADG00212_3_FD_36420 | JGI IMG/M metagenome (IMG submission 36420) | reverse complement strand
CGCGCGTAGCCTCGATGTGGGCTGACTTGGAGGCCGAAGAGAGCCTGACCGCGCGACGGATCACAGAGACCAAGAAACATGAAGACGCCCTGCTAGCGGCCAGGCTGGAGCAGGGGCGCCAACGCACCGTCAAACCAGAAGACGGACCATGAGCAGCCCCACCGAGGTGCAGACTCGGGAAGGAGAGCCCACCCCGGTGCGGCTCCAGCTGACGCTGTTCGTCAACGGAGCCGCACCCACCTCCATCCAGGCGGTGCAGCGGCTACGCGACCTGTGCGACCAGCACTGTCCCTCCGGTTACGACCTGGAGATCGTCGACATCTACCAGCAGCCCGAGATGGTCGCCTCGCGGGGGGTGCTGGCTGTGCCAACCCTGATCAAAGAACTGCCACTTCCCGCGCGGGTGATAATCGGCGACTTCACCGACGAGCCACGGGTGCTCGCCGCGCTAGGCCTTGGCGAGCGACACAGGACTGAGCTGTGACGGCTGGCAGGTCCAGCCGGGCCGGGAAGATGGGTCTTCGATGTTGACGGCGACGACTTTCTTGGCAAAGGGGGTCTCCATCTTGATACCCCCAGACATGACTTCCCGCCATAGGACCTCAAGTACGCCAAGGCAGTTCGGGTCGTCCCACGTCCAGGCTGGGCGGTAGCTGTCGTGCTCCGCGTGCCGGTTGCGGCGCCGGTCGGGTCCGTCCGGTCTTGCGCAACGACCGGTAGGTGACGGGCTGGCCCTCGACTGCCTGTCGCAGGAGGGTGTGGAACAGCAGGCCGCGGCTGCGTGAGTGCCGTCTGTTGAAGCGGAACACCCACTCATCGAAGTAGGCCTGCACGTGCTCGGGGCTGACCGAGCCCTGCATGGTTCCCATCAGCCAGCGCTTCACCAGGGAGAAGACCCGGTGAACCGCCGGCAGCACTTCGTGCGCGGCCCGGCCGGAGGCGGCCACCGAGGTGCCAGTGTGCTCGTAACGGTCCCGGGTGGCCGCAGGGTAGGCCGACCAGCCGTCGGTGATGACGCGGCTGCCGGGCTCGACGTTGGCGTCCAGGAATGCGGCGAGACTGACCGCGCTGGCGTTGGGGATGACGCCGAGCCTGGCCCTGCCGAAGCCGCTTTCGTCGAGCTCGACAGCGCCCGCGAACAGCACCTTCCCGAGTGCTCCACGGCCCGGCACGCCCGGCTCGGGGCCGCCCAGGAAGGACTCGTCGACCTCGACGTCGCCACGCAGCCGGTCTCGGCCCGGCCGCACCATCACCGACCGGTAGCGGTGCAGCATCACCCACGCCGTCTGGTAGGAGCCGAGCTCCATCTCCCGCTGCACCTGGGTCGCCGAGACCCCGACCTTGTCCCCAACCATCCGCCAGGCCGTAGCGAACCACACCGTCAGCGGCGTCCGGGTCTTGTCGAAGATCGTGCCCGCCGTCGCGGACACCTTGCGGTCGCAACCGCCGCACTTCCACCGCGAGTCCGCCAGCCGCCACCCGACGACGCTCGCACAGTGGGGGCAGACAAACCCCTCCGGCCAGCGCAGCCAGTCCAGATAGTCCAGGCACTTCCAGTCCTCGTCGAACGTCGCCCGCAACTCCGCGTACGACCGCGGATAGTCCCGGCCAGCCGCATGCTTCACGACCATCTGTCAAGGGTACCTAAATGGAGACCCCCTTTTGTACCATCCGTCGCTCGAGCAGGCCGAGGATCGTCTCGGCCGTGGCCTCATTGCCCGGGTCCACGGACGTGAGGCGCGGCACCAGGTACTCGCACTCGGCGATGTCGTCGAAGCCCACGATCTGGACGTCGCGCGGCACGTCGAGACCCAGATCTGCCAGGCCGCGCAGCGCGCCCATGGCGATGACGTCCGTGAGGGCGAAGACGGCGTCGAACGGGACGCCGGCCTCGGCCAGTTGCAGGATGGTCTCGCGGCCGCTCGGCAGGTCGAACGACTCGACAGGGACGACGAGTCTCTCGTCCACGGCGGCACCGGCGGTTTCGTGGGCCTTGCGGTATCCCCGCGTCCGCAGGGACTGCATGTCGACGCCGCGGTGGCTGTGGCGTCCGCCGAGCAGGACGATCCGGCGGGCTCCGGTGGCCAGGAGATGCCGGGTCGCGACCTCCGCACCGCCCACGCTGTCCATCATGACGTGGTCGAAACTGCTCGGTCCGGCGCGTTCCCCGACGAGGACCGTCGGCGCGGTGATGCTGAGCTGCTCCAGGTCGGAGACGTTCATGCCCACGACGCTGACGATGACGCCGTCGTACATCCGGAGCCGCCCGAGGGAGACAGCGGCGAGCTCGCCCTCGCGGCTGGCTCCGGTGCGCTCCAGCATGAGGTGCCGGCCGCTTCGTTCGACGCCGTCGGCGAGGCGGCTGGCGAGCTGTCCGAAGTAGGGCCGGTCGAGCTCGGGCACGACCAACCCGATCGCACCGGTCTTCCCTGCCCGGAGGTACCGCGCCGCCAGGTTGACCTGATACCCGAGCTCGGCGATGCACGCGAGGACCCGCAACCGAGTCTCGGCCCGGACGTTCGGGTGCCCGTTGATCACGTTCGAGACGGTCATGGGCGAGACGCCCGCGGCGCGGGCCACGTCGCTCATCCTCACCGCCATGACCCCATCATCCCGCGTCGAGACAGGTCCCACGTCACGAACCACGCGTACCGCACCCGGCCGCTGACCCTGCACGGCTCGACCCATCCAACAATGGAGTGATCCCGATGAAGCGACGCTCGAGCATCGCCATTGCGGCCTTCGCCGCGACGGCCGCCCTCACCCTGACCGCCTGTGGAGGAGGTGACTCCGACGGAGGCGGCGGCGACGGTGCCACAACGCTGACTCTTCTCTCCTGGGAGGGGGAGGCGACGATGACGCCGGTCGTCGAGGCGTTCGAGGCGGAGAACCCGGACATCACCCTCGAGGTCTCGTACTCACCGCCAGTGGCGGAGTACATCCAGACGCTGCAGACCCGGGTGCTGTCGGGTACCGCGCCGGACGTCTTCCTCATCGCAGCGGAGAACAAGACCAACCTCATCGAGGGTGAACACGTCCTGGACCTGTCCGGTGAGGACTTCCTGGCGAACGTCCCGGAGTTCAACCAGCAGACCTACGGCAAGGACGACGCCGTCTACGGGCTCTCGCTGAGCTCGTGGGGCAGTGGGGTCATGTACAACAAGGACCTCCTGGCCCAAGTGGGCGCGGACGCTCCACCGCAGACGTGGGACGAGTTCCTCCAGCTCTGCGCCGATCTGAAGGACGCGGGCATCACGCCGTACCTGGAGTCGCTGCAGGGCATGCCCACTGTGCTCTCGGCCTTCCTCGGTGCGCACAACGCGGACACGGGCTACACGATGGACGACAAGATATTCTCGGGTGAGTCGACCTTCGAGGAGGAGTGGACGCCGGCGCTCGAACAGTACAACCGCCTCTTCACCGAGGGCCTCGTGACGCCCGACGTGGTCGGGCTCACGGGCGACCAGGTACGTGACGAGTTCGCGAACGGACGTGTGGCGATGATGATCGCCGGTCCGTGGGACGTGCCGCCCCTGCGGGAGGCCGCACCCGACCTGAAGTTCGAGATGGTCCCCATCCCCGGTGTCGAGGGCGGCTCCTCCTACCTGGCCGGGGCGGCGAGCCCGGGGTATGCGATCAACCCCGACTCCGACAACATCGACGCGGCGAAGACCTTCCTGGCCTACCTTGCCACCCCGGAGGGGATCCAGGTCTCGCAGGAGGCGAACGGGGCGATCACGGTGACCTCCGACTACGAGCCGACCCTGGACGAGGCGCTCGCGCCCATCGTCGACGACGTCCGGGCGGGCAACATCTACCTTCCGCAGATCGCGTGGCAGCGATCCGAGGACGTGCTCAACGTCGAGGCCGTGGCGCAGCTCCAGCGGATGGCGCAGGGGCAGATCGAGCCGGCCGACGTCGCCAAGGCGCTCGACCGGAAGCTCGCCTCGTCCTGATGGGCGCGGGCCGGTGGTGGGTCCTCCCGCCACCGGCCCCGACGAAAGGTGGCGTCATGACCGTGAACACTGCGGTGCCCAGCGCCGGCATTGCCCAGGCACCGGTACGCCGGTTGCGCGGCGGGATCTCGGGCGGTTGGCGCGGGGCCAGTGCCAACCAGCTCTTCCTGGTGCCGATCGCAGCCGTCTTCCTCGTGCTGTTCATCATCCCGCTGGGCCAGACGTTCTACTGGAGCCTCACGGACTTCACGGGCTACTCGGCCGACGTCACGTTCGTCGGCCTCGACAACTACCGGGTGATCCTCAGGGACCCCTCGATGCTCGCGGGCCTTGCCTTCACCCTCCTCTTCGCCGTAGGGACCACAGCCCTCATCACGGTCATCGCGCTCCCGCTCGCCGTGGTCCTGGACAAGAGGTTCTTCGGGCGGAACTTCGTCCGCTCCATGTTCTTCTTCCCGGCTATCCCGAGCATGGCGGTGCTCGGCCTCGTCTGGGGCTACATCCTGTCCCCGCTCGGCTCGGGCGTCCTCAACGCCGTCCTCGAGACCCTCTTCCACGCCGGACCGTTCCCCTGGCTCTCGGACGACACGCTCGCGAAGATCTCGGTCATCGCGGTGGGCGTGTGGGGCGGCGCGGGGTCCTCTACCTGGCGTACCTCCAGTCGATTCCGGGCGAGTACTACGAGGCCGCCACCATCGACGGCGCCTCGGGGCGCCAGCAGTTCGTGTACGTCACGTTGCCGCTGCTCCGGCCCGCCATTGTGATCAGCACGTTCCTGCTCATGACCGGCGGGTTGAAGGTCTTCGACCTCCCGTTCACCCTCACCGGTGGAGGACCGGGCTTCGCGACCTACACGATCACCCAAGCGATCATCACGAGCGGTGTCGGTCAGGGCCGCTACGGGCTCGCGTCGGCGCTCGCCGTCCTCTTCACGGTGGCCGTCGCCGTGCTGGCGGTCGGCCAGCTGTTCATCTCCCGCCGGTTCGAGGAGAAGATGAAGTGAGAAGGCGCCGTCACCCACTGCTCAGCGTCGTCATGATCGGGCTCGCGTGCCTGGTCGGCCTGCCGCTGTACTACATCCTCGTCAACACGTTCAAGACGCAGCAGGAGATGGTGAGCTCCGCCCTCGCGCTGCCTTCGTCGCTGTTCCTGGACAACTACGTCGAGGTCTTCCAGCGCGTCCCACTCGTCCAGAGCTTCGGCAACACGCTCTACGTGACCGCGGGGGCGATCCTCGTCCAGCTGGTGGTCGGAGCTCTCGCGGCCTACGGGATGATCATGCGGGCGACGACGTTCAACAGGATATTCGGGACCGTCCTGCTGCTCGGGTTCATCGTGCCCGGGCAGTCCACGCTCATCCCGCTGTACCGGACGCTCGTCAATGTGAATCTGGTCGACAGCTTGAACGGGCTCATCGTCATGTACGCTGGCGGTGCCATCTTCTGCTACTTCCTCATCCAGGGCTACATGCGGACGCTCCCGTTCGAGATCATCGAGGCGGCGCGAATCGACGGCGCGAACGTCTTCCAGATCTTCTGGCGGATCGTGCTGCCCCTCATCCGACCGATCCTCGTGACAGTCGGCGTGTTCCAGACGATGTGGGTCTGGAACGACTTCATCACGCCGGTTGTGTTCATCTCCTCACCGGAGAAGCGGATGATCGTCCTGCAGGTGTACAACTCGGTCGGCGAGTTCACGACCGACTGGCCGTCCTTCATGACGCTCTCCGTCATCGCACTCCTCCCCATGGTCATCTTCTTTGTATTCACGCAGCGCCACATCGTGAGCGGTCTTCTCGCGGGGAGCGTGAAGGGGTGACGGTGGACGGAGCGCCGCGGGGAGGGCTGGACTCGGAGTCGGCGTCGCGGGAGCCTCCCGCACCGTTGTTCATCGACCCGGTCCACCGTGCCCCGACGGATCCGACTGTCGTGGAGGCACCCGACGGGACGTGGTGGATGTTCTACACGCAGCGGCGCGCCGCTGACCGTGGACCCGGCTTCCGCTGGGTGCACGGGACGGACATCGGGGTAGCGGTCTCGGCCGACGGGGGCCTGGCCTGGGACTACCGGGGTGTGGTGAGCGGTCTGGACCCCGAGGAGGGCCGGAACACGCTCTGGGCGCCAGAGGTTGTCCGGGCCGAAGGCAGGTACCACATGTTCGCGAGCTACATCCGGGGAGTGCCCACCACGTGGGAGGGGCATCCGCGCGTGATCCTCCACCACGTGTCTGACGACCTGGTGGACTGGCGCTTCCTGGGTGAGGTGCCGCTCTCGTCGGACCGGGTGATCGACGCCTGCGTGCTCCCGCTGCCCGGTGGCGGCTACCGGATGTGGTTCAAGGACGAGGCGCACGCGTCGACGACCTGGGCCGCCGACTCCCGCGACCTCGCCCGCTGGACGACGGCGTGGCAGGACGTCGGGCTTCCGGCGCACGAGGGCCCGAACGTCTTCGTCATGGGCGACCGGCACTGGATGGTCGTCGACGAGTGGTCCGGCCTGGGTGTGTACACATCGCCGGACCTGCGCTCCTGGGAGCGGGACGGCGTCATCCTGAGCGCCCCAGGCGCGCGACCGTGGGACGCGAGCCTGGGTCACCATGCGGACGTCGTCATCGGCCGGGACTCCACGGGCAGCGAGATCGGCTGGGTCTTCTACTTCACGCACCTGAGCGACCAAGAAGGGACCGCTGAGCACCGGGTGGGCCCGTCGGACCCAACGGGCCCAGCAGACCCCGACGTCCTCGACGACGAGGGGTTCGCGCCGGCGCACCAGCTCACCGCGATCCAGGTGGCGGCCCTCCGCGTCGTGGACGGCCACCTCGTGTGCAACCGCGACGGTCCGGTCGACCTCGACCTGCGGCGCGCGTCCACCCTGACCGCCGCCGACCCCTCTCCCCACAGCACCTCGAACGATCATCTCGGAGGACACCGATGAGCTTGCCCCAGTCCACTGCGCGCGCCGTCATCAACCTCGACGTGCCCGGCCCGGCGATCAGTCGCCACCTCTACGGACACTTCGCCGAGCACCTCGGCCGCTGCATCTACGGCGGATTCTGGGTGGGGGAGGACTCAACCATCCCGAACGAGAGCGGCATTCGGCTCGACGTCGTCGAGGCCCTGAAGGCGCTGAACATCCCGAACCTGCGGTGGCCGGGTGGCTGCTTCGCCGACGAGTACCACTGGAAGGACGGAATCGGGCCCAGGGCGGACCGGCCGAGAATGGTCAACACGCACTGGGGCAACGTCGAGGAGAACAACCACTTCGGGAGCCACGAGTTCATGGCTCTGTGCGAGATGCTCGGCGCCGAGCCGTACATCAACGGCAACGTCGGCTCCGGCACCGTCCGCGAGATGAGCGAGTGGGTGGAGTACCTCACGCGCGACGGCGACTCCCCGATGGTGGAGCTGCGCAAGCGCAACGGTCGCGAGCAGCCCTGGCGCGTGCCCTTCTGGGGCATCGGCAACGAGGCTTGGGGCTGCGGGGGCAACATGCGTGCGGAGGCGTACGCCGACCTCGCGCGGCAGTACGCGACCTTCTGCCGCGACCACGGCGACAACAGGCTGTACCGGATCGCGGCCGGTGCCGGCGACGACGACTACCAGTGGACCGAGACGCTCATGAAGGCCATCAGCTGCCTTGGGTGTGCGCGCGAGCCACGCGGGTTCTACCAGGGCATCTCGTTCCACTATTACACCGTCCCGGGCCTGTGGGAGAACAAGGGCAGCGCGTTGGAGTTCGACGACGACGACTACTACGCGACCATGGTCAAGGCCCGCCGGATCGAGGAGATCATCCGTGGCCACGCCGCCGTCATGGACTCCTACGACCCGCACAAGCGCGTCGGCCTCGTCCTGGACGAGTGGGGAACGTGGTGGGACGTCGAGCCCGGGACGAACCCGGGCTTCTTGTACCAGCAGAACACCCTGCGGGACGCTCTGGTCGCGAGCGTGCACTTCGACGCCTTCCACCGCCACGCCGACCGCTTGGTGATGGCCAACATCGCGCAGACGGTCAACGTGCTCCAGGCCATGATCCTCACCGACCCGGACTCCGGGGCGCTCGTGCTGACGCCGACGTACCACGTGTTCGAGATGAACGTCGGCCACCACGACGCCACCTCGCTCGCGGTGTACCTGGATGCGCCGACCGCGCGCAGGTCGGTGGGGGCGCAGGAGCTCGAGACGCTCTCCATCTCCGCCTCGACCAAGGACGACTCGGCGCTCGTCTCGATCACCAACCTCGACGCCGAGGCGGCTACCTCCGTGGTCCTGGACCTGCGGGGGCGTGCCGTCACCGGACACGAAGCCCGCATCCTGACCGCGCCGAACCTCCAGGCCCACAACACGCCGGAGGCAAGCGCCGTCGTCGCCCCTACGGGGCACGAGGGCGTGCGGGCGCACGAACGCGGTCTCATCGTGGACGTGCCGGCCCACTCGTACGTGACCGTCCGGCTCCAGCTGGCCTGACGCCCACCAGATGAGGCGCGGGCACCAGCGTCGGGTCCGAGGCGACACGGCCGAAGACCGCCGGCTCGGCGCGCACGACGGCTAGGCACCTCGCCATGGTGGGTGCGCCAGCAGGTCCGCGACTGCAAGGTCGAGCACCTCCGACTCGGCAAGGCCCGCATCAGGTTCACCGAGGCCCAGGCCGCCGCACTCGTCGCCGACGCCACCGTGGCGCCCTCCCCCACGCCGCCACGCGAACCGCTCGACGCCGCAGCGCTCGGCCCAACGGTCCGGTCGCTGGGGGCCCACCGCTCCCGGCCGTCCGTCAGGCGAGACGCAAGGGGGGTCGTCTGAAGGCCCGAAAACGCGTCCCCCATGGGGACAGCACCGATCTCGACGTCGAACGACGTCCCAACGGCTCCCAACGTTTGCGCAGGTCAGCACCCCGCGTGGTTGAGTCGCGGACGCCAATCTCACCATCTGGACGGCTCCGAATCCCACTCGGAGCACCGCTCTGACCTGCGGCGTCACCCTGCGCCAGGTTTCGGCGAAGGGTGGGCCAAGGCCCGTCGGTGGCGCGCTGCACCAGCGAGACCCCGCGCCTGGCCCGCATCGGCCGCGCCTCGGGACCACGTCCGGGAGGTAGATCGGGACTCGGGCTCTGGGACTCGCCGTCGGCGACGATCCCGACGCCGACGCCTGAGTCCTCCAGCGGCTCACCACGCCCGGCCTGGGTGGCCGCTCCCCGATGACGGGCCCAAGGACGAAGACCTCAAGAGCGGGAGCCTTGTGCCGATANGAACACCATGACGAGTGCCCGGACTGGTCGCGGCGTGAGCGAGCTGGAGGTTGCCNCGCTGCTCGCGCTCCACAGCGATGGTCTTCTCGTGGCACTCGGGGACGACGGTTTCCGGGTGGCGCTGCCGGACGTGCCGCAGCTTTCGAGCTTCCGCACCGTCGAGGTCCCGCCAGACAGAGCAACGATGGTTGACCTGGTGCCTCGTGCCGACGCGATGATCGTGATCACCACCTGGGAGCGGGCATGCGACAAGGGATCCGCGATCGGGACCGTGCACCTGCGCACCGATCCGGACCGGCCGATGACGCTGGTCATCCTTGACGCTCGCGCGGACTTCGGCGTGTGGTTGGGGCTCATCGCGAGTGCACGAGGAAGCTCCGGGGCCGGTGAGCCGGGCGCCTTGGACCCGGCGCTGCTGGTCCCGAACCGGCCGCGGTCGGGAGTGGTCCGCAAGAACTTCAACTCGGTGATCACCGGTGTCGACGAGCGCGCCTCCCGGATGCTGGGTTGGCCGCCCGAGCAAATGATCGGTGTGCGGGCACTGGAGTTCGTGCACCCGGATGATCACGAGCGGGCTGTGGCGAGCTGGATGGAGATGCTCTCCCAGCTGCAGCCCACCCGGTTTCGCGTGCGGTACCGGCGCGCAGACGGTAGCTGGCTGTGGACCGAGACGGAGAACGTGATCGTCGGGCGTGACGACGCCGGTGACCCGCTCATCGAGTCCCAGATGACCGACATCTCGGACGAGATGGCCGCATACGAGGAGGTCCGCCAGCGCGAAGAGCTCTTCCACCGGCTCGCCGAGTCGCTGCCCTCGGGTGTGGTCCAGGTGGACCCGGACCTGCGCGTCGTCTACGCCAACAGCCGGCTCACCGCGATCCTCGGCGCTGCGGGCAGCGAGGCGCTCGCCGACCAGCTCGCGGCCCTGCTCGACGACGACCGGGCTCGGCTCCAGGTAGCGGTCGAGGCAGCGCTGCGCGAGGGCCACGATGTGGACCTCGAGGTGGAGTTCCGCGATCCTCGTACCGGGCAGCAGAGGCGGTGCTCCGCCTCCGTGGTTGCCGTGTCCGGCAGAGAAGGCGCGAGCCACGCGCTGATCTCGCTGACCGACGTGACCGACGCGGCACGCATGCGTGAGGAGCTGCTCGTCCAGGCGACCTACGACGCCCTCACGGGGTGCCTCAACCGAGCGTCAGTGATCGCAGACCTCGGTCGGTCGCTCGGCGAGGGCGAGCGGCTCACGGGCGTGGTGTACATCGACCTCGACGAGTTCAAGCTGCTGAACGACACCCATGGTCACGCCGCGGGAGATGAGGTGCTGGTCGAGGTCGCGCAACGGATCCGCGCCGTGCTGCGTGACGGGGACAAGGTGGGTCGGCTGGGCGGTGACGAGTTCCTCGTGGTGTGCCGTGGTCTCGCAGACCCCGACCAGGCGTTGTCCATAGCCGGGCGGGTTCGAGAGAGCCTGTGCGGCCCGGCGATGCTGAGCGTCGGCCCGATCGCACTCAGCGCCAGCATCGGCGTTGCGATCGGTACGCCGGGGATCGCGGTCGACGACCTGGTCGCCCGGGCCGATGCCGCGATGTACACCTCGAAGCAAGAGCGTTGCGGGCGCGTGGTTCTCGCCTGAGGCCCGCCAGGGTCGGTGAGGCCGATCCGCCTGGGAGGCGGCGCCGGCGCGGCGAGATCGGCCCGATCCCACCGACCGTGCTCGAGGTCACCTACTGCCGGCACAATCCCGCACACCACTCTGCGGGACGCCACTTCAGCGCGTCAGTTCCGAGCCTCCACTGAACGCGGCACGAGACTGTCGACGACGCGTGAAGACTGGGCCGTAATCGACGGGTGAATCTTGAGCACCCCGAGTACGGCTGGGTCTGCTGCACGGGTAGGTGACACCCTGACCTGCCCCACTGCCTGGTTACCCGCCGGGGTTTGAGGATCAGGCGGGGATGGGTGGTGCTGTCGAGGTTAGTTCGTACTCGATCGGGCTGCGGTAGC
>JGI24132J36420_10001346_pt1 | contig 11207 bp, 8 predicted proteins | sample BarGraNGADG00212_3_FD_36420 | JGI IMG/M metagenome (IMG submission 36420) | reverse complement strand
GGCGAAGAAATTGCCCTCACTCGCAACGATGCCTACTATGGAGCAAAACCCGCCATCAAGGACTTCCTGATCAAGAACGTGGCCGAATTCGGTACCCGTTTGTCGATGCTCGAAGCCGGTGATGCAGACATCATCGATGTGCCCGTGGAAATGCGCACCCAGGTTGACCCGATGGTTGGCGAAATGGTCACATACGACCTCACTACCCAAAGCTACGGAGCACCCAAGGCCGTTTGCAGTGTTGATACAGCCCTGCTCGGTGCGGAACGCTTTACACTCTGCGATACACCCAGCGATAAGCCATTGCGCCTGTACTTCGGACGCCCTGCCTTACAACTGGATGTAATCCTCTTCAACTTCGCCATCAAGTAATAACGCTTTAATTCAGCGGGAGCCGAAAGGCTCCCGCTGGTACCATTTTTGCTTTGCCGAAGTTAATAAGGGATTGTCCATTTCTGCAAGGTAAAAAGTAAAAAAGGGAAGCTTATGACCAATTACATTATCCGCCGAATACTACAGATTCCGCTTTTGCTCATCGGAGTCACCATGATTATTTTCGCAATGCTCGGGTTGCTGACGCCGATTGAACGCTCCGCCCTGTATATTCGTGATATACCCAAAAATGATAATCAGATCAATGCCGTTATTCGCCAATATGCCCTTGACAAACCCCTGCCAGTACAATATTGGCGCTGGCTTGTAGGAACCGTGGACTCAACCACAGGCATTCGACACGGTGGCATCCTCTTTGGCGATTTTGGTTATTCGCGTACGGCTTCCCAACCTGTACTCAAGATCATCCAGGCTCGCTTCCCCAATACCTTGGATCTGGCACTTTGGACCATATATCCCATGTTAGCGGTAGGCATCTGGATGGGAGTAAAAGCTGCAGTTTATCAGAATAAGTGGCCAGATCAGGCCGCCCGTATGTTCAGTATTGTTGGAACCTCATTCCCGACCTTCGTTTTTGGCCTGCTGATGCTCATCTTTTTCTACGCCAAACTGCATTGGTTCCTGCCTGGCAAAATGTCGGACTGGGTAACGAAAATTATGTATTCTGGAGAATTGAAGCAATACACTCATCTCTTGAGCATTGACGCATTATTAAATGGTCGTTTGGATGTTTTTTGGGATGCCATGCGGCATATGATCATGCCGATTATCACCTTGTCATACATAACCTGGGCTACCTTTGTGCGCGTGATGCGCTCTTCCATGCTTGAAACTTTACGCCAGGATTATGTCGTTACAGCTCGGGCAAAAGGGTTAAGGGAAGGCGTAGTGATTAATCAACATGCCAAACCCAATGCCATGCTGCCGGTTGTGACCATGGCAGGTATGAGCATCGTCGGCTTGCTGGGTGGTGTCATTATTACTGAAACAGTTTTCAATTATCCCGGCATCGGGAAGGCAACCGCCGACGCGGCCAGCCAATTGGATGTTGTTACCAGTGTCGGTATGGCCATTTTCACGGGTTTCATCCTCATTCTCAGCAACCTGGTGGTTGACATACTCTACGCGTTTATTGATCCCCGCGTGCGCTTATCTTAAGGATATCGAATATGAATGACTTGAATAATCCAGAACTAATCGGCCCAGTAGAAGACCCAAACGGACCTTTTGATGCCTTGGAACCCAAGGTAATAAACCCTGATGGGGTCAAAGGAACATTGGCTGATTCGATTCAGCACTACGTTCAACCTGAAGTTACTGAATCGGTTGTCGAACGCATTCAATCTGAACTGCCTCAACCAACAGGTGAAGTATTTGATCCCAGCGGTGATAACCTAACCCTGACTGAAGCCCATTCAGACCGCAAGATCAGCCGGTTGGAGCGTTGGCTGGGTCCTGAAAACTACCGCATCATGAAAGGCCTCAGCAAAACCTGGGCCTCCCGCATTGGTTTTGCCCTGATCGTTTTATTCGCTCTAATTGCCATTTTTGCGCCGGTGATTGCTCCACCTGTAGGAAGTGATCCCTACATGATGCCGCGCGATGGATTCGCCAGTCAACCTAAAGGTCCGGGAAGTCCCTGGAAGAAAAATGTTCCAGAAATTCCGTTCTGGTATAAAACCGTTACGGGAAACGATCAGTGGGTGCACTTGCTGGGGACGGCCCAAGGCCAATACGACATCTTCTATGGTATTGTCTGGGGCACGCGCACGGCTTTCCGGACTGGTTTTATTGTTGAAATGGCTACCGTGCTGATCGGTGTAATTCTGGGTTCGATTGCAGCCTATTATGGCGGCGCGCTCGATAATGTACTGATGCGCATAGTCGATGTTTTNATGACCCTTCCATACATCATGATGGCGATGATNGCNGCAGCCGTGCTGACACCAAAAATNGGTAAGAGCCTCCTGCCAGCCATGATTGCCATGATTGCTTTTGGTTGGATGGGGTACGCGCGTGTNATCCGCTCGGATATCCTTTCCATCAAACAGCGCGACTACGTCATGGCGGCCAAGGTCTCGGGTGTCAAGAACAGCCGTATCCTCTTCAAGCACATCATTCCCAACGCCATTTTCCCAACCCTTGTGCTGGCTACCCTCGGAATTGGCAGCGTGGTGCTCAGCTTTGCGGCGCTTTCCTTCCTGGGTATTGGTACCCCACTCGGCTATTCTGATTGGGGCCAGATTTTGGCTTTCGCCCGCAGCTGGATTAATAATCTGGATAAGTATTGGTTCATCGTGGTCTTCCCTGGACTTACCCTGACCCTGTTTGTGATGGGTTGGAACCTGGTAGGCGATGCGGTGCGGGATGTCTTTGACCCCCGTATGCGTGGTAGAGGCGCTTAAGCACAATCTTATAGGCAATCTAGAAAATGACCGGTTTATCCGGTCATTATTGCAGCCCTTCAGGTATTGCGCTGCTACCGGATTTTCGATTCACTGATTGGTACAGGATTCATGAAAATTGATAATCCTGGCTAAGATCAACCCGGAGCTAACGAAAAGAGAACGTTGGACAGTTTGAAATATAGTTGCATTATTGTCATATAAATATCAATAAATAAGCCATCTTGACTGTCCTTAATGAGAAAGAACTATGAAGAATTCCATCCGACAAACCCTACGGGAATCCCAAAGAAATAAACGGAAGTCTCAGAATATCCTGAAAATTGGTGCTNCTATCCTGGTTGTTCTAGNAATAGCAATTATTGTCATTGCGGCTGTAAATTCTAAAAAACNTGGTGAATTGATGGGTGAAGCAGTCGTTGTCNCCTCAGCTGCGCATGTTCCAGACACCGTAAAACCTGGGCCGTACAACTCAAATCCACCTGCAGGCGGCACGCATTACGACACAGATTATTCAGAAAAGTTCTATCAGGAAAGTGATCTTGCGACCTTACCCAAATATCCCGAAGGATACTTGGTACATAGTCTCGAACACGGCTATGTAATCTTTTGGTACAACTGCCAGGTAGCCGGTACAGACTGCACTGGCTTGAAAAAAACCATTCAGGATGTGATGGACAAAACCGGAGGAGACAAGTTGATTGCCTTCCCATGGTCGACCATGGATGTTCCCCTGGCAATGACTTCGTGGGGACGCCTTCTAAATTTCACCACACCTGATCCAGTGGTGATGGAAAAATTTGTCAAATCCAATCGCTATCAAGCTCCTGAACCTAACGCACCATAACGCGACGTCCAGAATTAAAGGAGTTTACTACGGACTGCTTTGTTCAGTCCGTAGTTTTTTATATTCTGTGATAGGTCTGGGTTGCTAACTAAAAAGTAACTCGGCTGCCAGGGATCTGTTGCTGATAAGGCACTCATGCCGGTGCTCCAATTCAGCCCGGTTGTCGGTATCGACAGGAACCAGCCGCTCGATAGTGGGGCAGGGGTAATGCTCACATTCCGCGCAGGAGATAAAAACGCGCCCAAAAGCACAATCGCGGATTTCGCAGGCCTTGCACATGGGTGCCAACGCAACAGCCTGGCTGTGGCAGCCAGTACAGTGCATATCTTCTGGCTGGTATTGGTGGTCAGGGGAGGAGTATTCAAACGTCAACCAGATGCGTTGGCCCTGGTCATTTTCTCGGGTAGATTGATAAACAGGGCATTCAGCACAGATTTCGCCACAAAAGGATATTTCAGCCATATTCTCTCCCTGGGAGTAACTCCCTATTTGAACCTGACAGTACGATGTAATGACAGCTCCAAATGAATAGCAAGATTCGCGCCAGAAAGGGACATTATGGAGAGTATTGGGATTAATAAAAAACAGGAATTAGTTGTTGAAGTACCTTTACGTGTTATCCTCGTTCAGGGATTTATTGCGGTAGTAGACGTCCGTGCGCCGTTCCCAACCCTGCGATTCCCAAAAGGCATTGCCGATTTCATTGCTGGCGAAAACCAACAGGCCCGCTTTGTGGATACCTTCGGCTTTTAGGGCAGCAATGGCCTGATTGAGCAGGTCCTTGCCGATGCCCTGCCCCCGCAGATCGGGTAAGACGGCGGCATGGTAGATGTAACCTCGGCGGCCGTCATGCCCAGAGAGAATGACACCCACGATCTGACCATTTTTTTCCGCCACAAAACAAGAGTTGGGATTACGTTTTAAGAATCTTTCGATTCCAGCCTGGCTGTCATCCAGGCTGCGCATACCCATGCCCTGGATATTGCTCCAAAGGCGGATAACTGCATCGTAATCCTCAATTTTCATGATGCGTATGCTGAAATTAGCCATATGTGCTCCGATCTGCAGGCTTTCATTATAATCATAGAATTCGGATCGTTTTTCTTTATGATAAGATGAGACCCTTTTATTTCTTGGCCTTCCCATCGAGGGGACTGGGAACCGTACTCCCGCTGCATAGCAGCATAGAGTAAACATCTTCCAGTTGCAAGTCAAATCTAAAAGATCCTTCACAATAGGAACTCAGGACAGAAAGATGAAAAAGCAGACCCTTCCGCACGGATCCCCCTCCAACCCTCTCCCCTTTCCGCGTGCGGAAAGGTCAGAATAATAAAAAAGAAGGAGGACAAACCTCCTTNTCTGTGAATTAATCGATCCAAAACCTAATAGAAGATTGTGCTAAATCATCCCGTAGCGTTGGAGTGCAGAATTCAGGATCATGTTGACGAGTTCCGTGTGATGGATGCCCGCNGCTTCGCCTTCAATCACCAAATCAGAAATAACCGGAGTTAATCCTGGCAAAGGGTTGATTTCCAAAATATAAGGTTTGTTATTGTTGTGCACATCCAGACGGAAGTCCACCCGGGCGCAGTCCAGGCATTGCGTAACGCGGAAGACAGCCGCTGCCAGCCAATTCAGGTCCTCGACCATGATCTTCTCAAGCGGTGCTGGGCATAAATAGGTCAGCTCCGCAGCCAAAGCAGTTTTTAACCGGTTGGCATATACGCCGTCAGTGAGGAGGTAATCCTTGAGATCCACTTCCATGGGTGGCAGGAAGGTTAGACCGGCAGTGTTGCGCGGGGCATCTTCGTCATCAGGTAGGCGGTTGGCAACAGGGCCGACCAGGTTCCCGACCATGCCAAGTGTAATCTCACGGCCTTCAATGAAGGTTTCCACCAGCGCTGGCTGTTTGTAGCGGCGGATGATCAGCCTCAACTGTTGGCGCAATTCGTATTCATCATGAACAATGGACTGCAGGCTGATTCCCATACCCGTGCCTTCGCGGCTGGGTTTGACAAAGAGCGGAAATTTCATGCCTCCATCCAATTGTTCGTCCTCGCGTTCAAAAGACTGAAAATCAGGTGTGGGCAAGCCGTGCCAGGCCAGAATACGCTTGGTCATCGGTTTGTCAAGCGTCAATGCCAGGCAAAGCACCTTGGAGCCTGTGTAAGGAATCTGCATTTTTTCCAAAATGGCCGGTATCTGGGCTTCACGTGAGTTTCCAAAATGGCTTTCCGAAATATTGAAGCAAATATCGGGTTTGTAGTTGCGAAGTGCATCAACAATGNATTCGTCAGCTTCCAGAAATTCCGCGTCNTGCCCCACAGACCGGATGGCATCCCTGATCGATAGCACAGTGGATTCCGAATCCAGGTCATCCCATTGGTCGTCCGCCATTTCATCGAAATGAGGGGCATTTACTTTCAAATTAGCCAGTACCGCTACGCGGAAATTTTTCATCTATGCTTCAGTTCTCCTCAGTTGAGAGATATCGAAAATGATTATATCTTTTATGTCCCGATGCAACAAAAAAATCTTCTTATACAGAGGATTTTACTAAGATTTAACAATAGGCAACAAGATGATATACACAAACCTAACTGGGCAGGCTGGCTTGCAGGATTTCGTTCTCTTCTATTTCTGCCAGTTTGATGCCTTCACCTTCATTGACTTTTGAAAGCAGGTAAACGCCCGCGATGAAGAAAATGATCAGGCTGACAATGGAGAGGCGGGAGCCTTTCATTAAAGTGCTGACCAAGCCAAACAGGAGCGGTCCTACAGTACCGGCCACTTTTTCACTAACCGAGAAGAATGAGAAGAATTCCGCCGATTTACTTCTGGGAACCATGCGGCCAAAGAGGGAGCGGCTGAGCGCTTGTGACCCCCCCTGGACGGTAGCAACAAGGAAGCCCAAGAACCAGAAATGCCATTCCTTGGTCATAAAATAGCCAAATATGGCGATAATTGCGTAAACCATGATGGAGAGNATGATTGCGCGCTTGGTGCCTATTTTCTTGCCCAACCAACCGAAGAGAAGCGCAAAGGGAATNGCNACNAATTGAACCATCAACAGTGTTCCGATGACGGTCGTATCGCTGAATTTCAGCTCTTTGCCGTAAATTGAGGCCATAAAGATGATGGTTCCAATGCCGTTGTTATAAAGCCAGAATGCCAAAATGAATTTAAACAATTCCCGGAAACGTTTAATTTCACCGAAAGTGTGCCCAAGACGACTGAATGCCACCTGGATCGGTTTGCGGTTCAATTCGTTGGTTTGAATACGGCGCGGAGGCTCTTTGACCCAGAGCAACAGGGGTATGGAGAACACTGCCCACCAAACGGCGACGCTGAGGAAGCTCAAACGGCTCATCAGCTGCGTTNGGGCAGGCGTTTTGGCGGTCATAATCATTACCAAATTGATTGCCAGCAGAATNCCACCGCCTGCGTATCCCATGGCATAACCTCTTGAGGAAACCATGTCCTGCTCATCATCAGTGGCCACGTGAGGCAAAAGCGAGTCGTAGAAAACATTCGCCCCTGAAAAGCCGATGCCGCCGATGATGTAGAAGAGCACAGCCTGAAGCCATTGGCCTTCTCTGACAAGGTAGAGTAACCCAGCCCCAAGGATTCCGAAGGCCGCGAAGAAAAAGAGATTCTTTTTCTTGGTTCCGCTAAAATCAGCCATGGCACCAAAGACAGGGCCCATCAGCGCGACCAGGATCATATAAATGGCTGTGGTCCAGGACCAGATGGCGGTGCGTTGGTAATCAGGCAGATGGGCTGCAGCTACATTTGAAAAATAAACGGGTAAAACTGCGGCTGAGATGGTTGTTACGAAGGCTGAGTTTGCCCAGTCGTAGGTTGTCCAGGCAAAGATAGAGCGTTTGTGTTCTCGGGTATTTTCCATGCGGCTCCTTTTGGGTCTATTACGCCTAATTATAAAGGGTCGAACCATTTTTTAATGATTCAAATGCAGGTAGGAAGAATTGGAAAGGCTTAACTGCTGCCGAGGAGGGTAGATTCATCAAACCAGGGATTAGGTGCCTGGGTATCTACTCCGAGACTCTGGAAAAGGGCTTCGCAAGCCACCCGGAATTCATTTTCTTCACGGATGGTAAGCAAATGCCGCAAGGATAAGTGCTCAATACCATACGGTTCCAGATAAGCTTTAATGAACTTGCGGAAAGCAAAGATTGCAGCCTCTTGCGGGTAAGTGCGGACCATTTCTACCGACTGATACGAAGAAAGCTGCCATACTTCAGTGGGGCTCACGTCTTCACGATTACGCCAGCTAAAAATCCAGGGGTTGATTTTTGAAATCCGGCCAATCATTACCGCATCGCAACCCGTTTGGTCCAGCATTGCCTGGGCTTTTTCGGTTGTGATGACATCCCCATTACCGATAACTGGAACTGGTAAGAGCCTTTTCAGTTCAGCAATGGGTTCCAGGCGCACCTCGCCCGAATAGGACATTTTCGCCGTCCGGCTGTGCAGCGCCATAGCCGCGCAGCCATTCTCAACAGCTTTTTCGGCTACTTCACGGTAATTAAGTGAATTTTCATCAATCCCCAGGCGCATTTTGCCTGTGACTGGTACGCTGACTGCAGCTTTGACAGCCCGGAAGCAAGCCCCCACCTGTTCAGGTGAGCGCAATAAGCCAGCACCTGCGCCACGTGAAAGCACATGATGGGTGGAACATCCCATGTTGATATCAAAAAAATCGGGGTGAAAGTCGGCTTCCATACCGGCCGCTACATCCGCCATGCGTGATGCGTCGTTATCCAGCAGCTGAAAACCGAAAGGCCGTTCAGCCTNGCGGAACCTCAGGCGGTTGATCTGATAATGTTTCTGGACGCTGTAATCCAGAGTANTGATGAATTCAGAAACCGAGTAAGCCGAGCCAAGCCTGCGGGTAATCCAGCGAAAACTGGGGTCGGAAAGGCCATCCATCGGGGCAAGGATCAGCCGTCCATAAATGGGGATGTGCGCGATGTAAAAAGAAGGCTGAACCTGGGCGAGCTCAGGCTCAGCAAGTTGATTTGAATTCATTTTTTAGGTTTCGCGAATAATAATGTGGCTAACTTATGGGGGGCCAGATCCAGGCTCACAGATCCTGCGGCGGTCAATGNTGCGGTCTCGAGCNTGCTCTCATCCAAATTCACATGGAAAGCTTCTTCAGGGGCGTAGCCAGGCGTGACATTGANGTGAATTGGAGTGTNTTCACGATTGTATCCGCGCACAACGATGCCGGAAGAGTCTTCAGCAGTCTTGATAGCCGTNAGGTGAAAAGCAGGGTTATCAACTTTCACCAGGNAGGCTTGAGGTGCCAACGTACCCGCATGCAGAGAAGTGACCTCACCCCGCAGGGAAGTTTGGAAACCGTAAGCCAGGCTTGAAGCTTTTTGCCAATCGCCGTCATGCGGGATCAGCCGGTAGGCAAATTCATAAACCCCTTGTTCCTGGGCGTCAGGGGTTTCAAGTGCCGGACCGGCATGGCCATGACGAACCCAAAGGTCATCTCTGGAAAGCCAACCAACACAGCGCAAAAGCGTGAGTGCCAATACTGCGTTGCCCTCAGAATCATGCAAAGCCGCAATTTCTGGTAAACCCTGGTTTGCAACCATCAGCCCCTGGGAAGCCGCAGATACATCCGCAAAAGCCTGTTGAGGCACTTCAGGCCGAGGCTGTTCCCACCATTGCAGATCGTGATCCGGCAGGTTCACGGGGCGCTCAACGATATCGAAATGCGAGTCGTAATGCGCAGTCTGGGCAGGGATATGGCTGGGGAAGCGTACTTCCAGGCGGTGGTCAAGGGCACGATTATCAAAGCGCACCTGGAAGTCCACCACCGGGGCAGATTTGGGTAAACTGATAATAACCGTTAAGGGGCAATCCTCAGTGATTTCTTCCCGTGAGTCACGGCCCTCTGTCAGTTGGATAGGCAGTTCATACTTGCATTCCAGGAAGAGCGTATCTTCCAGCTCGTTATGGATGAACTCGGCATTGTAGATTTCAGGGGAGTAGGCTGTATCATTTTCTGGCGGGCAGAAATTGTACTCATCCCCGCGGTCACCCACATCAATGAACTGGTTGAGTCCATGGTAGGTCTGGCCAGTGCACTTATCCAGGAGGCTGATACTGCCATCCCAGGCGGGTTCAAGGCTAAGTTTGAACCATTCATTTTCGATGGATTCAGAGTCATCTGAGTTTTCTGGAGTTGATGTTGCTTGGGAGGAGGCGGCCAGCCAATAGGTCGTGTACCCCACGGCAGGTACATCCCCCGCCAGGAAGCTGACATGCGCCTTGGGGAGGCTCATGGATTTGACCCGCAGGCGATCACCAGCGTCCTTGCAACTGACAAGGGTCATGATCTCAACAAAGGCCTTCATCAGGCTTTCGTGGTCAGGGTTGACGACCGCGGAGAAATCAGCTTCGATGCTCGGCAGGCCATCTTCTTCCTTCAGCCTGGCGTTTACCAACTGCTCGTTGTTGCGCCCTTCGCTGGACGCGGAGGTCAGTAGGGTCTGTAATTCTGAAACCTGGATGGTATTGGATTCCTTAACAGAGGCCGGCTCACTGGTGATCAGGCAGGGGATTTTGTTGCCTAAAGCGTCCCTGATTTCCAGAGATTGTGCACCCATCGGCAGGTCAACGTTAAGGTGCACTTCTTCAGATACAGCAACCGGTGCAGCATTGAAGACGGTTACCGCGGCGTAAGCATCCTGATTAACTTTGGAAGGCTTGGTGTTGACCTTTTCGGTCAGGGTCTGCAGTGATTGGGAAGTCAATTCTTCGCCAATTTGGTCCACCTGGTCAAAACGGGAACCCATATCTGCGTGGGTTTCGTCAATCGAGCAGCCACAAATGGAATCATGCGGATGGTTGGTGATGAGCAATTTCCAGGCTTGTTTGACAAGGGTGGCAGGGTTCCAGATGCGTGGGGATACCACAAAACCTTTGAGTGGGGTAAAGGCTTCTGGGCCACGCTCGGCCAATTCAGCCCAGGTGGTGAAAGGCTCAACCCAACGTTCCAGCAGGGTTTGGCTAAACCAATTGCGCTGTTTGATCCACATGCGGGCTGAATCCACCCCGGGGAGCATGTGCGCTTTTTTAGGGTCGCGAAGTTCACCGTAAACGGGTGCAGGGCTCAAATCGCCCGATTTTACCAACCCTTCCACTTGCGAGAAGTAGTTGGGGAGCGTGGAATGCACAGCCTTGCGATGGGCTGTTTTTTCGTTGTAGTAAGCAATCGCTTTAGGGGTGAGTGGCCGCGCTTCGTAATGGTCGGTGCCACGCATCATCAAGAAGTGCTCACTCTGATTGAAAGGCTCCAGGCGGTCGACCTTGGCATCAAGAAGTGACTTGGAAGCGTCCAAATCAGCTATCGGCCAATCAGCGATATCGCCATAACCAAAATAAAGATGGGCAAGCAGCACTTTGCTGCCATCAGGAGCTTGCCATTTAAGCAGGGTTGGCATTTTTTCCTGTACCCCTCGCCATAGGCAGGCTTTGTCTATGCTGAAACCGTTCAGGATCTGGGGCATTTGAGAGATGTGGCCGAA